>Ga0114952_1000037_pt1 | contig 172697 bp, 130 predicted proteins | sample SidtaG_2_FD_87303 | JGI IMG/M metagenome (GOLD analysis project Ga0114952, IMG submission 87303) | Marine algal microbial communities from Sidmouth, United Kingdom - Sidmouth_Asex2 metaG | ecosystem: Host-associated > Algae > Red algae > Unclassified | place: Sidmouth, United Kingdom...
GCCAGCGTTGCCGACATCAACGGAATCGACCCCGACCTACAATCCCTCCCAGCCGCATCCAGCGACTGAAACCAAGCAAGAGGATCGCACGACCTCCTACACCACACCCTGGGACGCAATCCCCGATCCGGTGTCGAAAAACGCGGACGCGTGTTTTGAGCCTCAACGTCGACCGGACGGTCGAGGAGTCCAGCGGGCGCGTTCACGTTGCCCAGTGTTGCAGGCGAGGGCCGTTCAGGGGCGGCGTCGGCGGCGCTTGTCTTCGCGCTCGAACTCCGGCTCGCCTTCGAAGCAGCCCAACGCCTCGACCCCGAACACCAAGCACACCTCACCGCCACCCTCGAAGGACTCCTCCTCCGAACCGAAACCCACCGCTGGCAAAAAGACGCCAGCTGATATCGACCAAGATCAGTCGATCGTCAGAATCGAGTCCACGACGTTGCGCGGTAAGCGCAGCACGTCGACCTCGTAGTTCGGCGCTCCGTCAGCAAGCCAAGAGAACACGATGTCTCCATCCTTCTCGGCATAGCCATCGGCAGTCACTACCAATCTCGAACCGTCCAGCAGAATGATTTCCCAATCAAACGCGTCGGTGAAAATCCTATGGATCTGCTCAGCCATTGCCGAGGTACCTCTGGCCCGTAAGAATGGCTCTGGCCACCTTCGGATCCGCCGCAAGCGCTTTGTTCAGCGAGTTAGACAAGCCCGGGAACTGACCCGTCTCGAAGTTGTAGAGCACCTTCTGACCGCTCGGCGTCTGGAGATGAATCTGCCCAGCCCGAGAACCTGGAGCCGGGTTCTCAACATCGATCCGATACTTGGACCTAGTCAACAAGGTCTTGCTCGTGACCTGAGTTCCATTGGCCCCGATCATGCAATTGTGAACGAGGACGGGGTGGTCGCCGGCAACGACGAAATAGGTGTGGATGTCAGCGACGGTCAGGTTGAACACCGTCGACTCTTCGGTGTAACGCTCGATTCCTTCGACGGTCTCGCTACGCCCCTGAGTTGAGAGCATGACATCACCTGGCCGCAGATCAGTCGCCTCGATCCACCCCAACCGATTCTCAACCCAGAACGGGTGGGCAGCGGTGGAGATGACCTGAGATTCGCCGTAGTCGATCGACACCAATTTTTTGATGCCTTCGCCAATGATCGTGTCGATCACGGGCTTCGCTGCGAGTTCGCCGGTCTCAGGATCAAGCGCCCAGACCTCGTCGTCGATTTTGATCTCCTCAATAGGCACCATCCGCCCGTCCGCCATCAGCACCAACGTGCCGGCGACGAAGCTATTCGACCGGCAATTGACACCCGCCTGAGTCGCAGGGGCAGCCCCTGGCCACGCCGCTAGCAAGGACACCGAGGTGAGAACCTGGTAGTTGATCATGTTCTGCAGGACGGTGCTGTCGATTCCGAGCAGGAGTTCGGAGATTGGTGAGTGCCAGTAGTTGCGGCACCGGTCCTCGCCGTCGCAAGCCGCCAGCATGTAGCCACCATCAGGGTTAGCGACGACTGCTCCGCTGTTGATTGCGCTGTTGAACATGCCGTTAGCAATGTCCCCGGCAACGGAGGGGTGGTTGTGGTCGTACTGGCCGTTCTGGAGCTGGTCGATCGCATCAGCAACCGCAGCCGGGCTTGCGCCGTTGACGTTCGTCGCTGGAGCGAGCCGAGCCGTTCCCTGATCGAGCACGTTGCCGTCGTTGGTGATGCAGTAGTCAAAGACCTCGGACCCGGCACAGAGGCCGCTCGGGTCGGAGTAGGTGACGGGATTAGCGGCGCCGTAGATGTAGGGCTCGCCCGTCAGTGTCACCAACGGGTCGACGGAGACGAATACGCCGGTGGTGGGGTCGTAGTGGCGGTTGTTGAGGTAGGTGAGGCCATTGGTGTCTTCGTGCTGGCCAATGAAACCTGTTGTGGTCGGCTCATCAGCCGGGTCGGGTCCTCGACGTTCCCCGTACGGGGTGTAGTACCTCGTCGACACCGCACCAGCGGTGATTGTCGAGGTCACCGAACCCTGATGATTACCCAACAGCACCGACACCTCGTCGCCCGCACCAGCCGGGGCAGCAGTAGTCGTGTGCGTTCTCGATGCAACCGTGGCACCACCATGGGCGTAGCTCCGACGCATAGTCGACCATACACCGGCCCCATCACGGGTCACTTCCACACTGCCCAAGTAGAACACGCTTGACCCGTCGTCGAAGTGCTGCGCGACACGGGCATTGCTGTCCCAATACTCGAACACTGTGTCGACATCATCAGCACTGCGCGTCAACACCAAACGTTGATCGCCGTCGTAGTCCAACACCACCGGACCCGAACTCGTGACACCGCCCGCCGTGTCGGGAAGTTCGTTCACGAAGTAACCGGTCACTGCCAGCGACACGAACGCTTCCTGCGCGGACAGGACTCGCACCGACCCATCAGCCACACCCGTGGTGACCACGCCGTAGAGATGCTCACCGGCATTTGCGTTCAGCGACGACACCCCGGCGTAGGTGGTGTCTGACGGATACACGTTCACGAACCCGGCATCAACAGCATTCAACGACACCGACAACGACACCGCAACAACATCCACCGGCACACCACCCACACCAGCAACAGTGACCTCCACATCATCACCAGGGTCGAACCCGGACCCGAACACCTCGACCGGGGCGTCCAACTGGGTGAACAAACCCTGCTCAGACACCGCCGAGCCCGAACCAGTCACGACCCCAGTCACGTCGACGATCACATCGGTGTCGACGTGGGCATACACCGTGAACTCACGATCCGGGCCAATCGGCACGAACACCGCGACCTGATTCGCTCGCACCTGGCCCGGCTCGAAATTCACCGTTGACGTCAACGGCACACCACCAGGATCCGTAGCAGTCGCCAACACCGAAATGAACCCAGCCTCCGACGCACCCGTCGCGGTCACCGTCGCGATCACACCAACCGCATCAGCAGGCACCAACGGATCAGCAACATCGATCTGGCGGCGCAAACCAGCCTGAATCTGGCCAGCCGCATCCTCGCGGCTGTCATAGGCCCGGTACGGATCCACCGGCAACACACGACCCCCAGCAACCGCTGCACCGGTCTCCACATACACCGCCACCAAATCAACCACCACATGAGCTGCGGTGTCATCAATGCCGACACGGAAACGACCACCATCAACCGCGACCGTCGCCACACCAGCAATCGCCGCGAACCCCTCGGTCGCCACAACAGGGAACGACGGACGCGCCCCACCATCAGGCCACGCCACCGCCGTGCCGTAACCCGGCGCGTCGACCAGCGTGATATTCACCATCACCGCCGTCACATCACCAACCCCAACCCCACCAGGCAGATCGCCAGCAACATCAATGACCACGTCACCACCAGCGGCCACAGGTGAACCGCCACCGTCACGCGTGTCGACCAGGCGTGCCGACGCATCAAGCGGCTGCAGATACGCAGCATTCGTCGGGATCTCGACCGTGCCGACACGTGCACCGTTCGGGTCATAAGCAAAACCAACACCATCGAACGCTGTCAGCGCATCAGGTGCGGCAGGGTTGCCGTAGGCATAACCCCGATCCTCCACCCCCGCAGTCGTCGAATCGGTGCGGCCCAAGATGCTGCCGCGCGGCCCGAGACGGAACTCCTGTTGATACCCCGCACCCGCCGGCGCAACACCCAAATCGGCAGCCCCGGAACAAGCTGCGCCGACACTGACGGTGTAGGCATCGACCAGGCGGCTCGACGTGTCATAGTCGAAGCACTCCCGGTGCCCAACCGCCCCAGTGCTGGTCACCGAGTGATCGATCACGGTGATGTTGGACACCGCGTCGTAGGAGTACTGCTCGTCCTGAATCACGACGCCACCCAGGGTTGCGGTCAGCGAACCGAGTTGGCGGCGCGGCGTGAACCCGTAGCTGCGGACCACCGTGTCAGCACCGTTGACGACCTCCACCTGCTCGGTCCGATTCAACTCATCGAACGATGAGCTCGCCGACAACGGCGACGCCGCGCCGGTCACTGTGGTCGTGTCGATTGCTCCGAGCGCCGTCAATGTCGTGGCGACAGACTCGGCAGGGAGCTCGTCGAACGCACCGAGCGTCGACGCCAACGCGACGCCCTGAGGCGAGTACTCCTCGACCGTCTCGCGGTAGCTCGTGCCATCGGGCAGCGTGTACTCCATCCCGACGGGCCGATCGGCGGTGTCGTAACCGAGCACGCGTTGCACGAAGGTCCCCGTCGGCTGGAATGAGCGTGTCTCGTCGAGCAAGCCGGCCGCTGCACCGTCGTAGTCCCACTCCGCAACGACTGCGCCGTTGGTGGTTCGGCTGGTCGGTCGACCGAGTTCGTCGGTTGCCAACTCCACGACGTTGCCTTTCGCGTCGGTCGTGGTCACGGTGCGACCTGCCACGTCATAGGCCGTCGAGGTCACACCGCCGTTCGGGTCATCGACACTGACGAGCCGCCCGGCGTCGTCGTAGGTGTTGCGCACCGCCGACGCATCCGGTCCGGACCGCACGAGCAGGCCACGGGCGTCGAACCGCGACTTGGAATCCAAGCCGGTGCCGGTGTCGATCATCGACACGGTCCGCCCGAACGCATCGATCGTGGACCGCACCGTTGCTTGATCAGTCGCGGTTGCTGTCGTCACGTAGCCATCGTGTGCCGACACGACTGCGGACTGCTCGACGCCGTCGAGCACCTCTGCGGACTTCAACGATCGGCCGAGCGCATCGAACGTCGAGCGAGTCTCGAGCGTCGCCGAGGCGAGTTGACCCGATGTGGCCGGGGCGGAACCGACCGCACCGGCAACAGGGAATGGGGCGAGTGACCGCACGGTGTGGCCGCGCTCATCGAAGTACGAGTGCGTGACCAGACGCCCGCCGTTCTCGGCCGGTGTCTGGGTCTCATACGCTCGGCCCAGACCGTCGATGTAGGCCACGGAGTCGACACGCACCCCGCTGATGCTCACCAGGCTCGATGTCGTCACCTTGATCGGCTCGTGTGCGAAGCCGGTCGGGCCGTTGTTGACGTCGATGTCATACGCGACACGGCCGGTGGCCTGCCCGCTCCCGGCTTCGGATGGGGCCACCCATTCGGTCAACCGACCGAGCGCATCGAACTGTGCGGTCGTGACATGTCCGTGCGGGTCAGTAGACCACACGGTGTTCCCACGGGCATCGACTGTTGACGTGGCGCTGTGGCCGAGTGGATTGGTCACCGTGGTCGTCTCGACGGCCTGAGCTGCACCCGACGCTCCGGCACCGCTGGCGAAGGCCACCGTCGTCGCGGCGCCCGTCGGGTCGATCACCCTTGCGGGCCGCCCGAACGGGTCCGAGCCGTACTCAACGCTCGACAACACATCAGCAGCGGTCCGCTCGGTGAGTAGCCGGCCCTGCCCGTCCCAGGTCATGGTCACGGTCGACAGCGGCGACCCGGTACACGGACCGTCGAAGATCTGCACCCGCGCTGGCCGGTCGACGATGTCGCCGAGCCCGCCGGCATAGGCGGTGGTCGTGCACTGATCGTTGTTGATCGCCGCGTCGATCAGCACATCGCCGGTCGAGTACGACTCGACCATCCGGCCATGGACCGGCTCATACGTGCTGGCCGTGTTGGTGACGTGGGCGTAACGGCCACCACGGCTGTCTGCGGTACGCGACCAGTCGTACTCGGGTGCCATCATTCGAGCAACGAGCTGGTTCTCCTTGTCGTAGCCCTCGTACGAGTGGATACCCATGTCGACACCGGTCACCTCGCGCACCGTGGTCGGCAGCATCGTCGACGCCGACAACTCGCGTCCGTCCGGCTCGAGCGACCGGGTCGCGAGCATGCGGCCCATCAACCAGTCGTCGTCACGAACCTGCACCGCAGCTCCGCCCGCAACGACGGCGGGCACTGACACGACAACCGACTGCTCGCTGCCGCCCGCGGCCCGGTTCTTGTCCAGACCGCGCAGATACGTGTTTTCCGTCGTCGTGACCGCGGCACCCGCACCGGTACGAGTCGTCACCGTGCCATAACCGCGCCACTGCGACCACGACTGCTGCGAGAACGGCACGCCACGGCGCTGCGCGTGCCGGTAAGCACCACCACCGGCGTACTCGAACGACGTGACGAGCGGAACCCCCTCGAAGTCAGAAGGATTCGCGAACGTCGCGGTCGGCGAGATCGTGCCCTGACGGACCTTGGTCACCACATGCACGTTGAACTGGGCGAAGCCGGCGAGCTGCTCGAAGTCCTTCGGCACGAACCACTCTGGATAACAGTTCTGTGTATTGGTCGACCAGCCGCCAGTCGGTTCTCCCGAGCACCCGTCGGGCTGGCCGTAGGTGACCTCGATCTCCGAGCCGAGTTCATCGCGGATCGTACCGACCCGGAACATCTCGATCGCCGACACCCCGCGACGCGGATTCGCATCAGCACGGTTCGGCAACAACGCATCGTAGGAGTCGAAACGCACCGCCGGCAAGTCGACGGCGGCGCCACTGCCTGACAGCCCAGCCCGCTTGATCGCCCGCAACCACAGCCGCTGCAGGTGACCTTGTGCGTCACCGACGAATGCATGGCTCAAGTCCCAACGGTCCACGGCAACGAAGGACCCGTCGACCTGTATTGCGGTGGCGACCTGCGTCAACCGTTTCGTCGTGAAGAACGACGGCGAGTTGTTCCGGCACCTCCCCGACGCTCCACAGATCATGTCAGTCGGCACATCGGGATAGTCCCGCGACGTCGAGGTGGGCTCAGCACAGTTAGCCAGCTCGGCACACCGCAACTCGGTGACCAACTGCATGCGATGCGTCGCAGCATCGATGCCCTGACCATTGCCGATCCCCCACCACACCGTGTCGAGCACACCGCCACGCACGTACCGGACCGGGCTGAAGTCGCGTCCCCTGGCCCCGTAGTGGTTGAACTCAGGCGCATAGGAGCGGACCTGCGACACCCCGTTGGCGTCGACCACCCGGTCGAGCATCCACTTCCACGCCTCATCACAAATGCGGTTCGGCTCACCCCGACACGGATCGCCCGCGTTTGCAGAGATGACCGGGACCGTCCACACCGACTGCAACTGCTCGCCGTCTTGCTGGCCGAACCCGAAACGGAACATCGTGCCGTCGAGGGTGACGATCTCCCAATACTCGCCGTTGTTGTCGACGGTGCCGACACCGGGCGAACCCGGCGCACCGGCACGGCGGTAAACACGCCAACCGTTGTCACGCTCCAACCGCCACTCAGTGAATCCGGCATCGATCGGCACCAGCCGCGACGAGACCCCATCGAGGTTGAGCGACACCTGATGCCCGTCCCAACACAGATCCTGCGCCGACCCGCCAAGGGACCGGCACGACGAGTACGACCGCTCGATCGACGCCTCACCCGACAGGCCCCAACCCAAACCGACCATGCCCGGCTGCGACGACTCATTGGACGTCATCCCGTCGACCATCTGCGACGAGTACGACACCCCGAAGCCCGGAGTCGGGCCGCCGCGACCCACACTCGGTGTGTCGAAGCCATAGGCCCAGTTGAACGAACCCGATGAGCCACCCTGGCTCCACGAACCCGAACCCGCCAACGGCGACGCCGCGAACGAACCCGACGAACCCGACACCTCAGCCAACAAGCCCGCCACACGGGTCCCCGTCGACGCCTGCAACGCCCGCACCGACGGGTTCGCGCGAAGCGCTGCCGGAGCACCCGCAAAGCCTGCCGGAGCCGGATCCTGGAACGTCACATCGATCGTGACGACACCATCGACGAGGTCGTTCACCGACGAGACCGGCTCCGCATCGACGACACACGCCGGGCTCGGCGCATCGGCGGTCCACGTACACCCGTCGGCGACATGACCCGCAAGGCGCTCAGCCCAGTCACCACCGAAGAGGGTGTCGAACTCCCGGTACACCAAGCCCAACTCGACATCGACCGGGCCCTGCCCGTCAATCGGCGTCACCGCGACCGCCACCCCCTGAAAGTCCGTGCGGCCGATCTCATCCGGATCGAGCACCTCGACGATGACACGACGACCAACGTCATCGGCGTCGCTGGCCGCGATCAACACCGCGTCGGCCTCACCGACCGGCTTCGGGTCAGCACCCAAACGCTGCTGCCAGCGCCCGCCGCCGGGCAACACGAGTTCGGGCAGCGTGTACCCAATGTCGATCGGCACGTCTTCGACGAAACCATCGCCATCGATGTCAGCGCCCTCGGCACCCGGCTCAGGCGCCGGAACCACATCGACGATAATCGGCGATTCGCCACCCTCAGCCGAGATCGGCGGGGCACCCACGACCGGGACTGCTGTCCCGGTGAGATAGCCCGACACATCGACCACGACGTCGATCCCGGTGTAGGCAAAAACGCAGATCTCCATGTCAGCCGACACCGGCACGATCACCGAGTTCGCCACAATCGAATTCTCCGCGCTGTAGTTGACACTCGACGCATTCGGACGCGACGCGCAATCGAACGCAGTCAGATAGCCGCCGTCGACCGCGTCGACCGCAGTCACCGTGACCGCCACACCGGTGACACCACCCGACGGAACCCCAGCACGACCAGCAAGCGGAATCCGAACCACGCCCTCCGCTGAGAGTCGCCCTGGCGTATTGACGCCATCAAGGGTCCCGAACCCCTCCCGGGTATCGAGCACACGCGCCGGCGTCAGCAAGCCAACCGCACCCGACGACACCGTTGCATCGGGGACTCGACCATCACCGACATAGGCAAAGACATCGACCACGATGTCGGCCTCGGCATGGCTGTACAGACAGACATCACCATCGAGGCCCACCGGCACGAACACACCCGAACCCACCGTGTCCCCCGCCGCATAGTTCGACATCGATGCTTCGGGCTGACTCTCGCCACACGGAAAAGCCGTCGCATAGCCAGCACTGGACGCATCGACGGTCGTGACCGACAGCACCACACCCGCAACGTCATCTGGCACACCAGCGCGCCCAGCAACATCGACCCGAACCGTTCCTTCTGCTTCGACCCGACCTGCGCCGACCTGGGCGCCGTCGAAGGTCTCGAAACCGGGACGGCTGTCCATCAACCGCGCCGGAACCACGAGGCCCACCGAGCCCGCACCCACGCCCGCCGCCGTCGGTGGGTCAGCGACCCAGCCGTTGATGTCGACAACGACCTCTGCAGCCGACGACACGAACACACACACCGAACCAGCACCCGACAGCGCCACGGTCACCGCAGACGATCGCACCACGCCGCCCTCGGACCAGTTCACGTTCGACGAATTCGGCGGAGCAACCCCGCACGGAAAGACCGTCGCGTAGCCGGGGCCCGACGGATCGACAATCGTGACGTTCAACACGGCACCCGCCACCCCGACAGCTGGCACATCAGCGCGATCGACAACCGGTACCTCGACCGTCTCGCCAGCATCGAGCGCGCCGCCGCCTTCGCCGATTCCGTCGACGGTGTCAGCGACTCCGCTCGTCCTGGTGTCCAACAGACGAGCTGGGGCAACGGCGGCGACCCCGCCGGGAAGCATCGGTGCAACCGAATCGATCGTGACGACAGCAGCAACGCTGCCTGGCAGGCCGACCATCGACACTCCGAGACTCAACGCGAGCAACAGCTTCGCACCCCGACTCACGTTCACACCACTTCGCATTCTTCCCTGTCCACTCGTCCTCCCCCCGCTCCACGGACGCTACAGCCAACGCCACCGTCGGCGCTCAGAAACACCATCTCGGCGCGCCAGAAATGCCGCAACCGGCCTTGACGTAGCCCACCCCGGGCCATTGAATGGCCTTCCATGCCCCCCACCCAGCGCCCATCCCGCCTCCTGCGACGGGCACTCACCTCGATGTGCTGCATCGCACTGGCCTCCGCAGTCACCACCGTGCCAGCGGCACCCGCCGCCGCTCAACCCGCCCAGTCCACAGCAACCAGCGACGTCGACAACGGCTTGACCTTCGTCGAACCCGCCCGCCTCACCGACACCCGGCTCGGCCAACCAACCCTCGACGGCATCGACCAGGGCTCCGGCAAGCTGGCCGCCGGCTCAGTACACGCCGTACGGATCGGCGGCCGCGCCAACGTGCCCAACGACGCCGCGGCCGCGGTCATCAACATCACGGCGACCGAAACCGACGGAGAGGGCTACCTCACCGTCTACCCCTGCGACGACGACCAGCCCAACACCTCCACCCTCAACTACGCCGACAACGACACCATCGCCGCGGTCACCGTGACCGCCGTCGACCCCGGCGGCGACACCTGCATCTACTCCCACGCTGTTGCCCACCTCGTCATCGACGTCACCGCCTACCTCCCCAACCCGACCACCTACACACTCGACAACACCCGCCTCCTCGACACCCGCGACACCAGCACCGCGCTGGCGGCCGACGACACCGCACGCGTCGCATTCGACCACTCACTCGAGACCGACTCCGCGACCGCACTCCTCAACGTCGCAGCCGTCTACCCCTCCACCGACGGACACCTCACGATCTTCCCGTGCGAGCAGACCAAGCCCGGAACATCCAACCTCAACTACGAAGCAGGCACCACCATCGCGAACGCAGCACTGATCACGCTGTCCACCGACGACGACATCTGCATCCACTCCTTCGGCGCCACCGACGTCATTGTCGATCTCGTCGCGACCACCATCGACGTACCGGGCCTCTCCGCACTACAACCCGTCAACGCAGCCCGCCTCATCGACACGCGCCCCGACGGCGCAAGCATCGACGGCGCATCCATCGGCGCCGGCACCATCGCCGCTGGAACCACCACCGAACTCGCCGTTGCCGGCAGGGCAGACATCCCCCAAGAGGCAACCGCCGTCGCAGCCAGCGCCATCGCCATCGCCGGTGACAAGGCCGGCTACCTCACCGTCTACAGCTGCACCCCCGAGCGCCCCGAAACCTCGAACGTCAACCACGGCCCAGGCCAAACCCGCACAAATCTGACCTTCACCGAACTCTCGCCAGACGGCACGATCTGCATCTACAACTCCGCGGACACCGACCTCGTTATCGACCTCTTCGCCTACCAGACCGCACCCACCACACCGCTCGCAGCAGCAGGCACACACACCTGCACCACCACCGCCGACGGCCCCGTCGAATGCTGGGGCAACAACCAGACCGGCCAACTCGGCAACGGCACCTACATCGACCGCCTGACCGCAACACCAGCCGTCGGGATCTTCACCGCCCGCGCCGTCACCACCGGCGGCGCCCACACCTGCTCGCTTGCTGCGAATGCAACCGTGACGTGCTGGGGAGACAACAGCCTCGGCCAACTCGGCATCGGCACGACCAGCGCCTCGCCGACGCCAGCCACCGTCACCGACATCGCCGACGCCACCGCCATCGTCGCCGGCGACTCCCACACCTGCGCCCTCCATCGCGACAACACGATCTCGTGCTGGGGCAGCAACGCCGTGGGCCAACTCGGCAACGGAACCAACACTGACGAAACGACACCCACCGCCGTGGCCGGCATCGCCGATGCAATCCGCATCGCTGCCGCAGGCGACACCACCTGCGTCATCCGCAACGACCACACCATCTCCTGCTGGGGCAACAACACCTACGGCCAAATCGGTCCCGCCGCCGGCCCCTTCACCACCAACCCCGTCCCGATCCCAGGCATCGACAACGCCACCGACATCGCCGTCGGCTTCACCCACATCTGCGCAACAACATCAACCGACACCCTGTGCTGGGGCAACAACGCCGACGGCCAACTCGGCAACGGCACCACCACCAACACCTCGACACCCACACCCGTCGCCGGCGTCGACACCGTCAGGCACATCGCCGCCGGCTCCGGCACCCACACCTGCGCCACCACCGCCACCGGCACCTACTGCTGGGGCAACAACAGCCACGGCCAGACCGGCCAACCCACGAGCGCATCGCAAACAGAGCCCGCGCTCGTCGACAGCGGGATCAACACCTTCACCCGACTCAGTATCGGCGACCGGCACACGTGTGCGCTCGACACCAACCGCGACACCCACTGCTGGGGCGACAACAACAGCGGCCAACTCGGCAACAACACCACCACCGACACCGCCACCCCGACACCGACCGCCTGACCCACGGCCTGGCTCCATTACCCGATCTCGACACGCATCCTGAGTCGAAAACGACGACACCCCTGTTCAGGCGGTACCTGAACAGGGGTGTTGAGTGGCATCCCGTACGGGATTCGAACCCGTGCTGCCACCTTGAGAGGGTGGAGTCCTAGGCCTCTAGACGAACGGGACCTGATGCTCAGCGCCTTGCCTCCAGACCTGCCGGCGGTGGTGCTGCGGCAGATGACGATATCAGCCAGCCGTCAGCGTTCACACCCGAACGCCACCGGCGCAACCCTGGCCGAAAACGACAAACGCCGACTCGCAGATGACCACGACTCGGCGACATCAACACCTCGAAGCATCGAGCGTTGTGGTTGGGGCGGGAGGACTTGAACCCCCAACGACAGTACCAGAAACTGCTGTGTTACCAATTACACCACGCCCCAGCGGCAGACCGTTCCGACTCCCGAGGGAACCAGCACGACCGGTGCGGTGAACGAGCATATCGGCGGCTCGCGTCGTCGACGCAACACGCACAGCAGACCGGTCAACCGGTCAGTCAATCGGTCAGATTGCTGAGCCAGTCGAAGCCTGTCAGGCGACCGACGGCAACGCCTCCGGCTTCGAGCACGTGCCGTTCGAACGATCGGCCGCCGGTCACGACCGACGTCGACGTCGGCGAACCGTGGGCCGTCAAACCCACTTCCCGTGCGATCAGCACACTGCGCAGCGTGTGATACGGGTCGGTCACGATCACGACCGAGTTCGCCCCGGGCAGCCGGGCGTCGAGCAGTCCACTGACGCGGTCGAGCGATTCGAAGGAAGTGGACCCTTGGTCTTCGAGGACGATCGCATCGACGGGAACACCTCGCTCGATCAGATAGTTCGCCGAGGTCTCCGCCTCGGTGAAGCGATCGCCGGGCTGCTTGCCCCCGGTCACGATCACAAGGGGAGCCAGGCCGTCCGGCCAGATTTCGGCGACATGGTCGAGCCGGGCAGCGAGCTGCGGCGAGGGTCGTCCGTCGTACTGCGCAGCGCCCATCACCACGATGGCATCGGCGGGCCGAGCGCCGTCGGAACGCCCGGCCGAATACACCTGGAACAGCGAGACGAAGTAGTACCCGCCGAGCAGCACGCCGAGCAGCACGACAGCCAACAGGATGCGGCGTCGACGTGACATCGGCGCTGCTCGGCGGTGCGGCCCGCCCGCGCCCGCCACATCGACGGCCGAAGCGCGCGCGACGTGCTCGACGTCGACGGACTCGGGCACGTCGGTCTGCATCAGGACGAGCCCGTCAACCCGCCAGACGATCTGCGGCAGCGGTGAGCCGGCGGAGCGTCTCGTCACGCCCGAGCGCTTCGAACGCCTCGAACAGCGGCGGCCCGACCGACCGACCGGTGATCGCCACACGCGGCAGGGCCTGCGCCTTGCCCAGCTTGACCTCGTACCGCCCCATCACGTCTTCGATCGTCGCTTTCAGCGTCTCGTGATCCCACGAATCCAGAGCGCCGTACGCGCCGATGAGGTCGGCCAGCAACGGGGCGGACCACTCCGGCTTGGTCGCCTTGTCCCACGACGCGGCGTCGTAGTCGATCGGGTCCGCGCCATCACCCTGCGGCCAGAACAGGAAGTCGACGGTGCCGGGAACGTCCTGCAATGTCTCCAGACGTTCTTGGATGTGCGGGGCGATCGCAGCGAACCGTGCCCGATCCCAGTCGGCTGGCAGCTCGGCCGACGCGGCGGCGAGATAGGCCTCGGGATCCATGTTCTTGATGTACTGCTTGTTGAACGCGGTGAGCTTCTTGATGTCGAAGAACGCAGGCGACAGATTGACGTCTTCGAGCGCGAAGTCGGCCTCGATGGCGTCCCACGACACGATCTCGCTGCCTGCCTCCTCGGCACCGGGCGGCGTCCAGCCGAGCGTCATCAGGTAATTGACCATTGCGTCGGCGAGGAACCCTTCCTCACGGAACTGTTCGAGAGCGACCTTGTCACGCCGTTTGGAGAGCTTCTTGCGCTGCTCGTTGACGAGCACCGGAACGTGCGCCCAGCGCGGTGGCGAATGGCCGAGCGCGGCCCACAGCATCTGCTGTTTCGGAGTGTTCGGCAGGTGCTCCTCAGCGCGCACGACGTCGCTGATCGCCATCTCGATGTCGTCGACGACATTTGCGAGCAGGAACATCGGCGTGCCGTTCCCACGCAGCAACACGAAATCCTCGATGGTCGAGTTGTCGAAACTCACCTCCTCGCGCACGAGATCGTGGACGACGGTGGTTCCTTCTGGAACGCGGAAGCGAAGCACCCGGCCCGGCGCGGGCTCGAGGCCACGATCTCGCGAATGCCCGTCGTAGCCCGTGATGCCGAGTTCCTTGGCGCGGTCCTGGACCTCTTGTCCCGACAGGTCGCAGTAGTAGGCGGCGCCGGACTCGTACAGTCGTTCTGCGGCGGCGATGTGGGCGTCGGCATTGGCGCTCTGGAAGTGCGGGCCCTCGAAATGATCGCCGTCGTTCGAGATGCCGATCCAGGCAAGGGCGTCGATGATGCCATCGGTCCACTCGGGCCGATTTCGCGCCTCGTCGGTGTCTTCGATTCGCAGCACGAAGGTCCCGCCGAGACGACGGGCGAGTGCCCAGTTCATCAGGGCCGTGCGCGCCCCACCGACGTGGAAGAAGCCGGTCGGCGAGGGAGCGAATCGAAAGCGCGGACCGGAACCGGCGGTGTGGTTGTTCATCGTGATCCGACGCTACCCCTCCCGGTGCAGCGGACGGTGGCGCTCGGCGTGACCCGAGGCAGTGACCGTCAGGTTGCGCAGTTGGCGCAGTGCGACCGAGAGTGTCGTCAGGTCGAAGTTTTCGGCCCGGCGGATCTCGGTCTCCATGGCGGTCACTCGCATGACCGCTGCCTCGTTGGCGCCGATCCAGTCGATCGCCGACCCGTTCGCTGTGCGGATGACGTTCGCCGTCAGATCAGCAAGCACGGACATCAAGTCATCTCGCAGCGCGGCCCGGGCCTGCGTCTGCCAGCGGTCCGACCGGGGCAGCGCCCCGATGCCGTTCCAGAGCCAGCCGATGTCGAATGCCTCGAAGACTCCCCAGTAAGCGCTGCCCGCTGCGGACACATCGCACTGCTCGCGCTGCGCCACTTCGACCACGTCGAAGCTCGTGTGGAGCCACGGCCAACGTGCAGAGCGGTCAGCCAGCTCGGTGGGGACGCCCACGGCGACGCGTTGTCGCATCAGCGCTTCGACATCGTCGGCAACGCGCCCGTCGACGAGGTCACGGAAGGAATCGGCAAGCGTGTCGAAGCCGGCCGAGAACTCGTCGATCGCTCCAGCGATGTCCAGCGGCGCCGGACGACGACGCAGCAACCAGGTGGTGGCTCGTTCGGCCATCCGCCGCACATCGAGGAACAGACTGATCTGGGTGTCGAGGTCGATGCTGCTCCCCAGTTCCTCGACGTCGTTCCACAGCTGCCGGAATCCGACGATGTCACGCGAGGCGACGAAGGCACGGGCGACGTCGGCCACCGAGGCACCGGACTGCTCCGTCATCCGATGGTCGAATGAGATGCCGGCGAGGTTGACCATGTTGTTGACGAGGCCCGTGGTGATGATCTCGCGTCGGAGGCGATGGGTGCGGATCGCGTCCGGGAACCGATCGCGCAGCGCCGGCGGGAAGTACTCGAGAAGGTCGTCGTCGAAGATCGGATCATCGGGCAAATCGGTCCCCATGATCTCGCCGATGTCAGCATTCTTCGTCGAGGCGATCATCACGGCGAACTCGGGGGCCCGGAGCCCGCTGCCCATGCTGTGACGTTCTGCGATCTGCTTGTCGTTGGGCAGGTCTTCGAGCGCCCGATCGAGGTGGCCGTCGGCTTCGAGCACATCGAGATAGCGGGCGTGCACGTTCGCCATCGACAACGATTGGGTTCGAGCAATCATCAACGCGAGGGTCTGGGCACGGTTGTCATCCAAGACGAGCTCCGCCACATCGTCGGTCATCTCCACGAGCAACGCATTGCGCTGCACATCGGTCAGCGCACCCTCAGCGACGAGTTGGGCGAGCGCGATCTTGATGTTGACCTCGTGATCACTGCAGTCGACGCCCGCCGAGTTGTCGATGGCATCGGTGTAGATCAGCCCACCTCCGAGGGCGTACTCGACACGCGCCAGTTGGGTGAGGCCGAGGTTGCCGCCTTCGCCGACGATGCGGCAACGAAGCTGATCACCATCGAGCCGGATGGCGTCATTGGCGCGATCGCCCACCTCCTCATGGGACTCCGAGCTCGCCTTGACGTAGGTACCGATCCCACCGTTCCACAGCAGGTCGACCGGCGCCGCGAGGATCGCACTGAGGAGTTCGTTCGGGCGCAGCTCGGTGACGTCATCGTCGAGGCCGAGTGCCCCTCGGACCTCGTCGGTGATCGGAATCGACTTTGCCGACCGGGAGTGCACTCCGCCGCCGGCCGAGATCAACGACGTGTCGTAGTCGGCCCAACTCGAACGTGGCAGTTCGAACAGACGCTGCCGTTCGGCGAACGAGATCGACGGATCAGGATTCGGGTCGAGGAACACGTCGCGATGGTCGAATGCGGCGACGAGACGGAGATGCGGCGAGAGCAGCATCCCGTTGCCGAAGACATCACCCGACATGTCGCCGACACCGACCGCCGTCAGCTCGTCGGTGTCGACATCGAGGCCGAGCACGCGCGCATGACGCCGCACGCTCTCCCAAGCGCCGCGTGCGGTGATGCCCATCGCCTTGTGGTCGTAGCCGTTGCTGCCACCAGAAGCGAATGCATCACCGAGCCAGAACCCGGCGTCGATCGCGATCTGGTTCGCGATGTCGCTGAACGTCGCCGTGCCCTTGTCTGCCGCGACGACCAGGTACGGGTCGTCCGCGTCGTAGATCACCGTGTCGTCGGGATGCACCACCGTCGAGACCCCGTCGACAACGACCAGATTGTCGGTGACATCGAGCAACGATCGCACGAACCGCTGATATCGATCGACGCCTTCCGCCCGAGCAGCGTCACGATCACCCGGCGCCGCGGTCGGCTGCTTGACGACGAAACCACCCTTGGCCCCGACGGGCACGATCACCGCGTTCTTGACCATTTGAGCTTTCACGAGGCCGAGCACCTCGGTCCGGTAGTCCTCGCGCCGATCGCTCCAGCGCAGTCCGCCGCGGGCAACGGCCCCTGCCCGCAGATGGACCCCCTCGACGTTCGGTGAGCAGACGAAGATCTCGAACATCGGACGCGGCTCCGGGAGGAACTGGATCGACTGTGCGTCGAGCTTGACAGCGATCTCCGCGCGGCGCTCGCCGGCGCCATCGACCTGGAACGCGTTGGTCCGCGTCGTCGCATCGATCAGGGTGAGCACCGCACGACAGATCCGGTCGTCGTCGAGTGAGGGGACATTGTCGAGCCGCCCGAGAATGTCGGCACGAGTCGCGTTGGCCAGGACCGGCGAGTCGATCGGCGACGGTTCGCTCGTTGGATCGAACCGAGCATCGAAGAGCGCTGCGAGCCCGTGTGCGATCGGCGCATGCCGCACGAGCACCTCTTCGATGTACGCCTGGCTGAACGGGAAGCCCGCCTGCTGCAGGTACCGGCTGTAACAGCGCAGCACGGCGACCTGGCGCACGCTCAGGTCCGCAGCCAGCACGAGCTGGTTGAGGCCGTCCGCTTCGATCTCACCGCGCACGAGTGCCCGGAACGCTCGTTGGACTTCGGCATGCTGTTGCTCGGCGAGATCGGCGCCGTTCTCGGTCAGCACGGCCGGAAGCCTCACGCCGATGTCGTACACGTACACCGGTCCGGACTCGGAGCGGAACACCGCGGGGTGCTCATCGACTGCGTGGAGGCCGAGGTGACCGAGCAGCGGCACGAGGTCCGCGATCGTCGCCGCGATCCCACGCCGGAAGATCCGAAAGCGCCACTCCCCCGGCGGGCCGTCGACCGTACGCGACAGCGATGTCTCGATCAGATCGACCGGCGACTCGATCAACCGGGCGATCTTGGCCATGTCACCCACCGCGGCCACCGGGTCGACGCGGGTGCTGTACGCCGACGGCACCGCAGCGCTCACCACGCTGTCGACCTGACGGCCCATGCGATCGCCCAACGCCTCGATGAGCGCCCGGCGCAAACGGTCGCTCCACGAAGCGGTGTGTCGGTCGATCTCCTCACCGAGACGATCGAGATCGAGCGGAGCGGTCAGCGCCACCGTCATCGAGATGCGCGCCAGCGAACTCGACTCGATCAGGCTCAACACGTCGCGCGGTTCGCTGCCGGCGTGGCGCGCCACGATCGCCGCGACTCGCCCCTGCAGGTCCGATTCGAACCGGACCTTCGGGAGGTACACGAACACGGTGGTCAGGTCACCAACCGGTTCGTCGACATCGAAGACGCGCACGATGCGCCGTTCCTGGAGCCCGACGATGTCGATGACGAGTTCGGCGAGCGCGTGGGTGTCCAATTCGAAGACCAGGTCGCGCGGCAACGTCTCGACGACGTTCTTGATCGCACGGCCGGTGTGGCTGACCACTGCGTTGCCCGACAGTTCGAGAACAGCAGTGGCCCGGTCCCGAAGCACAGGGATCGCGAACACGCTCTCGCGGTACGCGCCGCTGCCGAGCAGACCGATGAATCGATGCTCGGTGATCGAGCCCTCGGTCGGACCGGCTTCGCGCACGGCGATCGATGTCATCCGTGCCGCCCGGTGGACGGTCGCCAATGCCTCGGTTCGAGCGACCACGACCGGCTCGGCCAGCGCGTCACCGGGCTTCGACGGCGGCCAGACGGTTGCCGCGTCGAGCGTGGCCGCGGGCCGGTACTCGCCGAGCTCGCTGCCGTCGATGACCGTGAGTTCGGGTTGACCGGACGCACCGATGGTCCGGTCGAACGATGCTGCCCCGAGGAACACGAAGTGCTGCTCGGCGAACCATCGCAGCAGCTCATCTGACGCCTCGGAGCCGGCTGCGAGACCACCGAGGCGATCGCGCATCGCCGGGAAGTCGTGGACGACCTGCATCACATCATCGATGGCCACGCGGACATCGGCTTCGACCTGCAGTTCGAGTTCGCGGCTGCACGGCTCGAGCTGGATCTGTGACCACGCCTCGAATCCGGTGGTGTCGTCCGCCCTGTCCTCGAAGCCGACGATCTCGTTGTCGGCGTTGCGCTGCACCGGCAGCATCGGGTGCACCAGCAGGTCGATGGCGAGGCCGTGCCGATCGAGGACCATGCGAACGGTGTCGACGATGAACGGAACATCATCGTTGACGGTCATCAGCACCGATCGCTGCGGCGCCCACCCGTCACGTTCGAGGTCGGGGGTCCGAACGCTGACCACCACCTCACCGGGCGCGCGGTGACGGCCCAGTTCGAAGTGGGTGACCGCCGCGGCGTACGCCTCGACGAGGGGACGATCGTCGATGTCGTCGTCGGGCAGTTCGCGGTAGTACCGCTCGACGAATGGCGCGAGCAGCGGCTGGTCGGGGCGCCGCTCGCGAGCCATCGCCGTGAGGGCCTCGATTGCCTGATCGATGTCGTTCGTCGCTGCCATGTGCACGTCCCCAGTCGGTCCGAGTGCACAGTACCTGCCCTGCCGGGGCCCGCCGAGACGAGTCGCCGGCCGCTGTGCGAGGATGACCCGATGCAGCAGATCAACGTGCTCGGAACCGAGTTGATGCCCTGTTCGTACGACCCGATGACGGGCTTCTACCGGACCGGTTGCTGCGAGAACCGCGGCGACGATCCCGGCATGCACACCGTGTGCTGTCGTGTCACCGACGAGTTTCTCGCATTCTCGGCTTCGCGCGGCAACGACCTGTCGACACCGATGCCCCAGTACGGCTTCGCCGGATTGCAGCCGGGCGACCAGTGGTGTGTGTGCGCGATGCGTTGGAAGGAAGCGTTCGAGGCGGGCAACGCCTGCGACGTCGTCCTCGAGTCGACGCATGTGAGCACGCTCGAATACGTCGACCTCGCGCAGCTGCAGCAACACGCGATCACCGCATGACGAGCGCCCGGTGAGCGAGCACCACGAGTTCCTGCGCGATGTCTACGACCTGTCGTCGCAGGCTGACACCGACGAGTACTACTCGCGCTGGGCTGCGACCTACGACGATGAGTTGATCCGTCAGGGCTATCGGACACCCAGCCGCTGCGCTGCCGCGCTCTCCCGTTGCGTCGCCCTCGACGCCCCACTGCTCGATATCGGTTGTGGCACCGGCCTGTCGGGGGCAGCGTTCGCCGCGGCCGGGTTCACCGACGTGACCGGCACCGACGTCAACGCGGAAATGCTGGCGGTCGCGGACGACGCCGGGATCTACCGCACCACCTGGGTCACGGATCTCGACGACCCGTTCCCCTTCACCTCCGGCCGCTTTGCAGCAATCGCCGCGGTCGGCGTGATCGGGGTCGGTGCCGCTCCCGCAGCGCTGCTCGGCCAGGCGCTCGATGCGTTGACGCCCGGCGGACATGTCGTGTTTTCGTACAACGATCACGCACTCGGCGACCCCGAGTACCGCCAGGCCCTCGACGACGCGCTCGCCCTCGACACCGTCGAGCAGGTGTCCGCCGAGCACGGCGTGCACATCGCCGGCCTCGGCAGCTCCTCGACTGTCTTCGTCCTCCGCCGCACCTGATCCCGTGGCGCGCCGGGTCGAGTCGTGCCGGACCGGCTGAGTGAGATTTCTGTCAGCACCAACATCGAGTCCAGCCCTGTGGGCTGACTCAAACACGCTGGTCGACATGGTGTCGTCCAGCGCTGACGTTCACGCCGTCCCGAACCCTCGCCGGACTGAGCAATTCTCCCCAGCGCTCAGCCCGCGCCACCGCGCACCCGCGCCGGCCCAGTACCGTTGCCCGGGTGCAACGCTCCCCTCGCCACCTGATCTCGCTCGGATTCGCCGTCGCGCTGGTCCTCGCGGCGTGCGGGGCAGACGACAGCCCCGACGCCGTGTCCACCGACGACACCTCCACCACGATCGCAGCTGCGAACACACCCGAGACGACATCTCCGGCGCTCACGCCGACGCCGACCACCGCCGCCGCAGCGGTGGTGACGGCAGCGCCCGCGTCGAAGAGCAGCACCTCGAGCAGCACCACCAGCACCAGCAGCACCAGCACGACGAGCACCAGCACGACCAGCACGACCAGCCCGGCCGCAGAGGTCGGCAGCGAGTCGAACGCGTCGCTCACCGACGGCAGCATCGCCGACGTCGCTGCGTCGGCAAGCGATGCGGCTGACCGCGTCGGCGAGCAGATCGAACTGCAGACACCGGTGTTCGACATCGGCTACTCCGTCGAGGGCCGACCGATCGTCGCCGAGCGAGTCGGTGCAGCGGGCGGTCGCAAGGTGCTCGTGATCGGCGTGATCCACGGCAACGAGGACGCCGGTATCCAGATCGTCGACGAACTCCGTCAGCGTGGGCTCGACGACGGGATCGACGAGAGCGTCGAACTCTGGCTGATCGAGTCGATGAACCCCGACGGCGTCGGCCGCCAGGACCGCCACAATGCGAACGAAGTCGACCTCAACCGCAACTTCCCGTACAAGTGGGGCATGATCGGCTTCCCGGGCAACAGCCAGTACGCCGGCACCGGGCCTGCCAGCGAGCCCGAGACCCAGGCCGCCGTGGAGTTCATCACGCAGCTCCGCCCCGACATCGCGATCTGGTACCACCAGGACGCGAACCTGATCATTCCCAGTGAAGGGCGCGACGGGCGGATCAGAGAGCGCTACGCCGAGTTGACCGCATTGCCTCTCGCCGACTGCTGCGGCGGTGGTGGTGTCTACACGGGCATCGCCGCCACGTGGGCACGCAACGAACTCAAGAAGGACAGCGACGCGGTGCCGTTCATCGTCGAACTACCCGGTGGGGTGTTGTCGTCAGCGTTGGTCGATGCTCACGCGAGCGCCGTACTCACCATCGGCGTCGAGGGCTGACGGCTCAGCCGAAGGTCGTTCAGACGACCATCGTTTAGACAAAGGTCGCAAACACGTCGAGCGGTTCGCGCTGGCTCTCGACGCTGTTGATCGGCGCGTCGGCATCTGCGGTGCCCAGAGCGACACCGCAGAAGATCTGCTGCTCGTCGGGTGCACCGACGAACTCGGTGACCGCGGCTTCGTGTACCGCCCATGCCTCCTGAGGGCAGGTGTCGAGGCCGGCCTCCTGGGCGAGCAGCATGAAGGTCTGCAGGAACATGCCGAGATCGCTCCACTGCGGGGGCCCCATGATCCGATCGACGAAGCAGAAGATCGCTGCTGGCGCACCGAAGAAGTCGAGGTTCTTTGCGAACTGCTCGAGACGGCCGGCCTTGTCCTCGCGGGTCACCCCGATCGAGGCGTACATGTCCTCACCGATCTTGTAGCGCGACGAGCGGTACGGCTCGGGCAACTTCGGCGGATAGATGTCGTAGGCGGGCGGACCCGGTTCGCGCGTCGCCAGGAACTGACGGAAGCGCGCCATCGATTCGCCATTGACCACATAGATGCGCCACGGCTGCACGTTGCCGCCGGACGGTGACCGCGACGCTGTGGTCAACAGCTCGGCGATCGTGTCGTCCGAAACAGGGTCGGGACGGAACGCCCGGATCGATTTGCGACGATTGACGGCTTCGGTGACATCCATGGGCCGATTCTTACGATCAGTAGCCGACGGCAGCGAATCCCAGCCGAGCGCTTTGGGTCCAGCGACACCGTCGCGGTCAAGATGACTCGGTGCCCCTGTCCGATGATGATCTGATGCAGCGAGCAATCGCCGCCGCCACGACCGCTCGAACACGCACCGCACCGAATCCGTGGGTCGGTGCGGCCTTGCTCACCACCGCCGGCGTCCTACACACCGGAGCCACCGAAGCTCCCGGCGGCCGCCACGCCGAGATCGTGGCCCTCGATGCCGCAGGTTCCATGTCTGCCGGCGGCACGCTGGCCACGACACTCGAACCGTGCGTCCACATCGGTCGGACCGGGCCGTGCACCGAAGCGATCATCGACGCCGGGGTGGCCCGGGTGATCGTCGCCATCGAAGATCCCGACACCAACGTCGCAGGGATGGGCATCGCCCGGCTTCGCGATGCAGGGATCGAGGTCGTGGTCGGCGTGCGGGGCGACGAGGCGGCAGCGCAGCTCGCCCCCTACGTGCATCACCGTGTCACCGGCCGCCCCTACGTCATCCTCAAGCTCGCTGCCTCCGTCGACGGCCGCACAGCGGCACCCGATGGTCAGAGCGAGTGGATCACCGGCGTCGAGGCGCGTACCGATGTGCACCGGCTCCGGTCCGAGAGCCAGGCCTTGCTCGTCGGCGCAGGCACCGTGCGGGCGGACGACCCGGCGCTCACCGTCCGACTCGTCGATGGGCCGCACCCACGCCGCATCGTGCTCGGCACCGCCCCGGATGACGCCAAGATCCATCCGTGCACCGAATGGATCGGACCGATTACGGAACTGCTCGACGAACTCGGCCGGGACGGTGTTCTCCAGCTGATGGTCGAGGGCGGCGCCAACGTGGCTTCGGAGTTCCACGACGCAGGACTGGTCGACCGGTACGTGATCTACCTCGCGCCTGCCGTCTTCGGCGGCAACGACGCCCACCCCCTCTTCGTCGGTGACGGTGCCGCGACGATGGCCGACCTGCGACGCGGGAAGTTCGTCGAGACCGCGCTGCTCGGCAGCGACCTCCGTCTCGACATCGAACTCAATCGAAACTGATCAACCCCGCCGCCGTCGGCGTGAATCCGCACGCATCGACGTAGAAGTTCGCGAGGTCGCTGTCGAAGTCGACGTGCAGATGCTCGCAGCCGGCGCGCTGCACGGCATCGCGAGCGGCGTGCACCACGGCTACGCCAATGCCTCGATGCCGAACCGTGCTGGCGACCATCACGTCTTGAAGCCAGGCGTGGGCGAATCCGTCCCACGGCACGTTGGCGAACCCGACCAGTTCGCTGCCGGCGTCGACGCACGAGCGGCGTGCGGTGACCCAGCCGAGGCTGTGGCGGGTACACAGCATCGCCCAATCCCACTCGTCGTCACCGAACACTCGGGTCTCGAATGCTTCGGCGTGCAGTGCATTCACCTCGGCGCTCTCGAACGCTCCTCGCCAGGTGATCTCGATGTCGGCCGACAGGTCCGAAGTGTCCGGTTTTCCGGGCGTGTCAGTCATCGGTGTGTTGCCTGCTGTTTTCCGCCCAGATGATGCAGACGGGCGCGTTTGGAGTCGAGGTACGCCTGACTCTCGGCGGTGTGCGCAACGTCGGTCGGAACCATCTCGGCAACCTCGATGCCGTGCGAATCGAGGCCGTCCGCCTTTGCGGGGTTGTTGCTGATCAGGCGTACCGACGACACTCCGAGATCGATGAGCATCGCCGCGGCCACGCCGTAGTCTCGCGCATCGACCGGCAGACCTTGCGCGGTGTTTGCATCGACGGTATCGAGTCCGCGGTCTTGCAGTTCGTATGCGCGGATCTTGTTGGCCAGCCCGATACCCCGCCCCTCATGACCTCGGAGATAGACGATCACGCCGGCGCGACCGGCCCTCGCTTCGGCCGAAATCGCTCGTCGGGCAGCGTCGAGTTGCTGGCCACAGTCGCACTTCGCCGAGCCGAGCACATCGCCGGTCAGACATTCACTGTGGATGCGGGTCAACACCGGCTGGCTCTGCGCTACCGCCACGTCACCCGCGATCAGAGCCACATGCTCGAGCCCGTCGCTGCCGCGGAACGACACGATTCGGAACGTGTCGACGTCGGTGGGCAATCGAGCATCACCGACTCGGACCACCGTCACCGGGGTGCCTCGCCCCGGCGTGACTCCATTCGCACATGTTTCGCTCACGCCAGTTGTTCCACGCGGCCGTAGCCGGTCGTGCGCTGCTCGATGGGCCGACCGATCGAATCGGCGAACGCGCGGAAGCTGTCGATCGTCATCGCCTGACCGTGGCTGGCACCAGCGGCTCGCGAGATGTTCTCGTCCATCAGCGTGCCGCCAAGATCGTTGCAACCGGCATGCATCATCTGGGAGGTGCCGGACAGCCCGATCTTCACCCAGCTTGCCTGGATGTTCGGGATGAGCGCTCCGTAGGTGAGCCGCGCCACCGAGTGCATCAGCACGTTCTCTCGGAACGTCGGCCCGCGACGCGCCTTGCGTTGCAGGTAGATCGGCGACGCCATGTGCACGAAGGGCAGACCAACGAACTCGGTGAACCCGACCCGGCCAGCAGCGACGTTCTCTTCCTGCAGATCACGGGTCAGGATCAGGTGCCGCGCCCAGTAGACGGGCTCTTCGACTGCGCCGTACATGATGGTCACATTCGAGTGCAGGCCGATCGAATGGGCGGCACGATGCGCTTCGAGCCACTCTTCGGTGTTGATCTTGTCCGGGCACAAGACGGCCCGGATGTCGTCGTCGAGAATCTCTGCAGCAGTGCCCGGCAGCGACGCCAGCCCGGCATCTTTGAGCCTGGTGAGGTAGGTGACGAGGTCCTCGTCCAAGCGCCTGGCACCCTCGGTGACTTCCAGTGCGGTGAAACCGTGCACGTGCATGTCCGGCACAGCGTCCTTCACGGCCCGGGTGACGTCGATGTAGTAGTCGCCGTCGAAGTTCGGGTGGATCCCGCCCTGCAGCGTCACCTCGGTCGCCCCGAGGTCCCAGCCCTCCTTGGCGCGTTCTGCGATGTCGTCGAGCGTCAGCAGATACGGCGTGCCGCGCAGGTTGAGCGACATCGGCCCTTTGGAGAACCCGCAGAACTTGCACTTGAACGTGCAGACGTTCGTGTAGTTGATGTTGCGATTGGCCACCCAGGTGAGCGTGTCACCGACGAGTTCCTGGCGCATCCGATCCGCAGCACCCATCACGGCAACCGCCTCGGGCCCACGCGCCTCGAACAGCGTGACGATCTCGTCGATGCCGGGCTGCTCACCTGCCTCGATGCCACCCAGCACCTCGGCAACGGCGCCGCGAATCGGACGATCAGGTGCCGGAATCAGGACCGGCGGCGGGTTGTCGCTCCCGGAGTACCAGACCGTCGAGCGGTGCCCGACGAGGACGAACTCGGCGCCGTCAGCCACCGTGTCAGCGGCGGTGGTCTTCTCCGGCCACACCTGACCCGGGTCATCACGGCCGAGCCATTCCGAGTCGGCGCGATCCGTCACGTTGAAGTGCAGGGCCGGGTCAAGCCAGCGATCACGGCTGCGGACGAACTCGGGGTAGATCGTGAGGCGCGGCGCAAGCACATGCCCCTTGGCTTCGGTCACCTCGCGCAGTCTGTCCAGATCGGGCCACGGGCGTTCCGGGTTGACGTGGTCCGCAGTGACCGGCGAGACACCGCCCCAGTCGTCGATCCCTGCGTCGAGCAGGACACCGAAATCATCGGTGAGGTTCGGAGGTGCTTGCAAGTGGACGTCGGCGGGCAGGATCAAGCGGGCCGCGGCGAGGGTCCAGAGGTAGTCGTCCGACGGGCACGCTTGGGCGCCCTTCATTGCGGTGCGGAGCTTCGGGAGGAAGTTCTGCACGATCACTTCTTGGACATGGCCATGCGCGCGGTGGCTCGCAGCGATCGCTTCGAGGCCGGCGAGCTGATCGGCGCGGCTGTCACCGATGCCGACGAGGATGCCCGTCGTGAACGGAATCGCGAGCGCGCCAGCAGCGTCGAGCGTTGCCAACCGCCGCTCGGGCACCTTGTCAGGGGCGCCGCGGTGAGCTTCGAGGTCCGGGTTGACCGACTCGATCATCATCCCCTGGCTCGGCGAGAAGGGCCGCAGCCGGGCGAGCTCACCAGCCGTCAGAGCACCGCAGTTGGCGTGGGGCAGCAGGCCGGTCTCGGTGAGCACGAGGTGAGCCATCTCCGCCACGTAGTGCACGGTCGAGTCGTAGCCCCGGTCACGCAGCCAGTCGCGAGCCACCGCGTAGCGGTCCTCGGGGCGTTCGCCGAGCGTGAACAGCGCTTCATGACATCCCTGCCGGGCGCCCTGGCGCGCGATTCGCAACACGTCTTCGGGATCGAGATAGATCTTGTCGAGGCGTGCCGGCGGCTGGGCGAACGTGCAGTAGCCGCACGTGTCGTTGCACAGCTGAGTCAACGGGATGAACACTTTCGGGCTGTAGGTGACACGGGTGCCGAATGATTCGTCGCGACGTACAGCAGCGAGCGCCATGAGGTCGGACAGCGATTCGTGCAGGAGTGGGTGGTCGGTCGATGTCGTCATGGTGCTCCGTGTCCAGTCCGTCGTTCGGCGAATGAGTTCAGGTGACGCTGGTCGCGCCGGGACGACTCGCGATTGCCGATTGAGTGAAGGTCTCGTCGCAGTGCCAGCAGACGAAGGCCTGGTCCAGTGGCTCGCCGCAGGTCTCGTGGACCAGCACGGTCGGCGGCTCATCGGTGAGCCAATCGTCGCCCCAACGCATCAGCGCCACGAGCGTCGGCGACAGCGCAGCGCCCATCGGGGTGAGGCGATACTCGTAACGGGGAGGGCGCTCGCAGTAGAGGCGACGCTCCAGGACGCCGGCCACGACGAGACGCTTGAGTCGCTCGGTCAGCACCGGTCGGGCAATGTCCAGATCACGGCGGAAGTCGTCGAACCGGCGAACGCCGCGGAATGCGTCACGCATGATCAGGATCGTCCACCGATCACCCAACACATCGAGGCTCGCCTGGATCGAGCAGCCGAGGTCGTCGGGGTCGCTCTGATCGCTCATCGCATCACCCTAGAGTAGGTTCAGAGTCAGAACCAAGTCGGTCCGAATTCAGAACTCACCCCGCTCACTCGCACCCCAGCCTTCTTCCGAAGAGAGGTGAGACCACCTGTCCGCCCCAGGTCTCACCGCTTGCGTCGCGTCAGGTCGTCCGGTAGGCGGCAGGGTCTCAGTCGGGCAGGAGCGGGACTCCGAAGCCGACGTCGGAGCCGATCCGGTCGGCGCGCGTCAGCGACGCTCCGCCGAAACGATCGCGGATCGCATCGATCGTGGTGTCGAGTTCGACGGCATCGGATCGCTCGAACGGCAGCGCCATCTGGACCGCGTCTTCGTTCTCCAGGTTCCCGACCGACACGCCGAGCAGGGTGAGACCCCGTTCTTCGATCAGCGCCCACGCGGCGTCGAGCAACGTTAGGGCAACGTCCTGCACCGACGCTGTGGCCGCAGTCGGAGTGGGAAGAGAGTGCGACCGCGTGGCCCGAGCGAAGTCGTCGAATCGGAAGCGCAGCGTGACGGTGCGCCCGACTCGTTCCGCACGCCGCATCCGACTCGTGACTCGGTCGACGATCCGACGCAGGATCACCTCCAGCTCATCGCGCGATCGCCGGCCGCGGCCCAGGGCCTGCTGCGACCCGATCGACCCGCGCCGCGTACCGACTTCGACGCGGCGAACGTCAACGTTGTGCGACAGCGCTGCGAGCTGACGACCCGCCGCTCCCCCGGTGATCGCCGACAGCGCCACCGGATCGAGTTCGGCGACATCGCGCACCGTGAAGATGCCCCGCTCGTTCAACTTCCTGGTGGTCACCGCACCGACACCCCACAACTTCTGCACCGGCAGGGGATGCAGGAACTCGAGCTCACGGTCGGGATCGACGACGAGCAGGCCATCGGGCTTGCCGACGCCGCTCGCGACCTTCGCGAGGAACTTCGTGCGTGCAACACCGACCGTGATCGGCAGCCCGACGTCTCGGGCGACGTCGGAGCGCAACTGCGCAGCGATCTCGGATGGCGTCCCCGAGAGCCGCAGGAGTCCACCGACGTCGAGGAATGCTTCGTCGATCGAGATGCCTTCGACCAGTGGTGTCACGTCGTCGAAGATCTCGGAGACCGCCTTGCTCGCCGAGCTGTACGCCTCGAATCGCGGAGCGACGAAGACCAGGTCCGGGCAGAGCCGCTTCGCCTCGTGACCAGGCATCGGGGTACGGACACCACATCTCTTGGCTTCGTAGCTCGCAGCGAGAACGACACCGCCGCCACCGGCGCTTCCGCCGACGGCGACCGGTCTCCCCTGGAGCGACGCGTCGTCTCGCTGCTCCACCGATGCATAGAACGAGTCCAGGTCGGCATGCAGGATCGACGCGGTCCGCCCCGTCGTCGACCGACTCGCCACGTCCTCTCCAGCCTTGTACACGAACACATGTTCGTGCAGTGCTGACGGGCTGTCAACTCCCGCCCACTCCACGATCGGGAGACGGTCAAACGATGATCGGGAGACGAAGCTCCACTGTGCGGTGGAGTTTCGTCTCCCGGGCCGCGCTCAGGGTCGGCGACGGGCGATCCAATCAACCACGTGATCGAGGGCATCGGGGTCGGCGAGCGAATCGCGCGAAGCCGCTTGCTCGGCGGGCATGCCGAGCAGCATCCTTTTGATCGGCACCTCGAGCTTCTTGCCCGACAACGTCCGCGGGATCGTCGCAACGACGTCGATCACATCAGGGACATGGCGCGGCGAGAGTTCGGATCGCAGTGCCGAACGGATTCGGCCGATGAGCCCGTCGTCGAGCGTCTGTCCCGGAGCGCACGCAACGAGCAGGATCAGTTCGCCGGCACCATCGCCCTTTCCAGCACCCGCTCCAGCACCCTCGCCGGCACCCGCTCGCGCGGAGTCTTCGAGGTGGACAACCACGCTGTCGGTGATCTCCGGCATCGAGTCGACGAGGACATAGAAGTCGCTCGTCCCGAGCCGGACGCCACCCCGGTTGAGAGTTGCGTCGGAGCGGCCGGTGATCACGCACGAGCCGTCGTCGTGGAATGTGATCCAGTCGCCGTGATGCCAGACGCCGGAAAAGGTCTCGAAGTACGCAGCGCTGTACCGACTGCCGTCGTCGTCGCCCCAGAACCCGACGGGCATCGACGGCATCGGCGACACGATCACCAACTCCCCGGTCTCCCCCGGTGCGCATCTGGTGCCATCGGGCCGGAACGCCTGCACATCGCAACCCAGCATCCGTGCGCCGATCTCGCCGGCTCGGATCGGCAGCATCGGTGCCGTGCCGACGAAGCCGGTGCACACGTCGGTCCCGCCGCTCATCGAACCGACCTGCACATGGGATCCCACCGCATCGGGAACCCATTCGAACCCCTCGACGGGCAGTGGTGCGCCTGTGGAGCCGAGGTGCCGGACGTGCGACAGGTCGACGTCGTCGCCCGGACGAAGCCCCGCTTTGCGGCAGGCCATGAGAAAGGGAGCGCTGACCCCGAACACGTCGACCTGCTCGTCGTCGGCGACCCGCCACAGTTCGAGTAGATCCGGTGCTGCCGGGTCCCCGTCGAACAGCACGATGGTCGACCCCGTGAGCAAGCCCGAGACGAGGAAGTTCCACATCATCCAACCGGTCGTCGTGAACCACATCACATGATCCGAGGACGTGAGGTCGTAGTGGAGCGACCATGCCTTGACGTGCTCGAGGATGATGCCGCCGTGGCCATGCACGATCGGCTTCGGCAGCCCCGTGGTTCCCGAGGAGAACAGTACGTACAGCGGGTGATCGAACGGCACCGCTGCGAAATCGAGTGGTTCGTGTTCTGCCAGCAGTGGGGTCCAGTCGTCCGGACCGTCCGCGTCGAGGTAGGCCAGACGCACGACGTGTTCGAGCGACGGCAGCGCCGCCGTGATCTCGGCGACATGGGACCCACGCTCGATGCGACGGTCGCCATACATGTAGCCGTCGACCGTGATCATCACCTTCGGCTCGATCTGCACCCATCGATCAGTCACTGCGCGGACGCCGAACTCCGGTGCACACGACGACCAGATCGCCCCGAGGCTCGCCGTCGCGAGGAAGGCCACAAGCGTCTCGGTGATGTTGGGGGCGAAGGCAACGACACGGTCCCCCTGGGTGACGCCCATCCGACGCAGGCCGGCACGGCAGCGTGCGACCTGGTCGACCAGTTCGGACCAGGTCGTCTCGTTGCGGGAACGAGACTGGGATCGGCCGATGACCGCCGCTGCGTCACCGCCGGCCCCGGCATGGGCGAGTGCCTGCTGCGCGTAGTTCAGCGTGCCAGCGGGAAACCACGTCGTCCCGGGCATCGACGGGTCCGGCAGTACGGCACTCGGCGGCGTGGCCCAAGCAACGCGTTGCCATCTCGCCAGCGCATCCCAGAAGTCGGCAGGATGCGCCAACGACCAGTCGAGCATCTCCTGATACGACTCGATCTGCGGGCCGCCTGCGGCGATGATGTCGGCGGCGAATCCGTTCATGTTGCTGCTCGACCACGCGTCCTCGGACGGCTCCCACATCAGCGCCCCGCGTGCGCCGTCTTCCCCCGAACCCGGTGCACGATTCGACACCGGTTCCGACTCTGCGTTCGCCATGGTCCGATGTTGCCACAGCCGTTCGCCAGGATCGCCGCTGATCTGGAAGCATGACCACCATGACCGGACGCCCCCGCCCCGCCGTCGCTGCACTGCCCGGCTACAAGCCCGGCCGATCGGCGGCCGCGGCAGCCGCCGAACACGGCATCGCTGATGCGATCAAGATGGCATCCAACGAACTGCCTTTCGGACCGCTGCCGTCCGTGGCGGGCGCGATCAGCGGTGGCATCGAGCACCTCGGCCTCTACGCCGACCATGGCGCGGCGGCGTTGCGCAGCGACATCGCAGCGTTCGTCGGCCTCGACGTCGACCAGGTCACGGTGGGCGCCGGTTCGGCGGGCATCCTGCAGCAACTCCTCCTCAGTTACGTCGGCGCAGGCGATCACGTTGCGATGTGCTGGCCATCGTTCGAGGCGTATCCACTGTTCGCCGCACTCGTCGAAGCGCACGAGGTCCGAGTGCCCTTGGTCGACGAGACCTTCGACCTGCCGTCGCTCGCCGCCGCCATCGACGACAACACCAAGCTGGCGTTCGTCACGAACCCGAACAACCCGACCGGCACCGTCGTCGCCACTCAGGACATCGTCACGTTCCTCGACACCGTGCCGACGACGTGTCTGGTCGTCCTCGACGAGGCGTACTCCGAGTTCGTGACCGATCCACGGGTGACCGACTCGACGCTGCTGCTCGCCACGTACCCGAACCTCGTCATCACCCGCACCTTCAGCAAGGCGCACGGTCTCGCCGGCCTGCGAGCCGGCTACGCACTCGCCAACCCCGAGGTGATCGGCATGATCGACCGCACGCTCGTCCCCTTCGCCGTCAACGAACTCGCACAGCGAGCTGCGCGCGCGAGCATCGCGGCTGCCGACGAGATGCGAGACCGTGTGGCAGCCGTCGTCGCCGAACGGACTCGCGTCGTGACCGTGCTACGCGATCGGGGCTGGGACGTTCCCGAGCCGCAGGGCAACTTCGTCTGGCTCCCGGTCACCACCGACGCCGCAACGCTCGGTGCCGACCTCGAACGACGAGGTGTCGTCACCCGTGCGTTCCCCGACGTCGGCGTCCGCGTCACGATCGCCGGCACAGCCTGGAACGATCGCTTCCTTGATGCCCTCGCCGACGCCCGACCGAGCCAATAGTTCGAACGCGGGCTCGCCGGTCTTCTCGGCCCGTTCCCGTACCACCGGCTGATACTCGGCGGGGTCGAGAAGGAGCGCAGCGACAGCGGCGACATCGAACTCGTCGCCGATGCGTCGGAACGCTGACTGGATCGACCGGCGTCAGAGAACGTCGCGCAGGTTCCCTGCCGCCGTCTCGGGCGTGAGATCGCGCTGCAGGTTGGCGAGCAGCTCATAGCTCGCCGGGATCTTCGCAACGTCGGCCGACCGCAGCAGCGGCGGGTAGTAGTGCGCGTGCAACTGCCAGACGTCGCTCATTCCACGCGGCGCCGTGTGCCAGCCGGAGCAGTACGGAAACGGCGTGTTGAACAAGCGATCGAACCCGCTGAGCATCGTCTTCAGTGCCTCGGCGAGCGCTTCGCTCTCATCGGTCGTGATGTCCAACAGCGAGGCGACTCGACGACGAGGGAGCACGATTGTCTCGTACGGCCAGTACGCCCAGTACGGAACGGCGACGACCCAGTGCTCGTTCGACGTGACGATGCGGTCCCCCTGCTCGAGCTCGCTCTCGACGTAGTCCACCAGCAGGTGTCGACCGTGCTCGGCCCGGTAGGCACGCTGGTGGGCGAGCTCGGCGGTGATCTCGTCGGGTATGAAGTTGGACGACCAGATCTGACCGTGCGGGTGAGGGTTCGACGATCCGGAGATGGCGCCGCGGGTCTCGAAGAGCTGGACGTACTCGAACCGCTCGAGCAGTTCCGCCAACTCCGACTGCCACAGCTCGATGACCACACCGATCTCGCCGAGTTCCATCGTGGCCAGGGTGCGGCCGTGGTTCGGTGAGAAACAGATCACTCGGCACTCGCCGTCGCCCGTGCCTGCCTGGTAGAGCGAGCTGGCGGCGTCGCCCGACTCGGTCACCGCTGGTGGGAGCGGCACATCCGGAAGCAGGGCGGCGAAGTCGTTCTCGAAAACGAACGTCGAGGCGTAGTCCGGGTTCTGCAGCCCTCCGGCGCGCTCGTTGCCCGGACACAGATAGCACTCGGGGTCGTACGCAGCCGGGCGCTCGATGGCGGCGTCATCGGTCTGGCCCTGCCACGGTCGCTTCGTGCGTTGTGGTGAGACGACGACCCAGTTGCCGGTCAGCGCATTGCGACGACGATGCGGGTGGGTCGATGGATCGAAGATCTCGGGCACATCTCGACCGTAGGCCGTGCGCCACCGCAGCGGCAACGGGCGAAGCGAACATTAGCAAACGGCCGCTCATCCATCGGGCGACCTCAGAACCGACGAATGTCCGGGTTGAACGCCCGGGGCGCTCGACGCGGGACGGTCACACCCGCCACGGAGATGAGCCGCACGATGCGCTGGCGATGACCGAGCCACGGGGCGAGATGTTCGAGCATGATGTCATCGCCGCCGCGGTCGGGGTCGAGGCGTTTGGCGTCACCGGTGAAGGCGAAGTTGACGAGCGTTGGCATCCCGTAGTCGCGGAGCAGCACGACGTCGGGGTCGCCGTGACAGGCCATCACCGTTGCAGAGGCGGTCCACGCTCCGAGCCCGGGGAGGGCGGACAGGCGGGTCATGGCGTCCACGGTCGACATCGTCGCCGCCTCCTCGAGCCGACCGGCGCGCTTCGCGGCGAGGATGATCGACTCAGCTCGACGCCGGTCGACGTTCAGCTCGTGGAGATCGGTGTAGTGCAGCGCGGCGATCACCTCCGGAATGGGCGGCGTGGTCAAACCCTCGGGACCCGGGGCCGGCGTGCCCCACTTCCGACACATCCGACTCCAGCTCTTCGACGCCTCTTCGGTCGTGACGCGCTGACCGAGCAACACGAGCACGATCTCCTGCCAGACGACACCGATCGCCGGCAGTCGGAACGTCCCGTGGTCGCGCCACCATCGCGCCACCTTCGGGTGCAACGACGGATCGAAGCCGCCGAGGTCGTCACGTAGACCGATCCAGGCGTCAGCACGTTCGATGAGCCAGTCGGCTCCGGATCCCCAGGCGCGAGCCGTCACCCGGCCGGCAGATGTCCAGTCGAGCCGCATGGTGCCGGGACCCGGCGGTGTCAGCACGGCTTTTGCAAAGAAGCCGGGGCCCCGATCGTGCGTCGGATCGCTGCGATAGATTCCGATCGGCTGCAACGTCGCGGGGAGATCAATGCCTGCCGCGTCGAGGGTGCGGGTCGCCTCCGGCGCGTCCGTCACGCTCCGACGAGTTCGCGCCACCTGCCGGGATACTCGGCGGCGAGTGCGTCCGGTGACAGCCGAAGGGTCGCCTCCGGAACCATGTCAACGACAACGCGACCCTCGAGGTAGTGATGTCCGACATGGCGCAGGCCAGCGAACAGCGGCTGACGGAACTCAACGAGATCAGCCGGCGGATTCTCGTCGAGGAACCCCCACATCCTGAACGCCATCTTCAGGTCGTGCACGACCGGTGCTCGAGAGAACAGCGATGCACGTCGCAGTGCGACGCCGAGACAGCCGCGGATGGCGTCGTCGACGTGTTCACCATCCTGCAGGTGCAGCGTCGGCGCGAGTTGGCTTGCGATTCGCAGTGCGAATCCCTGGTCCGGTCCGGGATTGCCGCGACGAGGTCCCGCGGGCTGGAACCCGGCGATCTCCGCTGGCCGATCGGGCATCCAGCCCGCCGGAACGTGATCGGGCGACTGATAGGAACGCGCACGCGTGGTCGGCGCAACAGGGCTGTGCTTCGGAGCTGCCATCGCCGTAGTTCTACAGGATCCCGGCGCAGTTCGCTGCGACGATGACAACGGCGGTCGCGGTCCGGGCCCTGTTTCGGCGGGTCACGCAGTGGTGAGTTGCTGGCAGAGGTGTCGTTCCAACACCGAGGACATCGCTGCTGTGTCGGATCCCAGAGTGCCTGCGAGGAAGTCGAGAGCACCGAACTCGAACGCCATGTCCGCAGCAACCTCAGCGATCCATCGGCGCTCGGGGGCCATCGCTGCGAAGTCCGGCTCGAACACCGCACGAGGCGATGCGACGAAGAGGTGTCGGACGCCGGAGCGCTGAGGATCCAGGTCGAGCGGCCGAGCGAGTCGGTCGACGGCGCGAGCGAGAGGAGCGATACGGTCAAAGGTGCGCAATCTGTGTTCGACGAAGATCCTCACGCGTCGGTCGAGCGGACCCGCCGGGATCACCAACGGATCCTGCTTCGCCTGGCGACGGATCAGATGCCACAGCGCACCCTCCAACAGTCCTTCCCGGTGACTGAAGTAGCGATAGATCGACCGCGTCGAAACCGCTGATCGGGCAGAGACCTCCTCCACCGTCGGATCGGTCTGACCCTCGTCGAAGAGGTCGAGGACGGCATCGAGCACCATGTCCTGATTTCGTTGTCGCCTCGCGACGCGACCATCTACCGTCACTCGGTCCACCATCCCTCGTTATCTCCCCGTGCTCGACGAGTGTGCCACAACCGGTGGGTGTGCGCGCAAATATTGACGAAACTCAGACACTTTCAGCCCTTCCGATGCCCCTCCGATGCCCCTCCGATGCCCACCGCCGGGCGCGTCGGGGTCAGTCGGCGTGCAACAGGCCGTACACCAGACTGTCGTCGAGCGCTCGCCACGATGCTTCGATGATGTTCGGGCTCACCCCGATCGTCGTCCAGTCGCGCGTCCCATTGGTCGCGGACAGCAACACGCGCGTCGTCGCACCGGTCGCCGAGCCGCCGTCGAGAATACGAACCTTGTAGTCGATGAGATGGATGTCAGCAAGCTGCGGGAGCGCAGTGCCCGCAGCCATCCGAAACGCCGTGTCGATGGCGTTGACCGGGCCGTTGCCCTCAGCAATCGACACGTGTCGTTGCGCACCTTCGTCGTTCGGGCCGCCGCCGATCCACAGCTTCACCGTGGCCTCGGTGCTGAAGGAGCCGCCAGCCACCTCGTCGGTGATCACGCGCATCGACTCGATCGAGAAGAACTCGCGAACGTCGCCGATCGCTCGACGCATCAGCAGTTCGAGCGACGCGTCAGCAGCTTCGAAGTGGTACCCCTCGTGTTCGAGTCGCTTGAGCTGGTCGATCACCTCATTGATCTGAGGTCCGTCGAGCACGAGACCGAGCTCATCGGCCTTCATCTGGATGGTCGCGCGCCCTGCCATCTCCGAGACGACGAACCGGGTGCCGTTGCCGACCCGAACCGGGTCGATGTGTTCGTATGCGTCCTTGGCCCGCGCGATGGCGGACACATGCAGGCCGGCCTTGTGCGCGAACGCCGACGATCCGACATATGGCGCCTGCGGGTCGACGGCACGATTCAGCGTCTCCGCCACGCGGTGGCTCACCGTGGTCAAACGTTCGATGTGGCCCTCCGGCAGGCAGCGATACCCCTGCTTGAGTTGCAGGTTCGGAATCACCGTGGTCAGGTTCGTGTTCCCGGTGCGCTCACCCAGCCCGTTCAACGTCCCTTGAACATGGCGGGCGCCGGCACGGACCGCCGCCATCGAGTTCGCCACGGCACACCCGGTGTCATCGTGGCAGTGGATACCGATGATCGCATCGCTGCCGACGTGGGCGTGGACGTCGGCGACCACGGCTTCGACTTCGTGCGGCAGCGTGCCTCCATTGGTGTCGCACAGCACGAGGTGCGTTGCGCCGTTGATCACTGCTGCCTCGATCGCGCGCAACGAGAACTCGGGGTTGGCTGCGTACCCGTCGAAGAAGTGTTCGAGGTCGACGAGCACCCGTCGGCCGTGGCCGTGGAGGAAACGGACCGAGTCGGCAATCATCGCTGCGCCCTCGTCGAGGGTCGTCTTCATGGCTTCGACGACCTGGTACTCCGAACTCTTGGCGACGATGCAGACCGCCAGGGTGTTCGCATCGATCAGGTTGCGGAGCGTCGCGTCGTCGTCGGACTTGCCGCGTGGGCGACGCGTCGACCCGAATGCAACCAGTGTCGAGGTCGTGAGCTGCAGCTCGTTCTGCGCTCGAGCGAAGAACTCGATGTCTTTCGGGTTCGCTCCGGGCCAGCCACCTTCGATGTAGTGGACGCCGAGGTGGTCGAGTTGGGCCGCAATGGAGAGTTTGTCGTCGACGGTCGCGGAAACGCCTTCGACCTGCAAGCCGTCGCGCAGCGTGGTGTCGAAGACTTCGACCGTTGGTCCGTCGGCAGGTTCCATGACGACGAGTCAACCATCTCTGCGCTCTCTCCCAACTGTCACTCAGCCATCTCTCGACCGTCGCGAGTCAAATTCCATCGGTGCAAGATGTGGACATCGCTGTGCACGAACGGTGTGCAAGAAGGGGACAACTCGGTCGCAACTGGGGGTAACGAAAAAGGTTCGGGGATAACCCTGTGTCTTTGCGAAAACCCCTTGACCACTGCTTTCGGTCGGTCTTTACTGGTGTTTGTTCCGGAGAGCGCACGCCGACCGGAGCGATGGGGGAACGGGCTTCGGTTCGTTCCGACATCGCTCACGAGGCGCAGCGGAATCGGAACAGGACAGAGTTCACGGCCACCTCAGACCGGGTTCGCACTGCACCCTCGGGTGAAACGCGAACAACGGAGAGTCGGCGCCGAATCCGGGAAACCGGCCGAGGTGTCAGGCCCAACCGGGCCGACCGGTTCCTTCGGGGAGCGGACGGAGACGAGGGTCTGCAGGGTCGCACGGGAAGCCGTGCGAGTCGGCGAGGCAACCGAACCGAGTGTCGGCCTCCGGGCCGGGGCACGGAGACGGAGCAGTGGTGCGGAGCACGAACATCGGCTGCCACCCCAACTGGCGCCCGATGGGATGGCTCTGATTGGCACCAGCCTTACAAATGGCACGGGCAACCGGGTCAGCGTGAATTGGTGACAATTCGGGTGCGGGGTCGGCTTGCCGGCAACGTGTCCCGAAAAGCGGCATCGCCCGCTGCGCCGCACCGGCCAGTTTCGACTGGACGAGGTGAACGCAACGGGCGATGTGAACTGATCGAGACGCAGGTTAATTCCCGTCGATCGACCAGTGGTGGATCTGTCCACTTGAGTGCCCCGAAAGGTGCGCCGACTTCGGTCTGGCTGCGCCGGACGGGGCATTCTGCTTTTTCCACCCCGTTTGCGTACACCAGACTGCACGCGCGGCGTACATCGAGGTGTACGCAAACGGGGTTTGGGCGGGAGCGATACGTTGCAGCAATGAAAACGCCACCGAACCTGGGGATGTGCTTTGATCGGTCGCTGCCCGCCGGCGCAGTGACCGAGTTCGCCGAGGCGCTCGAAGCCGGCGGCGTCGAGCAGCTGTGGGTCATCGAGGACTGCTTCTACACCGCTGGGGTGTCGCTGGCCGCCACGGCACTGGCGCGCACCGAACGATTGCAGGTCGGCATCGGCATCCTGCCGGCCGTCGCCCGCAACGCGGCAGTGACCGCAATGGAGATTGCCACGCTGGCCCAGATCGCTCCCGGCCGTCTGCTCGCCGGCATCGGCCACGGAGTGCAGGAGTGGATGGATCAGATGGGAGCCCGGACACCATCGCCGCTCACGACGCTCGACGAGGTGATCACGACGGTCCGGCGTCTCCTCCACGGAGAGACCGTCGACTTCGAAGGCCGTGAGGTGACGATGCACGACGTCACACTCGACCAGCCGCCGACCGAGGTCCCGCCGGTGCTGGCCGGTGTGCGCGGTCCCAAGTCGCTGGCGCTCGCCGGCCGCATCGCCGACGGTGTCGTCCTGGCCGAAGGAGCAGGCCCCGCCTACGTTCGCGCCTCACTCGAGCACGCCGGATCACCGGCCGGGTTTCGTGCCTCGGTGTTCAGCGCGCTCTGCCTGATTGCTGACCGCACGGTCGCACGCCAGGCGATGACCCCCTTCGTCGCTGGGCTGCTCAGCACTCCCGAAGCGGCGATCAAAGCACACCCGCACTTCGACGAAATGGCTGAACGATTCGCTGCTCACGGCGAGGAATCGATCAGCGACTTCCCCGACGACTGGTGGATCGACATCGGAGCAATCGGCAACTTGGACGACGTGATGAACCACATCGAAGCGCTCGGCGATGCCGGTGCCGACGACGTCAGCCTGTTCCCCGGCCCCACCTTGGAACTCGCACGTGAAGACCTCGAGTCAGTCGTCGAGATTCATCAGGCCCTGCAGCGCAACTGACGCCCCCCCCAGCCCGTTTGCGTGCACCAAACTGCACGCGCGGCGTACATCCAGGTGCACGCAAACGGTGGAAGTCAGACGGCGAGTTCGTTCCAGGTCCGATACTTGGGGTTCTCGCCGCGCACGGTGGCGAGGTAGGCCTCAGACAGTGCGAGTGTCATCGGGCCTGGGCACGGGATCTCCCGCTCGTCGACGGAGTTGATCGAGCTGACCTCTGCTGCAGTGCCACAGACGAAGGCCTCCTCGGCGATGTACAGATCGCTCCGGGCAATGTTGTCGACGCGCACCTCGAAGCCGAGGTCCTCGGCCAGCGACGTGACGGTGTTCTGAGTGATGCCCTCGAGCGCCCCGGCCGACAACGGCGGCGTGAGCAGCTTGCCCTGACGGGCAATGAAGATGTTCTCGCCGGTGCACTCGGCAACGAGACCGTTCGGGGCCAACATGATCCCTTCGTCGTAGCCAGCCTTGAGGGCCTCGACCTTCGCCAGCGAGGAGTTCACGTAGTTGCCGACCGTCTTGGCCGCAGGAGGCATCGTGTTGTGGTCGTGACGGGTCCACGACGAGATCTTCATCCGGACACCCTTCTGGACGGCGTCGTCGCCGAGCAGCGCACCCCATGGCCAGCAGGCGATCGCCACGTCGGTCGAACACGGCAGTGTGTTCAACCCCATCTCGCCGTAACCGAGGTAGGCCAGGGGTCGGACGTAACACGATGCCAGACCCGTGGACGCAACGGTGTCCTTGCAGGCTTGGACCAATTCGTCGACGGTGTACGGGATCTCGAAACCGAGGATCTTGGCCGAGGCGAACAGGCGCTCGATGTGCTCGGTGAGTCGAAAGATGGCCGGGCCGTCGGCGGTCTCGTAGGCACGGATGCCTTCGAACACCCCGGTGCCGTAGTGCAGCGTATGGGTGAGCACGTGGACCTGGGCCTTGTCCCAGTCGACGAGCTCGCCGTTCATCCAGATCTTCGGTGTGGGTGTGATGGGCATGGCGTCAGCTTCTCACGCGAGCGGCGATCGCGTCGCCGACGTCTGTGGTGCTGCCAGTGACAGGCTCGGCGCAGGCGGCCCGAATGCGATCCGCCGCGTCGCCCTCGTCGAGGAAGTCGAGCATCAACGCCGCCGACAGAATCGCTGCGGTCGGGTTCGCCTTGTTCTGGCCGGCGATGTCGGGCGCCGAGCCGTGCACCGGCTCGAACATCGACGGACCGGTGCGGGTCGGGTTGAGGTTGGCCGACGATGCAAGGCCGATGCCGCCCGACACGGCACCACCGAGGTCGGTGAGGATGTCGCCGAACAGGTTGTCCGTGACAATCACGTCGTAGCGGTGCGGGTCCTGCACGAAGTAGATGCAGGCAGCATCGACATGGTTGTACGCAGTGTCGACCTGCGGATAGTCGGCGGCGACCTCGTTGAACGTGCGCTCCCAGAGGCTGCCGGCGAAGCTCAGCACATTGGTCTTGTGCACGAGCGTCAGGTGCTTTCGCTCACGGCCCGCAGCGAGGTCGAACGCGTAGCGGATGCACCGTTCGACGCCCTTGCGGGTGTTGACCGAGCCCTGCGTGGCGACTTCGTGCGGTGTGCCGACACGCAGTGCACCGCCTTCGCCGACGTACGGGCCCTCGGTGTTCTCTCGGATGACGACGAAGTCGTGTTCGGTGTCGCCGCCGGGCGCGGTGCCCAAGAAGGGTCGTTGGTTGATGTACAGGTCCAGATCGAATCGCATCGTGAGCAGCAGTCCGCGCTCGATCACCCCCGGCTTGACGTCGGGGTGTCCGACTGCACCGAGCAGGATTGCGTCGAATGGTCGGAGCTCGTCGAGCGTCTCGTCGCTGAGAATCTCACCGTCGCGCAGGTAGCGCGCTCCGCCGAGATCGAACTCGGTGGTGGCGACGTCGACCCCGGCGGCCGTGATGACCTTGATGGCTTCGGCGGTGACGTCCGGGCCGATGCCGTCGCCCCCGATCACTGCAATGTTGTGCGTCATACGGCGGCGAGACTAGCGGCACCGACTTCACCGGTGCCCTGGTGGCGGCCGGTCGGGTCGGTATCGTCTGATCGATGGCAGGAGCGAAGTTGTCCCAGTCCGCCCTCGAGCGTCTCCAGGCGGAGTTCCACGACCTCACGACGCGCGGCCGCATCGAAGTCGCTGACAAGATCGAACGAGCGCGCGAAGAAGGCGACCTCAAGGAGAACGCCGGCTACCACGCTGCGAAGGATGAGCAAGGCCACATGGAAGGGCGAATTCGTCAGCTGGAGTACCTGCTCGATGAACCAGAAATCGTCGAGAACAGCCTGTACACCATCGTGTACGACGGCGACTCCGACGACATGGCCGAGCGCTACATGATCGGCAACATGGAAGAAGAAGTCGATGGCGCCGACGTGATCAGTGCGACCTCACCGCTCGGCGCTGCACTCCAAGGCGCATCGGCCGGCGACACCGTCACCTACGACGCCCCGAACGGTTCGCTCACGGTCAAGGTGCTGAGCGTCGAATCACTGTGATCAGCGATCTGTGAGCGACGACGTCGACCAACCCGACGGAGCCAGCGGCTCGGCCGCTGAGGATCACGTCGACACGGCGCGCTCCAAGCCGAAGATGCCCGACGGAAAGTTCGTCCATCTCGTCGATCGTGGCGACGTGCTCGTCCGCGACTTTGGCGGCAAGCCCGGTGCGCCCGTCATCCTCCTCCTCCACGGCTGGACTGCGTCGGCTGACCTCAACTGGTACCGCTGCTACGAGGCGCTCGGCGAGCACTATCGCATCGTTGCGTTCGATCACCGCGGCCACGCCGCCGGGTTGCGCACCCGCAAGACCTTCCGTCTCGAGGACTGCGCCGACGATGCAGCCGACATCGCAACCGGACTCGGGATCGACCGGTTCGTGGCGGTCGGCTACTCGATGGGCGGGCCGATCGCCCAACTGCTGTGGCGCCGCCACCGCGAGCGTGTCGACGGGCTCGTGTTGTGTGCCACCGCTCCGTACTTCTCGAACCGACGTCCGGAACGGTTGTCGTTCCTCGGCCTCGCAGGACTCGCGAAGATCGCCCGCTACACCCCTGAACAGACCCGCGAGTGGCTCACCGAGCAGCTGTACCTCCAGCGCAAGACCGAGCAGTGGGAGCCATGGGCAGTCGAGGAAGCGTCGAGCCATGAGTGGCGCACGGTGCTCGAGGCGGGCAAGGCAATCGGCCGCTTCTCGAGCTTCGAGTGGGTCGGCGACGTCGATGTCCCCACGTCGGTACTGATTACCATGCAGGACCGTGTCATCCCGTTGGCCCGCCAGGTCAAGCTGTTCGAGTTGATTCCGAACGCCGAGGCGTTTCGTGTCGATGGCGACCATGATGCGGTCGTGGCCGATTCGCATCGCTTCGTCCCAACGCTGTTGGATGCGCTCGACTCGGTCGTTCGCCGCTCTGAGCGAGCGCGTGCAGCCACCGCCCCGGAAACCGCAGCACGATGACGTCGCAGGCCAAACGCATCGTCGGGTTCGGTGCCGCAGCCGCGGTGACGGTCGGTGCTGCGGTTCTACTGTCACGCCAGCTCGATCGAACCGAGCTCGGCCGATCGTGGATGGGCCGCAACGCCCGCTTGGCTCGCATGGGCGCGAAAGTGGGCGGTACGTACGCCAGTACCGCCGCGCGCAAGACATTCGCGTCAACGGCGCGGCGCGACGAACTCGATCGCGAACGCGAGTTCAAGACGGCGCAACAGGTCGCTGACGAGCTCGGTCAGATGAAGGGCGCGCTGATGAAGATCGGCCAGATGGCGAGCTATCTCGACGACGGTCTACCCGAGCCGCTCCGGATCGCTCTCAGCCAGTTGCAGTCGAACGCTCCGCCGATGTCACCCGAACTGGCCGTTGCCGCAGTCGAGGCAGAACTGGGCAAGCCGCTCAGCGAACTGTTCGCCCAGTTCGACGTCGAACCGATCGCTGCGGCGTCGATCGGCCAGGTCCACCGGGCGATCATCATCGACCCCCGCACCGGTCGAGAGCGAGCTGTCGCCGTGAAGGTCCAGTACCCGGGTGTCGACGAAGCAATCACGGCGGATCTGAAGAACGCCGACATGCTCGGTGTCATCCTCAAGCAGGGCTTCGGTGGGCTGGACCCCACCGAGATGGTCGACGAGATCAAGCTGCGCCTCGCCGAAGAGGTCGACTATGCCCTCGAAGCGTCCAACCAGCAGATGTTCCACGAGTACTACGCGGGCCACCCGTATGTACGGGTGCCGGAGATCATCCCGGAATTCTGCACGCAACGGATCCTGACATCAGAGCTCGTCGACGGACACACCTGGGCCCAGTTGCTGCAGCGTTCGCAGGCCGAGCGCAATCATGCCGCTGAGGTGATCTTTCGGTTCGTGTTCCGCAGCCTGTATCGAATGGGTGCCTTCAACGGCGACCCGCACCCCGGCAACTACCTGTTTCACGACGACGGCACGGTCACGTTCCTCGACTTCGGGCTGGTCAAGCACTTCAGTGCCGAGGAACTGGACACGTTCGCGTCGATGGTCGAGGCCGCTGCGGTCAAAAACGATCCGGGCCTCTTCCGCACGATCGTCGAAGAGGCAGGAATGCTGCAACCTGGCGCCCCGGTGGAGACAGGCGACGTCGGTGAGTACTTCTCACTGTTCTATGACGCGGTCGCACGCGACGAGGTGATGACGTGGACGCGCGAGTACGCGAACACGATTGTTCGGCACACGTTCGGTCGGGCGAGCCCGATCAGTCAGTACGCAACGGTGCCGAGGGCGTTCGTGTTCATCCAACGGATCAACCTCGGGTTGTATGCGCTGCTCGGCGAACTCAACGCGACGGGCAACTATCGACGGATCTCGTCTGAGCTCTGGCCGTTCGTCGATGCCAGCCCCGACTCCCCCATCGGCGAGGCCGAAGCGGCCTGGCTCGCCGAGCGCGGCGACACGCTTCGACCGACCTGACCACATCCGCGTCACATCGGCGTCACATCGGGGACAGGCACCGGCGTGACGCGTCACGTTGGCGTCACATCGGGGACAGGCACCAGCGTGACTGGGGCGGGAGGCACGGCACCGAACGCACGGCACACATCGCAAGCTCGCTCCGAGGCCCCGGAGCGCGGCGTGCGATGCTGCAACGATGACACGGACGGTGTGGTCGAACGGGACGGTCTTCGACGGAACGGGCGCGGCGCCAGCGGTGACCGACATCGCGATTCAAGACGGACGCATCATCGAGATCGGTAGCGGCCTGGACGGCGACGAATCGATCGACTGCTCGGGCCAGCTCGTGACCCCTGGCCTGATCGATTGCCATGTCCACTTCATGGCCGACGGCGACTTCAGCGCCAACACGCACCTCAACACGCCGTTCTCCATGAACTACTTCCAGGCAGCGGAACGCATGCAACGCACCCTGGCCTGCGGTGTCACGACAGTTCGCGAGGCCGGTGGGACCGACCTCGGCGTGAAAGAGGCACAGGAGGCTGGGCTGATTCCGGGACCTCGCATGCAGCTGTCGATCACGATCCTCAGCCAGACCGGCGGCCACGGCGACAGCTGGGAGGTGTGCGGTGCTCATCTGCCCGGGATGATGGACGCTCACCCGGGCCGCCCGCACAACATCGTCGACGGGCCCGACGAGATGCGCAAGAAGGTTCGCGAGTTGATCCGTGCCGGCGCCGACGTGATCAAGGTCTGCACCTCGGGCGGCGTGATCTCGCCGCGCGACGACCCGCAGCACGCGCATTTCATGGCCGACGAACTCGACGTCCTCGTGGCCGAGGCCACAGCGGCACACCGCTTCGTGATGGCCCACGCGCAGGCAACCGAGGGCATCAAGAACGCCATCCGGGCAGGCATCCGGTCCATCGAACACGGCATCTATCTCGACGACGAGGCGATTCAGATGATGCTCGACGCAGGCACGTACCTGGTGCCGACACTGGTCGCACCGCTCGGCGTCCTGGAAGCCGCCGACCGTGGCGTCGACCTGCCAGCGGTCATCCTCGACAAGGCACGCGCCGTCGTCGACGTCCACCGCAAGTCGATCACCAAGGCCATCGATGCCGGGGTCGAGATCGCCATGGGAACCGATTCGGGCGTCACGCCGCACGGCCAGAACCTCCGAGAACTCGGCCTCATGGCACAGCTCGGCATGTCGCCGTCAGCGGTATTCGAATCATCGACTCGGATCGCCGCCGAACTGATGGGCATCGAAGCCGACCTCGGCACGCTCGAAGTCGGCAAGATCGCAGACGCCGTGATGTTCACCGGTACCGACCTCGACGTCACCGACCTCCTGCCGCGGGTCGAGCGCGTCGTTCAAGACGGTCGTCGAGTCCACTGACGGCGCTCGCGCCGGTCACGGCTGCGCCGAGCTTCGGGGTGGCGAGTCAGTACGCGCCGAGGAGATCGACGACGATCACCACGTCGGTGCCGGCGGGGAGCCCGATTTCGGGGTTGCCGCCCTCACCGAAGGAAAGTGACGGGGGTGCGGTGATGGCCCGCCGACCGCCGACCTGCATGCCGGGCATGCCCTGGACCAGTGCCGGGAAACCGTTGGGATCCATCGGAATCTGGATCGGCTCCAACCCCCACGTGCTGTCGAGCAGCGTTCCCTGGTCAGCACGGAACAGCACGAGGTTGAACACAGCGGTCTGGCCATCTTCGAGCACCGCACCGTCGCCGGCGACGAGATCCTCGAAGGACAGCTCGGTCGCCCCCGCGGACGCTTCGACACCCGGTTCCGACGGCGCGTCATCCGGGTTCGGTTGCTTGATGACCGAGCGAACGTCGATCACGAACGTCAGCGGTTCGTCTTCGCGAATGATGTCGCTCCGTGCAGCGGGCCCATAGGCGAGATCACTCGGGATGTCGAGTTGGAGTTGCGACCCGGCTTGTACGCCGATGAGCCCGTCATTCCATCCCTGGATGACCTGGGCCGACCCGAGCGGCCCCACGGCGAAGGGGGTCCCCCGGTCGTAGCTGTTGTCGAACTCTTCGCCGTCGAGGCTGCGCACGCCGACGTAGTCGACAATGACGGTGTCGCCGATCGCCGACTCGGGCCCGTCGCCAGGGTTCAGCACGGTGACATCGAGTTGCTCGGGTGCTGCACCGGGAATGTCGATGTCGGTCGGCTTGTCCGGGCTGGTCGGCAACGGAGCGACCTCGTCGATCGATGCATCGGCATCGGCATCGGCATCGGCATCGTCGGTGTCAGCGGCGTCGGTGTCAGCGGCATCGTCCGGCTCATCGTTGTCGGTCGCATCAGCCTGCGCCTCGGCGCCATCGGCATCGTCGGCTGTCTCGCCAGCCGTGTCGTCGGTAAGTTCCTCTGTCGTGCCCCCTGCATCCGAACCGGATCCGGCGGTGTCCGCGTCCGATCCGGCGCACGCCGCTGCGAGCAGTGAAAACATGACGATGAGGGGGAACGTCCGACGCATGGCTGGCACGATACCGGCGCCACCCCGCACGGACCGGTCACCCCCGCCCTGACCGTCAGTCGAGGACTTCCCTCAGATCCAGTCCGAGGTCGAGGACCCGAGCCGAGTGCGTGAGTTCTCCGACGGCAATCAGGTCGACGCCGGTTTCAGCGACCGTCCGCGCGGTCTCGACGGTCAAGCCGCCGCTCGCTTCGAGTCGGACCGCCGGGTCGAGGGAATCGCGCAGCGCGACCGCCTCACGCATCTGATCGGGCGTGAAGTTGTCGATCAGCACGTCGTCGGCACCTGCTTCGATCGCGATCTGCATGCCTGCGAGTGAATCGACTTCGATCTCGACCGGGATGGTCGCGGCGAGCGCTTTCACGCTGGCATAGGCCTCGGCGATCCCACCGGCTGCCGCGACGTGGTTGTCCTTCACCAGAGCCATGTCCGACAGGCCCATCCGGTGGTTGGCGCCGCCGCCGCAGCGCACCGCGTACTTCTCGAGCGCACGGAGGCCAGGGGTGGTCTTGCGTGTGTCGCGAACCGTGGCAGATGTCCCGTCGAGCGCGTCTGCCCACCGACGGGTCAGCGACGCAACACCTGACAGGTGGCACAGGAGGTTGAGTGCGGTGCGCTCGGCGGTGAGCATCAGCCGTGTCGGTGCGGTGACGCAGGCGACGTCGGTCCCGGCTTCGACGCGCGAGGCATCAGCGACGAGATAGTCGACGTCGCTCGCCGAATCGCCGCACACGGTCTCGATCACCGCGGCGACGACCGGCAACCCAGCCACGACGCCGGCCTCGCGGGCGCCGAATGTGGCGACACTGCGCTGTTCAGCAGGAATCGTCGCTGTCGAAGTGACGTCGATTCCCCCCATCAGATCTTCGGCGATGGTGTGCCTGATCAGCGTCGCGAGCGCATCAGGGTCGAGGCCTGCGTCGAGCAGGTGCCGTCGGGTGGCCTCCGAGAGCGGGTGGAAGACGAACATCGCCGCAGTGTACGAGTCAGGCCCCGGCGGGCAGACCGGTGACGTCGACGCTGCCCGACGAATCGAGCGCCACGTCGAGGTGCGTCAGCCACACCTCGCGCGGTTCGGGATGATCGGTCCGTCGGTGGCAACCGCGGCTTTCGGTTCGGGCGTTGGCGGCGGCGACGATCGCGGTCGCCATAACCAGCAGGTTCGTGCCCTCCCACGACCGGCGCGACGGCTCGACGGCTGTGTCGGCGGTGTCCAGGGTGGCGGCAATCGCTTCGAGTGAGCTGCGGGCCGCAGCGAGGGACTCGGCACTGCGTAACACGCCGACATGGCGCGACATCGCCGATCGGAGCGCCGGGAGATGCGCCGGGTCCATCAACGGTGGGTTGGATCGCCCGGCGTCCGGCTCGGGGTCGGGTCGAACGGCATCAGGGAGCTCCCAGGCGAGGTCGCGCCCGACGCGGGTGCCGGCGACGATCGACTCCGTGAGACTGTTCGAGGCAAGGCGGTTCGCCCCGTGCACGCCGGTCGATGTCACCTCGCCGGCGGCGTACAGCCCGCGGAGCGCTGTCGTGCCGTCGAGTCCTGCACGGATGCCGCCACACACGTAGTGCGCTGCGGGCGCCACCGGAATGCGGTCGGTCGCCGGGTCGAGACCGACCTCACGGCACGCAGCGGTGATCGATGGGAAACGCTCGTAGAACCGCTCGCCCATGTGCGTCGCGTCCAGGTAGACGTGGTCGTCGACGCCAGCCGCAGCCTCGCCCATCCGCTCACTGATCGCTGCCGCGACCACATCGCGTGGCGCAAGGTCCTCCTGCGGATGAACACCCTGCATGATCCGCTCCCCCGCAGCGTCGAACAGGATCGCCCCTTCACCACGGACCGCCTCGGACACCAACGCCTGCTGGCCGGTCGCGTCGGCACCGTTCCACATCACCGTCGGATGGAACTGGATGAACTCGACGTCGGTCACGGGCACGCCGGCGCGCAGCGCCATCGCCACGCCGTCGCCCGTCACCGCTGGCGGGTTCGAGGTGGAAGCGAACACCTGGCCGTACCCGCCACAGGCGAGGACGACCGCCCGCGCAGTGATCGTGCCCACGGAGATCAGGGCGCCGTGTTCGTCCGTGTGGCCGATCCGCACACCGACGACCTGGCGCTCACCGTCGTCAGCGGTGCCCAGGATCAGGTCGAGTGCGAACGCACGCGCCATGACGTCGACTCCTGCGCCGATGGCTGACTCGTCGAGGGTCCGTTGGACTTCGGCACCGGATCGGTCGCCTCCGGAGTGCACGATGCGATTGTGGCTGTGGCCGCCCTCGCGCGTCAGGGCAATGTCGGTCCCGCCATGCTCCGGGTCGAACGCCGCGCCGAGACGCATCAGGTACCGGATCGACTTCGGAGCCTCGGTGACGAGTTCGCGCACGACGCTTTCGTCACACAACCCGGCACCAGCCGCCAGCGTGTCGCGGACATGGTTCTCGATCGTGTCGGTCGGGTCGAGCACGCCGGCGAGCCCACCCTGGGCCCACTGGGTCGAGCCAGCCGAGAGGATGTCCTTGGTGACGACCAGCACGCTGCGTACGGGTCGGCACGCAAGCGCTGCCGAGAGCCCTGCGGCACCGGAACCGAGCACCACGACATCGACGTCGCGTTCCCACGTCGGTGCCGGCGCGGCGAGTCGATGAGGCAGCATCACAGGTCTTTCTAGCCGGTCCCGTCCGAGTCGGGCGGGGTCAGTCCGCAGTGGCGGACGGAGTGCCGATGGCGATCATCCGCTCGACGGACTGACGGGCCCGCTCGGCGATCTCGGGATCGACGGTCACCTCGTCGGTCAACGTGCGCAGGCAGTTGAGCAACTTGGCCGGCGTGATCATCTTCATGTACTTGCAGACCGCTGCCCGATTCACTGCTTCGAACTCGACGTTCGGTGCGGCCTTCTGCAGCTGGTGGATCATGCCGGTCTCGGTGGCGACCAGCACCTTGCTCGCCGTGGTCTCCCGGGCGGCGTCGATCATGCCTCCCGTCGACAGGATCTTCGTGCGCTCCTCGGGTACGACACCGGCACCGACGAGGTAGAGGGCGCTGGTGGCGCAACCACACTCGGGATGGACGAACAGCTCGGCGTCGGGCTCGGCTTCGACGCGCTCTTTCAGGTCGGCACCGTTGATGCCGGCGTGCACGTGGCATTCACCCATCCAGATGTGCATGTTCTCGCGCCCGGTGATGCGCTGGACGTGGGCGCCGAGGAACTGATCGGGACCGAACAGGACGGGCGTGTCGGCGGGGATCGAGTTGACGACGTCGACGGCGTTCGACGACGTGCAGCAGATGTCGGTCTCGGCTTTCACGGCAGCGGTCGTGTTGACGTAGCTGACCACGACGGCACCGGGGTGTTCGGCCTTCCATGCACGGAGTTGATCGGCGGTGATCGTCTCGGCGAGGCTGCAGCCCGCACGTTCGTCAGGGATCAGGACGGTCTTGTCCATGCTCAGGATCTTGGCGGACTCGGCCATGAAGTGGACGCCGCAGAAGACGATCTTCGACGCTTCGACTTCGGCGGCGGCGCGGCTGAGCCCGAGCGAGTCGCCGGTGTAGTGGGCGATGTCCTGGATCTCGGGCAACTGGTAGTTGTGCGCCAGGATCACGGCGTCTTTTTCCTCGGCGAGCTGCAGGACTTGGTCCCGCCAGTCGGTCGGGAGCAGCTCGACGTTGATTGCAGTACCTGGCCGGTCGATGTCAGTCACACGACCAGCGTACGACACGAACCCACACCGCGGCAGTACGGTTCCCGCCACGCGCCGTTGTCCAAGACGCAGAGCGATCGGTTCGACCGGTTGCACGCGAGACCGCAGACTGTCAGGATGCAATCGATGTTCGATCGTGCACCCTCGTGACGTCGTCCGCGGCGACCACGAGCAATGCAGAGTTCGACACGATCCGCGTCTACGGAGAGGTGCGCGTGACCGTCGACATCGCCGACGACATGAACCGACCAACGGGAATCGCCCGAAGCGAATTGCTGGCAACGTCGATCTCTGACGGAGCGCTCGTCATCAAGACGGCGTCTGAACGGGCAGCACCAGCGACGGCAGCACCGGGCGGCGCGAAACCGGCCGCCGACGACGCTCCCACCATGACCGTCACAGCGGGCCCGCTGACGCACGTCCTTGCCGCCAGCGGCGCACACGTGACGCTCTCCGGGGTTCTCGACCATCTCGACGTCAGCGCGTTGAACTACGGGACGGTCGACGCAACGGCCCTTGCTCTTCGAACGGCGAACGTCGATCTCGAGCTGTCGACGGTGTCGCTCGACGTTGCTGAGGAAGTGACTGGTTTCGTGGTCTACCTGTCTGAGCTCACGGTGTCGGGCGGTGCGAGCGTCGAGAACGTCACGACAGCAAACGGAGGAAGACTCGTGACCGAGCCCGACAGGTGACCGTGAACCGCTCGCTGCTCGGCGACGTATCGTCAGTCAGGTGACGATGCACTCCGGACACCGCTCCCGCCAATCTTCGATCGTTGCCGGTGTGATCTTCGTCGGCGCAGGTATCGCACACTTCGCTCGACCCGACTTCTTCGAGTCGATCGTGCCCGACTGGTTCCCCGACGCAACACTCGCCAACCGGGCGAGCGGCGCAGCCGAGCTCACTTTCGGGCTCGGCATGCTCCATCGCCGCACGCGCAAGCTGTCCGCGCAACTGCACACCGAACGCACCACCCTGGCCCGAGACATGCTCGAGCCACGCTCTCGCTGACCAGCTGACGGCTGATCGTCACAGCTCGATCTGGGCGGCGGCTGCGACGACTGCCGGCCCGTACCGCCGACCCGGCTGCTTGGTCAAACGTTCCACCGGGCCACTCACCGAGAGCACGGCGACCATCGTCCCGTCGGCGCTGCAAACCGGAGCGCTGACCGACGCTGCGCCCGCCTCACGTTCGCCGACGCTCTGCAACCAGCCGGTCGGGCTGCGTTCCCCACCGAGCAACCGGCCCGATGACCCGACGTCGAGCGGCAGCAGCGAGCCTTCCGGGACGATCCAGCGCAGACCGTGGGCGGATTCGAGTGAGAGGACACATCGGCGTTGGTTACCTTCGCGGACGAACAGTTGCACGCATTCACCGGTGGAGTCGCGTAGGGCGGTGCCGACCGGACGCACGACGTCGACGAGGGCAAAGCGTTCCGCCGAGCGCCGGCCGAGCGCGACGAGGCCGTGGCCGAGTTCGAACCGGCCGTCGGCGTCGCGGCGAAGCATGCCGTGGAGTTCGAGGGCCGTGGCCAAACGGTGCGCCGTCGCTCGGGGGATGCCGGTGACCGCCTGGAGCTCGGTCAACCCGAGCGGCGTCTGGGCCACGGCGTGGAGCACGGTCATCGACTTGTCGACGACGCCGACGCCCGTCGCTGGCACGGTGGCCGGATCGGCGGGTACAGTGTCCATATCTCAAGAACGCTATCCCACAATGTGGGATGCCGCAACCAAGGATCAGGAGCACGACATGGGCAAGACATTGCCAGAGAAGGTGTGGGAACGCCACCTCGTCCATTCCGCAGCCGGTGAACCCGAGCTGCTGTACATCGACCTCCATCTCGTCCACGAGGTCACCAGCCCGCAGGCCTTCGACGGCCTCCGCCTGACCGGCCGCGGCGTCCGACGGCCCGACCTGACCATCGCCACCGAGGACCACAACGTCCCGACCGAGAACATCGACCAGCCGATCGCTGATCCGATCTCGGCCAAGCAGATCGACACCCTCCGGTCGAACACCGCCGAGTTCGGGATCACGAACTATCCGATGGGCGACCCGAACCAGGGCATCGTGCACGTCATCGGCCCGGAGCAGGGTCGCACGATGCCGGGCATGACCATCGTGTGCGGCGACTCCCACACCGCAACCCACGGCGCCTTCGGGGCCATCGCGTTCGGTATCGGCACGAGCGAGGTCGAGCACGTGCTCGCCACGCAGACGCTTCCCCAGAGTCGCCCGAAGTGGATGTCGGTCACCGTCGACGGCGAGCTCCAGCCGGGCGTGACCGCCAAGGACGTGATCCTGGCGATCCTCGGCGAGATCGGCACGAGCGGCGGCATCGGCCACATCATCGAATATCGCGGCTCGGCCATCCGGGCCCTGTCGATGGAAGGCCGGATGACGGTCTGCAACATGTCGATCGAAGCCGGAGCGAAGGCCGGGCTCATCGCTCCCGACCAGGTCACCTTCGACTACCTCGAAGGACGCGAGCACGCCCCGAAGGGCACCGATTGGGACGCGGCGGTCGCCGACTGGAAGACGTTGGCCACCGACGACGACGCCACGTGGGACAAAGAGGTCGTCCTCGACGCCGCGACGATTGCTCCCCACGTCTCGTGGGGCACCAACCCCGGCCAGGTCGCGTCGATCGACACGCCGATCCCCTCTCCTGCGGACTACGACAACGAGACCACACGGGAAACGGTGCAGCGCGCCCTCGACTACATGGGCTTGGAGGCCGGCCAGTCGATGCGCGACATCAGCGTCGACACCGTGTTCATCGGATCGTGCACCAACAGCCGGATCGAGGATCTTCGAGCGGCGGCGGCCGTGATGGACGGCCACCAGGTCACCGTGCCGCGCGTGATGGTCGTACCCGGCAGCCACCAGGTCAAAGACCAAGCCATCGCCGAGGGTCTGGACAAGATCTTCACGTCCGCCGGCGCTGACTGGCGCGAACCGGGCTGCTCGATGTGCCTGGCGATGAACCCCGACAAGCTCGCTCCGAAGGAACGCGCCGCATCGACGAGCAACCGCAACTTCGAAGGCCGGCAGGGTCCGGGCGGTCGGACTCACCTGGTCTCGCCAGGGGTTGCCGCCGCGACGGCGGTCAAGGGCACCTTCTGTACGCCTGCCGACCTGGAGGCGACGTCATGAAGGCCGTGCACGTCATCACCGGAACCGGCGTGCCGTTGAAGCGCTCCGACGTCGACACCGATCAGATCATCCCGGCGGTCTGGCTCAAGCAGGTCGAGCGGACCGGCTTCGAGAAGGGCTTGTTCTCGGCGTGGCGCGACGAGCAGGGCTTCGTCCTCAACGACGAGCGCTATGCCGGGGCGAACATCCTCGTGGCGGGCCCCGCTTTCGGCGTCGGGTCGTCGCGTGAACATGCCGTGTGGGCCATCCAGCAGTACGGCTTCGACGCCGTCATCGCTCCCAGCTTCTCGGACATCTTCCGCAACAACTGCACCAAGAACGGCCTCGTCCCGGTCATCGTGGCGGAGTCGACGGTCGAAGCGATCTGGGCTGCCATCGAAGCCGACTCCGAGACATCGATCGTGGTCGACATGGAGCAGCGCAAGGTCGAGGTCCCTGCAGCGGGGATCGACGAGGCGTTCCCGATGGACGACGCCACCCAGCACCGATTCCTGAACGGCCTCGATGACATCGCGCTGACGATGACCCACGTCGACGAGATCAGCAGTTTCGAGACGACGCGTCCCGCCTGGCTCGGCTGACGCGATGGCAGAGATCCACGGCACGTTTCCGACCGAATATGAGCGCCTCGGCGAGCTGCTGAGCGCCAGCCTCGACGCAGGCACCGACGTCGGTGCGTCTGTTGCGGTGACCGTCGAGGGCGAGTCCGTGGTCGACATCTGGGGCGGCTGGGTCGACGAAGCCAAGACCGCTCCGTGGGAGCGAGACACGATCACCAACGTCTGGTCGACGACCAAGACCATGACGTTTCTCTCCACGCTCGTGCTCGCCGAGCGGGGCCTGCTCGACTATCACGAGAAGGTTGCTGCGTACTGGCCGGAGTTCGCTCAGAACGGCAAGGCCGAGATCGAAGTCCGGCAGCTGATGGGCCACACCTCGGGTGTCAGTGCGTGGGCTCAGCCTGTCGAGATCGACGACATCTACGACTGGGAGAAGTCGACGTCGATGCTCGCTGCTCAGGCCCCGTGGTGGACGCCGGGTGAGGGGTCGGGCTACCACGCACTCAATCAGGGCCACCTGCTCGGCGAGGTCATCCGCCGGATCGACGGTCGCCTGCTCGGTCAGTTCTTTGCCGAGGAGATCGCCGGGCCCCTCAGCGCTGACTTCCAGATCGGGCTCGATCCGAGCGAGTTCGCACGGGTCAGCAACGTCATCGCTCCTCCGCCGACGCCGGTCGACCCAGCGATGGACCTCGACAGCGTTGCGGCCAAGACGTACACCGGGCCGGCGTTCCGGGCCGAGATGGCCTGGACACCCGAGTGGCGCCAGGCGTGCATCGGCGCAGCAAACGGCCATGGCAACGCCCGATCGGTCGCACGCATCCAATCGATCGTCGCGAACGGTGGCAAGGTGGACGGCGTCGAACTGTTGTCGCCCTCCACGATCCAGATGATCTTCGAGGAACAGTCGAACGGCGTCGACCGAGTGCTCGGGCTCCCCGTCCGGTACGGGATGGGCTACGCGCTGCATTCGATCGCCGTGCCGCATCTCCCGGAGGGCAACTACGCGTACTGGGGCGGTTGGGGCGGCTCATCGATCATCGTCGACGTCGACCGCAAGATCAGCTTCGCCTACATGATGAACAAGATGCAGAGCAGCCTCCTCGGCGACACGCGCGGCATGGACCTCGCCACCGAGGTGTTCTCGTAGGACAATCGGGAGCCGCGATCGGGTCAGGCCTGGGTCGCGAGACCACGTCTCGCCAGCGTTGCGCGGTAGTCCACGATGCGCTCCAGAGGAAAGAACGGGGCGAAGGCGATCAGGAACAGCGGCGACGGGAATCCGACCAGCATCAGCACATAGATGCCGGCGTGCATCAGCCACGCGGTCGCCACCCAGATGTTGCGCCAGCGTCCACCAAGAAGCGCGATCGGTGCCGCCAGTTCGACGAGCACCGACAGCGTCGCGATCGGCGGCAGGATCCACGCCGCGTCGACCGCAACCCGAGCGGCCGGAGACGCCCAGCCGCCCAGCAGCTCGAGCCTGGTGGCGGAGTAGGCGATGTGATTGCGCAACGTGTCGCCCGCCATCCAGTCGACGCCGCCGTAGCGCAGCTTCGCAACGCCGGCGATGACGTAGGTGACGACCACGATCACCGACGCGACGAGCAGTGGAAAGCCGTAGCGGTCGCCGCCAGCCCGTGCGAGGGCGCCGGCACGAGCGACGCCGGCCCTGTTCGCACTGCGACGTGCAGCACGACGCGCATCCCATGACCACGCATCTGCGGCGGGCGAGAGGCCCACCACGACGGCGTGCAACACCATCAGGTTCTCGAAGTGCAGCAGTTGGCCCCATGACGAGCGATGCGAGGTCAGCGCCAGGAGGCCCAGGGCGAACAACGGTCCGACCAGACGGAAGCGCCAGCCGACGACGAACGCGACGCCGAGAACGAACGTTGCGACCAGAGCCGCCCCGTTGACGACCTCGCCCATCGGCTGGTCGATCAACCGGAAGACACCGACCGGCTCGAACCGTGAACGCTCGCGGCTCCCGAGTTCGACGAACACGCCGACGCGAATCGCCACGTATCCGATGATGAACACCCCGAGCGAGATCCGGAACGCGGCCAGCCGCTCGGCGGGCGCCTCGGTCGTCCCCCGCAGTCTCATGTCCCGCACGGTTTCATGAGTTCGGCCCACACTCGGCGTGCACCGTGCGCTCGATCAGGCTCGGACGATCTGCCGTGTGCTCGATCACATCGTGTTGCTCGGTCACGATGCGCACCACCACATCGGCATCGTCGGGTCGCACATCGATCAGCCGATCACGGATCAGCTCACAGCGCTGTACAGCTCGGCCCGCGCTGACTGCAGCGCGCAGCTCACCGGCGACGATCAACGGATCATCGCTCGCACCGATCACATCGAGCCCCAGCGGCCTCGTCGTTCCGTCCACTGCAACGCCCTGCGCGGTCACGAAAGCAACGTCGGCGGGCCGTGTCCGGGCGTACATGGGATAGGTCGAAAGCGGGAAGTCGTCTTCACCCACGAACACCGGCGACACCAGCAGTGCGACGACCAGGGCGAGCAGGGTCGGCTGCCACCACCGCGTCCGCCTGTGCTCCTCGACGGCAGTCATCTGACGATCCGAAGCGCCCTATCCGCCCATCGGATCGCGTTGCACCAGGCGTCGGAACTCGCCCTGCTCGGCGTCGAACTCTTCGAAGGCTCGCACGAATTCGAAGCCGAGCCGTTCCAGCAGTGCCACAGACTTCGCGTTCGCAGTTTGAGTCACGGCGATCACCGTGTCGTCGTCGAGATGCGCTCCGGCCCATCCGATCGTCGCCCCGACCGCTTCGAAAGCCAAGCCTTGGCCCCAGTGGGTTGGCAGCAGTTCGTAGGACACTTCGAGTTCACCGCGGTCACGACTGAAATGCGTCGACCCGATCGCCGCATCGGTGGCCCGATCAGCGATTGCGAACACGCCCCACTGCTCCCCGACGGTGGCACCGGCGATCTCCTCGGCGAACTCCGGGCCTGCCGGCCCTCCGAGGTAGCGGTAGACCTGTGCATCGGTCCGCATGTCGATGATCGCCGGTTTATCAGTCTCGACAAACGGGCGCAGAACGATGCGTTCGGTGACAACGGTGAGGTCGGTCCAAGCCATGAGTGACAACGTCGATCGGGTCGGCTCAGAGCGCGACGATCATCTTGCCCGTGTTGGCCCCTGCGAGCAGACCGATGAATGCCTCACCGGCGCTCTCGATGCCCTGCATCACGGTCTCCTCGGACTTGATGGTGCCATCGGCCAGCCAGCCGCCGACCTCACGAACGAAGTCGTCGCGCATGTCGGCGTGATCGCTGACGATGAAGCCACGCATGTTGAGTCGCTTCCCGATGCAGAGCGTGAGGTTGTTCGGCCCCGGAGCCGGCTCGGTGTTGTTGTACATCGAGATCGCACCGCACAGCGCAACACGCCCATGCACCTTCAACGCGTGCAGCGCTGCTTCCAGGTGATCGCCGCCGACGTTGTCGAAGTAGACGTCGATGCCGTCAGGTGCCGCAGCGAACAGCTGCTTGGCGACTGGGCCCGACTTGTAGTTGAACGCGGCGTCGTAGCCGAGGTCGTCGGTGAGCCAGGCAACCTTGTCGTCGGAGCCGGCGGAGCCCACGACGTGGGAGGCACCTTTGAGCTTGGCGAGCTGACCGACGAGTGAGCCGACGGCTCCGGCAGCACCGGACACGAACACGGCGTCGCCCTCTTGGAATGATGCGACGTCGAGCAGCCCGGCATACGCGGTCATGCCCGGCATCCCGAGCACGCCGAGGTTCGCCGACAGCGAGACGCCATCGACGTTCGCCGCGGGCTGCGTCTGTGCTGCGGGCAGGACGGCGATCTCGCGCCAGCCGAGGCCGTGCACGACGTGGTCGCCGACAGCGATGTCGGGCGAGTTGGATTCGATCACTTCGCCGACGGCGCCGCCCTCGAGCGGCTGCCCGATCTGGAACGGTGGCACGTAGGACTTCACATCGTTCATCCGACCACGCATGTACGGGTCGACCGACATGAATCGGTTGGCGACGACGATCTCACCGTCTTGCGGGGCGGCGACGTCGGCTTCGACCACCTCGAAGTTCTCTGGAACCGGCGCCCCGTTCGGGCGGGAGGCGAGGTTGACGTGACGGGAGGTTCGGCTCATGGCCCGACCATACCCACTGTGCATCGCAGCGAATCCGATCGTCGACAGCCCTCAGTGTGTCACGGCCGGTGAGCGGCGAGACCACCCCCGCACTCCGGGTCTCACCGAAGTGCAAATCGGGAACCTCCCGGTGAGCGCCCGGTGCGACACCTCGTCTCACCTCTCACCGCAGCGCGATGATGGCTCCGCTCAGGTGAGCAGCAGGCGTTCGATGCGGCGCGATGCGATCATCGCCCCGACGACAGCAAGGCCGACGAGGACTGCTGCATGGCCGATCAGGCTTGCCGACCATGCACCCAGGTTGGCGGCACGGACCAGTTCGACGCCGTGGTACAGCGGGCTGAGCTGCACCGCCCATGCCCAGTCGCCGTACTGGCTGACCGGGTAGAAGGTCGCCGAGAACAGGAAGAGCGGCAACGTGACAGCGGGGACGTACTCGAAGTCCTCCCATGACCGCATGAACGTGGTCAACGACATGCCGATTGCGGCGAAGGCAAAGCCGATCAGGACGCAGATCGGGACCGACAAGACGATCCACGCCGACTGCACCATGCCGAGTGCCCACATCGCCAACATGAACGCCGTCGAGTAGATCGCACCGCGGGTGACGGCCCACATGATTTCCCCGAGCGCCACGTCCCCCGCTGACATCGGGGTCGTCAACACCGCGTCGTACAGCTTCGAGTGCTTGAGCTTGAAGAAGACGTTCATCGTCGAATCGAACACGGCACCGTTCATCGCCGACGCCGCCATCAGACCCGGCGCGACAAACTGATCGTACGGGACGAGGCCACCATCGGTCTCGACGTCGCCGATCAGCGCTGACAAGCCGATGCGGATCGACAGGAGGTAGAAGAACGGCTCGAAGAAGCCGCTGAGCAGGACCATCCACGAACGCCGCGCCACCATCACGCTGCGCTCGACCATGCGCTGCGGCCGCTTGATGTCGAACACGACCGCCGGCACGATGCGCGTGTGGGATGCGGCGTTGAGCGACACGCTCATGTTCGCAGCCGCCGTTCGAACGTGATGCGGGCAATGGCGACGCCACCGCCGAAGAACGCGAGCAACACGGCCAGGTGACCAATCGCTCCTCCAGCAGTCAGACCGCCGAGCACGAGGCCTCGACACAGTTCGACGCCGTGCCACAGCGGGGTGAACCAGGCAACCGGCTGCAGCCAGGCGGGATGCTGCTCGATCGGGTAGAACGCACCGCCGAACAGGAACATCGGGATGATCCCGAACCGGAGGATCGCGGGAAACGAACTGTCGGTGGTGCGAGTCGCTGTCCATGCTGCAATAGGCAGCGCGAAGGCCAGGCCGGTGAGCATGCCGACGAACGCCGCGGGCACGAGGCCGAGTGAGCGGGTGTCGTCGAAGAGCGCCAGCACGGCTGCCACGCCTCCGCTGGTGACGATGGCGCGCACCGCGTAGTGGATGGTCTTGCCGAGGACGATGTCGGTCGACCCGAGTGGCGTGCTGATCATGGCCTGGTGAGCGTTGGACCAGGTGAAGCCGTCCATCGTCGGCCACAACGCTTCTTGGGCGACGACGAACATCGATGTCGTCGCGAGCAGCGCCGTTGCGTAGAACGCGAAGTACGACGTGTCGCCGAGCAGGTTCGCAGCCTCCGGCCCGCGATCCACGAGCTCGCCGACGCCGAGGCCGACGCCCAGGAGGAACATCATCGGCTGCACGATCGAGCCGATCAGCACCGACCACCACATGCGCTTGAAGAAGGTCCAGTCGCGCAGGTACACCCGCACGGGTCCCCACGCGGACACACGCGAACCGAGTGCGCTGGTCATTCGACGAGGGTCCGTCCGGTGAGTTTGAGGAACACATCTTCGAGGCTGCTTCGCCGCACCAGCGCACTCTCGGGCACGACATCGCGACGGTGGAGTTCCGACAGCGCAGCGTCGCCGTCGTCGGTGTAGAGCAGCAGCCGATCGGGCAGCACCTCGACGCGGTCGCCGACGCCGTCGACGAGCGGCACCATCTCGGTGTTGCGGCCGTACCCGAAACGCACTTCGAGCACCTCCCGTCGGACGTGTTCGGCAATCAGTCCCTGCGGTGAACCTTCGGCCACGATCAGTCCGGCGTCCATGACAACGAGGCGGTCACACAGTTGCTCGGCTTCGTCCATGAAGTGCGTCGTGATCACCTGGGTCGCGCCGCGTTCTTTCAGTTGGTAGAGCCGATCCCACAGCACATGGCGGGCCTGCGGGTCGAGGCCGGTCGTCGGTTCGTCGAGCAGCAAGAGGTCCGGCTCGTTGATCAACGAGCGAGCGATGCTGACTCGCCGCTTCTGGCCCCCGGACAACGGGTCGACTTTGCTGTCGGCTTTGTCGACGAGTTGAACGAAGTCGAGCAGTTCTTCTGCTCGCCGTTTGACCTCCTTGCGCGACAGGTCGAAGTATCGGCCGTAGATCATCAGGTTCTCGGTCACCGTCAACTCGTTGTCGAGCTGGTCGAGTTGCGGCACGACGCCCATCCGGGAGCGGATCGTCCGGCCGTCGGCCACTGGATCGAGACCGAAGATCTGCAACACACCGTCGGTCGGTGGCGACACACAGCCGATCATCCGCATCGTCGAGGTCTTGCCCGCGCCGTTGGGCCCGAGGAAGCCGAACGCCTCGCCCGGGGCCACCTCGACGTCGATCCCCGCCACCGCGGTGAAGTCCCCGAACCGCTTCACCAACCCCTGAGCGGCCACCACTGGCGCCGCGGTCACTCGAGCACTGCTTCCATGACGAAGAACCACGGGACGCCCACGGCGCCGTCGATGACGACGTCGGGAAACAACCTGCCGGGCAGTCCTGCCGTGGCCGCCTGCATCGGAAACGGCAGTTCGTTGAGGGCCGTGATCGTGAACCCGCAGCGCAGACACGCCGTGACGTAGTCACTGACGAGGTGCGGGCGGTTCCGGACGAACGGCATACCGCCTGCGCCGTCGGCAAACAGCGCCTGACCGCCGATCATCAACGCCATCGGATGAGGGTTCGAGAGCACCACTCGGCCGCCCGGTCGGACCACCCGCGCCATCTCGGCGAAGGCGGCGTCGAGGTCGTCGACGTGGCACAGGGCGAGCGCGCCCGTGACGAGGTCGACAGCGTCGTCATCGACCGGGACCGACTCGAAGACTCCGACGCGGAAGTCCGCGCCGGGTACCGTCAGTCGTGCCCGTTCGAGCATCGCCGGAGTGAGGTCGACGCCGATCGTGTCGTAGCCAAGCCGGTCGAGCTCCGCTGCGATCCGACCGGTGCCGCATCCGAGGTCGAGCGCCGTGCCGGGCCCGTCGGCGCCGGGCGCCAGCAACGGGAACATCACCGGCGTCTCGGCATCGATCAGCGGGTTGCCGGGGTCGTCATACGTGGCCGACCACTCGGTGTATCCGGCGGCCATTTCGCGCTCAGGCGCCGAGAACTCGAAGCCGAGGAGGTCGTCGTCGGTTCGGGTGACCAGTTCGATCAGACGGTCGCGTTGGACGGTGACGTCACCCGAGAGCCAGTTTCTCAGCAAACCGAGACCGGCCAGCCCCATCACGTAGTCACCGAATCGCACCGTGCTCATCGGTGCGACGATAAGCGCCGACAGCGGCGACCGCGGCATCGATACTCTGCGACCATGCCGCGCGTGCTTGCACTGACGTCAGCCCCCACCTCCAGCGCAGACCTGGTCGTGAGCGACGAGCTGGAGTTGACCGCGGGCGCCGCTGGCGGCGTGGTCGGCGACCGACACTTCGACGAGTTCTTCGGTGACGGCGCCCGTCACGCGCTCGGGGAGCGATGCGGTATCTCGGCGACGGTGATCCGCGGCGGCATCATCTGAGTGGGCGACCCGGTCACCTTCGCTGACTGACGGACCGGAGCGACTCAGCTGTTGGAGAACCGGAATCCGCAGGTCGGGTTCGTGTAGTCATCGAGCCGCAGCGACGCTAGGCCTGCCTCCTGGGCGGCGGTCTGCGCGTCAGGTTCGCTCAGTGCTCCGATGAAGTCGATCGCCTCACCGGTCTCCGCTGATCTCCGAATCTCTGCAGCCAACATTGGCGTCAGCACCGAGGTCCCGTCGGCGACCAGGCGGAGATCTGCTGCGATCTCCGGTGGGGCCGCAGCAGCGGCCCCTTCGTAGGCGTCGAGCAGGCCGGGCAGACCGTCGGCGAGTTCGTCGGCGACATCGATGAGCGCCTGCGCTGTCTCGGATGTCGGGTCTGTGAAGGCGTTCGGGGGTATGGCCGCGACCGACTCCGACACCTCGGCAGCCAGATCCTGGACGATCTGCAGTTCAGAGCAGACTGCGGCATCGTCGACAGTTGCGTCACTGGACCCCTCGCTGCTGTCGACCGGAGCCGTCAGAACGGGTGCCGTCTCGTCTGGGACCGTCGGATCAGCCGATGTTTCAGCGGGCGTGGTCGCTCCGGCTTGCGTTGCGCCCGGTGCGGAGTCACCCGGGGTGACACTGCACCCGGCGATTCCCATCACGACGGCTGCGCCAAGCATTGGCATGATTGCAATGATGTGAGACTGCTTCACACTGGACGACGTTACGGCCTCATGATCTACCCTTGCTGTCATGCCCCTGACTGGAACGTACGTACCGAGCACGATGGATTGGGTTCGCGAGCAGGTCGAGACCTACGAAGCGACCAACGGCCAGGAGGCCAGCACGCTGCGCGAGACGGGTATTCCGGTCGTCATCGTCACGACCAAAGGCGCGTCGACGGGCAACATCCGCAAGTTCGCGCTGATGCGCGTCGAACACGAGGGCGACTATGCGCTCGTGGCTTCGATCGGTGGCGCTCCGAAGAATCCGAGTTGGTATCACAACCTCGTCGCTGAGCCGATGTGTGAGATCCAAGACGGTCCGGCTCCGGCGGACTACACCACGCGCATCGTCGAAGGCGATGAACGTCAGGCGTGGTGGGATCGCGCTGTCGCGGTCTTCCCGACGTACGCCGACTACGCCGCCAAGACCGACCGCACCATTCCCGTCTTCATCGCCACACCGCTCTGACCATCGCCTTCAGCGATTGCGAGGGTGATTTCGGCTCGCGCGTTCCTTGCCGTAGCCATGTGGCGCCGCCGGTCGCTGCACCGCTTGTTCCATCAGACCAGTGTGCACTGTCCGACTGGTCGGAGCGGCACACGATTCTGCGAAGCTCCCTCGATGAGCACGACGGAGGCGACTGTCGACAAGCCGCCGAACCCCATCGCCGTTCGCCCGTTCCGGCTGCTCTGGTTGAACAACGTCTGCTTCTTTCTCGTCTCGAATGCGCAGCGCTTCGTCTTCGGCTGGCTTGTCCTCGACGGCTTGAACCGCAGCGAGAGCGACCAGGGGATCGCCGTGTTCACGCTCGGCCTTCCGTCTGCGCTGCTCGTGCTGCAGGCCGGCGTCTGGGCCGACAGGTGGGATCGGCGCACGATGCTGATCACGACACAGGTCGCCGGTGGTGTGGTGATGGCCGCTGCGGCGCTGTTGCTCCGCGCAGACGCCATCTCTTTCAATTGGGTCCTCGTCATCACGCTTCTCGCCGGTGCGGCCTCCGCGATCGGCCAGCCGGTTCGTTCGTCGCTGATCCCGGTGCTGGTGGCCAAGGAGCAACTCTTCAGCGCCATCGCGATCAACGCGATCGCGATGACCCTGTCATTGATCCTCGGCCCGGTCCTCGCGAAGCTCGCTGGCGATCAATGGGGCTTCGAAGGCGCGTTCTGGTTTCAGGCGACGCTGATGTTCGTCGGCGTCGTCTTCCTGCTCCGGCTCGACGTTCCAGCGCACGCCGACCTCGCCCCGAAACGATCGGTACTCGCCGAAACGAGGGACGGGCTCGCCCACGTGCTCGGTGACGCCAACCTGCGCGTGCTGTTCGGGCTGCTGGTGATGGCGAGCCTCACTGTCAACCCGGCGATCATGGTCACGCTCCAGGCCCACGTGAAGGACGGCCTCGGCCGCACCGCCGGCGAGGCTGCCCTCCCGTTTGCCCTGATGGGGCTGGGCATCGCGATCAGCTCGGTCGTCGTGATGCGCAAAGGCAACATGAAGAACAAGGGCGCCCTGTTTCAACGTGCACTGATCTGCGGCTCGACGATCACGATCCTCACGGGCCGGACGAACGAGATGTGGCAGGTCCTCGTGTTGTCGTTCTTCATGGGTCTGGCCGGCGGCTTCTACATCAACATGAATCAGGGGCTGATCCAAGCGAACACGCCACAGCCACTGATGGGTCGCGTGATGGGCCTGTACGCGCTGACGTCGTTCGGGATCATGCCGTTCGGTGCGCTCCTGCTCGGCGCGATCGCAGCGTGGACGAGTGCCGGCGCCGCGATCAGTGGCGCTGCCGTGGTGAGCCTCGTCGTGGTCGTGACGACCTACGTCCGCCAGCGCGACCTACGCGCACTCGGCTGACCGATTTCCAGTCACGTTGGTGCCTGTCCCCAACGTGACTCCCAACGTGACTGAGTTGGTCTGTCGACTCAGGTCGTGACGACTTCGTCGAACTCGGTGAGATTCGTCAGGTGCGGGTTGTTCGAGAACACCTCGACCGGCTTGGTCGGCTCCATGCGCATCATGCGCTGGAGGACCCGGACCTGCGTCATCTGGTTGTACTCGACCATCGTGACCGCCCAGCCGTCGCGGCCCGCACGAGCGGTACGGCCCGAACGGTGCAGGTAGTCCTTGACGTCCTTCGGCGGTTCGTAGTGGATGACACCGCCGATGTCGTCGATGTCGATACCGCGTGCGGCCACATCGGTCGCGACGAGTACCTGCAGCTTGCCCTCGGCGAACTTGCGCAGCGTCCGCTCACGGGAACTCTGCTGCATGTCACCATGCATCGCCTGCGCGTCGATCCCGAGGTCTTCGAGGTTGCGCGCCACTCGGTCGCAGTTGCGCTTGGTCTGGCAGAAGACGAGCAGCTTCGGGATGCCCTTGCCGATCGAGCCGATCACCTTGTCCTTGTCCATGTGGTGGACACCGAGGAACAGATGGTGCATCGTGCCGACAGTGTCGGTCGCCTCATCGGTGGCAACCGTGACCGGATCGGTCTGGTACGCCCGGATCAGGTGGCCGACGTCGCCATCGAGTGTTGCGGAGAACAGCATCGTCTGGTCACGGCTGTCGCAGTGCCGCAGGATCCACTCGACCTGCGGCGTGAAGCCGTCGTCGGCCATCCGGTCCGCCTCGTCGAGCGTGACGATCTGGATGTGGTCGAGGCTGATCTCGTTGGACTTGATGAGGTCGATGAGGCGCAGTGGCGTCGCCACGACGATCTCCACACCCTTGGCCATCTCTTCGACCTGGTGATGACGCGATGCTCCGCCGTAGACGGGCAGCACGGTCATGTCGGCGTGGTCGGCAACCGGCTGGAGCACCTCCGCGACCTGTACCGCGAGTTCACGAGTCGGTACGAGGACGAGGCCGAGCGGACGCATCGACTCGGCTTGATCAGTGATCCGAGCCAGCATCGGCACACCGAATGCGAGCGTCTTGCCCGACCCGGTCTTGGCTCGGCCACAGACATCCTTGCCCTGCATCGCAACGGGGATCGCCTCGGTCTGGATGTTGAACGGTTGGGCGAAACCGCATGCTGCGAGTCCGTCGTCGATGCGAGCCGGAACGCCGAGTTCGAAGAACCCGGTGGGGGCCTCGACGGGAGGCAGGGAACTCGTCGTGGTGAGGTTGGACTTGTTGACGTGAGCGGCGCCGCTCGGACCGTCGTTGCGGCGTGGTGACCGCTTGCCACGGGGTGCCCCGCGGCGTGCTGATGATTCTGTCATGTCGCGTGCAGCGTACCGCCACCGTCGTTCCCATTGAGGTTCCCACGGCCGCGTGATCTGCCACCGGGCCTGGTCAGGCCGGCAAGCAACCAGAGACCGAGGCCGAACAGGACGACACCCAGCGCCCACCAGACCATGATCAGGCCGCTTCCTCCGCCGGTTGCCGGGAGATCGATCGAGACCACCGTGACCGTTGCTTCGTCGTCGTCGTCGCTGGCGTCGGGATCGACGACGGCGGATTCGACGGCTGCAACGTTCGTGAAGGTGCCCTCGGTCGTGGCGAGCGCCACGACGGTCAGCGTGGCGATGTCACCATCGGCCATGTCCCCGATCGTCCAGACGCCGGTTGCAGCGTCGAAGGTCCCGGTGGTCACCGACGACGACACCATCGTCAGGCCATCGGGGAAACGGTCGGTGAGCGTCACGCCTGGGGCGGCATCCGGGCCGTCGTTGCGGACCGTGATGGTGTAGGTGACCGTCGTTCCGGGCGTCACCGTCGTCGCATCGGCGACCTTGCTGACGCTGAGGTCGGCGGTGCGCTGGATCGTCACTTCGGCCGCCGCACTGGTGATGGCTTGCAGCAGGCATCCGCAGGACAACTCCGCCGTGTTCTCGATGACTCCGTTGCCGGTCGCCTCGGCGACGACGGTGACATCGACGGTTCCACCGTTCGGGGCGATCGCCATGTCCGTACACGCAGCGTTGTTGCCGTCGACGGTGCACGTGCCGCTGTCGGCGGTGACCGACACGACCGCGAGCCCTTCGGGGACCGCATCGGTGACCGTCGCCGGCGTGGCGATCGATGTGCCGTCATTGGTCACGCGAATCGTGAATGTGACGTTCTGGCCGAGTTCGACGGCCGGGGCACTGGCGGTCTTCACGATGCTCAGGTCGACGTCGGTGATCGAGTTGATGGCGGTGCTGGTGTCGTTCGTCGTGTCCGGGTCGGGAGTCGCCGACTGCACTGTGGCTTCGTTGCTCAACTCGAGTTCGGTGACGTCGTCGCGAAGCACGGCGTTGATGGTGACCGAGGCAGTGGCGCCGTCTGCGATCGTCGTCGCAAGACAGGACAGATCGAATCCGGCGAGGGTGCAGTCGAGGCCGCCATCGACGATGTCGATCGATGCGACGTCGAGTTCGGTCGGGAGCGAGTCCGTGATCAGCACGTCCTGAGCGTCAGACGGCCCGGCGTTGGACACGGTGATGGTCCACGAGACGGGGCGGCCGGCTTGCACGTCCGTGGCCGGACCGGACTTCACGATGCTCAGGTCGGCCGAGGTGATCGTCGGATCCGAAGCGGTTGCCACGTCGTCGCTCGGGTCTGGGTCGGGAGTCGGCGACGAGGTCGTCGCCGTGTTCTCGATGGTTCCCGGCAGCGTGTCGGACGGCAGTTGGCCGGTCACGGTGACCGTGGCCGATCCGAGCGCCGGGACCGTTCCGAGCAGGCAATCGAAGCTGGTGCAGTCGCCTTGCGAGGAGGAGACGACCACGTCGGTCAGGTTGGTGGGCACCGAGTCGGCCACCGACACGGCGAGCGCATCGGACGGCCCGGCGTTGTCGACGGTGATGGTCCAGGTGACCGGCTCGCCGGCGACGGCGGGCCCGGACGTCAGTGCCTTCGCTGTTGACAGCCCGGCGCTCGTGATCACTTCGGGGTCAGCGGACGCCTCGTCGTTCAACGGGTTCGGGTCAGCGGTGTCCGACGACGTGGTCGCGGTGTTGGCTGGAAGGTCGAGCACATCGCTCGACACCGTTGCAACGATGGTCACGTCGGCTGCCTCACCGGCGGGGATGTCACCGATCAGGCAGGGCACCGCCAGGCATCCGCCGACCGTCGATGCCACGGACACGAGGGTGAGCCCGGCGGGCAGGACATCGTCGACAACGGCGGCCAATGCGGTCGAGGGGCCCTCGTTGGTGACGGTGATCACATAGGTGACCTGCTCGCCGGCGACGACCGGGTCGGGTGTTGCGACCTTGACGAGGCTGAGGTCCGCCTGCGGGAGCACTTCTTCGTCGACAACGGCGGTGTCCGGCGATGTGTTCGGCCCCTGTGGGGTCGTCGTCGTGACGGTCGCCGAGTTGGACAGCGTGCCGGTGAATGCCTGGTCGAGCAAGCCGGTGACCACCACGGTGAAGACTCCCGGGGCGAGCGTCCCGACGTCGCAGCTCAGGTCCTGGCCGGTGAATTCGCACACCGCCTGGTCGACAGTGAGCGCCGAGACGGCGGAGTCGACCGAGTCGGTGATGATCACGTTCTGCGAGTCCGACGGGCCCGGGTTGGTGACCGTGATGGTGTACTGCACCGTCGCACCCGGCACGGCGGGGGCGTTGTCCAGTGTCTTGGTGATCTCGAGATCGGCGACCGGCGCAACCGGTGTCGTGATCGACGACGAGTCGGGTTGGCCGTCATCGGGCTGGGTCGTCGACGTGGAGACCGACGCCGTGTTGGCAATGGCCTCGGTCACCGACGCAGCGACGGTGCCGGTGATCGTGATCGTCTGTGTGCCGGGCTCCACTTCCCCAAGCACGCATTCGACGGTCGTGTCACAAGCTCCCTGCGTTGAGGTGGCGACGATCGATGCAGGCACGAGCGCCGACAGCGTCGTGTCACCGACGAGCACGTCTTGGGCATTCGACGGCCCGAAGTTGGTGACCTCGAGGGTGTAGGTGATCGACTCTCCCGGCACGGCGGGGATCGGGTCGGCGGTCTTGACGATCGTCACGTCGGCGACTGCATCGATGTCGAGGTCGACGAAGCCGGTGTCGTTCGTGTCGTTGGGATCGGTCGTGTCCGAGGCGACCGATGCGGTGTTGCGCAGCGTCTCACCCTGTGCCACGGCTGCGTCGATCAGCACGTCGAAGGTCACCGCGGTGGGGACGTCGACAGCGAGTGTGCCGAGCGCGCACTCCACGTCGGTACCGACGATCGAACACCCGGCGGGCAGGCTGGCGGCCACAGCGGTCAGACCGGTCGGCAGGTCATCGGAGATGATCGTGTTGACCGCAACCGACGGACCATTGTTGATCACTTCGATGGTGTAGCTGACGGTCTCGCCGGCGATGCCGGGATTCGGTTCGACAGTCTTGGACACGAGTTCGAGGTCGGCTTCGGTTTCGACGGTCACGGTGGCGTCGTCGATGGCCGGCTCGTCCTGCGGGGTGATGGTGTCAGCGCGGGCGATGTTGACGATGTCGCTGCCGTCGGTGATCGCCGGGTCGAAGGCCACCGTGTAGGTCAGTTCGACCGGGGCGGCACCGGGAAGCAGTTCGCCCAGGTTGCAGGTGATGACGTCGCCGGGCGCGGTGCACAGCGGGTCCAGAGCGACAACGGTCAATCCCGGCGGAAGGGCGTCGCCGACGACGGTGTTCTCGGCCGAGGACGGGCCGGCGTTGCTGACAGTGATCGTGTAGGTGATGTCGTTGCCGGCGATCACGGTCGGTTCGGACGCGTCTTTGACAATCGTGAGCTGAGCGAGCCGTGTGACGCCGATCGAGTCGACGGCGGCGTTGTTCGCCGGGTTGCGGTCGTCAGTGTCCGAGGAAGCTGTCGCCGTGTTGTTCTCGGGGCCAGCAGCGACCGATGGGCCGACCAGGGCGGTGACTTCGACGCTCATGGTCGCGTCGACACCGAGCGCTGCGGTGTCACACGTGATCGCGGTCGACGTGTTGGTGCACGTGCCGTTGACCTCGTTGGCGAACGACACGATGGTCCAATCGGCGGGCAGGTTGTCGACGAGTTGGGTGTTCACCGCAACGGATGGCCCGTTGTTGGTCACCGAGATCGTGAACGTCGTGGCCTCGCCGGCGATCACGCTGGTGTCGTCGAAAGTCTTGGCTGCGACGAGGTCGGCGTTGGTCTCCAGCGTCGCGATCGCCTCGGCCTCATTGTTGGTCAGGTCGGGGTCATCGTCGGTCGTGGCGACCTGTGCAGCGTTGACGTCCACGGTGGTCACGGCCGGGTCGATGTCGCCGGTGATGGTGATTGAGATCGAACCGCCGACGGGGAGGTCGTCGGAGAAGGCGCAGCTCACCAGCAGGGTGCCGGTGTCGAAGGTGCAGTCGGCGGTGTTGCTCAGCACGACGCTCGCCGCCACCACCTGGGGCGGCAGGGTGTCGGTGACGGTGATGTCTCCGAGAGCATCCGACGGACCATCGTTGAAGACTTCGAGCACGTACTCGAACGGCTCACCGGCGGTGAGGTCGTCGTCGGTCAGGGTCTTGATGATCCGCAGGTCGGGAGCCGTGATGATCGGGTCGCTCGTCTCGCCGTTCGGGTTCGTGTCGTCGTTGTTCGACGGGTCCGGGTCTTCGGTCGGGCTCTCCGCAGTCGCCGAGTTCTCGAGCAAGCCGCTGGCGTCGGGTTCGATCAGCATGTCGACGGTGATCTGGACGGCACCCTGATCGGCGATGGTGCCGAGGTCACAGTCGAGGATGCCGCCGACAAGGGATCCGTCGTGGGCGCAGGATCCGATCGGCGTACTGGCGTTGATGAACGCCGCTCCTGCGGGCAGTGTGTCGAGAATCTCCACGTCGGCTGCCGCAGCAGGGCCGTTGTTGACGATGTCGATGGTGAAGCGGACCGTTTCGCCCGCAACGAGCGGATCGGTGACGGTCGTCTTGGTCAGTTCCACGTCGGCGAACGGCGTCACGTCGGTCGAGATCGTCGTCGTGTTGTCGCCTGGCGTGGGGTCGGGCGTGTCGCTCGCGACCGACGCCGTGTTCTCGATCGTGTCGACTGCCCGGTCACTGACCGTGCCCGTGATCGTGACGACCACGGTGTCGCCGGCGGCGACGGACGGGAACGTGCATTCCGCCGGGGCCACGGTGCAGACTCCACCCGGCGCACCAATGGTGTCGAGCGTGACGTCGGTCGGGAGCGAGTCGGTGACCACGACGTTCTGCGCATCGGACGAGCCGTTGTTCACGACGGTGATCGTGTACGTGATCGCTCCGGTCGGGTCGACGGGGTCGGGCGTGGCCGACTTCGAGATGGTGAGGTCCGCCGAGGGTTCGACCGGTGTCTCCAGGGTGGCGGTGTTGGGCAGTACTCCCCCGTCCTCCGACGTCGTCGTACTGACCGAGGCTTCGTTGATCAGTGGGTCGAGAATGTCAGCGGACACCGTGCCGGTGATGTCGATCGTGAACGTACCGACGGGCAGGTCGAACGGTCCGCACTCCACGGTGAGGTCACACGTTGCTCCGGCGGGTTCGCCGGTCAGGATCGTCGACACCGAGGCCGCATCGAAGATCGCCGAGATGTCGTCGATGACGACGACGTCGCGGGCGGTGGACGGACCGGCATTGGTGACAGTCAAGGTGTACGTGAGTTCTTCGCCGGGCACTGCGGGGTCGAGGTCGGCGGACTTGGCGATACCCACGTCGGCGAGTGCACCAACCGTGGTCGGCTCGGTGGCCTGATTGCTCGCCGTGCTCGGGTCCGGGTCAGGTGTGTCGCTGGACGTGCTCGCCGTGTTGGACAGTGTTGCCGGGGCGGCGAGATCGGAGTCGACGATGACGTCGAAAGACACCGAGTCGATCGCATCGACCGCCACGTCGCCGAGGACACATGTGATGGTGCTTCCTGGTGCGGCCCCGGTGGAAGTACATCCGGTCGGCAGCGATGCCAGGACCAGCGTGGTGTTCGCCGGCACGGTGTCGACGATGAGGGCATTCACGGCGACCGATGGGCCATCGTTGCGCGTCACGATCGTGTACGTGAGGGTCTCACCTGCGGCGACGGGATCGGGAGCGCTGTCCTTGGATTCGAGGACCATGTCGGCGCTGGTCTCGATCGGGTTGGTGATGGTCGAGTCGTTGTTCGACGAGTCGCCATCAGGCGTTGGTGAAGTCACCTCGGCGGTGTTCTCGACGTCGGCGTCGGTCGAGGCGGGGTCGACCGTTGCTTCGATCGTGATCGTGACGCTCGAACCGTTGGTCAACGTGCCGATGTCGCAGGGCAGCGCAGTACACACAGGCGGCACCGACGTGACTGCGCCGAAGGTGACACCGGGCGGCTCGGCGTCGGACACCATCACATTGTCGGCGTCGGACGGGCCGTCGTTGGTCACGACGATCTGGTACGTCGCCGGCTCTCCGGCGATGAAGGCGGCAGGTGCGGGCTTGGTCTTCACGACCGACAGATCAGCGGACCTGTTGACGTCGGTCTCGGTGGTCGAGGTGTCGTTGTCGGGGTTCGGGTCGTCGGTCGCCGACGTCGCAGTGGCGGTGTTGGTGAGGTTGTCGACACCAATCGGTGCACTGGAGCGGACCGGGGCCTCGATGGTGATGGTCGCAAGCGCCCCGACGGCCAACGACGCGAAGTCGCACTCGATGGTGCCTGCGTTGTTGACGCAGGTGCCCGCTGCGGTTGGCGACACCGTGAATGTCGCGGCTGCTGCGTCGAGCAGGACGTTGTCGAGGGCGTCGGTGACCTCGATGTCGGTTGCGACGGACGGACCCGCGTTCTGCACGGCGAGGCTGTACTGGACGCTGTCGCCGGCAACGACGGCGGCGGGACCGGACTTGGCCACCGACACGTCGGCGGCCGTGGTGATGTCGACGTCAGCCGATGCCTCGACCGGGCCGTCGGGATCGGTCGGCGAGGTCGCCGAAACGGTGTTGGTGACCTCGCCGGCCGGCTGCGTGCTCGGGAAGCTCCCGACGTAGGTGATCGTCACGGGCGCTGCGTTGGCGGCCACCGTTCCGAGTTGGCAAGAGGTGTCCGATGCGCAGCTGCCCTGACTCGGGGTCACGGAGTCGACGATGTAGCCGGCGGGCAGCGTGTCGGTCACGTCGACGAGGACTGCGTCTGACGGCCCGCCGTTGGCGACGGTGACGACGAAGGTGACGAGGCCGCCACCGGCGTCGATGGTGGTCGGACTCGCCGACTTGGTGATCTCGAGCGAGGCCAGCGGCGCTGTCTCGACGGTCGCTGTGCCGATGTCGTCGTCGGTCTCGACGAGCGTGGTGTCGGAGGTGACGGCATCGGTCGTGTTGACGACATCGCCGGTCACGTTCGCAGCCAGATCGCCGGTGATCGTGATGATCGCCTGCGCATCAACGGCAAGGGTGCCGATCGTGCAGTCGACATCGAGGTCACAGCTGCCGAGTGTCGAGGTGGCGCTCGTCGGCGTGAACCCGGCGGGAGGAGGGTCGGTGATCGCGACGTTCTGCGCGTCGGACAGGCCGTTGTTCTCGACCACGATCGTGTAGGTGATCGAACCACCCGGCGTGGCTGGGTCGGGCGCCGCTGTCTTGGTCACCGTCAGATCCGCTTCGGCGACGACGTCGACGTCTTCATCGACCGTGGCGGGCGTCGGGTCGGGGTCGGTCGAGGTCGCTGTTGCGGTGTTGGTCAGCGTCGTTCCATCTGCAACGTCGGCGTCGACGATGGCGTCGTAGGTGATCGTGACGGCTCCGCCGGGGCCGACATCGATCACACCCAGGTCACAGGACACCGCACCGGCAACCGCAGTACAGGTCCCCTGGGAGGTAGCCGGAGACGCCGGCTGCAGCGTCAGCCCGGCGGGGAGCGGATCGCCGACGAAGGTGCTGTTCGCGGTGGATGGACCGTCGTTGGTGACGACGACGGTGTAGGTGATCAGGGCACCGGCGACCGGTTCGACGTCGCTCGCCTCCTTGGTGATCTGGAGATCGGCCTCGCGGACGATCTCGATCGTGTCAGTGTCGTCGTTGTTGGACGGGTTGCGGTCGTCGGTGGCCGGATCACCGTCGGCAGTGGAGTTCGACGAGGCACTGTTGGCGAGGATGCCGGCCGCAAGGGTGTCAGGCAGCTGCACAGTGATGGTCACGGTGACCACGTCGTCGACGGCCATGTCGCCGATGGTGCAGGTCACTGTGGTCAGACCGGTGCAGGGTGCACCTGTGGCACTGATGAAGGTGAGGCCTGCGGGCAGCACATCGGTGGCGATCACGTTGTTCGCCGCCGATGGCCCGTCGTTGGTCACCTCGAGCGTGAACGTGGCGGTGCCGCCCGCCGTTGCCGTGGGTGATGTCCATTCCTTGTCCATGACGACGTCCGCTTCGGTCGCGAGGTCGGTCTCGGCCGTCGCTGAGTCGTTGTCAGGGTTCGGGTCGTTGGGGTACGACACCGTGGCGGTGTTCTCGAGGTCCGGCGTCGTGGCATTCGCCGGGACGGTGCCACTGATCGTGAACACCAAGGAACCGCCGACGGGAATCGACGTGTTCGACGTGCAGGTGACCGCGTTTCCGGCTGCAACACAGCCCGTCGAGACCGTGTCGACGACGAGCGGCGCTGGCACGTTGTCCGTGACCGTGATCGTCGAGTCCGTGGCTGATGGGCCGTCGTTGACGACGGTCAGTGTGTACTCGAAGGTGCCGCCCGCAACGATCGGGTTCGCATCGACTTCCTTGATCATCCGGAGATCGGAGACATTGGCGACGGTGTCGGTGACCGAGCCGGTGTTGTTGCCCGGCGTCGTATCTGTCGGACTCGTGGCCGTGGCTTCGTTGACGAGCGTGTCGCCGTTTGCATCTGCGGCGACATCGGCGGTGACGATGATGTCAACGGATGCTCCGGCGGCGATGGCGCCCAGGTTGCAGGAGATCGGCCCCGTGCCGGGGCAACTGCCCTGGGTGGGCACTGCGCTCACGAGGCTGAGTACGGGGTCGAGAGCATCGGTGACCTGCACGGCAGCGGCCGTCGACGGGCCAGCGTTGGTGACGGTGATCTGGTACGTGACCTGTTCGCCGGCCACGACCGGCGCATCGAGCGTGGTCTTGACCACGGAAATATCAGCGTCGGGCACGATCTCGGTTTCCTCGGTGATGCTGTTGTCACCCGGTGTCGGATCGGGGTCCTCGCTCGACACTCGAGCGCCGTTGACGATGGTGCCGACGGTGGCTGCGTCGATGGTGACAGTGACCTCCATCTCGACGGTGGCGCCTGCGCCGACGACGGGCAGTGTGCAGGTGTTGGCGGCGAGGACGCAGGTGCCGGCGGCCGGGGCGACGAGAGCCACCCCGGTCACGGTGACGCCGCTCGGCGGGGTGTCGGAGATCTGCACGTTGTGCGCATCCGACGGCCCGTCGTTGGTGACGGTGAGGGTGTAGGTGACGGTGTCACCGGGCTGGGCCGGATCGAGATCGTCGGACTTCTCGATGCTGAGGTCGGCGACCGGGTCGACGGGCAGCTTGGCCGACCCACTGTTGTTCGTCGGATCGTCGTCGGCCTCGTTCGAATCGGCGATCGCCGTGTTGCCGACGGCGGAGCCAGAGGTCAGGCTCGGGTCGGTGTCCGACACGATCGTGAAGACCACACTGGCGTTGGCTGCGATGTCGGCGAGAGTGCACGAGAACGACGTGTCGCCCGGTGCCGCCGCGCAGGTGGCGCCTGCGGCCGACACGAACGTGGCATTTGTGAGCGACTCCGCAACGGTGACGCCGGTGGCGGTGTTCGGTCCGTCGTTGAAGACTTCGACGGTCCAGGTGACCGGCTCACCCGGCACGGCCGGGTCGGGGGCACCCGATTTGGCGACACGCAGATCGACGAGCGGCGGCACCGGCGTCTCGACGGTGTTGGTGTCGAAGGTGAAGTCCTCACCGAGCGTGTCGGCCGTGTAGCTCAAGGTGCCGGTGTTCTCGATGATGGTGTCACTCGCTGGCGTCTCGACGGTGACGCGGAAGGTCAGGACGGAGTTCTCGCCCGGTGGCAGATCACCACCGGCGGTCGCAGTCGCACCAGTTCCGACGCGTGCGATCACCGTCGTACCATCGAATTCAGCGAGGTCATCGCCGGCTCCGTCGGTCTGCGGTACTCCGTCGACGAGGATCGACCCGGGCACGAACGTCGTGTTCGGTGGGATCGCGTCGGTGACGACGCTGTTGATCGCGGTGTCGTTGCCGGTGTTGACGAAGTCGAGGGTGTACTCGAGTTCGTCGCCCGGTACGGCATCACCGCCGTTGACATCGACGACGGTCTTGGTGACGTCAGGGAACTCGGGTACGAACAAATCGATCGCGGTGGTGAGTACACCGGGGTACCACCAGTCGCCGGTGGTCTGGAATCGGATGGTGGTGTCGGTCGCCCCGTTGGCCAGTGTGTTGACGGTGGCGAACTCGTCGATGTCGACCGAGAGGTTGTTGACCGTCGAGGGCGTGCCGGTCAGGTCGGCGGCGCCGGCGTCGCTGATCGACCCGTTGCCGAAGTTGGTCGTGGGGTTCGACGCGTCGGTGAGGTTGACGAAGTTCGTGCCACCTCCGGGGTCGGTGTCGATGAGCACCTGGTCACCACCGATGTTGCGGTCGCCTTCGTAGGCGACGATGCCGATCTCGGCGTTGACCGCTCCGAACGGCGGGGTGAGGAACCCGGTGATCGGGACATCGAGTTGACGGAAACTGCTCGTGACCCGGCCGAAGCCGTCGTACACCGCGAGGTTGCGAGTCGGCAGCGACGGGTTCTCGTACACCACGACGAGGGACCATGCGGCGTAGCGGTTGCGCGCCTCTTGCAATTGCACGTTGCCACCCCAGTACGTGCCGGGGCCTGCGGCCTGCACGATCGACGTGACATCGGCAGACGTCTGATACAGCGATCCGGCAGCCGCGACTGCTCCGGTGACGGTCTGGTACGTCGTGGCCCCCGGGGGCAGGAAACTCATCTGGTTGCGATTGGCAGCAGTCGACTGGCTGCTCCAGTGCAGGCTCGCGTAGAGCACCGTGCTGCCGGCGGGCGGCGCCCAAACCGCGGCTGACGAATTCACGGTCTGGTTGGCGGCCGCCGCGGGCAGCACGCCGTCGTCGGCGTCGAGGTTGATCATCGTGAAGCTGCCGTTACCGCTGTTCTGGGTGCCCGCAAGCGTGTTCTGGCAGCCGACGGATGTACCACAGGTCATCACGGCATTGCCGATGATGTCGATTGCGCCGGTGGTGTTCGTCACGAATGCCGGCGGGGTGAAGGTTTGGATCAGTTCCGCTGCTGCGGGACGGCCGGTGAGGCCACCGTCGATGCCCATCGGAAGTAAACCGACGACGAGGAGGAACCCTGCCGCCACACGCGCCCGCCGTAGTCCCTGAGTTGTTCGAGTCATTTCTACACCCTTTCACGGCAACGTCGCTGCTTGTGTCATGTATCGGTCAAATTTGTTCCGCACTTGAAGACTTCCCGACGCACCCGACGTTTCGTGGACGCCAGCCAGGTGCGACGAGTCGCGGCAGACACGGATCTTTCGGCTCGTCGCAGCACCTGGTACGGTTCCACCCATGCCGAGAACACGACGCTCGTTGCTGCTGCTTCTTAGGTAGGGCGAACGCCGTTTGTCGCGTTCGCCCGTTGCCCCCGCCCCCAGGTCGGGGGCTCCTTCATTTTTCACCCTCGTTTCGCGTCGCCCTTCACTCTCACGGAGAACCCCATGCCCCCGCAATCGGTCACCCCCACATCCGGTACACCGGCATCCAACACTCACACGTCATCGCCGATGCCGTTCGACAAGTACGAACCCTTCATCCCGATCACGCTCGCTGATCGCACCTGGCCCGACGTGGTCATCGACACCGCTCCGCTGTGGTGCTCGGTCGACCTGCGCGATGGTAACCAAGCGCTCATCGACCCGATGGACCCGGCCCGCAAGCTGAAGATGTTCACCGAACTCGTCAAGATGGGATTCAAGGAGATCGAGATCGGCTTCCCGTCGGCGAGTCAGCCTGACTTCGACTTCCTGCGCCAGTTGATCGACGACGATCTGATCCCCGACGACGTGTGGATCCAAGTCCTGGTCCAATGCCGACCCGAGTTGATCGAGCGCACCTACGAAGGTCTGCGCGGTGCCCCGCGCGCCATCGTCCACTTCTACAACTCGACCAACCCGCTGCAGCGCGAGGTCGTGTTCAATCTCGACCAAGCCGGCATCATGGACGTTGCGGTGACCGGGGCCACGCTGTGCAAAGACCAGGAAGCGCTGCTGCCACCGCGTGCCGACGGTTCGGCCACCAAGATCCGGTACGAGTACAGCCCGGAGAGCTTCACGCTCACCGAGCCCGACTACGCCATCGAGGTCTGCGAAGCAGTGATGGACGTGATCGCTCCGAGGGACGACGATCCGATCATCCTCAATCTGCCGGCCACGGTCGAGTGCTACTCCCCCAACGTGTACGGCGACGTGATCGAGTGGTTCGGCCGCACGATCAAGGACCGCTCCTCCGTGCTCGTGTCCCTGCATCCGCACAACGATCGCGGCTGCGCCGTTGCTGCGGCGGAGTTCGGTGTGATGGCCGGAGCCGATCGCGTCGAGGGCACCCTGTTCGGCAACGGTGAACGCACCGGCAATGTCGACGTGGTCAACCTGGCGATGAACCTGTTCATGAACGGCGTCGACCCGCAACTCGACATCTCCGACATCGATGCATTGCGACGCACTGCCGAGTACTGCAACCGGCTGCCCGTCAGCCCGCGCCACCCGTACGTCGGCGATCTGGTGTACACCGCGTTCTCCGGCAGCCACCAGGACGCGATCAAGAAGGGCATCGATGCCCTCGACGCCAGCCGGGACCCGGAGACCGGCGAGTACGCGCAGTTCGCCGTCCCCTATCTGCCGATCGACCCCAACCACGTCGGGCGCACCTACGAAGCAGTGATCCGCGTCAACAGCCAGTCGGGCAAGGGTGGTGTCGCCTACGTCATGAAGACCGAGCACGGTTTCGACCTGCCTCGTCGACTCCAGATCGAGTTCTCCAAGACGATTCAGCACATCACCGAAGACACCGGCACCGAGATCGGACCGGGCGTGATGTGGGACGCGTTCCAGGCCGAGTACATGCCGTCGACGCCCACGATGCGGTTGCGCAGTCACGAGCTGCACACCGTGTCCAAGGACGACGACACGAGCGCCACGTCGATTCAGGTCCAGCTCGACGTCGACGGTGAAGCTCACTCCTTCAGCGGACAGGGTGACGGCCCCGTCGAGGCGTTCGTTGCGGCACTCGTGTCGCAGTTCGGCACCTCGGTCGCCGGCGATTTCGACGTCCTCGACTACGCCGAGCACGCCATTGGTCAAGGCGCCGACGCGCGAGCGGTGGCGTACGTGGAAACCGTCGACGGCAACAGCAACGTGCGGTGGGGCATCGGCACCGATCCGAACATCACCACCGCATCGCTGCGCGCCGTGCTCGCTGCCTTCGAACGTCAGCGCCGCTGACCTCTCGATCGACCGGCGCTGCTTGCCGTGCTGGTTGATCGAGTTCGCTGATCGAGTTCGTTTGCTCCGGGCCGACCCGATGGGCCGACTACGGTGGGTGACATGTCGTTCGTGGTCACGACGCTTCGTCGTTCACTCTGGTTGTTGTTGATCGGTGCAGTCGGCGGCGGTGCCTGGTCCTGGTGGAGTGACCGCAACACGCCGCCGTCACCGCCCTCGCCGCCCGAGTGGCCACCGCTCGACGCCGAAGCAGCCACATCGACCATCCCCACATCGACCCCGGAGACATCCGCTCCGACTCCGACGACGCCCAGTCCGGCGGGAACGAGTAGCGCATCGTTCGTCAATGCGCTCGTCGACGCTCCTGATGCACGTTCTTCCGCAGACAGCGGCGGGTGGGTCAACCCAGACGCCGACGGCGCTTGCCCGATCACCCACCCGGTCAAGGCCAACGACAACTCGGGAATCTTCCATGTCCCCAACGGTCGATTCTACGACCGGACGAATGCCGAACGGTGTTACCCGACAGCTGATGCTGCGGCCGCTGACGGCTACCGTCAAGCCAAGGCCTGAGCGGCCCAGGCAGCGTCAACAGCGACTCTGGAATCCAATCCGACACGACCACACCACGAACACCCCACCAACGAACGATGAGAGAAGCACGAGGAACACCATGAAGGTCACCGTCGATTTCGACAACTGTGCATCGACTGGCGCCTGTATGCAGGTCTGCCCCGAGGTCTTCGAGGTGCGCAGCGACGGCTACCTGTACATCCTGCAGGAATCGCCAGGCCCCGAGCTCGCCGACAAGGTGAACGAGGCCGCTGACATGTGTCCGACGGCGGCGATCACCGTCGAATGAACCCCGGGTCACGTCGACCCGCTCTCTCGACACGCCACGTTCGTTTCTCCTTGCTGCCCGGCTGCTGAGCGGCGGGTCTGACATCGTGAGCGGTGTGAGCCCGAGCATTCACCGCTGCCTCGCCGGCCTCGTCGCAGCTGCGACGCTCTTCGTCGCGTGCACCAGTGGCGGTGACACGCCCCCGGAGGTGTCCGCTCCGTCGCCCGCTCCCAGCTCATCGACCGCAGTACCGGACACCGATCCCGGCACTGGCCCCGGGACGGGCTGCGATGGACCGAACAGCAGCAGTGACGGCACCGACAACGACGCTGACCTCGACCCTGACCTCGACGAGCGGTGGAGGACCGCAGCGCGACTCGGCTCGGTCGAATCGTTCGAGGAACTGGCCGCCGAGGGAATCGGCGGGCAGTCGATCGTCAAGTTCTCGATCCTGGATTTCTTCGATGACCCCGCAGTCGAGTGGCTGGACAGCGACTTCTACGCGCTCCACGACGAGTGGTTCTGGTTTCGTCTGCTCAACGGCGCACGGTTCGACGGTGTCGACGTCGAGCCGATCATCGACCGGTTTTTCGGAGGCATGCCCGCTGACGGCTTCGACACCGTCGCCGCGGTCTACGACTGGGCCGACGCCAACCGGGACGGACTCCCGCTCGATCTCCGGTTCACCAGCGGCGACCGCCTCTACTCCCCGCAGTTCTACGACCTCGCTCTCGACGACCCCGATGTTCGCCCACTGGCGCTCGGTTCGGTGATCCGACGGCCGGCAGCTGCGGACTGCTCCACTCCCGAGCGCTGGCTCCTCGAACTCGAGTTTCGCGACGACCCCACGCCGGAACAGGTCGCTCGCTACCTCGACATCGTCGGGTCCGCGCTGCCCGATGGTGTCGGTGACCAGCTGCTGTGGGTCCCGCGCTCTCGTGAGCAGGAGTTGACCGCCGATGCAATGCGCGACGACGCACTGCCGGCCGGCGAGCGCACGATCCGGTTCGACGAACTCGTGGAACCGGGCACGGTCGAGGTGTACTCCCCCGGCGTCGCTGCAGGACGTCTCCTGCTGGTGACCGACGACGGACCGTACAGCCTCGGCGATGCGGGCCCCGACGACATCGTGGTCGTCGAGCGCACCCCCGACTACCTCCCACCGGGCCGCGCGCTGATCACCGGGACACCGCAGACGCCACTCGCCCACGTCAATGTCCTGGCGGTCAATCGTGGTATCCCGAACGCATTCCTCGGTGGACTCGTCGACAACGCCGACCTGAACCAACTCGGCCGCGTGCGCGCTCCGGTCGTCGTCCGCGTCGTCGGAGACGAACTGAACGTCCGACCGCTCACCGCCGACGAGTTCGACATCTGGCGGGACCGGCAGGGAACCTCACCGATTGCGGTCCCCGACCTCGACCTCGCGGCGCTCCCGCTGACGATCGATATCGACACCTTCGCCGCCAGCCGCACGGGTGGTCAGCTCACCGAATCGGAACTCGATGAGTTGCGTCCGGTCATCGGTGGCAAGGCAGCCGGGTTCTTCGGGCTCGGTGCTCCTGGAACGGTCACGATGCCGGACCGGCCCCTTGCAATCACCGTCCGTGCCTACTTCGAACACATCGCCAGGCTGGACGCTGAGATCACCGCGATGCTCAGCGCCGCAGACTTTCAGCAGTCATCGAGGGCTCGGTACATCGTGCTCGAAGGTGCCGACGACTTCGCCGAGGACTTCGACTCACCCGAGGACGAGCAGTACCTCTCCGACTTCCTCGAGCAGCACACCGAGACTGACGCTGTGACGGCCCTCGGCGCCATCGTCGACGCCGGCGGGCTGAAAGACATGATCCGCGATCTCCCCGTCGACGTCGCGACGCTCGGCGCGATCACGGCGGAACTCGAGGAGAACTTCGGTGACCTCAGCGCACTGCAGGGCCTGCGCTTCAGGTCCTCCAGTTCGGTGGAAGACATCGAAGGATTCAACGGTGCGGGCCTGTACTCCTCCAATACCGGTTTCATCGATCCGACGGCACTCCCCGACGTCGGCGATCACGATCGCACCGTCGAACGGGCGTTGCAGCGTACGTGGAGTTCGTACTGGAACGCCGAAGCGGTCGAGGAGCGCTACACCGAGAACGTCGACCACCGCTCCGGCGCCATGGCGGTGCTCGTTCATCCACGGTTCGACGACGAACTCGAGATCTCCAACGGCGTTGCCACGTTCACGTTGCTACCGCCCAGACCCGGCGAGCCCGACAACGACCAACTCACCGACATGGCCGTGTTGCGGCTCAACGTTCAAGCCGGCGACACCAGCGTGACCAATCCCGACAACGAGCCAGGCCAGACACCCGAAGTCGTCGAGCTCCGAATGGCGGCGTCCGACGACGGGCCCCGGGTCGAGCGGATTGCCACGTCCACGCTGGCGCCCGGCGGTGAGACGTCCTCGACGATGACCAGCTGCTGGTCATCTGGCAGCAGCTCCGTGACGTCACCGAGGTGTGGCGTGACCGGATCAACGCTGAGTTGCCGCAAGCCCAGGAGATCGCGACGCTCACCTTGGACTTCGAGTTCCGCGAGATGGCGGCCGTCTGGCCGGCACAGGCCGACGGTTCCACCGCCCCGACGGATCGGATCGTGGTCAAGCAAGCCCGGACACTCGAACCCGGCCTGCGGGGCATTCCCGAAGAGTTGCTCGAACTCGATGCGCCACGCGACGTGCTGGCGCGAATCGCCCACGCCGAACGAGTGACGTGCCCCAGCGCATCGGGTGCCGACGAGATCACCGTCGAGTTGTTCACCGATCCGCTCGCCTCGGTCGACATGGGCTATTCGACGACGCCGCTGACCATCACCGAGTCCGGCACGAGCACGCGACTCGTCGACGACACCTGCACACGCGACTCAGCGTTCTCGTCAGCTGACGACTATCTGCTCGGCTTGTTCGACACCGCCGACTGAAGCCGCTACGTTCGTGCCGGGCGTCACACCGGGCCAACGCACCACGGCCGGTTCACCTGACCTGGGGGTCACATCATGCAACGATTCACTCGCTTCGGTAGCTCTGTCGCACTCTGCGCGGCTGTCGTCATGCCGCTGGTCGGCGCGCCGGCCACTCCGGCCGCTGCATCGCCCGGCAACGGCCCCGCCGCGATCGTGTCGATGGGTGACAGTTTCATCTCCGGCGAGGCCGGACGCTGGAACGGCAACAGCGACAGCTCGTGGCGCAGCCGCAGAGGCACCGATCGGGCATATCGCTCGACCTGGTGGGGCGGTTGGTACTACAACAAGAACGCGGTCTACCCGGGCACCGTTGGCAACGGCTGCCACCGCAGTGACGTCGCACCGATCCTGTCGAACTCGATTCCTGTCGCCAACAAGATCAATCTCGCCTGCTCCGGAGCCGAAACGGAGAACATCATCGACCAGAACTACAAGGGAGAGGCGCCACAGGCTGCACAGCTCGCCGCCGTCGCCCAGAGCAACGACGTCGAAATGATCGTGCTGTCCATCGGCGGCAACGACCTCGGCTTCAGCGACATCATTGTCGCCTGCGCTCTCCAGTTCTCGACGTCGCCGTCAGCGATCCCGAACTACTGCGAGGACGATCAGCAACCACTCGTCGACGCAGCGATGCCGACGGCCATGGCCGGAGTCAGCACTTCGATCGATGCGATCCGGGCGACGATGAGCGCACAGGGCTACACGGCTGCTGACTACCGATTCGTCCTCGTCAGCTATCCATCACCCATTCCTCGCGGCGACGAGATCCGCGACCGCGAATCGGGCTACAGCCGCCTGACCGACGGTGGCTGCCCGTTCTGGGACAACGATGCCACCTGGGCCCGCGATGGCCTCGTACCCCAGATCAGCGACAATCTCCGCGCCGTCGCCACCGCGCAGGGCATCGAGTTCCTCGACTACAGCGATGCGTTCCAGGGTAACGAGAACTGCTCGGACCAGGCAGTACGCGCACCCCGACGCGGCGGCCCGAACGGCGCCACCGCTGAGTGGTCACGCTGGATTGGGTCCGGCCTCCTGCAGGGTGATCTCGAAGAGAGCGCGCACCCGAATGCGTATGGTCAGCAGGCACTCGGGACGTGTCTGTCGCTGCTGTGGGCGCAACCGGCGGGCGGTCAACACGCTTGTGCGAACACGCCGAACCAAGGACCGGCGTCGATGGTGCTCACACCTGGCTGAGCGTCGCGCGGCAGTACATTCACCCCTGTGGGATTTCATGCGCAGCTGGCTCGGTCGTGGGCGGCGAACTCGTCGATGTTGTGTGTCGGACTCGACCCCGATCCGGCTCGAATGCCCGCTCCGCTCGTCGGTGCACCGGACGCAATCGAACGGTTCTGTATCGCGATCGTCGATGCGACCGCGGACCTCGTGTGCGCCTTCAAGCCACAGTTCGCCTACTTCGCCAGCCAGCGCTCCGAACAGGCACTGGAAAACGTCTGCAGATACATCCGCGAGCATCATCCGGATGTCACGCTGATCCTGGACGCCAAGCGGGGCGACATCGGCTCGACCGCCGAGCACTACGCACGTGAGGCGTTCGATCGCTACGGCGCACACGCCGTCACGGTCAACCCGTATCTCGGTACCGATTCGGTCACCCCGTTCTTCGGGCACCGCGCCGGATCAGGCAACGGATCGGACGGCGGTGGCGTGATCGCGCTGTGCCGCACCAGCAATCCGGGAGGTGACGACTTCCAGTCGTTGGTGACTGCCCCGGAGCACGGCGGCAAACCGATCTACATGCACGTGGCCGAGCGGGTCGCGAACGAGTGGTCGCAGCTCGGTGAATGTGGCCTCGTGGTCGGCGCCACGTACCCGGCTGAGCTCGCCGAGGTGCGCGCTGCGGCGCCTGACATCCCCTTCCTCGTTCCCGGCGTCGGAGCGCAGGGCGGCGACGCTGCCACGGTGGTCGAACACGGCGCCGACGCATCGTCGCAGGGCCTGATCGTGAGTTCGTCGCGCGCGGTGCTGTACGCGAGCAGTGGGGACGACTTCGCCGAGGCCGCTCGAGCCGAAGCTCAGCGCACAGCGCAGCCGCTCACGATCACCCGGTCGTGATTCGGTCGTGACGGGATCGGTTCGTGCGCCGCAACTGCGGAGCGGCCTCGAGCCGCTGCTCGACCCAACGGTCGATGTCGACACCACGTGGGAGGACCACGACGTCACCGGAACGATCGAGCTACGCGATGCAGACGGTTGGGATATCCGCGGGTCCAAGCTGACCGGGCTCGACCTCACCGCACGATCTGTCGACGGGATACGGATCCGTGACTCGGTCATTCAGTCGTGCGAGCTCGCTGGCCTCGTCGCCGAGCGTGCCGGCGTCAATCGAGTCGAGTTCATCGACTGTCGCCTCAGCGGCGCGGTGTTCAGCACCGCACGCCTCCGGCATCTGCGCTTCATTCGCTGCCGCTTGGACCAGTCAGTCTTCCGAATGGTGGAGTCCGAACTGCTGAACTTCGAGGAGTGCGACCTACGCAACGCCGACTTCACGAGTTCCGTTCTGCCGGGAGCGGTCTTCGACGACTGCAACCTCGAAGGCGTCGACTTCTCCCAGGCGAAGCTCGATGGCGGACGATTTCATCGTTCGAACATCAGCGCCATGATCGGAGGAACGGCATTTGCTGGAACGCAGATCGACCCTGCTCAGGTCAGCGACATGGCGCTCAACGTGTTCGAGGCCATCGGCATCACTGTCACCGAACCGGTCGCTGACCCCGACTGACGCTCCGCACTGTTCGCGGGATCACTTCGCCGCTGACCTCCTTCGGGCTCAGAGCGTCTTGACGTCGAGGATGCCGGGGGCTGCACGCAACGCGTCGAGGATCTCGGCGGGCACCTTGGCGGTGGGCGCAAGGAGCATGACGGCGGTGCCGGAGCCGTCGACACGGGCGACATCCATGTCGGCGATGTTGACCTGCGCGTCGCCGAGCAGCGTCCCGACCGTGCCGATGACACCCGGGCGATCGTCGTTGCTGATGACCACCATGTGATCAGCCGGCGGCACATCGAACGGCGTCCCGTCGATGTTCACGATGCGCTGCTCGGCGCGCGGACCCGCCAACGTGCCGGCAATCGAATGGTCGCCGCCGCGCAGCGTCAGCAGGTTGACGTAGTCCGCTGCGGTCGCGCAGTTGACATCGCGCACCTCCAGGCCGTGGTCCTTGGTCAGCTGCGGGGCGTTCACGTAGGTGACGGGCTCGTCGGAGATCGCGCCGAAGAAACCCTTCAACACTGCGAGTTCGAGGATTCGGGTGTCGTAGCCGGCGATCTCGCCTTCGGTGCAGATCTCGAGGGTGTCAGGAACCGAGCCGTTCAGCGCGACGAACAACGCTCCGAGGCGCTCGGCGAGCGGCAGGTACGGGCGCAGCGTCTCATTCGCCTCGGCGGCATCGACGTTGACGGCGAATGGCACGAAGTCACCGGCGAGGGCGAGTTCGACCATCGTCGCAATCGTGTCGCCGGCCTTGTCCTGAGCCTCGTTGGTGCTGGCACCGAGATGCGGCGTGACGATGATGCTGTCGAGTTCGAAAAGCGGCGAATCGATCATCGGCTCGGTCGAGAACACGTCGAGCGCGGCACCGGCGATGACGCCGTCACGAACGCAGTCGGCGAGGTCCTCTTCGTGCACGATTCCACCACGCGCGACATTGACGACGCGCAGCGACGGCTTCGCCTTGAGCAGCAGATCACGGTTGATCAACCCGAGCGTCTCGGGCGTCTTCGGCAGGTGCACGGTGAGGAAATCGGACTCGGCGACGAGCTGATCGAGTTCGAGCAGTTCGACACCCATCTTCTTGGCCCGGTCGTCGGACACGAAGGGGTCGTACGCCACGATGCGCATGCCGAACGCCTTGGCCCGGTCCGCGACGAGTTTGCCGATCCGACCCAGCCCCACGACACCGAGCGTCTTGTCGACCAGTTCGACTCCGGTCCAGCGACTGCGCTCCCAGCGACCCTCGACGAGGGCAGCATGAGCCTGAGGGACGTTGCGAGCCTGAGCGAGCAGCAGTGCCATCGTGTGCTCGGCGGCCGACACGATATTGCTCTGCGGCGCGTTGACGACCATCACACCCTGCTTTGTCGCAGCAGCGACGTCGACGTTGTCGAGGCCGATGCCCGCACGTCCGACGACCATCAGATCCGATGCCGCAGCCAGCAGCTCGGCGCTGACCTGAGTGGCGGATCGGATGATCAGCGCCGCAGCACCCGGCACGATCTCCAGCAACTCCTCGGCGGACTTGCCGACTTGGATGTCGACCTCGTGTCCGGCTTGGCGGAGTCGTTCGAGGCCTCCGTCGGCGATTTCTTCTGTGACCAGGATGCGAGCCATCTGGAATGCCTATCGGCATCGACGACCCGGCACCACGAGATTTGACGAGACGTTCAAGACGAACCTGCGTCGGGCCACCGCACTACGGTCGCACTCGTGGGGACCGAGGCCGAACAACCGGTTGACGCCAGCGTCGATCTGCGTGCGGTCGAGCACTGGTTCGTGCAGCGGGGCGTCCCGCACTTCGTCGAGACCAAGACCGACGGCTCGATGCTCGATACGTGGACACGGGCGCTGCCGCTGCTGGTCGTCGGCTACCTCCTGCGGGGCTTCAACGCATTGAATCTGTCCGACTGGTCGTTGGTGCGGAACTTGGGCGTCGGTGTCGCCGTCCTCGCCATGCTCGTCGCCGCCTGGGTGCTGTCCAACCGGCTCCGTGGCGTGACGTCCTTCGCCAGACCAACCGACATCGACGCTCCGGAACTCGCGCTGTTCCTCATCGGTCCAGCAATCCCCATCCTCGTGTTCGAGCAGGTCGGCGATGCCATCGAGAGCGTCATCCTCGGCGTGGTCCTGCTCGCCGTGATCTACGTGTGGGCGTCGTACGGCTTGGGTCCACTGGCCCGCTGGGGATTCCGCCGCGGTCGCAGCCAGCTCACCGGACTCGGGTCCCTCGTGGCACGGGCGCTGCCGCTGCTCCTGCTCTTCAACACGTTCCTGTTCATCAACGCCGAGGTGTGGGAGATCGCCGGGACGCTGCACGGCATCGCCTACGTCGTGGTGCTCGGGACCTTCGTGTTCCTCGGCGTGGCCTTCGCCCTGAGTCGCGTCCCCGGCCTCATCCGCTCGATGCGGTCCTTCGAGTCGTGGGACGACATCCGGTCGCATCTGCCGGGCACCCCGGCCCAGGGATTCGAGTTGCCCACCGGGTCGTTGATCGAAGACCGCCTGACCCTGCGTCAGCGTTTCAACATCGGTCTCGTCGTGCTGTTCGGCCAGGCGTTGCAGATCACCCTCGTCACCGTTGCGCTCACGGGCTTCTTCGTCTTCTTCGGGTTCTTCGCGATCACGGCGGCGACCGCTGAGAGTTGGACCCGCCTCGACGATGTTCACGTCTTGCTCTCGACACAGCTCGGCGGGCGCTCGCTCGTCCTGTCCGAGCCGCTGTTGCGTGTGTCGGCGTTCCTCGGTGCGTTCTCGGGCATGTACTTCACCGTCGTGCTCACCACGGACAGTACGTACCGCAGCGAGTTCGCCGACGACGTCGGCCCAGAGATCCGTGAGGCGCTCGCGGTGCGCAGCGCCTACCGTGTTGCTCGAGGAACACACCCCCGACCAGCCGAGCCGAGCACCAACAGATGAGCCCCAGCCAAACTCCGAACAACGAGGCCCCCGACCCCGGCGTCGTGCCCGCCACCCCTGACAGCGCGATCGAGATCCGCCTGCTCACCCGCGCCGACGACATGGTCGTCGTCGGCGAAGTGTTCCAGCAGGTCTGGGGGTCGGCGACCGAACTGGTGCGACTCGAGATGCTGATGGCCATCGCTCACGCCGGCGGCTACGTGGTCGGGGCCTACGACACGAGCCGTCGCAGTGACGCTCATCCCGACGGCCAGATCCTCGGCGCCTCGGTCGCACTGCTTGCGACGCATCACGGCAAGCCCGCCCTGCACAGCCACGTCACTGGCATCTTGCCGGGCGCCCGGAGCACGGGGCTCGGTCGGGCAATGAAGCTCCACCAGCAGGCGTGGGCGGTCGATCGCGGGATCGACTGGATCGTGTGGACCTTCGATCCCCTCGTCCGACGCAACGCCTGGTTCAACATCGCCATTCTCGGCGCCGAAGTCCACGAGTACCTTCCCTCGTTCTACGGAACGATGACCGATGCGATCAACGCCGGCGACGAATCCGATCGGCTCCTGATGGCCTGGTCGACCGTGACCGATCCGGCCACACCGGTCCGCGACGGATCCGGCATCGAGGCCCGGTCGCTCATCTCGACTCCCGAGGACATCGTCGCCCTGCGCCGAACCGACCCGGCTGCCGTGGCCCGGTGGCGCTCCGAGAACCGTGCAGCACTCACGGCGGCGCTCGCTGCCGGTGACCCGATCGTCGGGTTCACCCGCGACGGCGAGTACGTGGTCGGACCGTGAGCGATGCCACGGTCGGCGCCTCGTTCGAGGTCGGAGCATTCGAGTTGCGGCGCATCGCGATGCCCCTGGTCACGCCGTTTCGCACGAGCTTCGGTTCCCAGACAGCGCGAGACATCCTGCTCATCCGCACCGAGCTCACTGCCGACGACGGCACGGTCACCGAGGGTTGGGGCGAGTGCGTGGCGCTGTCCGAGCCGAGTTACTCCCCTGAGTACGTCGATGGCGCCCAACACGTCATCGAACACCATCTGATCCCACGACTACGCTCGGCCGGACGCCTCGATGCTGCAGGCGTCTCGCCGACGCTGTCCAAGTTGCACGGTCATCCGATGGCCAAGGCCGCGCTCGAGATGGCCGTCCTGGACGCCCAGCTCCGAGCAACCGGAACATCGTTCGCCGACTTCCTCGGCGCAACCAACGCGACGATTCCGAGCGGTGTGAGCGTCGGCATCCACGACACCGTGGACGACCTCCTGCGCACCGTGCAGGGATACATCGACGACGGGTACGTCCGGATCAAATTGAAGATCGAACCGGGCTCGGACATCGAGCACGTCGCCGCAGTCCGCGACCTGATCGGCCCCGACACTCCCCTGCAGGTCGACGCCAACACCGCCTACCGGCGCACCGACGGCAAGCACCTCGCCCAGCTCGACCAGTTCGACATGCTCCTGATCGAGCAACCACTCCCCGAAGCAGACATCGTCGGCCATGCCCTCCTCGCGGCCGAGGTCGAGACGCCCATCTGTCTCGACGAATCACTCGTGTCAGCAAGCGGCACTGCTGATGCGATCGAACTCGGTGCCTGTGAGATCGCGAACATCAAGCCCGGCCGCGTTGGCGGCTACCTCGAAGCGGTCCGGATCCACGACCTGTGCGTCGCGAAGAACATCCCTGTCTGGTGCGGCGGCATGCTCGAAACCGGCATCGGTCGCGCCGCGAACGCAGCGCTCGCCGCGCTGCCGGGCTTCACGCTCCCTGGCGACATCAGCGCATCGACCCGGTTCTACGCTCAGGACATCGTGACCAACCCGATCACGATCACCGACGGCCACGTCGCCGTGCCGACCACGCCGGGATTGGGATTCGACATCGATGCGACGTTCCTCGGCCAGGTCACCACCGACACCCGCACCGTCGACTGACCCCAGCTCAGGGCTATCGTGGCCGCCATGACGCATGCCTTTTTGAGCACCGAGTGGATGGACGCTGCACGTGCGATCCGTGAGAAGTATGCCGATGAGGTCCCGGACATTCCGACCGTCATCAAGATCAACCTCTCGGTTGTCGATGTCCCGTTCGACGACGACACCGTCGATGCCTACTTCGACACGTCATCGGGCAGCCTGCAACTCGAACTCGGTGAACTCGACGAGCCGGACGCGACCATCACCACCGACTACGAAACCGCTCAGGCCCTCTTCGTCGAGCAGGACCAGGCCATGGCGATGCAGTCGTTCCTCGAAGGCAAGATCAAGGTCCAGGGCGACATGATGAAGATGATGGCGATGCAGACCGCCATCCCGTCCAACGAGTTCACGGACACGATCGCAGCGGAGATCAAGGCGATCACTGCCTGACCCCGTCGGTCGAGTCGTCCTCGACCGACCGTCAGCCGAGTATCAGCCGGTGATCAGCCGGTGATCAGACGGTCACGGCGCCGCCGGCTCGACAGCCAGAGGACTGCACCGCCGACGGTGAAGAACAGAGCGAACCACACCATGAGCAACCCGCCGCCAGTGGTGGGCAGACCGCCGGGAGGTGCCGCAATTGGTTCGGCTGGCACGCCGTTGTAGCGCGACGGGTCGGTGGCCACCGTGGTGACCCCTTCGTCGTCCTGCCCGAGGACGGGAAGGTAGAGCTCCGGGTCACTCGGCCAGGTTGACGGGTCGGTGATGTCGCAACCACAGGTCTCCGGGTTCGGTGTACCAGACACACCAGCCACTGTTGCGATGTTCTGGTAGTCGCCGGAGACCGCCGTGCCCTGTGCAGTACACCGTGCTGTCTGGCCCGGCAGGAGCACAGCAATGAGTCCCGTGCCGTCCCCGCAGTCGACGGTCACGGCGGGGTCGTCGTCGGACACATCGATGTCGATGAGTGCCGTGGCGCCGGTGTTGGTGATTTCATACAGCCACTCGACGGTGCTGCCGACAACGATCGACTCACCGCTGCCATCGTCGGAATCCGCGCCATTGGTCGACTTCTCGACCTCGACACCAGCTGCTGCAGCGCTGAAGTTGTGGGGGTCGGCATCATCGACCGGAACACCATCGACGAGGGCACCGGAGGCGTCGATCGAGGCGGGCCCGACTCCGGTCGCTGTGGCATCGGCAGTGACGTCGCCGGCGGCCATATCACTGACGACAATCGTGTACGTCCAGGTCTCATCGGGGTCGAGGATTCCGTCACCATTGGTGTCGCCACCCACGAACGTGGGGGTCCCGTACACGCTGTCCGTCACCACGACGTCGGCGATTGGTGAGGTACCGGGCGTCGTGACGACGTAGGTGATCGTTGTGTCTGTTCCCGGTTCGAATACCGGTCCGGTCGCCGAGGTGTCGGCGTCCCAGGTGTCGGCGACGTAGGTCTCGATGTCGATCGACGGGACGGGCACGCTGTAGTGGCCAGGGTCGCTGTCGGTGACGTCGATGCCGTCGACCGGGTCGCCGTTCTCATCGATCGTTCCGGGCCCGACTGCAGTGGCCGTTCCGACATTCGCATAGTCGCCACCGTCGATGGCGGGCGCGGTCAGTTCACAGACCATCGACTCGCCGACGGCCAACTCGGTCGCAGGACACGTGACCGGGCCTTCGATGTCGTCGACCAGCGCGATGCCGGTGAGGTCGGTGTTGCCCGTGTTGGTCACGGTGTACGTGAACAGCACATCGGTGCCTGCGAGCACGTTCGGACCGTCACCGGTCGTGTCGGCGGCGAAGCTGCCCTGCACGACCTTGTCGACCTCGATGGCCGGGCTGCTTCCGAAGTAGTTGGCGTCGTCGTCGTCATCGACGGCGACACCGTCGACAGGATCACCGTTCTCGTCAATGGAGTCGGGGCCAACGCCCACGACACTGCCCGTGTTGGTGTATTGGCCGGCGATGGCGGAGCCAGTTGCCGAGCATTCGACGATCGCCCCAGCGGCAAGCGCAGGGATGACGTTCATCGACCCGAGACCGCAGTCGATGGTCGCGTCGTCGAGTTGGTCGTCGCTGACGACGACGTCGGTCAGCGGAACGTTGCCCGTGTTGGTCACGACATAGGTCCACACGACCGGCGCATCGAGCGCGACCAGTGGGCCGGTTGGTTCGTCAGCATCGAACGTGGTCTGTACGAGCTTCTCGATGTCGACCCCTGTGGTCTGGCCGAAGTAGTTCGCCGGGTCGCTGTCGGTGACGATTGCGCCCGGGACTTCGTTGCCGTCGACATCGAAGGTGACCGGTGCGGTACCGGTGACCGAACCCAGGTTCGTATACGCGCCCGACGTTGCGGGAGCGATCAACTCACACGTCATGGATTCACCGACGGCCAACTCGGTGGCGGGGCACGTCACCGGTCCTTCGATGTCATCGATCAGGGCGACGTCGGTGAGCGGCGTGTTGCCGGTGTTGGCAACGACGTAGGTGAACCTCACGTTGCTGTCCTCGGCGACCGCTGGGCCGGGCGGATCGTTCGCGTCGAACAGCGTCTGGACGAACTTCTCGACAGTGATGGCTGCACCGAGGACTTCGAAGTGGTGCGGGTCGGCGTCGGTGACTTCGGCACCCGGCTCGTCGCTGCCATCGGCGGCGATCGTGTCGGGTCCGTTGCCGGTGACGGTTGCGTCGGAGGCGTTGACGCCGAGATCATCCGCGGGGATCGTCAGGGTGTACTCCCACGTCTCGTCGGGGTCGAGCAGACCGTCTCCGTTGGTGTCGCCGCCGACGAAGGTCGGCGTCCCGAGCGTCGAGTCGACGACGACCACGTCGGAGATCGGCACGTCGCTCGGGTTGGTCACGACGTAGGTGATCATCACGTCGCTGCCCTGACCGACGGCCGGGCCGTTCGGCTCGTCGGCATCGAAGGTCGTCTGCACGAAGGTCTCGATGTCGATCGCCGGGGGCTGGACCTGGTAGTTGGCATCGTCGGTCGATTCGACCACTGGACCGTCGACCGGTTCGCCGTTCTCGTCGACGGTGTCAGGGCCGGTACCGACAGCAGTGCCGGTGTTCGTGTATTGACCATCATCGATCGCCACGGCGTCGAGTTCACACGTCATCGACTCACCGACCGCCAACACCGTCGACGGACACAAAACTGCGCCTTCGACGCTGTCAGTCACCACAACGTCGGTCAGGTCGACGTCGCCATCGTTGGTCACCACGTACGTGAAGGTGACGTCAGCTCCAGCAGCCACGAGCGGGCCGGGGGCATCGTTCGCATCGAGCGTCTGCACCGACTTCACGATCGCAATGCTCGGCGAACCCACGAAGTAGTTCGCATCATCGGCGTCTTCGACCTCGGCACCACCAACGGGTTCACCGTTCTCGTCAATCGTCTCGGGCCCCACACCGACAGCGGTGCCGGTGTTGGTGTACTGACCGTCGGCGATCGCCACGGCGTCGAGTTCACACGTCATCGACTCGCCGATCGCCAAGATCGCAGACGGGCACAAGACCGAGCCTTCCACGCTGTCAGTCACCACCACATCGGTCAAATCGACATCACCATCGTTGGTCACGACGTAGGTGAAGGTGACTTCAGCGCCAGGGGCCACGAACGGTCCCGGAGCATCATTCGCGTCGAGCGTCTGCACCGACTTCACGATCGCAATGCTCGGCGAGCCCACGACGTAGTTCGCATCATCAGCGGCTTCGGTCGTTGCCGGAGCAACAGGGTTGCCGTCGGCGTCGACGGTTTCTGGACCGACGCCGACGACCGAGCCCGTGTTCGTGTACTGACCGTCGGCGATGGCCGTGGTGGTGAGCTCACACGTCATCGACTCATCGACTGCGAGGGCGGTGAGGGGACAGGTGATGACACCTTCGACGTCGTCGGTGACCACGATGTCGGTCAGATCCGCGTTGCCGGTGTTGGTGACGACGTAGGTGAAGGTGACGTCCGCTCCGGGGGCCACGAACGGTCCCGGTGCATCGTTGGCATCAAGGCCCTGCACCGACTTGACGATGTCGATGCCCAACTCGACGCCGAAGTAGTTGGCGTCGTCGACGTCGGTGACCACTTCGCCGGGTTCATCGGCGATGCCGTCGGTGCCGACCGTCGTCGGGCCCGTGCCCGTGGTGGTTCCGGTATTCGTGTACTGCCCGGCGACGGCTTCACCGAACACGCTGCAGGTCACGACTTGTCCGATGCCGAGCGACGGGATGAAGTTCTGGGCGCCGAATCCACAGTTGATCGTCGAGTCGTTCAGGATCTGGTCGTCGACGACGCTGACGGCGGTGAGCGGGACGTTGCCGTTGTTCGTGACGGTGTAGGTCCAGCGGACGACGTCGCCGACCGCGACTGCCGGGCCGGTCGGGAGGTCGGCGTCGAAGGTGGTCTGGACGGCTTTCTCGATCGTGATCGAGGGATCGACGCCGAAATAGTTGGCGGGATCGAAATCGGTGACCGACTCGCCCGGCACGGAGTCGCCGTTCTCGTCGATCGTCGGCGGGCCGTCAGCGGTCACGGTACCGACGTTGGTGTAATTGTCGCCGACGGCGACCGCCTCCAGCGTGCAGGTCATCGACTCGCCGACCACGAGGGCCGTGGCGGGGCAGGTGATCGTTCCTTCGATGTCATCGGTGACGAGCACCTCGGTGAGGTCGACGAGGCCGGTGTTCGTGACGACGTAGGTGAACAGGACCGGACCGCCCTCGCTGATCGGCGGAGCAGTGGCCGGATCGTTCGAATCCCAGGTGGTCTGGACGAACTTCTGGATGTCGATTGCGGGTGAACCCGAGGTGTAGTGCGCTGCATCAGCGTCGGTGACCTCTGCGCCCTCGACGACTTCGCCGTTCGGACCAATCGTGGTGGGGCCGTCGGCGGTCACGGTACCGATGTTGGCGTACTCGCCTTCGTCGATCGCGGGCACCCCGGTCAGCGTGCAGGTCATCGACGCACCGACGGCCAGCGTGTCGGCCGGGCAGGTGATGACGCCTTCGATGTCATCGGTGACGATGACATCGACGAGGTCGACGTTGCCGGTGTTCATCACGACGTAGTCGAACCGGACCGTGCCATCAGCGGCGACCTGTGGGCCGGTACCGGAGTCGTCGGCATCGAAGGTCGTCTGCACCGACTTCTCGATGTCGATGGACGGGTTCGAGCCGAAGTAATGGGCGTCATCGGAGTCGGTCGGATCATCGAGTCCGTCGATGGGTTCGCCGGCCGGGTCGACAGGGCTGCCGACGGCGGTCCCGGTGTTGACGTACTGCCCCTCGGTCGCGATGGCGGTGGCGAGGCACGTCGTGAAGTCACCAGGAGCCAGTTCGGTGGCGAGGCACGTGACCGGCCCCAACACATCGTCGGTGACGACGAGGTCGATCAGCCGGGTCGTGCCCGTGTTGGTGACCACGTAGGTGAAGCTGACGGCATCGCCCACGGCCACGTTCGGGCCGGGTGGGGTGTCGGCGTCGAAGAAGTTCTGGACGCGCTTGACGATGTCGATGTCGGTGGTGGCACCGAAGTAGTGCGACGGGTCATCTGCAGACACTTCCGGGGCGTCGATGATCGCTGCGCCCGATGGGTCTGCCGGCAGCGCCGTCACGACGGCCTCGTTCTCGTACTGGCCGTCGCCGGCGACGCCGGTGAGTTCGTAGATCCACGTCTCGGCGAGGTCGATGGCGCCGTTGTTGTTGTCGTCACCCAACACGAATGTCGCCGGGCCTTCGACGTCATCGATCACGACCACGTCGGTCAGTGCGGTGTCGCCCGTGTTGGTGACCGTGTAGGTCCACGTCACGGCTTCGCCGACAGCGATGTACGGACCGGTTCCGGTGTCGGCGTCGGCGCCGTTGGTCACTTTCTCGATCGCGATCGACGGGTTGATCGGCGGGATGAACCCGAGGTCGAGCGTGAAGTTCGTGAAATCGTCGCCGACGACGTCGGTCAACCCGCCGACGTTGTCGCCGAGGGGTTCGTCGCCGGTCGGCGTCAGTAGCGGCGACGCCGGGATGGTCGCCGACAGGGTGATGAGGCCTGCCGAACGCGCACCGTCGGTGGTGGTACCCGGCGTGATACCGACAGCGTGGTGGTCGCCGGTTTCATTGACGTCGCTGTTCGGGTCGGTGTCGAGGCCGAGGGGCTGGATCAGCCAGTCCTCCAGCAGGCCTCCGGAGCCGAACTCGGAGTCGGGAACGACCACGAAGTAGTCGCCTGCGCCGATCCCGGAGAAGTTGTATCGACCGGCGGCGTCGGTGGTGACCGTCCGGAACGGCACCGTGTCACCGTCGCGGTACAACTCGACCACGACGCCTCCGGGAGCGGGCGTGTCGATGCCGGGGTCGTAGTCGCCGTCGCGGTTGACATCACCGAAGATCAAGTCGCCCAGGTTGAACCCGGCAACTTCGACCACGACGTTGTTCGAGCGCAGGAACTGCGCTGCAGGCAGCGACTCGGAGTCGACAGTGGCGCGGTTCGTGTAGCGGTCCGACGGCTCGTTGCCCGTTGCCTGCAAGGTGAAGTCGACGATGTGGCCCTGGCGAGGAAGCCCGTCGCGCTCGAGGACATAGTTCGACACCAGCTTGAACGCAGTCACGTCAGCGAGCGTCGCCGGACAGCCTGCAACGACTCCGAAGTCACTGATCGGGCACCATTGCGAGACATTCGCGTCGGGGTTGTAGTCGATGGTCGCCGGCGCATCAGCGGTGTAGGTGAGCACCCCGACGTCCGGGAACGGGTCGCCTGGCCCTGGCACGCTGCCGTCGAAGAACGTCACGGTCGGCTCAGCAACGAGGTCGAGCGAGCTGGTCGGCGCAAAATTCGATGCCGGGTCACGCTCGCTGGCCGAGCCCAGCCCGTCACCGTTCCACGGGAAGACGTCGATCATCGTGGTCGGTTCGACGCCGAACGCTGCGGCGAAGTTCGCGTACCTGATCGTGTAATCCTGAGTGTCGTCGAGCGGGTCGAGGCGGCGATCGACTTCCTTGCTGATCTGGATGGCACCGTTCTGCTGTAGAACGATCGCATGCGTGTCGGACCGGGTCGATGTGACGGTGATGTCGTCATCGGCTTGGACCTCGGCGTAGTTCGTGACCTGCGTGCCGTTCGGTGCGAGCGCATCGGTGTCGGTACAGACCCGGATCCGTGGCACCGGCTCGTTCGCGGGCAGATCGCCGAGGACGTAGGTGAGCAGCGTGTACCCGGTGTTCGGGCCGTTGAGATCGGTGTTCGGCTCGACGAGCGACGGCAGGATCGTCGACGTCGCCGGGTCGTTGTTGAGCGCAGCCGTGCACGCCGGGTTGTAGCTGGTGAACGGTGGCAGCACGTCGTACACCACGACGTTCTCGGCCACTTGACTCGACGGCACGGTGTTGGCCGAGATCGCGGGGATCAATTCCCAGACCACCTCGTTGCCGGCCAGTGTGGCTCCGTTGACTCCCACGTTGGTCGCCGGGATGAGCGTCCGTTTCTGGAGGCGGGTCGTGAAGCGGGCGATGGTGAACCGGTCACCGTCCCGACTGGTCGATTCCGGCGAGGGGTTGTAGGCACGCGCCGTCCAGTTGCCGATGCCACCGTTGGTGGACCAGTTCTCGGCCTTCGTTCCGCCGAAATTCGCGAACACCGCACCAGACGGGATGCCCTCGCCGTCGTACGGTCCACCGACGAACGTCGAACGGGTGAGCAGCGGCACGTTGAGTGTCATGTACTCCGACGGCTCGAGGACGAAGGCCGGATCGATGGGGCGCATCCGCACTGCGTTGACGTTGTCGATGCCGCCGAGGGCTGGGTCGTTGGGGTCGGTGGTCCAGCCCGACGTTGCGTCGGCATCGTCGCAGCGAGCGGCACGCTGTGCGTCCCACACGCCTTCGAAACGTCCGGTGGTCGTCGAGTAGGTGTCGAGGCCGGGGTAGAACGAGGAGTCGATGACGCCGGGGGCACCGACTCGTGCCGGGTTGTAGAGCGGGTCGTCACCGGTCGTGTCGACGACGGCGTACTCGATCACGAAGCGCTCGGACCAGTCACGGTTGTTGCGCGTACCGGCGAAGGGGGTGTCGGATGCGAATGCGTACTCTCCAGCCGGGACTGCGACGGACCCGCGACGCACACTGTCGCCGAGCGCGAGTTGCGACACGGTCGAGTCGAACACGTCGCAGACGACCGGGCTGCTCAGCCCGGTGGAGCCGACCGAGCGGAGACGGACCTGGGATGTCGAGACATCGCCCGGCTCCATGATGCCGTTGCCGGCGTGCAGCGCGGAGATGCCGGGGATGTTCGAGTAGCCCGAGGACGTGTAGTTCACACGATACATCTGATACTTCTGCCATGAGCCCCCGGGAGGTGTGATCCGTGCCGTCAGCGGGCCGATCGAGTTGTTCGAGCGGCTGCCGTCGTCCATCAGGTCACAATTGCCCGAGAAGTCGGGCGGGCAATAGCCCGGCTCGACGTCGTCGCCGAAGTTCGACACACCGGAGAGCCCGTCAGGGTCGAAACCGCCGTAGCTGTTGAACATCTGGAACGAACCGTTATTGTCGATGACGCCGTCGGAGAGGTCGATCGACCGGTTCGGAATGAACACCTGCACACGATGCTCGACGTAGATGAACGGACCGGCCGAGAGGTCCAGGCCGCCCCAGGTCTGTGTCGGGAAGAACGATCCGTCCAGGTCGGCGTTGTCCAGCTCGAAGCTGTACTGGGAGGTGTTGTCGGTCGGGTCGTCGCGGGTCACTGCGCAATCGCCGGAGTCCTGGACGCGCCGCTCGGGACGGCTCGTGGCCACGCCCGGATCGCCGGCGACGCCGCCACCGGTGCCGAGGACGACGTCTCCCCAACCGGACGGGTTCGGGCGACACTCGGTGATGTAGAACTCGGGGACGTAGGGGGTGATGCCGTCAGCGCCCACGGCGGTGATGTTGTCTTCGATCGTGTACGGCTGCTGGATTGCTTCGATGCCAGTCGCCAGGTCGGAGGCGATCCGAATGAGGAAGTAGGTGAAATAGCCTGGCAACTGCTCACAGGGCGTCGCCGCGTCGCCGTCTGTGTCGATGCACTGTGACGTCGGGTCATAGTTGCGGAACCTCACCTTGACGGCGTCGAAGGCCGGTCGTGCCGACACCTCCATCTCGATCGGCGGCGTCGCGGTTGCCGGCACAGCGCGATCACCGTCGACGTAGGCACTCTGGCTCAACGTGAAGCCCGAGCCGTTGGCGGACTCGCCCGACACCTTGACCGGGATGGTCAGCGATTCCTGGGCACCCTCGGCGAACTGACCGAGGTTGCAGATCAGCGTCTGGCCACCGTCGGCATTGGTGATGATCTGCGACGGCGGGGCGGCTCCGCCCGTGCCGTTCGGCGGAGCGACACAGGACACCGGAATGCCGTCGAACGTTGCGACGACGGCCGACTCATCTTCGGGCGTTGCCGGGTCGTCGACGGCCGGCGTGATCGTCTGGGAGAAGATGACCGGGCCCCAGTCAGGTGTGCCCGGCTCGAAGTTGTCTGCGGTCACCGACCAGACGGTCGAAAGGATGTCGTTCGACCTGATCTGTCCGTTGCTCGGGCCACAGTCGTCACCCGGTTCGGCGATGTCGGTCGGCGATGCGCAATTGCCCAGCGCGTTGTAGTCACCGCCACCGTCGATGACGCCGGGGCCGAACAGACCGAGGGCGATCTCGGGGCGCGGCCGGATCGCCGCGTCGGCAGATGTCCCGGGCACGAGGCCGGTGGCCTCGGCCACAGCGACGCCGGCGCCGGCGGTCCTGGAGAAGTCCTGGTCGGCGCCGGAGTAGGTGGCAGCCTGGGTCGGTGTGCTCGCTGACGCAATCCAGTTGGCAGGGTCGGGATACACGGCAGGATCCCGAGTGATGGTCACGCGAAACGGGCCGTCTGCGGGGTTGAGTCCGGTGAAGCTGTACAGACCGTTGGCCCCGGTGGTCACTTGACCGACCTGGGCGCCCAAGGCGTCGAAGATCGTGACGAGTTGCCCGTCGAGTCCGTTCTCGGAGGCGTCGTTCGCACCGTCGGCGTTGACGTCGTTCCAGACCACGCCGTTGATCTCATCAGGGGCAGGAGCAGCAGCCAGCGGTGCAGCGACTGCGACGCCTCCCGACATCATCGGCAGCGAAATCGACGCGATGAGGGCACAGGCGAGCGTGATCGCGCTGGAGCGCCGACTGGTGGTGACTGTCATAGGGGGTTCCTCACTTGTGACAGGCGGCGAGCCCGCACGAGACGCTGATCGGACCGGGGTCTCCCGTCCGGACCCCGACTGTAGCCACCCAGTGGTCAACACATCACTAAAAGTAATGAAAGTGTCACACTCACGCCATTGGCTTCCGTCATGGCGCCTGACCGAACCAGCCCTCACCTGCCCTCAAGGTCACGTCGAGGCCGAGGTCGCGCGGTCCTCTCTCGAGTCGTGGGCGGCAAGTCCCTGGGGATGCTCAGTCCATGTCCGCCACGACGGGCGGGTACGAGGCCATCGGCTCCATGGCTGCGCGGAGTTCTTCCACCGTCCAAGAGCCGGATTTCTCGATTCTGTCGGCCATCTCCCAGGACTTGACCCGCTTGATCACGCCACCCTTGATGTAGAAGGTCTCGCCCGAGAACGGGCAGTCCGGCACGCTCAGATACGCCGCCAGCGGTGCCACGTTCGCAGGGTCCCAGTTGTCGAAGCCCGACTCCGGCGCCGTCATGATGTCCTCAAGGCCCGGTGTGGCCAGCGTCAACCGGGTGCGTGCGCCGGGTGCGATGCAGTTGCTCACGACGCCGTAGCGACCCAGTTCCTTCGCGGCGATCTGGCTCATGGTCGCAATGCCGGATTTGGCGGCGCCGTAGTTGGTCTGGCCCGGGTTGGCGAAGAGTCCGGAAGTACTCGAGGTGTGCACGATGTTGCGCGGCGCGACGCGCCCTGCCTTGTGCTCGTCGCGCCAGTAGGCCGCAGCGTGGCGTGTCGGAGCGAAGTGCCCTTTGAGGTGCACGCCGACCACGGAATCGAACTCGTCCTCGGTCATGTTGACGAGATATCGATCGCGCAGGATCCCGGCGTTGTTGATCAGCACGTCGAGATCACCGAACACCTCGACTCCCTGGTCGATCAGCTGCTTGGCTCCCGCCCAGTCGGTGACGTCGTCGCTGTTCGCCACCGCCTGCGCGCCGAGCGCTCGTGCCTCGGCTGCCACCTCCTCTGCGGGGGTGGCGTCGTCGCCGGTCCCGTCGTTGGCTCCGCCGCGATCGTTCACGATCAGCCGCGCACCCTCACGCGCGAGGTACAGCACGTGTTCGCGACCGATACCGCGCCCGGCGCCGGTGATGATGATGACGCGGCCGTCGAGTGATGTCATCGCAGAACCTCTCACTGTACGCCCGACCCGATGCCGGACAGCTCCGCTGAACTTAGTGATCGGCGCGATCGTCGGACGATTCCCGCGGCGCCGCAACTCGGTCGATCAGAGGAAGATCAGGTCGACCGTGGTGTTGCGTCGGTACTGGTCGCCGACACCCTCAGCAACAATGCTGAGGGACTCGAAGGTGCCCTCGGTGGTGCCGAGCACGCTGCCGATCGTGAACCCTGCGTCGATCAGTGCGGTTTGCGCTGCGGGGAAGCTGAGCCCCTCGAGGTCCGGCAGGGTGATCAGGTCGAGGCCTTTGGAGATCGTGACGGTGAACGAGGCGTCACGCGGCAGTTCGGCGCCTGCAAGCGTGTCCTGACTGATGATGATGCCCTCGGGCACCTCGTCACTGAAGGCGTCTTCACCGGCGACGACGACGAGCTGGACTCCGGCGGCGGCGGTCTGGGCATCTTCGAGCGACAGCCCTTGGACATCGGGAACCGTCCGCGGCGCCGGGCCCTTCGAGACGGTGAGCGCCACGTTGGTTCCAGGCAGGACCTCAGCGCCGGCGAGGGTGGACTCGGCACCGAGTACCCGCCAGGACAGCACGACGCCGGGCTCTGCTTCCTCGTCGAACTCTTCGGCGTCGACGATGCTCTGCAACTGCAACTCGGACAGCGTCGCCGCTGCCTGCTCTGAGGTCATCCCGGTCACGTCGGGCAGGACTCTGAACAGCGGGCCCTCACTGACGAAGAGCGTGAACTCCGAGCCCTCTTCGAGCACGGCGCCGGGTAGTGGGAAGGTCCGAATCACCTGGCCTGCGTCTGGTTCGTCGTCGCTGCGCTCGAACTCGGTCAGGACGACCCAGTCGTTGCCAGCGATCTCGTTCAACGCCACTTCCTGTTCGACTCCGGCGAGTGCCGGCACCTCGTAGGACTTGACCCGCAAGAGATAGAACGCCGCAAACGCGACTGCGGCGATGCCTGCGAGCACGAACAGCGCCAGCATCACCAAGACTCCGGTGCGACGCTTCGGTCGTTCGTCGTCGTAGATCTGGCTCGCCGGTTCCGCTGCTCCGATCGCGGTGACCGGCATCTGTTCGGTCGCTGAAACCGCACCGGCCGGCACGGCCGCCGCAGCCGCAGCAGGCGACAAGCGATTCGGCGTCGCTTCGCTGTCGACCGCCGGTGACGTGTCGGTCTCGTCGACCAGCGCAGCCAACTCGTCGTTCGTGTCGGGCTCGGGCTCGGGCTCGTCGAGGATGACGAGGCCGTCGCCATGGTGCTCGGGAATCGGGTCGTCGATGGTGGAATCGGCGGGAAGCTCGGCGACGAGCACACCCTCGGCAGTGTCCATTCCCAGCGTGTCGGTTCCCAGCGTGTCGGTGTCCGGCGAGCCAGGGCTTCCGTCGACTGGAACCGCCTCGATAAGCAACGTGTCGTCCAGCAACGTGTCGTCCAGCGCAGTGTCGTCCAGCGCAGTGTCGTCCAGCGCAGTGTCGTCCAGCGCAGTGTCGTCCAGCGCAGTGTCGTCCAGCGCAGTGTCAGCAAGCGCAGGGTCATCGGGCACCGTCTCGATGAGCAACGTGTCGTCCAAGGCAGTGTCGGTGGAGATCGTGTCGTTCACGGCGGTGTCATCAGGAACGATGTCGTCCAGGACGGTGCCGGTCAGCGCAGTACCAGCAAGCGCAACGGCGTCGCTGCCGGCAGGCTCCGTCGCATCGGGCGCATCGGGCGCATCGGAATCGACGGCGTCAGCGGCGCCGGCATCGGGTGCCATCGTCGAGTCGAACAGCGTCGCTGCGATGATCGGAATCGGTTCGGGTCGCGGCAGCGACTCGGCTGCCTGCACGAGGGCTCGTCCGAACTCCGCAGCGGTGAAACGATCCTCGGGTTCTGGACGCCCGGCGCGCTCGATGACCGAGGCCAAGGAGCCCAGATCGGCAGAAACCGGCATCAACTTGTCCACCCGGGCAGCAAGGGTCGACACCGTTGAGTCGGCGGCGAACGGCACCTTGCCGGTGACCGCCTCGAGCAGACACAGTGCGAGCGCGAACACATCGGTCTTCGGGCCGACTTCGAAGCCGAGAGCCTGTTCGGGCGAGGCATAACGGGCCACATGGGTCGCCACGGTGGCCGGCTCAGCCCAGGCCGCGCGGCCGATCAACTCCGCCATGCCGAAGTCGATGATCCGCAGACGATGGTCGGATCCGAAGACGAGCTTCGACGGCGTCAACTCGGTGTGTGCGATGCCGCGCTGATGCGCAGCGTCCAGCGCGCGGCAGGCTTCGAGGCCGACGACGAGCGCCTGCGACGGCTCCAGGAGGCGACCGCGATCGAACACGTCGCGCAAGCTGCCGCCGCCTAGGTGCTCGACGACCCAGAACACGCTCGACTCACCGTCGATGTCGACATCACCCCAGTCGAGCACGGCTGCGATGTTCGGATGGCTCAGCGCAGTCGCCAATTCGGCGCGCCGACGGAACTCGCGACAGAACTCCTCCGAGGCCGACAGCTCGGGCTGAACGATCTTGAACGTGACGGGCTGGCTGGCCTGGATGTCGACAGCGGCGCAGATGATCGTGTTCGCACCGGTGGAGCGCACTTCGACGACGCGATACCGCCCGGCCAGCACTCGACCGACCAGGTCATCGCCCTCGCTCTGCTCTGATTCGTTCCCAACGACCACCGCGAAAAGCTACCGCCTGGACCCTTCCGAGTGGCGCCAGGTCAGATGCCCGGCATGATGGACCGGTGACCGACATCGACGACGTCGCCAACGAACAGACCTCTAATGTCGCGCTCGCCGACTCAGCCGATGCTGATGCTCCACCGGCGGGGCGCACACGCCCGGATCGAGGCCTGCTGATTGCCAGCTTCGTGATCGCATGCGGTCTGGCACTGATCATCTGGGGATTCTTCACGGCGATCACCGGCGACGAGGGCATCACCCGACCCGACGCGATCGAGGACATTTCCCCGGTCGAGAACGCAGTGCAGGTCCTGCAGCAGGAAGGCATCAGAGTCGACCTGCAGTTCGGCTACGTCGCAGTTCTGGTCATCGACGGCATCGAGCTCGAAACGACGAACATCGGCGAAGTCGAGGCCGAGCCGGGGCAGCTGTTGTCCTTGCCGTCGACGGCCATCTTCGACCCGGGCAACTCCGTCATCTCCTTCACCCCGACCGAGGACGCGGTGATCACCGAATGGACCCAGGGGCGTCACCAGGCCCGGGTCGTGTACTGGAAGATCGAAGAGGGTCGCGACAACGCCCGTTCGTACAACTGGGCCTTCGAGGTCGTCTAACTCTCAGGAGCAGGGGTACCCGGCACGACACCGGTTGCCAAGAGCTCGTCGAAGTCCTCGGCGGGCACGATCGGCACCCCGAGCGACTCGGCCTTGGTCAATTTGCTCGCACCGGCATTGGCACCGACAACGAGCGCCAAAGTCTTCTTGCTGACGCTCCCGGGGCTCTTGCCGCCGCGAGTGGTGATGGCAAGCGCAGCCTGCTCGCGGTTGTAACCGGGCACGGTGCCGGTCACCACGACCGCCTTGCCGTCGAGAGTCTGCGGGATGAGTGCGTGCGCCTCAGCGGCGCGGACAGCGTCGTCGGGGTCACCGAAGTTGACGCCTGCGGCACGGAACCTCTCGATCAACTCGCGGTTCTCGTCTTGCGCGAACCACTCCGTGATCGTGCTCGCAATGACATCGCCGACACCGTCGACCGCAGCGAGTTCCTCGGTCGAACGATCCATGATCGCGTCGAGGGTGTAGAACTCGTCGGCCAGCGCCTGCGCCGCCGCAGGACCGAAGTGGCGCACGCCGAGCGAGCGCATGAACTTCTGCAGCGGACGATCCTTCGACGACCCGATTGCCGACACCAGGTTCGTGGCACTCGTCTCGCCGATCCGGTCCAGCGCCGTCAACTGCTCGACGGTCAAGCCGTACAGATCAGCGGCGTCGACGATCAACCCCGAGTCGATCAGCTTCTCGATCATCTGCTCGCCGAGGCCCTCGATGTCCATGCCACCGCGCGACGCGTAGTAGGCGATCTTCGCCACCTGCTTCGCCGGGCAGGTCGCGTTGAAACAGCGTGTGTCGGCTTGCCCCTCGGGCAGCACCAACGGCACGCCACAGCTCGGACAGTCCGCCGGGAACTCCCAAGCGGCGCTCGTCCGGGGCCGCTTGTTGCCAGGAGCGGGGCCCACGACCTCGGGGATCACGTCGCCGGCCTTACGGACGATGACCGTGTCGCCCGGGCGCACGTCTTTCACCGCGACCTGCTCGCGGTTGTGCAGCGTTGCGATGCCCACCGTCGAGCCACCGACGAACACGGGGTCGAGCACCGCAAACGGTGTGGCGCGACCGGTCCGCCCCACCGACACCTGGATGTCGAGCAGGGTGGTGACGCGCTCCTCAGGTGGGAACTTGTAGGCAATGGCCCAGCGCGGAGCGCGCGACGTGAAGCCCAACAGGTCCTGCTGAGCCGGGTCGTCGACCTTGATCACCACGCCGTCGATCTCGTAGTCGAGGTCGTGCCGATGGTCCTGCCAGTGCAGACAATGGTCGGCGACCGCGTCGATCGCGTCGAAGCGTTTGACGTGTTCGTTCACCGGGAAACCCAATTCACCCACCCAGGCAAGGGTGGCGGCGTGGCTGGAGAAGGCCGGCCCGTCGTCGACTTCGCCGAGCTGGTACGCCCAGAACGACAGATCGCGTTCGGCGGTCTTGGCCGAATCCTTCTGTCGGAGGCTGCCGGCAGCTGAGTTGCGCGGGTTGACAAACGGCTTGTCGCCCGCCGCGATGGCGCGTTCGTTGAGGCGCTCGAACGACGACGTACGCATGTACACCTCTCCACGCACCTCGACGACCGGCGGGATCGAGCCATCCGACGGTGCGGCGAGCTCGTGCGGGACGTCAGCGATCGTCGCGACATTCGCCGTGACGTCTTCGCCGATCTTGCCGTCGCCGCGTGTCGCTGCTTGCACGAAGGTGCCGTCTTCGTACCGGATACTCATCGCGAGTCCGTCGAACTTGAGCTCGCAGACGAAGGTCGGTACCTGACCGTCGAGCCCCTTGACGACCCGATCGGCCCAGGAAACGAGTTCGTCGCGGTTCATCGCATTGTCCAGACTCATCATCGGGACACGGTGCGCCACAGGGTCGAAGGTCGCACTGGCCGCCCCGCCGACCTGTGCAGTCGGCGACGTGTCGGTGACGAGATCGGGATGTTCGGCTTCGATGGCCCTCAGCTCACGGACCAGATCGTCGTAATCGGCGTCACTGATCTCGGGGTCGTCGAGCGTGTGATACCGCTCGTTGTGGTGAGCGATCTGTGCACGCAGCGCCTCGACCCGGTCAGCAGCGGCGGAATCGGCAGCAGCCAGGTCTGCAGGTTGCGGAGTGCTTCCGGGTTGTGCCATGACCCGCGATTCAGGCCCCGAGAGCGAAGCGGGTGGCGTTGGCCTGGTCCCGGACTCGCTTGGCGACATCAGCACTCAGCCGTGCGAGTCGACGAGCGACCGACACGGCGTACGCATCGAGGTTGCCGCCGGGGGTGACCATGCTCTGGCGTCGCAGTGCAACCGGGTCGCAGCCACGGCGGACGAGTTCACACCAGACATCGCTGAGATGACGCCAGTACCGTTCGCCGGATGCGCCGACCGGACCCGCGGCCGGAACAATGCCCCATGCCACGACACCGCCGTCACGCAAGAACCGGTCGAGGTACCCAGCCCAGTCGGCGAGATCGTCAGAGATCGGTATCGAGATGACCGCCGGCCCCGTCGCCAACATCGTCGCGATGTCGCAGCGGCGGGCGCAGTGGATCCCTGCGATGACGTCGTCCGGCACCGATGCCATTGCACTCGACATCACGTCGATCGCATGATCCGGCGGGACCGGGAAATCGGGCGCCATCAGGTCCGCGAGGGCCGGTTCGTCGATCATCGCCAACTGCGCGGAGTTCGGGAGCACTCTGGAGATCTCTGCGGCCACCTCGATCAGTTTCGCCCGCACGGTCTTGCCGGCCAGCGCGAATGCCTCGGCCGGCTCGATGCCCTCGGCACACAGCGACACCCCGACGGTGAGCGGCCCGGGGAGATGCCATGTGACCGGCGACCCGTCGAGGTTGACCAATCGACCGAGCGTCAGGAATGCGTGGAGCCCGTCGAACGAGGAGTCATCGAGTTTCACCGTGGCGAGTGCCTGAGCGGTGATGTCAGCGACGTTGGGCAGCGACGGGATGCTCGCGATGTCGAACTCGCCGATCGCGAAGGCTGCAGCGGCAGCAGAGTCACGGTGGGGCAGACCCCCCACGTTCGTGGCCGCCCCATTGGCGAACCTGGACTCCGTCGACGTCACATCACCATCGTTTCACGGGGCACCGTGCCCAACCGAATCCTGGAGTGATCGACGAAGCGAGGTGATCGCGCGAATCGGCGGCAGCATGGTGGACGTGACTCCGCCCTCGACTCCGGACGCAACCCCTGACGCAACCCTGACCGGGACATCGACTGTGTCTCGGAACTCGGCGTCGACGCGGGAGTTGGTCATGTCGTCCGTACCGATCTGGGTGGCCCGGCTCGCCTGGTTGCTCGTCGCCGTCCTGGGCGGCACGGCGCTCGAGGTCGCCGTCGCTGAGCGCAGTACTGCAGTTCGTTGGGTCGCTGCGGTCGGCTGCTGGTCGGCGTGGGGTGTCGTGATGGCTGCTCTGGCGATTCCCGCGGTCCGGTCACTCACCGCTGCACGACTGCTCGCCCCACTGTCGTTGGTCGTGTCGCTCGCGGTCGCAGTCACCGGCATCGCGGCGACCGATCTCGCACAACTCGTTCTCCCCGCAGTGGTGGCCTGTGCTGCGATCTTCACCTCCGCGGTCGGCCGGCAGTTCGTGCAGGCCTCGTCATACGGCGACGAGGAGCGCTTGCCGTTGCGGTTCCCACTCGCTGCCGGGTCCGCAGCGATCATCACCTGGGCGTTGTGGGCGCCGACGATCGTCCTGGGGCCGGTTCTGCTCGCTGCGCAGAACCGCGTGTCGGGCGCCATCTTGACCGTGATCGGTGTCGTCGGCGGCGTCCTGCTCACACCACGCTGGCACCGCTTCTCACGTCGCTGGCTCGTGCTCGTTCCGGCGGGGCTCGTCGTCCACGACCCGATCGTGCTCGCCGACACCGTGATGGTGCGCAGCAACCAACTGGTCGGCCTGCGGCTCGCGCCGGCGGGCACCGAGGCTGCAGACCTCACCGGGCCCGCCAGCGGCTATGCAATCGAGGTCCAGACATCCGAAACGGTCACGACCGTGTTCGCCTTCACTCCCCAGGAGCCCAACGGCCGGGCCATTCACATGACCGGCTTCCTGGTCAGCCCGAGTCGCCCGGGCGAAGCACTGCGCAGCGCCGCGGCGCGTGGCATCCCCGTCAACTGACCCAGCGCGCAACCAGCCGCGACACCAGCGACAAGCGGTCGTCGAATCAGTTTGTGTCAGCCACAAGATCGACCGTCGGCGTCTGTGCTGACACAAACCCCCGCCCAATCAGTTCCGACGAACGGTGCGCTCAGTCGGCGATGCCGCCGCCGAGCACGCGACGGTCGGTGAGGTCGTAGAACACGACACTCTGGCCGGGTGCGATCCGGCGTTGCGGCTCGGCCCAGGTGACCGTGACCGCTCCTGGGCGTTCGTCGACCGCCTCGATCACGGCGCGTTGCGTTGCTCCGTGAGCGCTCGCCTGCACGCGCACGTCACCGGAGACGACGTGGTCGACCCAGGCCATCGAGTGCACGACGAGATCGTTGCGCAGAAGATCGCTGTCGGCACCGACGGTCACGATGCGGGTCGTGGTGTCGACGTCGACGACGTACCGTTTCGGGCCGCCACCGGGCAGACCGATGCCCTTGCGCTGGCCGATCGTCACCATCTCGACGGACTCGACTTCACCGAGGCGGGCGCCGTCGAGGTCGACGACGTCGGCACGGTGGAACGGGATCCGATCCCCGAGGAACGACGTACGGCCACCGGTCGAGGTGATGAAGCAGACGTCTTGACTGTCGGGCTTGTCGGCGGTGCGCAGATCGATCTGCGCGGCGCGCTCACGCACCTCGGACTTGTGCATGCCGCCGACCGGGAACATCGTCCGGGCCAGTTGCGCCTGGTCCAGCATGTGGACGACGTAGCTCTGGTCCTTGGCCGGGTCGTCACCGCGCAGCAACGTCAGGGTTCCGTCGGACTCACGTCCGATGTTGGCGTGGTGCCCCGTTGCCACGGCGTCGAAGCCGAGCAGGTCGGCGCGCTCGGCGAGGCGGGCGAACTTCACGGTCCGGTTGCACTCGATGCACGGGTTGGGTGTGACACCGGCGGCGTGCGCAGCGACGTACGGGTCGACGACGTGCGTGTCGAAGTCGTCGCCGAAGTTGAAGACGAGATGGTCGATGCCCAGTTGCTGCGCGACGCGACGGGCATCGTCGACATCGCTGACCGAGCAGCAGCCCGTGTCGCTGTCACCGCCCCACAGTTTCATCGTGACGCCGACGACCTCGTGACCCGCTTCGAGCAACAGCAGCGCAGCAACAGAGGAATCGACGCCACCGCTCATTGCACACATCACCTTCATGACCAGCACCTCATGACGAGACCCTGCCAGAGCCGGAGAGGACCGGCGCGCTCCCGGCGTGGTCACGGAGTCTGGTCACCGCTGCGGCAACGACGTCGACACCGCGTTCGACATCATCGACCGTGGTCGTGTGACCGAGTGACATCCGCAGCGCACCGAGCGCTCGTTCGTGCGGGACGCCCATCGCGGCGAGGACGTGTGACGGCTCCATCGCGCCACTCGCGCATGCCGAGGCCGCCGAGGCGCACACATCGGCTTCGTCGAGCAGAAAGAGCAGCGACTCACTTTCGATGCCGTCGATGCACACATGAGCGGAACCTGCGACCTTCTCGGAACGGGCCAGCGTCTCGTGCACGCCGTCGAGCGCAGCCTGCAGGCCGTCGACGAGTTGGTCCCGGAGCAGTGCCAGCCGGTCGTTCTCGGTCGGTCGGTCGGCGTCGGTCAGTTCGAGCGCCACCGCGGTCGCAACGATGCCCGCCGTGTTGTGGGTGCCGCTGCGCCGTTCGCGTTCCTGGCCACCACCGATGAGCAACGGATCGATCCGTGGCCCTCCGTTCTCGACCAGCACACCCACACCCTTCGGCCCACCGAACTTGTGGGCACTCAACGACAGCAGATCGACGTGCGGCGTGACCTGGCGCAGGTCGAGCCAGCTCGCTGCCTGCACCGCATCGGTGTGCAGCAACGCATCGGGCGCATGCCGCCTCACGACGCGCCGCACCGCTGCGAGATCGTTGACCGACCCGACCTCGTTGTTCACGGCCATCACGCTGACGATCGAGACCGTGCGACCGGCGTCGGCGAGTGCGCCGAGGCGAGTCGCAAGCTCGTCGAGATCGACTCGGCCAGCAGCGTCGACGCCGACGACGGTGCCGCCGTGGTGCTCGACCACTTCGAGCACAGCGTGATGCTCGACAGCAGGACAGACGGCAACGCCGCCGTGACGCTGCACGGCACCGGTGATCGCCATGTTGTCGCTCTCGGTCCCGCAGCCGGTGAACACGACATCATTGGGCCTGCAGCCGAGCACGGCGGCCACGCGATCGCGCGATTCGTCGACGGCCTGGCGGGCCTGGCGGGCGAACCGATGCGAACCCGACGGGTTGGCGTACTGGTCGCGCAGGTACGGCAGCATGGCCTCGATGGCCTCGTCGCGCATGGGCGCGGACGCAGCATGATCGAGGTAGGTCACCATGGTGTCCAGGCTACCGGCGCACCCTGATCGCACTTCCCGCAGCTGACCATCGACGGTTTGGTTTGTCCCCGTGACTAACTTGTTCGACATGTTCGACCGCACTGTGCTGCACCGACTGATCCGAAGGACCCGCTGATGCCTCCACAGATCAAGCGGACGCTCATCTGGCTCATCTTCGGTTTCGCCGTCTACGCAGTCATCACGACGCCGGACCGCGCTGCCGACATCGTGATCGCGATCTGGGACATCATCGCCGGAGGCTTCCGCAACATCGGACGGTTCTTCGAAGCGCTCGTCGGCGAATAGCCGTGCTCGGCTCGTCCCAGATCGCCGATTCCGGCGTCAAGGTCAGTAGCCGGATACTGAAGCGCTATCTGCTGCGCGGCGAGCAGGTCGAAGTCGCCACCAGACAGCACTGGGGCACGCTGATCGAGCCCGTGGTGACGGTCCTCATCGGGCTCTTCGTGGTCGTCTGGGTCACCTCGGGACTCGAGGACACGTCCGGCACGTTCGCCAACTACCTGTGGTGGATCTGGTTCGGCCTGATCGGCCGCCTGATCTGGAAGAGTCTGGAATGGCGCACCGAGTGGTTCTGCGCGACCGACACACGCCTGCTGTTGACCTACGGGCTACTCACCCACAAGGTCGCGATGATGCCGCTCGGCAAGGTCACCGACCTCAGTTACGGCCGCTCGGTGCCTGGCCGACTGCTCGGCTACGGCGCCTTCACGCTGGAGTCTGCTGGTCAGGACCAAGCGCTGCGCCAGATCGACTGGATTCCCTCACCGGACCAGACGTACCGGCGGATCTGCGACATCATCTTCGGTGAGGAACGCTTCGACCAGGAGGACTCCCTCGACTCCGACGACCCGTCGCTGCGCACCCTCGATCGCACCAGTGTCCTACCGCTCCCACGCGACTACCGACAGGCGCCACGACGTCTCAACATCCCCAAGAGAGACACATCTGGCGGCACACCCGACGGCACTCAGTGACGACCCTGAGCGATCGCCGACGTCAGCTGGACGAGTACAGCGGGCTCGCCGGACCCACACTGCGCTGATAACGCGAGATCACACAGAGCAGGTACGCCTCGGGGGCGATTCGACCGTGACGCGCGAAATCGACCACCGTCGAGATTCGATCAGCGAGATCGGTCGCGATTTCGAGGCGTGCGGCAGGCGTGAGGGTGTCGACTCGGGTGAGGAACGACCGGATGACCGTGTACTGCTCGCTCGTGATCGCTGACGGGTCGATGCCGGCGGCGTACTCATCGAGGCCCCACGGCGCAGAGAACCAGAGCGCTGGTGCAGGGACGTACTGGCGGGGATCGCGAATCACGATCGTCCCTGCGAGCAGGTCGCCGACGCGTTGATGGCGTGACGAACCAATGACGAACAGCACCCCGGTGATGCCGCCGGGCGGGAGGAGCCGGTCGACGATCCCTCCCATGGCCCGCAACGCTGCTTCGCGTAGATGAATCGGTGCGCCGTCGACAGTGACGGCTCGAAGACGAAGCGCCGCCTTGCCAGGGGTCCGGCCGCGCCACAGCGCCTCGAACAGGATGGGATATCCGAAGATGATCCCGAACACGGCGAACGCCACGAGCGTGTTGCCCGTGGACTCGCTCACGCCGTTCACGACCGCCACGCCGATGAGTGCGAGCACGATCAACAGGATGACCATCTGCGCTGCAAGATCGATCGCCGCCGCTGCCGCCCTCGATGCGAAGCCAGCCGTCTCGAGGTCGAGAACGACTGCTTCGGGCGTCACGATGCCACCCGATGCTCCTGCTGCGAGCGAGGCGGTTTCGGCTCCCGATGTCGGGGCTCCGGACACGACGAACATGTGGCCACTACCGTAGACCGCCGATGGACATCGACGCGTTCGTTGCGACGAACCAATTCCAGTGGCAGCGCCTCGAGCACCTGACCAACCAGGCGCGCAAGCTCAGCCGAGTCGGCCCGGACGAACTCGACGAACTCGTCGGGCTGTATCAGCGCGCCGGCAGCCAACTCGCTCACGCCCGGCTGGCCTATCGCGGCGACGATGCGCTGATCGGTCGGCTCACGTTCCTCGTCGCCGAAGCGCACTCCGTGCTGTACAGCACGCGCAGCACCGATCCCGGCCGGGGTATCACCCGGTTCTTCACCGTGTCGTTCCCGGCGGCGATCTGGTCGATCCGGTGGTTCATCGCCGTCTCTGCAGCACTGACGCTCGTGCCGTGGATCGTGCTGACCGTCTGGATCGGAGTGTCACCCGACGCGTTCGACCTGACCGCAGACCCGGCGATCAGAGCCTCCTACATCGAGCGTGACTTCGAGGACTACTACTCGAGCCAACCGGCCCAGAACTTCGCAAGTCAGGTGTTCCTCAACAACGTGCGCGTCGCAATCCTGGCCTTCGCCGCCGGAATCCTCGTCTGCGTCTTCACTGCGATGCTGCTCATCTACAACGGCGCCAACGTGGGCGTGGCCGGCGGGCTGTTCACCCACGTCGGAGAATGGGAACGCTTCTGGGGCCTGATTCTTCCGCACGGGCTCCTCGAGATCTCCGCAGTGATCGTCGCCGGTGCGGCCGGCCTCCGTCTCGGGTGGACCGTGATCTCTCCCGGCAACCGAACACGTTGGCGAGCACTGACCGACGATGGTCGTTACATCGGCAACGTCTTGATCGGCCTCGTGCTCGCCATGTTCATCGCCGGACTGATCGAAGGCTTCGTCACCGGTCGCCCGTGGCCGACGTCGTTACGCGTCGGTATCGGCGTGCTGGCATTCGTGTCGTTCTGGGCTTGGCCCGTGCTCAACGGTCGTCGAGCGGCACTCGTCGACGACGAGGCCCGCACGCACGAAACCGCTTCGCGCTGATCCGGGCCCCGATCCCGGACAGCGATCCGTTTCGCAGCTGCGGCCGAATTCAGAGGCGTCCGGAAGACTTCAGTTCGAGGTACTGGTCGACGACATCGGTGGCGAGTTCGCCGGGGCCCGCATCGATCACGATGGCACCGGCGGAGCGCAGACGAGCGGCCGTGCGTTCGCGGGCGTCGAGGGCAGCGACCGCGGCTGCGGTGCGGTACGCATCCGATGCTGCTTCGTGGCCCGACTGCGCAGCCCACCCTGCGACATCGGGGTCGCGCACCGCTGCAACGAGAACGAGATGCGTGCGAGTCAGTGAAGCCAGCGCCGGAAGCAGTGCATCGACGATGACCGTGTCGACGAGCTCGGTGAACACCACGAACAACGAGCGACGTCGGAACCTGGCGGCGGCATTGGTGAACGCCGTCGCATAGGCGCTTTCGTCGAGCGCCGGGTCGAGGAGGTACATCGCCTCGGCGACCTTGGCGAACTGTGCCTTGGAGTTGCGCGCCGGCACGATGCTGCGAACCTGGCTGTCGAAGGTGAGCAGCCCGACGTTGTCACCGAGGTGCCCTGCCACCTGCGTCAGTCCGAGCACCGCATCCATTGCGTGCTCGACACGTGGTGTGTTGCCGACCGTCCCCGCCATGCTGCGACCATTGTCGAGTAGGGCAATGACGTACTGGTTGCGTTCGGCCCGATAGTCACGGACCACGACGTGCTGCTGGCGCGCCGTCGCCGCCCAGTCGACTCGACGGAAATCATCACCCTGCCGGTACTCGCGCAACTGCTCGAACTCGGTGCCGCTGCCTCTGCTCCGCACGCTGCGAACACCGGTCTCGAGCGGGATGCGCAGGCGGGTCGACATCAGTTCGCGCGACGGGTACGCGGGCATGACGGCGATCGATCCCGGCACGTGATGGTTCGCCTGACGGACCATCAGCCCCAGTGGGCCCGCCGTCCGAACGGCGATGCTCCCGAACGGGAATCGCCCTCGGCGACTCGGTGTGATGCGCGCCCCGAAGCGGTGGCGACGACGCGAGTCCAGTTGCATGGTCGCGCTCCGGCGGGTCGCACCGAAGCTCGGCCAGATCGCATCGCCGACGGTCACCGTCGTCGCCCGGGCAGCGAGGTTCGTGATGCGCCAAGTGATCTCGGCCTCGTCGCCGACCGTGAGCGTGGACGGAAACTCACGCTCGACGTCGATCAAGGTGGGCGACACCGCAGCGACGAGGTCGGCCACGGCGACCGCTGCGACGACAGCGAGGAGCAGGCCGACGATCCACCAGGCATCCGAGCGCATGACCACCAGCGGGATCGCCGCAAGCGCGACGACGAGCGCGAGCCTGCCCGTCGGAACGGGTCGACTCCGACCGGTGTGAGGGCCGGTGCGCTGATCGGTGCGGTCCATGAGTCAGAGCTCAGCGCGGCGTCGGTACCGCAGCGAGCAGACCGTCGATGACCGCATCTGCAGCGGTGCCTTCGAGTTCGAGTTCGGGCCGCACGAGCACCCGATGCCGGAGGCACGGCTTGGCCACGGACTTGACTTCGTCGGGCGTCACGAACCCTCGTCCGGACAGCCACGCCCAGGCCTTGCTGGCGTGCAACAACCACGTTGCACCGCGCGGCGACACACCCAACTGCAGCGCCGGTGAATCGCGTGTGGCCCGGCACAGCGACACGATGTAGCGCAGCACTGCCGGCTCGACCGTGATCGCATCGATCTCGGCTCGCGCGGCGCGCAGGTGCCCCGCATTGGCCACCGGCCGAATCAGATCCCGTGTCGCGTGCGGGTTGATGCCGGCGTGGTGCCGAGCGAGCATCTCGCCTTCTTGGTCTTCGGTCGGGTAGCCGACCACGAGCTTGAAGAGGAACCGATCGAGCTGCGCTTCGGGCAGCGGAAAGGTGCCCTCGTACTCGATCGGGTTCTGCGTCGCGATGACGAGAAACGGCTGGGGCAGCACTCGGCTCTCCCCCTCGATCGAGACCTGGCGTTCTTCCATGGCTTCGAGCAGAGCAGCCTGAGTCTTCGGTGGCGTGCGGTTGATCTCGTCGGCGAGCAACAGGTTCGTGAAGACCGGCCCCTCACGGAATCGGAAGGTGGGCGTCTGGCCCGGTGCCTGGTCCAGCACGGTCATGCCGACCACGTCGGACGGCATGAGGTCGGGTGTGAACTGGACACGGGAGAACTGCATGTCGAACGCTGCGGCGAGGCTCTTGGCGAGCAGCGTCTTGGCCACCCCCGGCACCCCTTCGAGCAGGACGTGTCCGTTGACGAGCAGCGCCGAGATCACGCCGCTCAACACTCCCTGCTGACCGACGATCACCTTGCCGACCTCGTCACGCACCGCGAGCACCGCATCGCGAGCTGGCGAGGTCGCAAGGGCTGCTGGTCCCGGTGCAGATGCCGCCGGTGCTGCTGGCGGCGCAGCGCTCGGCGGGGCGGGAAATCCGCTGGTCGGTTGGTTCGGTTCCGGTGGGTGTTCGTTCGTCACGTCAGGACGTCCTTTCGGATGCGGTCGATCTGGCCCGACAGTGCGAGCAGTTGGGAATCATCGGTCACGGTGTTGCGCAGCAGGTGTTCGGTCGCGCCGGGCACGACCGCAGAGCGAGCAGCGACTGCTGCGTCCAGTTCAGCGAGCGGAGCGGCGAGATGCACGTGTAACTCGGCACACAGGTCACGATGCAGTCGATTCTGCATGAGCCAGCCGGCGCGCGAAGTGTGCCGCGCGCGCTGCATCAGGTTGCCGGTTGCTGCGACGAGTTCGCTGCCGGCGATCGGCGTGGCGAGGGGCTCGTCGAGCACGGCGCCGATGCGCACGCTGCGCGCTACCGCGAAGACCACGAACCCGAGTGCGGCGAGGACGAGCATCATCCAGAACCACGGCGGTACGAGGCCGATGAGCGTCTCGTCGCCTTCGCCGACGTCGGCGAGCGACGCGGCGGTACCGGTGCCCAGCAGGATCGTGACGCTGGAACCATTGCGCGGTGCGAGGAGCGCGGCGGCGAGTCCGGCGTTGTCGGCACGGCGCAGATTCTGGTTGACGAGCACTTCGTTGTCACCGAGCCCGACCACCGTGCCGCTTCCGATCTGGCGGACGATCACGAACGACTGCCCGTCGTCGGCGAAGCACTGCGGCTCGTCCGGCCCGACCGGGAAGAGCAGACCATCGGGGACGTACAACCCGCGGAGCTGCCCGAGGGCCACCACCGTGCAGACGTTCGACGCCACATTGATCTCACGCTCGACGTCGAGGCGGACCTCTGGCAGGTTGCGCCCCACGACCGCAACGCTGCCGCCGTCGAGCTGCGGTCCCCCGTGCAAGGTGCTCGCCGGGTCGGCCACGACCGCAATGCCGCCACTCTCCACGAAGTCGAGCGTCGCTGATCGCTGAACGTCGTCCAGTCGGTCATCGAGAACCAGCAGGCGAGTATCGGTATCCGGTTCTGGCGCGGTGCGACTGATCTCGACATCGGCACCGGTCCGTTCCAACAGCACGACGAGTGCCGTGGCACCGTTTGCTGCGCTCGACCTCGGGTCGAACGGGTCGGGCCCCGGGCGAGCTCGGACGATCAGCAGAAGCGCCAACGCCATACCGATCACGACCACGGCCGCCAACACGCCCTTGCCCGCTCCCACGCTGCTTCCGGAGGCAGCCTGGCGACTCATCGGCGCACCCGTTTCGGCGCCGCGCCGGCGAGGACATCGTCGAGCACGAACGTCGCCGCGTCGACGAAGTGCCGATCGTGTTCGGCGGTGACGTCGGCGTCGTCGAACCAAGCGGAGTCGAAGATGTCCGCAGCACGGTCGAACGACGGCGCAACGGAGGGTGCGAGCGAGCGCACCTGGGCCCGTTCCTCACCCGAGGTGCGGCCGGGAATCTCGTCGACGTGACCAGCACGCGCGAGGTCACCGACCAGTGCTCGGTATTCACACCGCACGGCATCGCGAAAGCGTTCCGCATCGCGATGCTCGGCCGCTGCTCGTCGCCACCGGTCCGGTGGGCGTTCTTCGTCCACGATGCGATCCTCGACGACGTCATCGAGCTCCTCGTCGAGGTCGTCGGCATCGGTGTCATCGATCGGCCCACGATTGCGAACCATCGACAGCACGACCCAGCCGACCGCCAAGACCAGGGCGATGACCAGCACGATGACCAACAGGGTGCCGGCACCGCCGAATCCGGCACCAGCGCCGATCTCGGCCGGCGGATCGAAGTCGAAGTCGTTCGGATCTCGCGGCTCGGGTTCTGGTGGCGAACAGAGCCGGTCGGCTGCGGTGAGATCGCAGGCGAGATCACGAGCGGTGTCCGGCTGCTGTTCGTTCGGGCCCAACGGATCGTCAGCGACCGATGCCCGACCAGGACGCGCCGCCCGGTGAATCGCGACCTGAATGGCGATGGCGATCACTGGCTCTGGCCCTCATGCAACCCGTCGCCGTGCACAGCAGGGCCGAACGCGGCGTCGGCATCCAGCACAATGTCCAGCCCTTCGACATCGACACGGAACAGGAGGTACAGATGCGCTGTGGCCAACCCGAGGAGCGGGACGACGATGATGACGGCGAGTTGGCTCATCACACCCTGCACGAGCCAGCGGTAGTCACCGAAGGTGATGAACCCCGTCACCTCGGCCAGTGCCGGAAGGCTTGTGATGCCCACGAGGAGCAATGCGCCGACCACGAACGACAGGCACATGAATCCGAGGGCCGACGCCGTACGCGCCCGCGCCAGGCGCCACGCCCGACGCAGCGCCGCGAAGGGACCCAGACGTTCGCCGACGATCACCGGGACGACGAACAGCGTCGCCGTGGCGAAGAACGTTGCGATGGGGACGGCCAGCAACAGCGCCCCGGCACCCTCGCCGCCGGTCCCGGACAGCGACCATGTCGCGACGAACGGCAGCCAGACGTGGCCGACGGCCCAGGCGACGACGACGGTCGGGAGCCGTCGCAGCGTGCCGGCGAGTGCAGGTCGCAGACCGACCGGGCTGCCGAGCCGATCGGCGAGCAGGATGATTGCACCGAAGGCGCCCACGACGGCACCGGCGAGGCTGCCGCACACCAGTGCCAGCAGCGCGGCGACGTCTTCGATTCCGGTCCCGACATCGTCGCCGCCGAACGCCGTCAGCGTGGTGGCACCGGTTCGATCGAAGACCTGGGACGTTGCCCAGAGATTCAGCGCCACAATGGGCAGGAGCAGGATCGACGAACCAACGAGCAGATCGCGTCCGCGACGCTGCAGTTGCGAACCGCCTGCGTCGAGCGCGGCGAGCACGTGGCTCCGGCTTCGACGCAATCGCAGCGGTTGACCGGCGGCGCGAGCGCCTTGGCGTCGTTCGTGACCGAGCCCGCTGCCCGGCACCGATGCCGGCGTGTCGAGAGCCTCCCAGTCAGCCCCACCGGGCGCGCCGGACGTACCAGGCGAACCAGTTGCAACGGGTCGGGTGGTGTCGGACATCTGGTCACATTGTGGGTGAAATTCGGCACCGATGCGCGACACTGCCACGATGCGCGGCTACGAATCCTCCTCGTACGGCGACGGCTTTGCCGACGTGTACGACGACTGGTACGGCGACGTCACCGACGTCGAGGCGACCGTGACACGGATGCGTGCCCTGGCTGGTGACGCGGGAAGCGTTCTCGAACTCGGCGTGGGTACCGGTCGGCTCGCCGTGCCGATGTATGACGCAGGCCTCGCCGTGACCGGGATCGACACGAGCGCTGCAATGCTCGAACGACTCGCTGAACGTGATCCCGACGGGAACATCGAGTCGATTGCGGGCGACATGGTCGACGACTTGCCCGACGGTCCGTTCGACGCTGCGCTGGTGGCATACAACACACTGTTCAACCTGCTGGGCGACGGCAACCAGGCGAGGTGTTTCCAGGCAGTCGCATCCAGGCTGCGCTCGGGGGGCAGCTTCGTCGTCGAGTCCTTCGTCGCCGACGCGGAGCGGTCAGCCGCGCCAGAGGGGCGCCAGGTGCCTCCGGTGTCCGGTGTGAGCGTGCGCTCGATGGAGGTCGACCGTGTCGTGCTCTCGGTGTCGCTCGACTCCCCTGGCGACCAGCGCGCCAGCGGTCAGTTCGTCGAATTCAGTGAGGCGGGAGGCGTCCGGCTCCGCCCCTGGTCGATCAGGTGGGCCACGATCGAGCAGCTCGACTCGATGGCGGCAGCAGCAGGATTCGAAGTCGCTGAGCGATTCGGGTCGATGGTCGGCGACGTGTTCACCGACGACTCGAGTCAGCACGTGACCGTCTATCGCCTCGCTGTCTGACTGCCCCAGATTCCTCCACGTCAACAGGTGTCAGAACGAGTGGAACCCACCGTCGATACGGATGATGTCGCCGGTGTGGTACGTGCTGGCCGGGCTCGCGAGGTAGGTCGCGATGCCGGCGAAATCCTCCTGCGTCCCCCAGCGTCGCGTCGGGATGCGCGGCATGACCTTCTTGACGAAGGTGTCATTGCCCATCGCCGGCGCGGTCATGTCACTCTCGATCCAGCCGGGCAGGATCGAGTTGCAGCGGATGCCATGCCGAGCATGAGCCACCGCGATGCCACGCATCATGGCGTTCACTCCGGCCTTCGTTGCGCCGTAGGCCTGACCGGACGCGGCCCCGAACTCCGAGGATCCCGACGACGTGAACACGATCGAGCCGCCGGCGGTGTCGCCTTCCTCGTGGCGGGCAACCATGTGTTTGGCCGCTTCGCGCGCGGTGTAGAACGCCCCGTCCAGGTTGACGGACATCACTCGCCGCCACTCCGCACTGGTCATCTCCAGGAAACTCGGCGCTGATCCGCCCACCCCGGCGTTGACGAAGACCGCATCGATGCGCCCGAGTTCGTCGACGGTGTCGGCCATCGACTGGATGACGGCGTCTTCGTCACTCACGTCGCAGACGATCGACAGCAGCTCGACGTCGAATTGGCTGAGGGTGTCGATGGCTCGTTCGTTCTTCTCGGCGTTGGTCCCCCAGATCGCCACGTCGGCACCATGGGCGGCAAGCCCCTCGGCCATGCCCAACCCGATTCCGCTGTTGCCACCGGTGACGAGGGCCACCCGGCCGGTGAGATCGAACGGAGAATTGCCAGGAATGCTCATCCGTTGACTGTAGATCGGCACCCCGACGCCGACCGGATTCCATCGCCCGCCGCCCATCGCATGCTCGAGGTGTACTGGCACGCCAAAATTGTGAGCCGCGAATGTGATCCTGCTACCTTCACAGTCGATTGACCACGGAGGGAAGTGTCATGACAACCGACAGCGGGCGCGCGCAACCACGAACTCGTACACGTACACGTACTCGAGCACCCGGCCTGCTCGCACTGGTGGCATCGATCGCCGCCGTCACGATTGGTCTACCACTGGCGACCACCGCTGCCGAGATCCCCAACGACGGGGTCAACGGCTTCACGAATCCGACAACGACCACGACCACGGTCAATCAGTTCGCGCGAGTCGATCTGACGATGGACTGGAGCGTGCCGCCCGGCACGCTGGGCGGCGACACCATCCGCCAAGAGCTCCCCGAATCGCTCCGCGGTACGAGCTTCGGCGCCTTCGACGTCCTCGACCAGGACGGCCGCCCGATCGCTGTCGCCACCCTCGACGTCGATCCCGACGGGACGTCCGACGTCGTGTTCACGTTCAACGACCTCGTCGAGGAGGGCAGCGCAGGAACGTTCGGTGAAGCCCGCTTCTCGCTCGAGATCAGAACCGAGGACCTCGTGTTCGACAACGGTGTGACCACGATCGACGTGTTCGGCGAGCCGGTGACGGTCAATGAGGGCGTTATCGCACGCGACACGTCCAAGTTCGCGGTCTGGGACCCGGACCTGGCAACAGCGACAGCACTGAACGACGACGGCCAACTGATCCAGCAGACGAGCCACATCGTCTACTACATCAACCTCAGCCCCGACACCGCTGGCGCCTCCGATGACGACTGGACCAGCGGGTCGTTCACCGAACCCGCATCGAACGGATTCCGCCCGGACTGCACCTTGAACAACTTCAACACACGCGACGGCATGACGATACAATACCGCAGCGGCGGGGCATGGATGAGCGTCCCGCTCACCGACACCACCCGCGCCCAGGTCGTCGCAGCCTCATGCGGCGCCGACGGAACGATGGCAGTCACGTTGACCAAGCCAGCCGTCGACGACGAAGTCATCTACCGAGTGCGCTACCGCGCCACAATCACGACCAACGCTGCTGGCGAACCGATTCACGTCGACGAGTTCATGAACGAAGTGGTCGGCTTTCCGGACACCTTCCGCAACGACGCGTCCGTCACGCTCGGGAACACGGTCACCGAGGTCGACACGCGATTGATCGTGCGTGACGGATCCGCTGAGGGCGAGCTCACCAATTTCGCGGCGATCGACATCGAGAAGTACTCCGCAGCCTCGTGGGAGGGCGTCCAGTTCGATGCCGACGGTGAGCCCGACGTCGGCCCGGCGCCCGATCTGGAGCCGACGAATCAGCCCGACGAGGACTTCGACAACGCTCCCGGCAAGGAGCTCGCCCCCGACGTGGCACAGCTCGTGAACTTCACGATCACGAACATCGGATCCGAAGACCTGCTCAACGTCGAGGTCACCGACGCGACGACCGACGGCCCAGCGCTGGGTTCCATCACCTGCACGTTCCCCGACGCCACGGCGGGCACCACTTGGGCCGGGCCGTTTGAGGCGACGACCGCGTTCACTTGCACCGCCGCACTGGCGCCGATGGGCTTCGACGCCACGCATGCCGACATCGCCGGCGTGACCGCCGTGAGTGCTATCACGCGGACTGCTGTCGCCGACGAAGATCCGTGGTCGGCGCAGACACCACCCGAGACGACCACAACCACCACGACAACCACGGCTCCCGCGACAAACACCACGGTTCCCGAGACAACCACCACGGCTCCTGAGACATCCACCACGGCCCCTGAGACAACCACCACTCTTCCCGAGACGACCACGACCACGATCGTGGTGGTCGACCCGACCACGACGACCACTTCGACCACGACCATCGCACCGGTGCCGCCGCCTGGCGGGCTCCCCCGCACCGGTGGCGCCCCGACCGGCACCCTCGCCGTCGCTGCGCTGCTGCTCGGCGCCGGCATCGCAACACTCGGTCTCACTCGCCGTCGCACCGCGATCATGTGACGTGACCGAGGTCTCGATGGGACCGCGGTCGCCACGGCAGATAACGTCAGCATCGATGACGCTCGAACAGGTCAACTCACCGGCGGACCTGCGCGCGCTGTCCTATCCCGACCTCGATGAACTCGCAGACGAGATCCGCGATTTCATCGTCAGCGCAGTGTCGGAGAACGCCGGTCACCTGGGATCGAACCTCGGTGCGGTCGAACTGACGCTTGCGCTCCACCGGGTGTTCGAGTCCCCGACCGACGCCATCCTTTGGGACACCGGCCACCAGGCCTACGTCCACAAGATCGTGACCGGCCGCCAGAAGCAGTTCGAGCAACTCCGTCAGGCCGGAGGCCTCTCCGGCTACCCGAGCCGCGAGGAGTCAGAGCACGACTACGTCGAGAACAGCCACGCCTCGACGATCCTGTCCTACGCGTACGGCATGTCCGTCGCTCGCGACGCCGGCGTCGACCCCCATCGCCACATCGTCGCCGTGATCGGCGACGGCTCGATGACCGGCGGCATGGCCTACGAGGCGATCAACAACATCGGTCACGGCAAGAAGCGGGTCATCATGATCCTCAACGACAACGGCCGGTCCTACGCGCCAACGGTGTCCAACCTCTCGGCGAACTCACAAGGCATCGACGAACGCGCCAACCACCCGAGCATGAGCGGCCGGCCGACCTTCACCGACCGCGTCGCCGACAAGCTGAGCGGCGCACTCACCGACATCCGGTTGAACCCGGTGTACGTGCGTCGGCAACGTCGCATCGAGGGATACCTCCAGAACCTGCCACTCGTCGGCAACCAGGCCGGCGCCGCCATGGACGCCTTCAAAGCCGGTGTCCGCGAGTTCCTGCAACCGCCCTCGTTCTTCGAGGCGTTGGGTGTCCGCTACGTCGGTCCGTTCGACGGCCACAACATCGAAGAGATGGAGCATGCTCTCGAGAACGCGATCGAGCTCAGCGCCGAAGGCCCGATCCTCGTCCACATGCTGACGCAGAAGGGTCGCGGCTACTCCCATGCCGAAGACGACAGCGAGAAGCACCTGCACGACGCACCGACCTTCGACCTGGCGGTCGGTCCGCCCAAAGCGGTGTCCACCGGCTACACCCAGGCATTCTCCGAAGCGATCGTCAAAGAAGCCGAAGCCGACGACCGCCTCGTGGCGATCACCGCTGCCATGCCCGGCCCAACCGGACTGATCCCCTTCCAGGAACGTTTCCCGGACCGATTCTTCGACGTCGGAATCGCCGAGCAGCATGCGGTCACCGGCGCCGCCGGCATGGCGATGGGTGGCCTCCGCCCGATCGTGGCGGTCTACTCCACCTTCCTCAATCGAGCATGGGACCAAGTCGTGTACGACGTGGCCCTGCATCGCCTCCCGGTGATCTTCTGTATCGACCGAGCCGGTATCACCGGCCCCGACGGTGCGAGCCATCACGGCATCTACGACATGGCGCTCATGTCAAAGGTTCCGGGGATGCGCGTGCTGGCCCCGTCGAGCGCGCAGGAGCTCGCACAGATGCTGCACGACGCCGTGGAGTTGGTCGAAGCCGGTCCGATCGTCATCCGCTATGCCCGCGGCGCCGCTCGCCAGGTCGGCGAGCACGATGTCGGCGCAGGCCTCGAGGCGCGACTCGTCCTCGACGCCGATGACGTCGACATCTGTGTCATTGCCATCGGCAAGATGCTCGAGACTGCGGAGCAAGCGGCGGCCACTCTCGCTGAGACCGGCGTGCAGATCAACGTGTGGGACGCACGCTGCTGCGTTCCACTCGATCCGGCGATGATCGCCGCTGCGGCTCGTTGTCGACGGGTCGTCACGATCGAAGACGGCATCCGAGACGGCGGCATCGGCATGTCGATCGCCGACCAGGTGACCAGTATCGACCCGTCGACCGAGGTCACGGTGCTCGGAACTCCGACGAAGTTCATCCCCCACGATCCCAAGTCGGCCAACCTGCACGCCCGGTTCGGCCTCGACGTCGACGGCATCGTCGCGGCAGTCACCGCCTGATCCACGACGCCCCGAGGACAGCGCACACACTGCCGCGGTCGCACCGACGTCGACCACTAGCGTGACCGCCATGCCTCGGACCGCGGTCACCAGCATCGTGCTCGCGACGTCGCTCGCACTCCTCGCCGGCTGCACCAGCGAGCCAAGCGGCACCGTCGACACGTCGGTCGGCGACGTCTCCGGCGGCGAGGTCATCGACCCGCCGGCCACCGCAGCCTCGCCGACGTCGACCCAACCACCAGCCACCACAGCGCAAGCCGCACCAGCCACCCTCGCAACGGTCCCACCGGCTCCTGACACCGTCGCCGACACCCTCGCGACCACGACGACGGTCGCGACCACGACCACGACCATCGCAGTCACGAGCACCACGATCGCGGACGTCCCAGACGATGACGACGCCGTCGGTGACGGGCCTGTGCTGACGAACCCGATCGGCGATGGTGACGCCGGAGAGTCGCCCGGAACCCAAACGGGTCTGACGCCGGTGTTCTTCGCACTCGTTGCGACCACCGAGGTCGACTGCGCAACTGCGGACCCGGGCACGGTCCGCCTGCGCTGGGAGGTGATCGGCGCCGAGGCCGTCGACGTCTCGGTGGATTTCATCGGCAACATCTACAGCCCTGACGAGTCGCCCGCCGGCACCATCGACCTTCCCCTCGATTGCGTCTCCGGCAGTGAGTACTTCGTCATCGCAGAGAACCCGGACGGCGAAACCATCCGTTCGGTGAGCGTCGGCTGACGCCCTCGTCGACCGACGCTCAGGCCGTGGACTACGGCGCCTGCGTCTGAGGTGATCCGATCTTCTAACGTGCGAGCGTGACCGCGAGCATCGATCTGTCGATCTACGACCAGTACACACGCCTGCGATTCGAGTGCCCTGCGGGCACTGACGGCATCGTGCTGATCACCCTCGACGATCCCGACAAGCTCAACGCGACCGACGCCGAGATGCACGTCCAGTTGTCGCGCGTCTTTCGCACGATCAACGACGACGACACGGTGCGGGCGGTCGTCGTCACGGGCGCCGGAAAGGCCTTCTCGGCTGGCGGAGACCTCGACTGGATCAGCGAGCAGGTCGGCGACTACGGCCAGACAATGCGGGTGATGAAAGAGGCCGGCGACATCGTGAGGACGATGATCGACTGCGACACCCCGATCGTCTCCGCGATCAACGGTGTGGCCGTCGGCGCGGGATTGGCCGTTGCGCTGATGGCCGACATCAGCATCATCAACGAGAACGCCAAGCTCACCGACGGCCACATCCGGCTCGGCGTCGGCGCCGGTGACCACGCGGTGGCGATCTGGCCGCTGCTGTGCGGCATGGCGAAGGCCAAGTACTACCTGCTCACCGCCGACTTCCTCGACGGCGCCGAAGCCGAGCGCATCGGTCTCGTGTCGAAAGCTGTACCGGCAGACGAGGTGCTGGACACTGCGATGAACGTCGCCCGCAAGCTCGCTGCCGGACCCGTCGATGCAACGCAGATGACCAAGCGGGCCTTGAATCACTGGATCCGCCAGGCGCTTCCCAACTTCGAGGCATCGCTCGCGTACGAGATGCTCAACTTCCTCGGCCCGGACGCCGCCGAAGGCCTCGCTGCGCTCAAAGAGAAGCGGTCACCGGACTTCCAGCGCCCGGCGAGCTCGACATGAGCGTGGCGGGACCTGACGGCGATCTGAGCGAAGACCTGCCAGCCGACTTGACCGGGGACCTGGAACTGGCTCACATCGTCGCCGACGCCGCGGACGCGTTCACGCTGCCTCATTTCGTCGAGCGTGACTTCACGGTGGACTGGAAGACCAACCAGACCGAAGTCACCGAGATCGACCGCCAGACCGAGACGTCGATCGTCGAGATGCTGGCCGCTCATCGACCGACACACGGCGTCTTTGGTGAGGAGCACGGGCTCGCCGGCGACACGGAGTCGTCGTGGCGCTGGGTCGTCGATCCGATCGACGGAACGTCCGGCTACGTGCGCGGCATTCCGGTATGGGCGACGCTGATCGCATTGACGTACGACGACGTCGCGGTGCTCGGCCTCGTCTCCGCCCCAGCGCTCGGGTGTCGATGGTGGGGTGGACACGGCCTCGGCGCCCACATGTCGGCGCGAGGAACAGTTCGCGAACTCACCGTGTCGAGCGTCGATGCCTTGAGCGACGCTCAGATCAGCGTGACCCACAACTCGGGCTGGGATCGACTCGGCTTGACCGGTCGTCTCGTCGAGCTGCAGCAGCAGGCGCGCCGGTCGCGCGGCCTCGGCGATTTCTGGCAACACATGCTCGTCGCTGAGGGAGCGATGGATCTCGCCATCGATGCCGTCGGCGTCGCACCGTACGACCTCGCTGCCGTCCAGCCGATCGTCGAGGCAGCCGGCGGCACCTTCACCGACCGACACGGCGAAACAACCCACCGCCACGACACCGCCATCAGCAGCAACGGGGTGTTGCACGCCGACGTGATCGAGCGACTCGCAATGAACTGACGTGACCTGACCGGTACCTGACCACGACCCTGCGCCGTAGTCTCCTGGCAATGCGTGTTCATGTCGATTCCGAAACCGCTCCACTGCGGTCAGTGATCGTCGGGTACCCCGACAATTTTCTCGACGTCGAGCCCGAGATCATCAACGAGACGCAACGCAAGTTCTACGACGGCCCCGATGCGCCGACCAAGGAGGCGGTCACGGCGCAGCTCAACGGGTTCATCACCGAGCTCGAAGCCCATGGCGTCGAAGTCCACCAGCCCCGGGCGCTGCCCTATATTCCCGATCAGATGATGACGCGCGACATCGGCGTCGTCATCGGCGACACCTTGGTCGTCACGACCATGGCCGCAGCGAGCCGCAAGCACGAGTGGCGGGGCTACGCCTACCTCTTCGAGCATTTCCTACCCGAGACCAAAGTGCTGTTCGGGCCCGAGGACCTCGTGATCGAAGGTGGCGACGTGATCGTCGACAAGGGCAAGGTCTTCGTCGGGATCGGGCAGCGGACGACGCTCGCCGGCGCTGCCTGGCTGATGCAGTTGGTTCCCGAGTTCGAGATCGTCCCAATCAACCTGCGGGGCCTCCGCGACGGAGAAGACGTGCTCCACCTCGACTGCAGCTTCCTGCCGGTCGGCGAGCACAGCGCACTCATCTACCCGGACGGGATGCGGGAAGTTCCCGCGACCGTGCGCGAGACCTACGACCTGATCGAGGTCACCCGCGACGAACAGCAGCGTCTCGGCACCAATGTGCTGTCGATCGACCCGACGACGGTGATCTCTCAGCCGACGTCAGGTCGGATCAACGATGAGATGCGAGCCCGTGGGATCGATGTCATCGAGGTTTCGTACTCGGAACCACCGAAGACCGGTGGCAGCTTCCGGTGCTGCACCTTGCCGTTGCACCGCGCCCACTGAGCGGACTGGGTGTCGGTCGACTCGGCTCGGTCGATGCTCACCAGATCGTTCGAGTCGCACCGGGCCCTCGCCCGATGATCGTCGAGGCACTGCTGTCGTCGGTGCTCGACGAACTGCGCCGGGCCGCGCCGGTCAGCCGAGCCGCCGCTTCCCAGGCTCGCGACGCTCGCTGCTCGTCGCAGTGGCACGTCGGGCGCTCCGTCGGGCGCGGCCGATCAACCCGACAGGCGCCTCGCCTCGTCCGACCGCGACCGCCACCCGCATTAGTTCGAGTTCCACGCGGTCAGCGTGATTCGACCCCGATCGGGCCACCAGGTATCCGCCTGCGACCAAGGGCAGCGCGACCGGAGCGAACACGAGTGACCCGGTGGCGGCCACCGCCGCGGCTCCCGTGCCGACACCCGCGGCGCCGCTCGCGGTGCCGACACCCGCGGCGCCGCTCGCGGTGCCGACAGCGAGGCGTCGCCGTCGACTCCCACTGCGGTCAGCAACGATCCGCACCAGCGTCCGTGGAGTCCCGTCGTCGTCGAGCGGCTGGGTCACCACGCTGATCCGGTCGACGTGTTTGATGTTGACCTCCCCGGTCGCCACGGACACCGACCGTCCGATCGAGGCGGCCATCCCCGGTTTCGGACGGCAGTCGAGCGCCCCAGCTGCGTCGATGACACAGCGCATCCTGTGGCTGACCGTCAGCCACTCCTCGATGTCAGCGATCGCGTCCTGCGGTGTCCGGGCCACGACGTGTTCGACTGCCACCGCGCCACTTCCGGCGAGGCCGTCGAGGGCCTGCGACTCGGGTCGGTCTGCTTCGAACCGCTCCAGGGCCAAGGCTTCGCGCACGCTCGCCCGGTCGATGCCGACCTCGGCGCCGGCTTCGATCAAGGCCTCACTCGACACACCGCCGCCGGCGACGAGCGCGTCGTCGACCGATTCCTTCGCAGCATCGATCTCCATCGCACGACGCAGAACTCGACGCGCCGCGTCGGGGTCAATCGGCTCGATCACGACTCCAGCGTAGGGGTGTGACCGATGGTGCTTGGCACCACGCCTTCCACAGTCGCCGGAAACTTGACCAGCGTGGTCGGGTATCGTGCTCCATCATGCCGCACGACTCGGAACACTCCCCCGCCACTCGGGCGATCACCGCCGGTCGGGCGCACAGCGGCCGATCGTTGGCACCTGCGCTGTGGGCATCGAGCACATGGGAATCCGACGGTCTCGACGACGCCAACCGTCGCGCCACGTCGGTTCGGCACAACGACTTCTACAGTCGCTACGCCAACCCGACGGTGGAGCAGTTCGAGCACGCGATCGCCGACCTCGAAGGCGCCGAGGCGTCGCTGGCGTTCGCGTCGGGGATGGGTGCCATCGCGGCGACCGTCCTCGCCCTCTGCGGATCCGGCTCGCACATCGTCGCTCAGCGCCAGCTCTACGCCGGCACGTTGGCGTTCCTCCAAGGCCCCTGTGCTCGTTTGGGGATCGATGTCACCTTTGTCGATGTCGCTACCCCCGGAGCATTCGCCGCCGCCGTGGAGCCTGGCCGAACCATGCTGGTCATCGCCGAGACACCGTCGAATCCGAGGCTCGAACTCGCCGATCTCGACGAGCTCGGCGCGATTCGCGGCCCCTTCACCCTCGTCGATTCGACGTTTGCCACTCCGCTCGGTCAGCAGCCACTAGCGCACGGCGTCGACATCTCGCTGCACTCGGCGACCAAGGGCATCGCCGGACACAACGACGCAACACTCGGTGTGATCTCCGGCGACCGAGATCTGCTCGACGACATCTGGGCCTATGGCGTCCTCCACGGGGCCACGCCGTCGCCATTCGATGCACTGAATGCGCTGCGCGGCATTCGTACGCTGGGCGTTCGTACCCGGCAGCAGAACGAGTCGGCCCGCTCGGTCGCGGTCATGCTCGCCGATCACCGCGCCGTGACCGCAGTGCACTACCCGGGTCTGTCGGAGCACCCCCAGCACGCGCTCGCCACGCGTCAGCTCCTGCAGTACGGCACCGTGATGTCCTTCGAGCTCGCCGACCGGGCAGCAGCGCAGCAGTTGCTCGGGTCGGTCCAGATCGCCCGGTGCGCCACATCACTCGGTGGCCCCGAGACGCTGGTCTGCCACCCGGCCACCACGACCCACGCAAGCCTGACGCCGAACGAACAAGCCGCCACCGGGGTCACCGAGGGCCTGATCCGCATGTCGGTCGGCCTCGAGGAAACCGTCGACATCATCGCCGACCTCAAACAGGCTCTCCCCTCCGCTCCGTGAGCATGATCGGGTCGGGTCGGTACCGCGATATTGGGTGAGGTGCCAGGATCGGGTCTGCACAGTCTGAGCTCGCCGGCTTACTCGGACGTGCCGACCGCAATCGATCCGGGGTGGCTCTGATCGGTTGAATCAGCTGTGCTCGACGATGAAGGGTGCGCTGATGTCGTTGTTGTCGATCACGAGATCGGCGGACGCTTGCGGATCGACGAGATCCAGATAGTGACGCAGACCGGAGGAGTACCGGTCGATTCTCTTCGACCAGGTCAGTGTGTGAGCGACGACCTCGATCGGATCAGACGGCAGGTCGGCCACGACGAGGCCGAGCCGCTCGAGGTCGACTCGTTGTTGCCCGTCGAGGAACACGATCAGGTCCCAGTAGGCGGTGAGTTCCGGACGCTGCAAGAAGATCCCATCGAAGACCAGAATGTCTTCGAGACCCACCGTGGCCGGAGGCATGTGGACGGGCGAGTCGTTTGGCTCGTCGAAGACTGCGAGTCGATACGAGGCGCCTGCCCCGCTCAGGAACGGGTCGAGGAGTACGCCTTGCAGGGCGGCCAGGTCGTGGGAGTCGGCGTAGAACCCGAGCGGCGACGTCGGCCCTCGGCTGTGCCTGATGCGACGCTCGTTGTGGAACGAGTCGATCGTCGAGCGAACGATACGCAGCCCGCGCTCTCGTGCTGTGTTGGCCACTTCGTCGGCGAACGTCGACTTGCCAGTGCCGTCGATGCCGTCGATTGCGACCATCAGCGGGCGATCCGGCAACTTGGCAGCCTCGATGGTCGCGACGACTGCGTCGATCACCCCGGAGCGTTCCGGGGTGGTGACCGGGTTCTGATTGCCGTCGAGTCCTGCAGGCACTCCCTCATTGTCCCACTCGTGAAGGCCCGTCGGCAGCCGCAGGGCCGAGGCACCAGAGATGCACTCGCCGTTCGATCTACTCCTGATCGAGCAGGGATGTCAGATCCGAGCTGCCGGGCCGCAACGGGGCGGCACTCGCCAGACCAGGTGCAGTGCTGGTCGCGGCTGGCTGAAAATGGGGGTTTCGGTACGCGATTTCGTCGCGGTCGAAGTCCGCTCCGAGGAGCGTCGTCACGACATCGATGAGCCGTGGTCGGTAGACGATTTCGTCGATGAGGTCGCTGCGATCGGCGAGTTCGTGAAGGTGCAGGGTGCCGGCAGCGACCTTGTCGCGCGGCCGCCTCTGTGCCACCGGGAGTCGCAGGAACGAATCACAGACGGCGGCGACCTCGGAGGTTTCGGATTCGCTGATGAGATCAGTGAGCTTCGCCCAGCCTGCCCCATGATCGAAACCTGACCGGGGATGTGGGTCAGCGCCACCCATTTCAGAAATGCTAACGCTCTGGCGCTGCGGCTTGTCAGCGGGCCGGGGCCCAGGCAGTCGAAAGCTTGGTCGGTGAGAGTTCAGGGGCGAGCGTTGAGGCGTCCATGACGGTGCATCGTTCGCGACACAGCCTGTTCGCGAACCCACCGTGACAGCTCCACGAAGCCGTCGCTGACCGGCACCGAATCATCGATGGCGACGTCGAGATCGTGACAACTGCGGCGGACCTCCGCGCTCAACCCGGTCAGCGGGCGGACTCGGTCCACTCCAGAACGATGTCCGGCGAGCCGATCGATGAACTCGGCATCCGACTCGGCCACGGCATCTGATTCGTCGAGAACGACGCCGGCGGTCGTGGCAGCGAGTCGGAGCAACTCGAGTGCCGCGCTCGTGCCAGAAGCCGCGCCAGGACTCTTGCCGAAGTCGGCGCTGTCGTAGCGCACGAGCACACGGCCGAGCGGCACGTAGCGCAAGACGTTCGTCTCCGCGGCGAGACCACTGGGATCGTGCTCGGTCGCGAAGTGCTCGCGCCAGACGGCCGGGTACGAGATCTCCGCTCGAGCGACCTGGTCGTTCTGCACTGCGTCGGTGATCCGGGCGAATTGTTGGACGTAGCTCGGCCCGCCGGCCTTGGCACTTCCGCCGACCGACGACTTCTTCCACCCACCGAAGGGTTGGCGCTGCACGATGGCACCGGTGATGACACGGTTGACGTAGGCGTTGCCGACCTGGACTCGGTCGAGCCACGTGGCGATCTCGGTCGGGTCGAGGGAGTGGATGCCGCCGGTCAGACCGAAGTCCGTGGCGTTCTGCAACTCGATGGCCTCGTCGAGGTCGGCAGCCCGCATGACGCCCAGCACGGGCCCGAAGCACTCGGTGCGGTGGAACCACGATCCGGGTTGGACACCGATGCGCACGCCAGGGGTCCACAGGCGACCGTCGAGGTCACCCGTGCCGATCTGCTGCGGTTCGACGAGCCAGGATTCGCCGGGTTCGAGCGTGGTGAGAGCTCGTTCCAACGGACCGCTCGGCACGTTGATGACCGGGCCGACCATCGAGGCGAGGTCGTCGGAGGGCCCGACGCGCAAGCTGTCGACGGCGTCACGCAGGCGGACGAGGAATGCGGGATCGTCGTAGACCGATGCCTCGACGATCGCAAGGCTCGCCGCCGAGCACTTCTGGCCGGCGTGGCCGAATGCAGAGTTGACGAGGTCGGCGATTGCCTCGTCGAGGTCGGCAGCAGCGGTGATGACGAGCGCGTTCTTACCGCTGGTCTCGGCCAGCACACGCAGGTCGGGCCTCCAGCCGAGGAACATCGCGGCGGTGTCGTAGGCCCCGGTCAGCGTGATCGTGTCCAGGTCTGGGTGGGTCACGAGTTGAGTGCCGACCGGGCCGTCGTCGCACACGACGAGTTGCAGCACGTCACGCGGGACACCGGCGTTCCAGAACAGCTCGGCGATCCGTGCCCCGACGTGGACTGCTTCGGGTGCGGGCTTGAGAATCACGGCGTTGCCGGCCGCGAGCGCCGAGGCCACTCCGCCGGTGGGAATCGCGAACGGGAAGTTCCACGGGGCGACAACGGCAACGACACCCCTGGCGGCCACGTCGTAGCCGTCGGCAGCCAACGCTTCGAGCTGTGCCGTCCCGACGCCTCCGTAGTAGCTGCAGAAGTCGATGCCTTCGGCGACTTCCGGGTCGGCCTGGTGCATGGTCTTGCCGGTCTCGGCCGACATGATCGCCATGGTCTCGACCCAGCCGGATCGCATCTCGTCGGCTGCGGCCAGCAACCAAGATCGGCGCTCGGCCCAGTCGACCGGAACGCGTACGCCAACGGCGGCAACTGCGGCGGCCACGACACGGTCGATCTCATCGGGTGTGTCGACCGTCGGAGGATGTACGAGTTCGACTTCGGCGAGCGCCGTCTCGATGCGGTGCCGCAGATCGCTGTCGGTGAAGTCACTCTCGGATTCGTTGCTGAACGTGTCGACGGGTCGGGGAGTTGCGGATCGACGGGGAGCGGTCGACACGTCGAGGCGGTGGGTGACCGCCGCACGGAACAGGGCTTCCTGCCGTGCGAACTCCGCGGAGTCGACGGTGAGCGTGAACAGCGACCGCAGAAAGTTGTCGGCCTGGGTGTTCTCGTCGAGACGGCGCGACAGATAGGCGATGCTGGCATCGAAGTCTTCGTCGGCGACGACCGGGCTGTACAGCAGCAGTTCGGTCAGGCCCTTGCGTGCGGCCAGTGCTTGGACGGCACGAGCCTGGGCCGGTGCCATGCCTTCGAGCATCTCGAACTGCACTCGGTCACCGGCTTCGAGCGCCGAGGCGCGGACGATGGCCCATGCGACGTCGAAGAGGTTGTGGCTGGCGACACCGACGCGCAGCGCGCTCGCCCATTCGCGACGCAGCAGTGAGTCGAGTAGCCGCTTGTAGCTCGCATCGACGTCGGCCTTCGTGCCGTACGGTGCGGCGATCCAACCGTGGAGTTCCGCCTCCACTGCTTCCATCGCGAGGTTCGCACCCTTGACGAGGCGCACCTTGAGCCGACCGCCGCCAGCGCCGCGCCGCTCGACGGCCCACGCTCCGAGACGCTCGGCTGCGGCGTGAGTGTCGGGCAGGTAAGCCTGCAACACGATGCCGACATCGAGGTGCACGAACTCGGCCTCGGACAGCACCCGGGTGAACGCATCGATCGTCAGGTCGAGATCGCGGAACTCCTCCATGTCGAGATTGATGAAGGTCTGCGGCGTCGCCGAGGCGGCTGCGCGATACAGGGTGCGCAACCTGACTGCGACCCGTTCGATGGTGTGGTCGTAGGCGAGCACGTCGAGGTTGGCGACGATCGAGGAGATCTTGACCGACACGTAGTCGACGTCGCTGCGCTCGATCTTCGCGACGACGGCTGCGAGTCGGGCATCGGCTTCGGCATCGGAGAGGATGGCTTCGCCGAGCGGGTTGATGTTGAGCTTGACGCCGTCGTCGGCGCGTCCGCGGAGGTGCTTGCCGAAGCGAGGATCCTCAGAGGGCAGAACGATGCCGTCGGTCTCTGACTTCACTCGGCGAACCACGAGCGGCATGACGAGGCGAGGGAACAGCGGAGCGACCCGTGCCCCGGCGCGCAGCATGGCCGTGTCGATGGTGCCCATTGCCGTGGTCCGGTGGGAGGTGACGAGTTCGGCGAAGCGGCGTGCCGCAACGGCAGGGTCGTTCAGGCGGAGGACTTCGTCGGTGAGCGACAGGATCAGCTCACGCCCCTGCTCGTCGGCCAGCAGACGGCCGAGACGGGCCCGCCGGCGACGCTCTCGGGATGACTCGTCGGCGAGGCTTGCGGCGAGCAGTTCGCGTGCGATCGCGACTGCCGCGTCGGCCTCGGCGGCAATCTCGGCCACGTCATCAGTTCCGCTGGCGTCGGCGTCGACACGGGACGGTTCGGCGAGCGTGGCAGGCGTGATGGGCATGACTCCATCACAACAGCCGCATGGGTGGTTCGTCTTGGACGAACTCGCAGGTCAGCATGTCGATTTCGTCCCATTCACCCTTGGCCCGCACGTCGAACTCGGCTGCGCCGTGGACCGCCGGGCGAGATCCCTGAGAGACTGACGGCGTGATCGATCGCGCGCTCGCCGCCGTTGCTGATGTGCTGGCCACCACGCCGCACGTCATGTTTTGCATCAAGAGCGTCGACGGCACCTACCTCGCTGCCAACCAAGCCTTCGCTGATCGGGCGGGGGTGGCGGCGGTCGGCGATGTCGTCGGCAAGAGCGCAGCCGATCTGTTTCCCGCTGACCTCGTCGACCGGTACGCCGCACAGGACGACGCTGTCATGCGTACCGGCCAGACACTGAGCAACGAACTCGAGGTGATCACGCGTCCGGACGGGAGCTACGGCTGGTTCCTCACGTCGAAGTCACGCTGGCTCGACGACGCAGGCCAACCAGCCGGCCTCGTGATCGTGTCCATCGACCAGCGGACCGCCGTCGACGGGACCGCTCCGCATCGGCGTCTGGCAGCCGCTGTCGAGGTGGCACGCACCCGATTCGCCGAGCAACTCACCGTCTCGGAACTCGCTGACGTCGCTGACATGACGGTGTCGCAACTCGAGCGAACGGCGCGCCGCGTGCTGGGCCTGACGCCGAAGCAGGTGATTCTGCGGTTCCGCCTCGCCGAAGCGCTTCGCCTGCTTGACACGACGACCGAACCAATCGCAGACATCGCGAGCCGGTGCGGCTACTACGACCAGAGTGCCTTCGGCCGACAGTTCAAGCGGACGGTCGGCGTGTCCCCGGCCGCATACCGCTCGGCGCGCCGCTGAGGCACGTATCAGTTCAGTTCTCCGTCTTCGAGGACGGGCCCGTCGGCGGGTCCGAACTGGAACCATGCGTCGATGACCTCGGAGACGGCGGCGTCGTCACCGCTCCAGTCATAGGCCTCGACCTGGGAGCGCGATCGTCGTCCGAGACGAGAGCGGAAGATCTCGAATGCGCTGATGCCTCGCACACTGACCGCACCATCGACGTTCGCGGGTTCCGTGTTGCCGGTCGTGAACGAGCGCCCGTCGACGAATTGGATCGTGACGGGCGTCGGCGGTTCGAAGCCGCGGGCCAACTGCACGGCGGCGGCTTCGACGACGAGCGAGTCTCGATTGCCGGCGAGGTCGAGCGCCTGGCGGATGTCGTGTTCGTGCGCGTGGCAGTCGAACGGCGGGCGATGTTCGCCGATGCCGTCGAGCACGTCGCCGAAGGCCACGTACTGCTCCGCCCACCGATCAAGCAGTGCAGCGGTGGCGAGGTCGCGATTGCGTTCGACCTGCGAAGCCGTCCACGCCTCACCCGGCGCCCCCTCCATCCGGCCGGCGAACGCATCGTCCGGGATCCCCGCCACGTGGGACAGCACGTCGCGCACGTCCCAACCCGGCAGACAGGGCACCGGGGTCGACCACTGTTCGTCGGTCAGCGTCCGGGCGAACGCGAGGAACGAGTCGACGGCAGCGACGTACAGCACGCTCGTCGGCATGTCTGCCGGCTCAGGCAGGTCGCCGCCTGGGTTCGAAGGACTCGGCGGTTCGGTCTCACTCATCGCAACAGTCTGGCCGAAATGCTGCTCGCGGACGGATTCAGTGGGCGTGGACATCGTCGACGCAGTCGTGGCATTCCAACTGCAGCGTCGAATGGCCGATCAGGTGGCGTTGCTCGAGTACCGAACTGAGATGCTCGACGGTCGACTGGGCGTCGTGCACCGACAGTTCACCGTCGACCACCACGTGGGCGGTGGCACTCACCTGGCCGCCGCCGATCGGACGAAGGTGGACGTGATGGACATCGTCGACACCGGGCTGCTCGAGCAACACCTCGATGACATCGCTGGTCGACACCCGTGCCGGTGTTCGGTCGAGCAGCAACTGTGAGGCCGCGACGATGAGTCGCCAGGTCGACCAGAGCACGGCGACCGACAGCAGCAACGAGGCGGCGGGATCGATCCACGCCGGGCCACCTGCCGACAGCAGGACACCAGAGAGCACGACGATCACCGAGCCGGCGAGATCGGTCAGCAGATGCAGTCGTGCAGCACGCAGTGAGATCGCCCCGCCATGATCACCGTGACCGTCGTGATCCCCGTGACCGTGGCCGACGAGGAGCACGCTCGCGCCGTTGACGACGATCGCGATCACTCCGATGACGATGACCCCTGAACCGTCGATCTCCTGCGGCGACAAGAGTCGCCCGATCGACTCCCAGACGATCCACACGACCGACACGACCAGCAGCAAAGCGGAGACGAAGCCGCCGAGGGCATCGGACTTTCCGAGGCCGTACGTCCACTGCTCGTCAGCCGGACGTCGCGCCATCCGCACGGCGATCAGCGCGGTGATCAACCCGAGGGCATCGACGGCCTGATGGGCCGCATCGGCCAACACCACGACTGAGCCGATCGCCAAGCCCACCATGACCTGGATGATCGCAAAGGCGACATTGGCTGCCGAGGCACCACCGAGCCGCCGAGCCGTGGCTCGGGACGTGCCGTGAGCATGATCGTTCGGCTCGTTCGCCGACTGCGTGCGATTCTCACTCATTGAGAACGATGGTAGCGGGCGAACCCGTGGCCGACACGGCACTGCGCGACACTGTTCCATGGCCTCCTCCAGTGCACCGTCGCCGGCTCCACACCCCAGCTCGGACTCGGGCTCAGGAGTCGAGCGACTGACCGTTGTCGATCGTCCTGCCGAGGGACGCTATGAACTCCACCTCGACGGTGAGCGCGTCGGGCTCGCCGACTACTCGATCCACGACGATGTCGTCACGATCCCGCACGTGGAAACCGATCCGGCCCATCGGGGCAAGAACTTCGCCGCACGATTGATGGGCGGCGTGCTCGCCGACATCCGCAACCGCGACCTCACGGTGCGCCCGATCTGTCCGTATGCGGATGCGTACATGCGCCGCAACCCCGACACCGAGGATCTGCGAGCCCGTTGACATGTGCCGCAACATCACCACACTGCGCGGGCTCGAACCCGCCGCCACCGCCACCGAGATCGAAGCCGGTGCACGTCAGTACGTCCGCAAGATCACCGGAGTCCAAAAGACGTCCGCCACCACCGAAGCAGCCTTCGAACGTGCCGTTGCCGAGATCACCACGATCACGACGCGGGTGTTGACCGAACTGCCACCGCGCCAGCAACCACCCCGCACCGAGCCGCCGCTGCGAAGAATCGCGCGCCAAGCCCACCGCTGAGCTGCGGCATACCATTCGGGCTCGTACAGCCGTAGCGGCACGTCGTGGCCTGGTTCGACGTCGCGAACTGTCAGGCCGGAATCGCCGGATGCGTACCGTGTCGGCGGCGTCGGCCTGTGACTGCCTGCACGACCTCGGAGATGGTCAGGACGACGAAGAACTGGCCGACCGCAATGCCTGCAACGGTTGCTGACGCTGCGGTGTCGGCGTGGTAGCTGACCGCCAGTCCGACCACCACTGCAAGCCACCCGAATCCGACGGCGACTGCCATCGCCACCGGCACCCGACGCACAAGGAGCACGGCGGTCGCAGGTGGTGCGACCAGGAACCCGAACACCAACAGTGTTCCGACGACTCGGAAGCTCGCGACGACGGTCAGCGACAACAACATCAACATCGCAACGTGCGCGATGCCGGGTCGTAGACCGAGCGTCGCTGCCTTCTCGGCGTTCACCGCCAGTGCGAGAAACGGACGATGCCCGATCGCCACGCCGACGAACGTCAGCACCAGCGCAATGACACCGAGTAGCAGTTCGCCGTTCCGGACGCCGAGCACGTCGCCGAACAGGAACCCGTTCAGATCTCCGGCGAACGAGTTCTGTCTGCTGATGATCACCACACCGAGCGCGAGCATCCCGACGAAGAGCAGGCCGATACCGGTGTCGTCGGACAACTTGGTCGTGCGATGAACGAGGTTGATTCCGAGCACCATGACGACGGCGCTGACCGCAGCCCCCAGCGTGAGGTTGAAGCCGAAGACAACGGCGAGCGCGATGCCGGGCAGCACGCCGTGGGCCATTGCGTCGCCGAAGAACGCCAACCCGCGGATGACGACCCAGGTACCGATGAGCGAGGTCATCGTCGCGGCGAGCAGACCGCCGAGCAGCGCCCGACGAGTGATCTGGGAACCGAATGCGTCGAGGAAGAAGTCGATCATCGAGCTCGTCTCACGGCCGGTGGGCGCTTTGGGCTCCCCGACGGCTCACGGGGTCAGCGCTTCGGCGACGAGATCGGCATTCAACTGCATCATGCCAAGATACGTCTCTGCACCGGAGCCCTCCTCGCCGAGGCTCTCGCTGAACAGTTCGACGACTGCGATGTCGCCGCCCACCTCGCCTGCGAGCGCGTCCGCCAACTGCGTCGACTGGGTCGTCTCGCCGAACACCGCCGGGATGTTCTCGGCTTCGATCAGCTCGGCCAATTCCTCGATGTCAGCCGCAGATGGTTCGGCGTTCGTGGTGAGCGAGGGCACGATTGCGCCGACGACTTCGAAGTCGTAGCGGTCGGCGAAGTAGGCAAAGACCTCGTGGTTCGTGATCAACACGCGCGCCTGCTCGGGAACCGGAGTCAGCACCTCGTCCATCGAGGCGTCGAGGGCTGACAGTTCGGTGACGTAGGCCTCGATCGATGCCGACAGTTCTTCGGCATCGACACCGGCGAGCGCGGCGACGGCGGGTTCCAACGCTTCCACTGCGGTTGCGATCCGCGTCGGGTCGGTCCAGATGTGGGGATCGTCGCTCCCGTGGTCATGATCGTGGTCGTCGCCGTCCTCGTCCGAGTGCTTCTCCTCGTCGGAGTGCTCTTCGTCGCCATGGCCCTCGTCGCCGTCGGAATGCTTCTCCTCGTCGTGGTCCTCGTCGCCATGATCCTCGTCGCCATGATCCTCGTCGCCGTGGTCTTCGTCGTGGTCCTCGTCGCCATGATCCTCGTCGCCATGATCCTCGTCGCCATGGTCCTCGTCGCCGTGGTCTTCGTCGGAGTGCTCGTCGTGCTCCTCGCCGTGATCATCGTGGCCCGAGAACTCGAGGAGGTCGATCTCGTCGGCGAACGCAAAGACCGGCGTGCCGGTATCGGAGACATTGGCGATGATGTCGAGCATGCCTTCTTCGAATCCGGCCCCATTGACGATGAGTAGATCGGCATTCTCCATCGACTCCGCCTGACGTGCCGACGGCGAGAAGTCGTGCGGGTCCGAGCCGAGCGGCATGATGACCTCGACGTCGGCCTGCGTACCGACGGCTGCCGCCACGACATCACCGAGAATGTTGGTCGTCACCACGATCTGCGCACGCTCAGCCGACCCCGCAGAGGCATCCGCCGCCCCTGCGGTCGAGTTGTCCGACGTATCCGAGCCGCACGCAACGGCAGCGGCCGCCAATGCGACCACCCCCAAGACCCGGCTCGAGGTACGGATAGTATTGAGAACTCTTCCCATAGCATTCAGGTTATGGGAATCATTCCAAGAACGGCAACGCTGATGGACGGATCGTCCGACAACCGGCAGACGAACGATGCCGCTTCCCCCGCAGCAGGTGGCCTTGCTCCCTCGATCAGCTTCGACGGAGTACTCGTCGACCGCAGCCACGTCCGAGTACTCGCCGTCGATCGCTTGGACCTCCACGCCGGCTACACGGCACTCGTCGGTCCCAACGGCTCCGGCAAGTCGACGTTGCTGCACGTGATCGCCGGTCTGCTCCGCCCGGTGGCGGGCGCCGTGACGGTGACATCGGGCGCATCGGACGGATCGGGCGCGCGCCGTGTCGCCTACGTCCTGCAATCCCAGCATGCCTCGGAGCACCTGCTGGTCACGGCGCGCGAGGTCGTCCAACTCGCCCGACGCGGGCGGCGTTTCGGTCAGGCCGGTCGGGACGACCGCCGGTGCGTGGACGCCGCGTTGGAGCGGTTGGGCGTCGCCGATCTCGCGAACCGACATCTCGCCGACATGTCCGGAGGGCAGCGCCAACGGGTGTTCATCGCTCAGGGCCTGGCCCAGGATGCCGACATCCTCCTGCTCGATGAGCCGGTGGCGGGTCTCGACCTCGCCTCCGAACAGACCATCAGGGGCGCCATCGACGAGGAGTGCCTGTCAGGTCGCACCGTCGTGGTGGCCACTCACGACCTCGACGAGGCGAGCCGCGCCGACCGGGTCGTGATGTTGAACGGCACCGTCATCGCCGCCGGGTCGCCAGCCGAGGTGCTGCAACCGCAGTTCCTCCGACAGGCGTACCGCGGGCGTGTGCTGGAACTGGGTGATGGATCGATCGCCGTCGACGACGATCATCACCATTGAGCCGGCGTCACGCGACCGGCATCACTCGACTGACATCTGGGCACCGACATCGGGGTCGACCGACGTCGCTCCGACGACGGCGGCAGCCAGCGCCGTGCTGATCGGCACCGATGCGACGAGACCGATCGAGCCGACCAGCGCTCGGACGATCTCCACCGCAACGACTTCGCGGGTCGCGACCGACGAGATCGACTGACCAGCTTCCTGAAACAACAACAGCAACGGCAGCGCCGCACCTGCATAGGCCAGGAAGAGCGTGTTGACCGTGGATGAGATGTGATCACGACCGATCCGCACCGCTCGGCGGTACAGATCTGCCATGTCGGCTTCGGGCCGGGCTCGTTTGAGTTCCCAGACCGCTGACACCTGAGTGACGGTCACATCGTCGAGCACCCCCAGCGAACCGATCACGACGCCGGCGAGCAGCAGACCCTGCGGATTGATGTCGGTGCCGAGCGCCCCCAAGAAGCTCACCGATTCGTCGGCGAGACCGGTGAGCTTGGATCCTCGTACGAACAGCCAGGCCAGCAGTGCCGTGATCGACAGACTCGCGATCGAGGAGAGCAGCGCCGCAGCGGTTGCGAGGTTGAATCCGTGTGCGAGGAACAGTGCGATGAAGGCAATGGCTCCGGCCGCGACGAGCGCGACGGCCACTGCATTCGTTCCGGCGAGGATGGCAGGCAGCACGAACATCACGATGACGAACAGGCTCGCGCCGAGTCCTGCCAACGCACCAGCGCCACGCCACCGGCCCAGGATGAGGATGGCGACGACGAACAACAGCGTCAAGATCAGCAGTGGTGTCGAACGTTCGAAGTCGTAGAAGAACACCTGGAACGTTCCGTCCGCGTTGTCGATGATGTCGACCAGGATCGCGTCGCCGTCGCGGATCGGGCTGCTCAGGGGCTGCTCGAACGTAACCCGCTCACCGGCCCGTTCGCCCTCCGAGACTGCGATCTCGATCGTTCTGCAGCCGAGCAGCGGGTCATAGCTGCACGGCGTGACCTCGACGGAGGTGACTCGACTGCGAATCGGATCGCCGTCGAGGCCGAGCGGGTCGTCACCGCCATCAGATCCCGATGGCCACAAGAACAACAGCCCGGCACACACCAGCACGGCGCACACGCCGACCGCCACCCACATCGCCCGTTGAATCGTCGGGCGGATGGGGAGCGGTGCTTCGTCGGAGAAGTCGGTCGAATGGGAGTGCATCAGCAGCTTCGTTCGAGCATCGCGTCGGCGATCTCTTTGACGAGTTTTGCGCCGACCATCGCCGTCATCTCGACGACATCGCGCGTCGGATTGAGCTCCACGATGTCGGCGCCGACGAGCGGGCCGGGAAGCGCGTCGATGATGTCGAGCACTTCACGCACGGTCAGCCCGCCCGGTTCGTGGTGCGAGACGCCTGGCGCCACCGATGGATCCAGACCATCGAGGTCGATGCTCAGATAGATCGGCCCGGAGATCGCTGACGCGTCGAAGTCGCCGACCTGGCGGGCCGACAACATCGTGACGTTCCACCGCTCCCCCTGCTCGCGCTGATGCGGCGTCGCCGTACGGATACCGATCTGGACCAGCGCGGTCATGCACTCGGCTTCGAGTGCCCGGGCGAACGGCGAGGCATGGCTGAGGGGGTTGCCGTCGAGGTCATCGTAGATGTCGGGGTGCGCATCGATGTGGACGACGGTCAGATCGTCGTGACGTTCGCGAAACGCGCGCAGGATCGGATAGGTGATCGAGTGATCTCCCCCGAGGGTGATCGTCTGGCGGCCGGCATCGAGTTGCGCACGAATCGCTGCAGTGATCAGGTCGGCATCTGCGTAGGAACCGACCTCGTTGGCAACATCGACGTCGCCGATGTCGTCGAGTTCGCCGACCACCTCCACCGAGGATTCCGATGCGTGGTTACCGGAACCCGAGTGCAGAGCTGCGCGGATGGCGGCAGGCCCGAGCGCCGGACCGCGCAGGTGCGAGGAGTTGGCATCGAGAGGCACGCCGAGCAGGGAGATCACGCGACGCACGCTAGTGCCGTGTCAGGAAACGTCTGCCCGTTCTGCGACGCGCTTCTGACCCGGCGTTAGCACGACGTATCGGTCGAAATCCTCGGCTCGGGTCGCTCCGGTTCGCGTACGAGCTCGCTGTTCCGGACCTTCGGGTCGTGGCAGTCGGCAGATTTCCGTACCTGTTGTTCTACTTGGAGCGCCCAACATCGGTCGACGTCTGGGGGTGAGTCCCATCCCGCGGTGTAGGAGGCGGTCATCGCCGAGGTGGTGATGGCCATCGTGCGATTCTCAATAGCGACCAAGCCAATTGAGAGGAACACCGCACGATGACCACCTATGAGTGGATATGCGTGGGTTTCGAGCGGTTGGTCGCGGCAACGTGATTCCGGAAACGGCGTTGACAGAGCTGTCGAAGTAGCTACACTGATGGTGTGAACGTAGCTACTTCGAGATCGGAGGTCGGGATTCGCGACCTCAAGAATGGTCTCAGCAAGTACATCGATCGCGTGGAGGCCGGTGAAGAGGTGATCGTCACCGATCGAGGTCGCCCGGTCGCCAGACTCTCTCCACTCGACGCACCACACGATCGCCTCGCTGACCTCGTAGCCGCCGGGGTGGTTCGACCACCTGCGAGCGGCAGTCGTCACCTTGCTCGTTCGCGAGTCAAGCCAAAGGGAAATGTGAGCAGTCTCGTTGCTGAGCAACGGCGGTGATCACCTACGTCGACACCTCGTCCCTGATCAAACTCATCGTCGATGAGGAGGGGTCGGAGCGAGCTGAACTGATCTGGCGGTCAGCCGATTCGGTTGCCTCGGTGAGCCTGGTCGTGGTCGAAGCGCGCGCTGCGCTCGCTGCAGCCGAGCGCGCGAGACGGCTTTCGGTCGCTCAGTCGCGCGTTGCCAAGACAGAGTTGGCCGCGTTCGTCGACGATCTCCATCTTGTTGAGGTGACCGAGGAACTCATCGAGCGCGCAGCACAGCTCGCTGAGACCGAGTCGCTGAGAGGCTTCGACGCAGTCCACCTCGCGACGGCGCTGTTCGTGAGCGCCGCAGTACTCACGAGCGCAGACCGAGCGCTGTGTGAGGCAGCCGAACGGCAAGGCCTACACATCGCCGACCCGCTCACGGCGTGACCCGACCGATCTGCCGCGATGAACGATGCCGAAGAACCGCTCGACGGCGGTAACTCGAACCCGGACGTCGTTCGCGTTGGCGACACCGTTCGGCGAGCGGCGGGGCGATGGACACCGGCAGTTCATCAACTGCTCGACTACCTCAATGAGCGTTCGTACCCTGCGCCGCGACCGTTGGGTTTCGACGACAGCGGCCGAGAGATCTTGTCCTTCATCCCCGGCCGATGCGTCCACCCAGACGCACTCGAACTCATCGCAGAGGAGGAAGGACTGACTCGTGTTGGCCGACTCATCGCCGACTACCACCATGCTCAGCAGGGGTTCGTGCCCAGCGACGACGCGATCTGGCGAGACGAAGGTCGTGATCCGAGCGGGTCGACCGAAGCCGAGTTCCTGTTGGATGCGGGCGATCTCGGTGCGCATGTACACACGGAGCTTGGCGTCGAGGTTCGACAGTGGCTCGTCCATCAGGAACACTTTCGGCGAGCGGATCAGCGCACGGCCCATCGCGACACGTTGACGCTGGCCACCGGACAAGTTGCCCGGCTTGCGGTCGAGGTAGTCCTCGAGCTGCAACACCTTCGCAGTCTCCTGCACCCGGTGCGCAATCTCGTCTTTGGCGATGCCGGCGATCTTCAGCGGGTACGCCATGTTCTTGCCGACCGTCATGTGTGGGTACAGGGCGTAGTTCTGGAACACCGTCGCGATGTCACGGTCCTGCGGAGCGACGTCGGTCATGTTCTGGTCGGCGATGAATAGGTCGCCGCTGGTGATCGATTCGAGGCCGGCGACCATGCGCAGCGCGGTCGACTTGCCGCAGCCCGACGGCCCGACGAACACGACGAACTCGCCTTCTTCGATCTCGAGTGAGAAGGCTGCGACGGCCGGTTCGGCGTCGGGCGTGTAGCGCTTGGTGAGTCCCTTGAGGGAGACGTAGCTCATCTGGTGTTCTTTGGTGGCGGGGTGGTCTCGTGTGAAGGGAGCGCGTCGGCCGGTCCCCATGGGGCGAACGCAACGGTGCCGTAGTTGTTAAGGATGGTCTCGTCGTCTTGGGCCGCAGCGAATCGCCACATGCGCTGTACCAGGTCGCGTTTGATGTCGGTGTAGGCGGCTTCGTTGGTGACGTTGTTCTGTTCAGTTGGGTCCGACTCGAGGTCGTATAGCTCGTCGAAGTCGAAGCCGTTGTACACGTATTTGTGCGTGGCGGTCGCGACAATGCGTTGGGTGTAGCCGAGTTCGACGCCGTTGAGTTGGGAGTAGAAAGTGTTGTCCCAGTCGGTTGCTGTATCGGTGAGCACGGGGGTGAGGCTGCGACCGGTGTAGGTCGTTGCGGTGTCGATGCCGGCGAGGTCCAAGATGGTGGGGGTGAAGTCGGCGAGGGTGATGAAGCGGTCGTCGATGCGGCCCGGGTTCGCTATCAGGTTGGGGTGGCGGATGATGGCGCAGATCTCGTACGCCTCGCGGAATGACGGGACGCCTTTGAGGTAGATGCCGTGGGCGCCGACGTAGTCGCCGTGGTCGCTCAGTCGCAGCACCAAAGTGTTGTCGGCTTGTCCGGTGGCGTCGATGGCGTCGAGGACCTCGCCGAACATAGCGTCCTGCATGGTGCAGTAGGCCCAGTAGTGGCGGATGGCGTCGCGGTGCTCGTCTTCGGGGAGTTGGTCCCAGAACTGTTGGCGCATACGCCGGTAGATGCCGGGCCGGTCGGCAAGATCGTCTTTCCAGCTGTCGGGCAAGGCGATGTTGTCGTGGTCGTACTGGTCTACGTAGCGCTGCTCGGGGACGTAGGGGTCGTGCGGGCCGTGCGGGCCAATGAACACACACCACGGGTTGTTGGTCGCGGCGAAACGTTTGATCGAGTCGATGCCTTCGCTAACGGCCTGGTAGTCGGCGGTGTCTTCGTACCCGTTTGGCGTGTTCGACACGAAGCTGTCGAACAGCGTGAAGTTCCCCCATCCGGGTCGGTACACCTGGCCACGCTCGCGGGGTTCGTCGGCCTTGTCGCTGTAGCTGGCCAGTGGTGCATGGTTGGAGTCGTCTTTGCGCGAGAACACCGAGAGCTCTTCCCAGCCTCGGTCAGCGGGATCCTCGAGCGCGGACAGGTGCCACTTGCCGGCAAACGCGAGCTGGTAATCGGCGTCGGCGAGGCTTTCGCTGAACGTCGCGATGCCGTCGTTGATGCCCTGATTGATGGCCGACGGGTTGAGCACGTTGTTGAACACGCCGTGCCGGCTCGGGTAGACGCCGGTCATGAACGTCACCCGCGAGGGGCAGCAGTGCGCTGTCGGGCAGAACGCGTTCGGGAACCGGACCCCCTCGGCAGCGAAGCGTGTCGCGTTCGGTGTGATGCAGGGATGATCGGGTGCAAGGACGGCGCCTTGCTCCTGGTCGGTCATGAAGATGACGATGTTGGGTCGGCTGGTCGAGGTCATTTGATTCCGGTTCTTGCGATGCCCTGGACGAAGTACTTCTGGAAAAGTAAGAAGACGAGCAGGACGGGGATGAGGCTGAGGGTCGCCATGGCCATGATCGGGCTCCACTCGGTGTTGTTGAAGCCCTGCATCGCGTTCAGGCCGAGGGTGACGGTGTAATTCTCCTGGGAGGTGAGCACGACGAGCGGCCACGCGAAGTTGTTCCAGGTCCACAGGAACGTGAGGATCGTCAACACGCCAATGGCGGGCTTGGACAGTGGGACGACGATCTCACGGAAGATCCGGAACTCGCTCGCTCCGTCGATGCGTGCGGCTTCGAGGATTTCGTCAGGGATCGACACCATGAACTGGCGGACAAAGAAGATCCCAAACGCCTCGGCAGCGAACGGCAGGATCACTCCCCACGGTGAGTCGACCAAGCCGAGTTCGTTCACGATCAAGAACCGCGGGACCAAGATGACCTGGATGGGCAGGGTCAGGGTCGCGATGATGACGAAGAACAGGGTCTTGGAACCGCGGAACGCGAACTTCGCGAACGTGTATCCGGCCAGCAGATTGATCGGGACGGTGATCCCGACGCGCATCACCGTGATGAAGATCGAGTTCCGATACCAGCGGGTCCACTGGAAGTCGGACCAGCCGTCACTGAAGTTCTCGTTCGTGAGCCGATCAGGCAACAAGTCGACGTCGCGCGCAATCGCGTCGCTGTTCGGAATGAACGCGGTGACAATCAGCCAATAGATCGGAAAGAACATCGCCACGGTGCCGATCGCGAGACCAAACCAGGTGATGAGTCGGCCAACGTTCAGTCGCTTCGGTTGCGGCCGCCTGTCCGTCGCCGACTCGGACTCTGACGAAGTGATTGTGGTGGTGGCGGTCATACGACGATGTCGTCCTGGCGGGTGACGCGCCATTGAATGAGGGTGATGATCATGATGATCACCATCAACACAAGACCAATCGCGTTCGCATAGCCGAAGCGGCGGACCTGGAACGCGGTGTCGAACGCGTACACCGGCAGAACCGTCGTCGAGTTGCCTGGCCCGCCGCCGGTCATCACGAACACGAGGTCGAACGCTTCGAAGGAGTAGATGATGTTCAACACCGCCAGCAGGAAGGTGGCAGGCATCAGCAGCGGCAAGGTGATGTAGCGAAACGTTTGCCAGGGTGTCGAGCCGTCAACGGTGGAGGCTTCGAGGTATTCAGGTGGGATCGTCTGCAATGCAGCGAGGTAGACGATCATGCAGAACCCGAGTCGGGCCCACACCGTCGTGATCGACAAGGTGATCATGGCCAGGTTCGGATCCGTCAGCCAGCTCACCTCGCCGAGACCGATCTGGTCGAGGGTGGCGTTGATGATGCCGTAGGTGTCGTTGAACACCCAGCTGCCAAGGGTGCCAATCACGACCGACGACACCACGAACGGCAAGAAGTAGATGGTGCGCATGAACACCCGGCCCGGCAGTTTCTGGTTGAGGCCGAGCGCAGCGATCAAGCCCAGCACGAGACTGGTCGGAACCGTCAAGATCCCGAAGATGAACGTGTTCTTCAGTGACTCCCAGAACAGCTTGTCGCCTAGGAGTTCGGTGAAGTTGGAGAACCCAACCCATTCAGCCGGCGAAATCGTGTCCCACTTGTGGAAGCTCATCCACACCGCGAACACCAGGGGCGCGAACACGAAGACCGTGAACACGATCAGGTTCGGCGTCAAGAACAAGTACGGGGTGAGGTTGCGGCGACGAGACCGTGCGCGCTCCGATGGCGGTTTCGATGTGCTCGGCGTTCGTGTCGGGACGACGGTCGTCACGAGAGTCCTTTCGGGAGTTCCGTAACGAACGGACCCCTCCTCCTGGTGAAGGGGGAAGAAGGGGTCCGTTCGCAGGTGAGAGCCGAACCGTAGGTCGGCGTACGTCTTCGGCTAGCCGGCGAGTGCTTCGTCGACTGCCGCAGCAATGTTGGCCGCAGTGTCTTCAGCGCTCTGCCCCGAGGTCCACGCGAGTTCGATCTCGTTGGCCATGGCACCGTTGATGCCCGGGAACGTCGGCTGGGCCATCGTGACTGCCTGGTCGGGGTTGATCAACGGCATGACCTCGTTGGCGAAGAACTCCATCTCGGTCTGGAAGCTCGACCACGTCATGCCCGCGTCGATCACGGACTGGCGTGTCGGGATGAACAGCGCGTCGGCAGCGAAGATCGCCTGTGACTCGGCGCTGGTCAGGAACTTCACGAAGTCGGCGGCGACTTCGGGGTTCTCGGCGTCGCGGGTGACCGCAATGCCGGTGCCGCCAACGTCAGCGCCGCTCCGCATGCTGCACGGAAGATGCGTGACACCCCACTCGGCGGGATCCATCTGGTCCGCCAGTGAGGGCATGATGAAGAAGCCGTGCATCATCATCGCAGCGCGGCCACTCGAGAACAGCGTCAAGATGTCGTCCGAGCCCTTCATCGTGTTGCCGTCCGACACATGGCCCTCATCGAACCAACGTTGCGTCCACTCAATCGTTTCGATCGCCGCTGCTTCGTTGAACTGCGATGCGGACAACTCGTCGTTGTACAGCTGGCCGCCGTTGTCGAACACCATCGACAAGTAGCGCTTGCCATTGTTGTAGAAGTGGGAGAACCCGATCTCGGCGTCGGTGTTGTCGATCAGGTTCGTCGAGTTGTCGAGGAACGTGTCACGGTCCCAGCACTCCTCGCCCGTTGCCGGCGGGGTGAGGCCTGCCTCTTCGAAGTACTTCTTGTTGTAGAAGAGACCAATCGTGTCCTGATGCAACGGCAGCGCGTGCGGTGACCCGTCGAACGACATCAAATTCAGTGCCGGGCTCTGGTAGTCGTCGGTGAACCCGTCCTCCAGATATGGAGCCAGGTCGATCACACCGTCTGCCTTGGCCCAGTTGATGATCATGCCGACAAAGCCGCCGCGCACGATGTCTGGTGCCGTGCCACCGGCGAGTGCGACATCGACCTGATTCGTGTAGTCCGGCGGTGGCGGCGTGACGTCGAGGTTCACCGTCACGTTCGGGTTCGCTGCCTCGTAGTTCGCGATGATCGTGTTGAACGCTGCTTCTTCAGCCGGGTTTGCCCACGTCGAGAAGTCGAGTTCCACCGCCTCCCCATCTGCAGGCTCCGGAGCGGGTTCCGGTTCGCCAGCGGACTCGGTCGGTGCCGGGTCCGTGGTTGGCGCATCTGTCGAGTCGCTGGACTCGTCGCTTCCACCGCACGCGGCGGCAATCAGCGACGCGACCGCAAGCCCTGCAAGCCCTCGTGTCAGTCGTTGGTTCTTCATGTTTCCCCCTCTGGGATCGGGCACCGAACGCCAGATTACGCCAGCGCTGGCGCGTGTTGCGAAAGTCACCGTAGCAACTTCGAACCTGTTACGCCAGCGCTGGCGTAACACGGTCTCTCAGACACCTGAACAAGGTGGCAAGATGGGCCACGTGAAGCCAGCGCCGACACTTCAAGATGTTGCAGACCTCGTCGGAGTCAACCCGCGCACCGTGTCACGAGTCGTCAACAGAGAAGGCGGCTTCAGCGCAGCAACCCGCGACAAAGTCCTCGCCGCCGTCGACGAACTCCAATACCGACCCAACCGCGCCGCACGCGCCCTGATGACCCAACGCACAGACACGCTTGGCCTCGTCGGAGGCGATCTTGCCGACCCGTTCTTTGCCGAACTGGCCGCAATGGTCGACCGGGAACTCACCGACCGCGGACGCACCATGCTCTTCTCCTCGCGCGGGCCAGACAAACAAACCCAACAGTCCGTGCTCGAGCGTCTGCAATCACATGCCGTCGACGGAATCATTCTCTTCCCGGCACCCGACAGCGTCGACCAAGTACGCGCACTCGTCCGGACAGGTCTCCGAGTCGTGCTCATCGACCCCGTCGACGCCGCCGACGATCTCCCCGTCGTGCGATCCGAAATCGACATTGGAGCGCGCGCCGCCGGCGACTACCTCACTCGTTCAGGACGCTCATCGATCGTCATGCTCGGCAGCATCCACACCGCCCCCACGAACGGAGCCGGCCACCGCGAGCGCGGCTTCCGCCAATCACTCGAACAATCCAGCCTGCCGGACGACGCATGGACCGTGATCAACACCGAACCAACAATGGACGGCGCCCACCGAGCCGTTCGAGCTCTGCTCGTCGAGCGCCCAGACACCGACGCCATCTTCGCGAACAACGACATGATGGCAATCGGCGCGCTCCACGCACTCACCGAACTCGGCCGCACCGTCCCCGGCGACGTCGCACTCATTGGCTACAACGACCTGCGCATCTCATCGGAAACCCAACCCGCGCTCACCACCGTCAGAATAGATCGCGAAGCAGTCGCACACGCAGCCGTCCAACTGCTCAGCGACACCCCCGACAACACCGCAGCCGAAATCGCGATCCCGACCGAACTCGTCATCCGCGACTCGGCCTAGTCGACGAAAGACCCCCACCCGCTCGATAGCGACAAAGCCCCAGGACGACGCACCAGCGGAAGATCCGGCAATATTTTTCGTCGGACCTGGCCCATAACGCGCGGGCGAGAACCCAGCAACCGCGTCCCCGAAGTGTTGGTGCCGGTCGGTGACACTCGAACATTGCCTGACACGGCAGTAGCCATCGAGCCGCACAGCGAGTCGGCGGCCCTCAAGCGACGCGTTCGGTGAGCACGCCGGCGGAGCGACGCTCGTAGCTCCATTCGTCGAAGGTGAATCCCCAGTGCTGCTCGATGAGCTCCACTGCTCGGTCGGACAGCGCACCGAAGCTGTTCTTACGGTAGCCAGACTGGCTCCGTACGTACGCCTCGATCAGCGGCGCCGCCTGCTCGTGTCCGTCGAGGTCGAGACTCGAGTAGATCGACGCAACGGTCTGCTCCGGGGCGTCATCCAGATCGGCGTAGGCCACTTCGATCAGCCGGCCGGCCGGGATCTGCTCACGATCGACCAGATACTGACGCATCACGTGGCCGTAGATCTCCAACACGTTCGACTCGATGTCGTCGTCGGTGACCGACTGCAACGCCGTCAGACCGAGGATCTTGCGATGCAGGTTGATCGTCGACGGGAACACCTCGTAGGGCGACCGATGGATGAAGACGAACCGGGCATCGGGATACAGCTCGAGGAGCAGCGGGACTCGAGCGGTGTTCACCGGGTTCTTCAGCAGCAGCCGGCGGCCGTCGGCGTGCAGTGCAGCGGTGCGCAGGATCTGGTCGTACTTGCGTTTCACTTCGTTGCGGGCACGTCGAGGGGCGCCGTCGAACAGCACCGATCGACGGAAGGTGCTGACGGCGTGGCGCGGGAACAGGAACTGCAGGTACCAGGAGTAGGGCGTGACCTTGGCAAGCGGGATCTCCTCCTCCTGCGGCGCGTCCATCGGCCACTCCATGTCATCCATCGGCCGTCGAGTCGGCACGAATCGCTCGAACAGCGACGGCAGCCAACCCTTGGTCGACACCGAGAAGTCCGGTGCCAGTGCCTGGAACATGCGCAGCGACCCGAACTGGGGGTCCTGACTCAACAGATTGTGGAGATGCGTCGTTCCGCTGCGCCAGTGCCCGATGATGAACACTGGCGGCTGGTCGATGGGCTGCGCAGCCCGTCGACGACCGTGACGGATCCACTCGTATGCCTGGAGCGGCGTGCCGATGACGCCCGCAAGAGTGATCCCGAGCGTCCGCGGAATCCGGCGCACTGCGGTCGTCGGGAGCCGATGCGCGAGGCGCAGCACCGTGCCGGGCCGGATGAACGACAACAGCCCGAACTGATAGCCCAGGTCGCCTTGTCGGCCGTTCTGCTTCTTGCTGCTCTTCTGGTTGCGTTCAGACATGGGGTATCAACTCCTGTTGGTTGGCGGGTCGAGCGTCTGCTGGACGGTCGGGGTAGAGGAAGCGAACGGTGAGCGCCGTGAGCGCGAAGAGTGCTCCGCACACGATCCAGCTGGCGCGGAATCGAGCGAGGTCGGCAACGCCGTCGGCTTCGGCGTCCACGATCGTCACGGCGACGGCGATACCGACCGCCATGGCGATCTGACGCATCGTCGTATTGCCTGCCGCAGCCATTGCGTAGCGCTCGGGGTCGACGTCACGCATCGCAGCGGCAGCAAGCATGGGGAAGCCCAACCCGACGCCGGCGCCGAGCAGCACGGCTCCCGGCAGGAAGGCACCGAGGTAGTCGGGTTGCTCACCAATCCGAATGGCCCACCAGGCAACTGCGGCTGTCGACGACAGCGCACCGACAGCGATCACGGTTCGGTGGCCCACCGCTGTCGCCCAGCGGCCCGCCGGTCCAGCGACGATGGCCATCATGACCGGTGCCGGCGCAATTGCAAGGCCGCTGCGGATCGTTGCGTACCCCCACAGGTCGACGAGGAACGTCGGGGCCAGCACCAACCAGCCGGTGAATCCGGCGACGAAGAACAGCGTGCCGACTCCGGCCACGGAAAAGGATCGATGCATGACGATGGCCGGGTCGAACACGGGCGCCGGGTGCGAGTCGGTACGACGCACCAGTACGGCGATGCCGACAACGGCAGCGGCGAGCGAACCGAGTACGACCGGGCTGATGATGCCGAGCGCACCCGATGCGACGATTGCGAACACCAGCAACCCCACACCGATTGCCCCGGCGGGCACCGCAACGAGGTCGACACGACGGGCAATGGTCGGATCCGAACTGTCGACCAATCGCATGCGTGATGCGACTGCTGCGACAGCAGCGATCGGGACATTGACGAGGAAGACCCATCGCCATCCGGCGGCATCGACGAGGACCGCGCCCGCAGTTGGTCCGATGGCCGCTGCGAGCCCGGCCATTGCACCCCAGATGCCGATCGCAGTTTCTCGGTGATCATCGTCGACAGCGTGGAGGATCAGCGCCAGCGACGCAGGTATCAGCAAGGCCCCGCCCAACCCCTGGACGACACGCGCCGCGATCAGTACAGCGAGCGACGGAGCGAGGCCTGACAGCAGTGATCCCGCGGTGAAGATCCACAGGCCCGCGACGAAGACCCGTCGCCGACCGTTGCGTTCGGCGAGCCATCCGCCGATGAGCAACCCTGCGGCCACCGTGATGTTGTACGCGGTGAACACCCAGGAGACGGCGGCGCGCGAGGAGCCGTCGAAGGCTGCTTCGATCTCCGGGAGCGCCACCGAGATGATCGTGATCTCGAGCGCGATGAGGAAGACTGCGACCGAGCAGATGATGGTCGTGAGCGTCGCCTGGCGATTCATGCCGCCACCGTGACCTTCGCTGTGTCGGACGTGGTGCCCGGGTTCGTGGCGGCGGTCGTGGTGGCGGTTGCGGTGGGTGTCGTCCCGGCCGGGCCCTCGGTGTCTCGACCGAAGCTCGTTGCAAGGGCGTACTCGATGATCGTGTCGAGGTAGGTCCGACCGTCGGGCATCTCGATACCGGCTGCGCGCAGCGTCGGCTCGGTGCGGCTGGTGTCGAAGATCGTGTTGACGGCGGTGTACGGCTGATACGGGCTGAACCCGTTCAGGGCTCTCGCTGCGACCCGGCCTCTCCGGCGGATCTGTCCCCATCGTTTCGGTGCGTGTCGGGGCATCGTGGCGACCGTGGTCATCACGTGCCAGCGCGCCATGCCGACGAGCCGTGTGTCGACGCGCTCCGCGGCGCTGTGTCGCCGCGCCGCGGCATTGCAGCCCTCCACGAAGTCCTCCATCGCAAACGCCGTCGGTCCCGCGGTGAGATGGTGCGACTCGATGCGTGACGTCGCCGTGTCGGCCAACGCCATCATGGCGTCGGCGACCACGTCGATCGCAACGGCGTCCACGATGCCGGCGCCGCCACGGCACAGCATCGGAAGGCGTCCGGACGTGATCGAACGCATCGGCGCATAGAGCACGTTCCAGTTGGTCGTACGACCGGTGCGCGAATCACCCGCCACGATCGACGGCCGATAGATCGTGACCGGCACGTCGAGTTGTGTTCGCAGGAACCGCTCGGCACGGGCCTTGGTCCGTTCGTATGTGTTGCGAAAGTTGCTCGCCCGATCCGATGGGATCTCGTCGGGATCGACGCGACCCTTGGCGACTCCGGAGACATAGGCGGTGCTGACGTGATGAAATCTCTGGAACGCATGACGACGAGCCGCTTCGGCTGCGAGTTCGTGGACGTGCTCGACGCCGACGACATTGATGCGTTGCGCCTCGTCGAGCGGTAGATCGAAGCGAGTGCTCGCAGCGCAGTGGAACACCTCGGTCACCTCGGACGCCAGCGCGTCCCATCGCGACGAGCTCAAGCCGCAGCGGTGCTCTTCGAGGTCGGCTCGCTGCCAGTGGACCCGGCTCGCCTCGTCGTCGGTGAGCGGTCGCTCATTCGACTCTTCGAACGCAGCGGTGCCACGCGCTGCGGCGTCAGCGGGTGTCTTGGCTCGGACGAGGCACACGATGCGCTGCTGGTCACGCTCGACGAGCCGTGCCAGTAGATGGCTGCCGAGAAATCCGGTCGCGCCGGTCAGGACGATGACACCATTGCCCCGAACTGTCGCCGAAACTGGCGCGGCGCCTGATGCTGCGGGCTCTGGCGAGCGAGTCGGTGTGTCGTGCTGGTCGTGATGGTCGTGATGGTCGTGATGGTCGTGCATGGTGGGCTCCCAGTGATCCGATGCACGTCCGCGAACACGGACGCACATCGCAAGAGAGCCGCTGATCCCGGCCGTGATACACGCAATGTTCAGTTCGTCGCTATAGTTAACATATGTCAACTCACACCTCGGCGGATACTCGACCCGTTTTGACCCTCCCGGCGTTGTCGACGGAGCAACTCGATGCGATCGGTGTGCCCGTTGGCGCACCACGTCGCGCCGGGCTGGTTGGTGAAGTCGGTACGGCTCTGCAACCCTGGCGACTCGCGCTCAAGAGCCGAGCACTGCGCGGCGCTCCACGCGGTAACGGCCGAACCGCTGTCGCGCTTCCCGGCTGGAAGGCACCAGAGCTGAGCACAGCGCCAGTCCGCGGCTACCTCCGGTCGATCGGCCACGACGCCCGGAGTTGGGGCTTGGGGACCAATCAGGGCAATGTGGAGTCGCTACGCGACGAGATGGTGAAACGGGTCCAGCAGTTGGCCGAGCGCTCGGGACGACCCGTGAATCTGCTCGGGTGGAGCCTGGGCGGCGTCGTCGCTCGCGAAGTCGCTCGCTCTGCGCCGGAGTCCGTGCACCGCCTGGTGATCTACGGCTCCCCCGTCGTCGGCGGCCCGACGCACACCGCCGGCGTCGGCACCTATGCCGACGACGAGGTGGCGCGCATCCGCGAGCTGCAGGCGCATCTCGATGCAACCGAACCGGTCACCACGCCGATCACCGCGATCTTCACGCGCAACGACTCCGTGGTCGACTGGCGCGCCTGCATCGACCGGTTCTCGCTCGATGTGACAACCGTCGAGGTCGGCTCGACGCACGTCGGTCTGGGGATCGATCCCGATGTCTGGCTCACCATCGCCGAAGCGCTGGCCGAAGCAACACCCTGACCGTCAGGAGTAGAACGGGTTCTCGCCAGCGGTGTGGTCGGTGAGGTCCTTGACCCGCTCGATCGCCGGCAGGGCAGCGACAAGGGTGGTCTGCACACCGTCGAGCATCGTCATCTTGCTCATCGAGCAACCGTGGCAGCCGCCGCCCATCGTGAGAAACGCAGTGCCCTGGTCGTCGTGGCCGACGTAGGTGACGAAGCCGCCGTGCGACGCGAGCGCCGGGTTGACCTCGGTGGCGATGATGGCGTCGATCTCGGCGGACAGCTCGTCGTCGTTCGTGAGACCCTCGACGTTCGGCGTCTCGGGCTTGTTCGGGTTGCGGATCACGAGACCCTGCGTGGTCGTGTAGTCGAGCGTCGCGCCGGTGAGGAGTTCGAGGTCTTTGCCCGGGATGATCACCTTGAATCCGTCGTGGGTACGCACCTCGTCGTCGAACGCCGCGGTCAGGAACTCTTCGAAGGAGAGGTCGTAGCGGAAGTCCTCGCCGGGCGCCGAGGCGATGCCGAGGCGCAGACCGAGTTGGTCGCCGTCGTCTTCGCCGTCGCGGAGTTCGGTGAGGTGCTCGATGGCTTCGGGCGTGACCGTGATGATCGGTTCGCTGGTGTTGCCGGCACCTGCGTTGTCGTCACGGTCGCCGGCAAGTGCTTCGAGTGGGCTCATGGTTCCAAGGCTACCGTCGAGGCAATGAGCACCAGCAAGACCGACCTCAGCGGCTACCTCCGCGCGCTTCGCTCCGATGCCGACATCATGTCGTCGATCATCCGCACGGCCGACGTGACCGCACCGGTCGCCGCATGCCCCGGCTGGGACATCGCCAAGGTCGTGACGCACACCGGTGACGTGCACCGGTGGGCGACGCACGCACTCGTGCATGGAACGCGTCCTGCGGCCGACGTCGAGTTCAGCCCGTCCGACGACGACGACCTCGCCGTATGGATTGTCGACGGCGCAACCGGGCTGATCGATGCACTGCGCGCCGCCGGACCCGATGCCGACACTTGGCATCCCTTTCCGCTCGAGCAGAAGGCATGGGTGTGGGGGCGTCGCCAGGCGCTCGAGACGGCGATGCACCGCTGGGATGCCCAAGCTGCAGCCGGGCTCGACGCTCACCTCGATGCCGAACTCTCCAGCGAAGGCATCCACGAGTACCTGGAGATGGGATTGCCCCGCGTCGTCGCTCGGGCGGGTGTCCAAGTGCCTGCCCAGAGCCTGCACGTCCACTGCACCGACGTCGACGGCGAGTGGCTCGTCTGGAATGACGACGGCACCTACCGGATGCTGCCCGTGCATGACAAGGGTGACGCCGCGATCCGGGGTAGCGCCGCCGACATCTGGCTGCTGCTGATGGGTCGGCTCGCCCGCGGCGAGGCGGCCGGCAGCATCGACATCGTCGGCGATCCGGTGGCCGCCGACGCCTGGCTCGACCTCCCTGGATGGTGAGCGGTCCGAGCGACGCAAGCATCAGCCGACCCCGACCAATCGGCTTCGCGGCCGTCGCGATCGCCGTGCTCAGCTTCTCGATCAGCTCTGCGGTCATCAAGTGGTCGGCGTCCACCGGATCGGTCGTCGCGTTCTGGCGCATGATCGGTGCAGTCGGCGGGTGGTGGCTGGTCGTCATGTTCAACCGGCAGCGCAGCGGTCGACCCTGGCCGACACGTGAGACGTGGAAACTCGTCCTCCCGCCCGGGCTGTTCTTCGGTGCCAACATCGCGATCTTCTTCACCGCGATCACCCGAACGAGCATTGCTCACGCCGAATTCATCACGACGCTCACGCCGCTGGTCCTGCTACCGGCCGGTGCCTTCTTCTTCGGCGAGCGACCGAACTGGGGTGCGCTCAAGTTCGGGCTGATCTCCCTCAGCGGCATCAGCCTCGTGCTGGCGTTCGGTCCCGAAGGCGGCGAGGCGACGTTGGGCGGGGACCTGTTGATGTTGGTCGTGATCGGAACGTGGACGAGCTACATGCTGACCTCGAAGCGGGCGCGTAGCCGAGGCGTCGACGTCATCGACTTCATGGCGTGCATGATGCCGCTCGGCCTCTTGACCGCCGGGCCGATCGCTGCGTCGATCGCGGGCGATGGCCTGTTCTCGCTGTCGGCGCGCGGTTGGCTCGTCGTGGCGCTGCTGACGGTGGTCACCGGCATGCTCGCCCACGGCTGCATCATCTTCGCCCAGCGGCAACTGCCCGTGGCAACGATCAGCATCATCCAGACCGGTCAGCCGGCGCTCGCGGTGTTCTGGGGGTTCGTGATCCTCGGCGAGTCGGTCCGGGCTCCGCAGATCGTCGGCATGGCGCTCGTGATCGTCGGTCTGTCGCTGTTCACGTGGGCGAGTCAGCAACCGCAGCACGCCGCCCCGAGCGACGACCGCGCTACGCCGTCGACGATTCCTCCGGCAGCGATTGCTGCACCAGCGCACGGAGCGCTTGGCGCCAGCGCACCGACAGACGATCCGCCTGCACGCTGACCGTTCCGTCGCTGCCCGCCGCAAGTGGCAGCGCCCCAGGGATCGTTTCGAGCATCCGCTTGTCCTCGGCACCGATCGCCCGATCGAAGGCGAGCACCTCGTCAGCGGGGACGTCGTGGTCGTGGTTGCGCCACACGATGAAGCTGAACAACGATGACGCGTTGTCGACCGGTGTGGTGCAGAGCAGCAGCACGCGGTCCTGACCCGAGCGCGGGCCGGAGGTGTAGCGCGTGTTCGAGCGGACGATGAACGGGAGGTGGAAGCCGGTCGACATGTCCTGGCCGATCCGTTCGCCGTGTTCGTCGAGCACGTCGACGGCATAGCGGTAACCGACGAAGCCGTCACCCAGGTCGTCGATGTCGACGGATTCGACCACCGGGTCGGTGTCGGCGCCGATCGTGCCGGCGTGGACGTACGGAAAGTGCGCGACATCGCAGAAGTTGTCGACCATGCGAGTTGCCGAGACGGACCACGTCTCGATTCCAGACGTGAGCCGTCGGTACGAGGGATCGGCGTCTTCGGCAATGACCGGTGGCTCACTGCGCGGAGTACCGGGACACAGCCAGATCACGCCGTACTGCTCGCGCACCTCGACCATGCCCAGTCGGGCTGCCGGAGGGATCGGCGCGCCGAGGCCCGACGACGGGATCAGTTCGCACCCACCGTCGGCACCGAATGTCCAGGCGTGGTACGGGCAGACGATGCACCCGTTGTCGACATGGCCGTCGGACAGCGGCGCCTCGCGATGGGGGCAACGGTCGACCGCGGCGCGAGCTGTGCCGTCAGCGGCGCGCCACAGGACGAACGGCCGGTCGAGCACCGTGACACCGAGCGGCTCGGCACGAAGGTCTGCGACGTCAGCGACGACGTACCACTGCGTGAGGAGGCCGACGCTCACGACTCCGGAGAACATGACGCTCAAGGTACCGCCGACTCTTCACGGTGTGTCCGGCAGTCTCCCTGTCCGCCTGTCTGCGCTGAGTCCGGCCCAGCGTGCCAGGATGCCCCGATGCGGATTCTCGTGACCAACGACGACGGCATCGATGCTCCCGGCATCCACGCGCTGGCCAATGCGATGTGCGACATGGACGGCGAGCACGAGATCGTGGTCGCTGCGCCGGACACCGAGTACTCCGGCGCAGGCGCTGCGCTCGGCGCACTGCACATGATCACGCCGGTCATCCGGCCCGTCGATCTTCCACACGTCAACACCGATGAGATCTGGTCGGTCAGCGGTGCCCCGGCGCTGTGTGTGATGTTCGCTCGACTCGGCGCCTTCGGCGCGCCCTTCGACCTCATCGTCTCCGGCATCAATCCCGGTGCCAACGTCGGCCGGGCGGTCTACCACTCGGGCACGGTCGGTGCCGCCCTGACCGGTCGGAACGGCAAGCTGTCCGGTGTGGCGGTGAGCCAGGCGGTCACCGGCTACGGCGTCGAGGGCCAGGCCTGGGACGACGCGGTGCGCTCGATGTCGTTCGATGCCTCGGCGAGCGTCGCCAAGGCCTACGTGCAGGCCATGATCAACGACCTGCCGACCGAGCCGGTCGTGGTCAACATCAACGTTCCCGACCTCCCGCTCGCCGAGATCAAGGGGTGGCGTCACACGGCCGTTGGCGTGCTGCCACCGCGGACCGTCACCGAGGCTCGGCTCGAACCGATGGAGGGTGACGAGGGTGCGTTCCGAGTGGTGATGGACTGGGGTGAGAAGGTGAACGTGCTCCCCGAAGACACCGATGGCGGCTCCGTCGAGGCCGGCTACGTCGCGATCAGCAACCTGACGCGGATGGTCCACGAAGATCGCGCCGACGTGGCGGAGGCGGAAGCGGCGCTGACGGATCTCGTCGGTCACTCGCCGGCCTGACGTCAGCCAGGAACGGCCAGCAGCAGGCGCGACCTACTGTTCGGCGTCGACCGCGGCGATTGCTTTGAGTTCGGGCGTGTTGACCACGCGGACCGATGTCGTGGCCCGTTCGTACACGGTGACGCGCCCGTCGGCGAGCCAGACCGCGTAGTTGCTGTCAGCAGTCCAGATGACCGGGCCGAACGCGTCGACGCACGGCACCGCCGTCCACGCCTCGGGGATGGCTGACGTGTCGATCATCAGACAGTTGGTCGGGTCGTCGGCGTCGCGGACGAATGCGATCATGCCGTCGGGTGACACGTTCTGGCCAGACGGCACGGCGCGACTCCCGATGTCGCCGGCGCGTGCGAAGCCGTTGTTGTCGACGAGCGTTCGCTCACTGCTCTCCCGATCGACGGCAAACACACCGCACTGGAACGTGTCGTCGCACTCGCGAACAAACGCGACCGTCGCATTGATCGCCAGGAGCTCGCCGCTCGTGATTCGCTCGGGCGGGTTCGATGCGTCGAGCGCGAACACGCCACCGAGTTCGGTTTCGACCACGATGCCGAACCGCCCATCAGAACCGACGATGTCGTTGAACCCCGCATCACCGAACTCGAGGCGTGCATCGCGGTCGTTGCCCTGGGCGTCGACGAGTTCGAGCGCAAGATCAGCAGCGGCACCCGATGCTCCGGTCTGCCAGACCGTTCCCGGGAACGGGCCGGGCCAGAGCGGGCCGCCAGGGCCCGTCTCATCGATCTCGACCACGGTCCCATCAGTCGCGCGAAACCGGAGGGACGGCACGTTGTCGTACGAAGTGATCGTGGCGCCGGCCGAATCCGGGAAGATCGTGACGGGAGCACTGCTGTCCACACCGGGGCCGTCGGTGGTGATCACCGCTGCGGAGTCGACGTCGATCTGGGCGACGTCGCCCGAGGTGGTCAAGGCCAGCAGTGAGATCTCGGTCGTCGTCTGCAACGGTGCCGGGATTGCTGCGGCGTTGCCGGGTGCGGGTCGGATGTCAAACGACTGGACCCGCCCGAGTTCCTCGCCGAAGCTGATGGTCTCCTCGGTCACCAACACGTAGAACTCAAGTCCCGCCTCGCGCGAGATCCGGAAGAAGCCCGAGCTGTCCGCTGCCCACACCTTGCTCTCCTGGCCGAAGTTGGTGTCGGCGAAGTCGAGTTCCGTGCGCTCACCGGTGACCAGGTCGATGACGACTTCCCGTGGCGAGTTGTCGCCGAAGGAGAGGTAGCGCAACCATCGACCATCCGGCGAGACTTTGGCCGAATTGAAGCCGAATCGGCCGAGGGAATCGTCCTCGATGACTGCGGTGACGCGTTCACCGGTGTCGAACGCAATGGTCGCGTAGCCGCAGACCATCGTCTCGTCGCATTCACGCACGAGGAGATGGTTCGTCGACACCGAGATCAACGAGCCGGTACTGATCCGCTCGAACCCGTCGTCACCACCGACGTACACTCCCCCGGCTTCACCGACCACCGCTGACCCGTCGGCGGTGAAGTTGCGCTGCCAGACGCCGGGGCCGGCATCGTCGGTGTCTGTGGTCACGACGCCACCATCGGCCTGGATCTGCACGAGGCGCTCCTCACCGTTGCCGTAGGAGACGCCGGCGAACTCGTCGCTGGTTGCACCCACCTGCCTGACGTCGACATTGGACGGCAACGTCAACTCCAGCGGCGGTTGGCCGACGCGGAGCAGCTTGCCCTCGCCCGACGAGCGATAGCTGAGGTACAGCGTCGCCGTCTCGCCGGCGATGACGCGCCCGTCGACGTTGCGCCCGATCGAAACGGAATCCATGTCGCCGGACGGCACGGAAACCTGCACCACGTCGCCCGTGTTCGTGAGCGCCACCAACTCGAACGCAACGGTCGCATCGAGCAGTTCCTGGGGCAGATCGACGGCGCCCTCGCTCCACTCCCCCGGGTCGCCGTCGCCCGTCCCGGTCCCGGTCGACGTGGAGTCTGCTTCCGGGCCGGAGTCGTCGGGGTCGGGCTCGTCGGGATCAGGTTCGGTGTCGTCAGGCTCGAGTTCCGTCGGCAACGAGTCCTCGACGTCCGTCTGCGCCGGGATCGAGTCTTCGGTGACCGCTTCGAGGTCGGCCGCACCATCGTCGCGCCCGAAGACCAGCCAGCCCACTGCGAGCATCATCACCGCTCCGATCCCGGCGACCACGAGCCCGCGCTGGCGACGACGCGCAGCGGCGAGTTCGGCGTCGCCGGGGCTGGCAGCAGCATCTGCGGAGTCTGCTCGGCCGCCGGTGGTGCTGCCGCCGACGATGGTCTGTGCCGACATCGGACTCCCACTGGACGGGTCATCGTCCTCGTCGTCGGGAGCGGACCACGAGAACTCGACCGGCGCAGCCGGGATCGGTACGTCACCAGCCCAGGGCGAGCGGCTCCCCGATCCGCCTCTTGGCTTGTCGCTCGTCTCGTCCGGCACGCATCCATTGCACCACACCTCGACGTGGATCGCAGATCGTGGCCATGTACCTTGCGGGCGTGTCTTCGGCAATCGGTGTGGTGAGCGACTACCTCGGGGCCTTCACGCGCAGCGATCCCGACGCGATCGCCGCTGCGGTGTCCGACGGATTCCGCAACGAGCACCTGAGCGAACTCGGCTCGGGCTGCGTCGGCCGCGACGAGTACCGGCGTCGGCTGCCGCACTTCCTCGCCGCGTTCACTGATCGGCGCTACTCGATCGTCGATGCCATCGAGCAGCGACGTGACTCCTGCATCGAAGTCGCCGTCCGCTACCGCTTCCATGCGAACTACCAGGGCATCGCAATCGAGATCCCGGGCGTGATGTGGTTCAGCGTGCACGACGACCTCATCACCAAGCGGATCGACACCTGGGACTCACTCACCTTCCTGAAACAGACCGGTCAGCACAAGGAGTGAACCGAGCTGCGGTCCGTTCGGACGTGCGGCGGCACGACAGGCCATCTGGCCAGGTCGAGCGGCGAATTCAGGGGTCGGGTCGGGAAGCTGATTCAGGGGGCGAAGAGTTCGGTGTCCGGGTGGAACTGAGACCAGGCGAACCAGAACGCCTCGTGTGCCGCAATGTCCTCGCCCGAGGCTGCGTCGACCGCACGCAGGCCGTCGCCGACCACTTCGAGCCGCACACCACCGAGTTCGACCTCACCGCCGTCGGCGATGATCGCCGACGCCTGGTTCGACGGGAACGCGATCGGGGTGCCGTCGTCGGTGATGACGCCAACGATCAGTTCCTGCACATCGAGTCGGGCGTCGGCATCGCCGATCGGAAAGATCGGACCGTCGTCGTCGCGACCGGCCAGCGGGTCGAGGTCGTACGACCTGCCGATGCCACCGTCCTCGGCGATGATCTGCGTGTCCGGGTGGGCTTGCTTCCACTCGCCCCAGGTCGAACGGACCAGTGTCGCTTCCTCGAGCGAGATGCCGGCGTCCTGCAACGGTCCGGACACCGCGTCGCCGGTGAAGGTGTCGAACACCGACTCGGTCACCAGGTCGTACATCACCTTGTTCGAGCGAATGAGCAACCCCGAGGTTCGCAGGATCGGCTGTTCGTCAGCCCCTGAGTTGTCGGTGTAGTACGCCTGGGCGGACCCGCACAGGGTGCAGTACGGCAGACCGAAGCGCCGGTCGCCGAGGGTGAAATTGAACATCTCGTGGATCTCAGCGATGTTCTTCGGGAAGGCGAGCGCTTCGTCGCCTTCGACGAGTCCGAACACGATGCGATCGTCGGGGTACCAGTCGCCGCCGGCGGCATCGGTCGTCGCCGGGTCGTCGAGTGAGGGAATGCAGCCACCTGGGCAGTTGTCCGGGTCACCGAGTTCGCGGTCGTCGATGAAAACGCCACCCCAGCTGAGAAGTCGCCAATCGATATTCGCATCCTCGTCGGAGAAGAACGGTTCCCAATCCGGCTCGACTTGGGTGAAGAGAGCGCCCTTGTCGGCCTGGTAGCCGGGGTAGGCGGGCGTGTCCCACGCAATGAGGTGGTTGGTGACGCTCAACCACGGGCTCGTCGCGCTCTGCGGGTCATCGGCGATCGAGACACTGCTCAACTGTTCGAACGCGTCGACGATGCGCTGTCCGTCGTCGCCGCGGAAGAACCGGAGGAGATCGGACAGGTACCAGGCGTGGCGGAGATCGCCGGTGGCACCCAGGGCGTCGACCGATGCGAGGTCGAGCGTGCCGGTCGGGATGAACTGGCGGATCATGGCAATGGCTTCGACTGCCTCGACGGCGTTTTCCTCATCGCCCGCAGGCGCCATGGGCGCAGTCGGATAGCGGAATCGTTGGCGCGGCGCGGCCGGGTCGGCACCGCTGGCGTCGCTGATCTGCGCGTCGCTGGTCTGGGAGTCGCTCTCCGTCGAGTCGGCCACGGCGCCGGCCGGCGCACTGGCCGGCGGGTCGGCATCGCCCGCCGCGGCACAGCCGACGGTCAACAACGCCGCAGCAACCGCAACTGCCGACCCAGACCTGAACGATCGTGATGCCATGCGGGAAGGGTAGGAACCCATCGGTTGCCGCGTACGAACAGTGCGCGCAACAACTCCGAAACTCGACACCATCGCTCGACAGAACTGCGCCCACTTGGCAAGCTGTCGTATGGCTGATCACACTTCGACCGACACCTCGACCGAGCACTCGAGCGCGACTGTCGCCGGCAAGGTTCCCACCGATGCCGAGTTGCGTGAACGGCTGACCGCCGAGCAGTACCAGGTGACGCAGCACGCCGGCACCGAGCGCCCGTTCAGCGGCAAGTACTGGGAGACCACACGCGACGGCGTGTACCACTGCGTCGTCTGCGACGTGCCGCTGTTTTCCTCCGACACGAAGTTCGACGCCGGGTGCGGCTGGCCGAGCTTCTACGCACCGCTCCAAGGTGAGAACATCGAGAACCGTGTCGACACCTCTCACGGCATGACCCGAACCGAGACGGTGTGCGCGAACTGTGGCGCCCACCTCGGCCACGTCTTCCCCGACGGCCCGGCGCCGACCGGCGACCGGTTCTGCATGAACTCCGCATCGCTGAACCTCAAGGCAACCGACGCCTGACCGGGGCCTGTTCGACGGTGCCGGGCACCACTGGCAACCGTCGGGGCTGAATGTCGCCAGCGCGCCGTGCGCTGATCGATCATGATGACTCCATGACACGCGCCACCGAGCTCCGAGCACAGTTCCTCGAACTGCACATTGCGCCACCCGAGTCGCCGACGCCCGGCACCCTCGTCATGCCGAACCCGTGGGACGTCGGTTCCGCGAAGTTGCTCGTCGACCGCGGCGCGCTCGCCCTGGCCACCACGAGTTCCGGGCACGCCGGCTCGCACGGCCGCCTCGACCAGAACGTCGACCGTGGCGAGTTGCTCAGCCACGTCGATGAACTCACCCGGTCCGTCGATGTCCCGTTCAACGTCGACGCCGAGGATTGTTTCGCCGACGATGTCGACGGCGTCGCAGAGTCGGCGCGGTTGATCGCATCGACCGATGCGGCCGGCTTCTCGATCGAGGACTACGACCCGCGAGCGGATGCGATCCGCCCCGTCGAGGTCGCCGCCGCTCACGTCTCGGCAGCCAAGGAGGCCGGTGGCGATCTGGTCTTGACGGCTCGCGCCGAGAACCTGCTGTACGGCGTCGATGACCTGGATGACACGATCGCGCGTCTCGTTGCGTATCGCGCTGCCGGTGCCGACGTCGTCTACGCGCCCGGCCTGATGTCGGCGTCAGACATCGAGCAGGTCGTCGACGCCGTCAGCTGTCCCGTCAACGTCCTCGCAATTCCAGGGACACCGACGGTCCCAGAACTCGCAGCGCTCGGCGTCGCCCGGGTGTCGGTCGGCGGCTTGTTCGCCTGGGCCGCATATGGTGCGCTCGTGTCAGCAGCCGATGAGCTGCTCGGCGCCGGCACATCCGCCTACGCAACACGCGCCCTGTCCGGCGAGATCCGCGACCGCATCTTCGCCTGACGCGTCTTCGTGCAGGCGTCGGCGATGGCCGCAGCAACCCCGGCCGCTAGTTTCGGCGACGTGATCATCGACTGGGGCGACGGAGAACGACAACTGACCGACAGCGTGAGCGTGCTGGTCGGTGCTGCGAATGGCGCGTATCCGTCGGGAAACACGCTGCTGGTGCGGGGCGCGGGCGAGTCGGTGCTCATCGACCCGTCGGTCACGGTCGTCGAGTTGGGTGGCGCTCCCGACGAAGTCGATGCGGTGATCAACTCACACAGCCACGAGGACCACATGGCGGGCAACGGCTTCTTCGCCGACGCACGACTCCACATCCATGACGCCGACCTGATCGGCGCACAGAGCCTCGATGGGTTGATGCAGGTCTACGGGCTGAGCGGCGAGCCGAGAGCCAGCTTCGAGCAGACCGTGCTCGAGGAGTTCCACTACACGCCCCGGCCGGACGCCCAGGGATTCACCGACGGCCATGTCTTCGATCTCGGCGGAGGCGTCGACATCGAAGCGGTGCATCTTCCGGGGCACACGCGCGGCCACAGCGGGTTTCGAATGGACGGCGTTTTCTTCCTCTCCGACATCGATCTCACCGGATTCGGCCCGTACTACGGCGACGTGTGGAGTGATCTGGAGGACTTCGAAGCCAGCCTCGCGAAGGTGCGGGGCGAGGAGGCGGACTTCTACGTGACCTTCCACCACAAGGGCATCATCGAAGGACGTGAGACCTTCGTCGAGATGATCGACGCCTTCACGGCGGTCATTGCTCGGCGGCATGGTGCAATGCTCGACTTCCTCGCCGAGCCGCGGACGATCGACGACATGCGTGCGCACCGATTCATCTACCGGCCACACGTCGAGCACGCCTTCGCCGACTCCGTCGAGGTGCGAAGCGCGACGATGCACGTCGAACGCATGCTGCGTCGTGCCGAGGCCGTCGAGGTCGAACCGGGTCGCTTCCGCGCCGCCTGAACGGGCCGGGTCAGATCGGTCGGTTGCGAAACCGCGAGAAGATGCTCGGTCGATCACCGGGCAAGACGACGTCGCTGTCGACGGCGCGCCGGATGTGGGCGACGTATGCCGCGCTCGCGTGATCACTGAAGTGATCGAACCTGCGCTGCTTGAGCCCAGCCCAGAACCCCGACCATCGGTCGCGGCCGCGCCGGGCCTTGGTCAGTCGGGCGACGTCGCCGTTGCGGTCCAGGTACATCTGCACGCCGGTGTGCCCGTACCCGAGCCACCGGGGCGGTACCCGAGTGACGATGTCGTTGTTATTGACCCATCGGATGTGCCGGACCGTCGCATGCTGGATGTACCTCTTGGTGCCGACGCGCGGGCTGCCGAAGGTGTGGACCTCGGTCGTCGTGGGCGTCTCGGCGGAGAACTCCGAGCGGGCCGCGCAGATCGTTGCCATCGCTCCGCCGAGCGAGTGCCCGCAGAACCAGACCGTGCGGGATTCGCCAGCGAGTGCGGCGGAGATCTCCGGCCAGACGTCGTCGACCTCGCGCTTGAACCCACGGTGCACCCGGCCGACGGTCTCGGCGACATCGGTCAGCGCATTGGCATCGGCCTTGATGTCGTTCCACTCATTGGGTTCGGTGCCACGACAGACGACGATCAGGTCGGTCTCGGTCCCGAGGACATAGGCCTGTGCGCCGTCGCGTTCGAGATAACTGACCGAGGTGAAGCCCAACCCGTTGAAGACTGGCTCGGCCTCCGCGTCTGCCAGGTACGACAGCATCGACAGTTCTGCGAAGAGCAGCGAGCGGCGAAGCCGGGCCAGGTCCGTGATCGGGTCGTGGACGCGCGAGGCGATGTCGAACTCGGCGGCGGCCTGCTCTGAAACGGGACTGGGATTTCGACCGTGACCGTGGCGCTTGCTCATCGCCGTGAACAATAACGGCCGCAGCTGCGATCAGCAGCGGACACGGGCGCTGTGCAAACGTGGACCATGCCGGACTTCCAGACACTCAGCGTCGACGTTGCCGATCGGATCGGGCGGTTGACGCTCACCCAGCCCGACAAGCTCAACCCCCTCGGCACAGTGCCACTCGCCGAGATCGCGACGGCGGCGGCATGGTTCGACACGACCGATGCCGTCGTGGTCGTCGTCACCGGCGAGGGCCGGGCCTTCTCCTCCGGCTTCGACCTGCGCGAGTTCGCAGGGACCGGCGATGACGGCATGTCAGCTCGCGACCAGGCCGACCTCGGCCGGCTGATGGCTGAGGCGATGGAGCGGATGCAGGCGTTGACCATCGCAGCGATCAAGGGCCCCTGTGTCGGCGGCGGCGTCGTGCTGGCAGGCGTGTGCGATCTTCGTGTCGCGGCCGACGACACGATCTTTCGTATTCCGGAGGTCGACCTCGGCATTCCGCTCGCGTGGGGCGGCATTCCTCGGCTCGTGCGCGAGATCGGCCCGGCGCTGACCCGTGAGCTCGTGTTGACCTGTCGGCCCTTCGATGCTGAAGAAGCCCGTTCGGTCGGCTTCATCAATCGGGTTGTCCCCCGAGCTGACCTGGAGACCGCCGTCGACGAGTTGGCGACCTCGCTGGCGACCAAGGCACCATCGGTGGTGCGGGCGACCAAACGCCAGGTGAATGCAGCATTGGAAGACGTGGCATCGACCGTGGGGGCATGGAGCGATGCGGACCTGCTCGGTGCGGCGATGGCCGATCCCGAAGCACGCGACGCCGCTCGGAGATATCTGGCCGGACGGTGATCGGGCTCGATCGCTGAGTGCGCGGAGATCGTCGTCCGGTCAGGCGAGGATGTCGTGGGCCACCCGGTGCCACAGGCGGGTGGTCAGCGCCAAGGACTCGACGTCAATGCGTTCGTTGTTGCCATGGAAACGCGAGCCGAACTCGCCTGCGTCGAGTGACGGGCTGAACAGCCCGGCGCCGTACGACACCGCACCCAGTTCTCGATAGATCCGCGAGTCGGTGAATCCGACGACGAGTTGCGGTGTGAGCCGGGCGGCGGGGAACGGGACATTGACCGCCCGCTGCAACGCGTCCCAGAGCGGCGTGTCGATCCGACTGGTCGACGCTGCGTCGTTCATCAATGGCTCGACTTCGACGTGGTCCGCGAGGTCACCGAGTGCGGCACGGAGGTGCGCGGCGACATCGGTGTCGTCTTCGCCCGGCAGCGTCCGCACGTCCACCTCCACGACCACCGTGTCCGGCACCGTGTTGGTCTTCATCAACCCACCGTCGACCAGGTTCGGCGAGAACGTGGTGTGCGTGCAGGCGTGGAGGTAGGCGGCGACCTTCGGGAGCGGCATCTCGTCGAGGAACTCGTCGATCGCTTTCTCGTCGAGCAGCGCTCGCTCCCACTCCGGTGTGAGGTCGAGGGTCGCGACGCGTTCCCGCCACAACTCGGTGAATTTCGGCTTGGCCCGGTAGTCGGCCAACCGCTGCACCACGCCCGCAGCCTTGACGAGAGCGTTGTCACCGCGGAACGGGGTCGATCCGTGGCCGGGTGTACCGCGCACGGTGAGCCGACGCCAGGCGACACCCTTCTCCGCGACATTGATGCCGATGTTCGGTGCTTCGGCCGACCCGGAGTGCAGGCCGCCGTTCTCGGTGAGCACGTAGTCGGCGTACATCGCATCGCGCTGGTGTTCCGCCATCCACCGGGCGCCGTGGGCGCTTCCGGCCTCCTCGTCGGCGACACCGAAGTACACGAGATCTCCCTTGGGCGCGAACCGACCAGCCGCGGCGTCGCGTGCCAGGTCTCGGAAGGCCACCGCCATCGACGAGGTGAGATTGAGCATGTCGACTGCGCCGCGACCCCAGACCTCCTGCACGCCGTCGTCGTTGGTGACGAGTTCACCGCCGAAGGGATCGCGGTCCCACCCGGCCGGGTTGACCGGCACCACGTCGGTGTGGCCCATCAGACAGAGGCTCTTGGCCTGCGGGTCGGAGCCGGCAATCCGCCCGACGATCGACACTCGCCCCGGCGTCGGTTCGAAACGCTCGATGTCGACGCCGGGCACGTCGATGAACTGGTGCAGCACGTCGGCATTGCGCACTTCCTCGCCCGACTCCGGCGTGCCGTCGTTGACACACTGGTTGCGGATCAGGGTCTGCAGCAGATCGACGGTCTCGCCGGTCAGCCCATCGCGCTCGCGTTCGTCCATCCCCGAGTCTGGCACTCAAACACCGCCCGAACCCGACCCGCTCCGCGCCCGACCCAGACACGCACCCCGCACGCGCACCCCGCACACGCAGCCGCACCCCGCACCCGCACCCCGCACCCGCACCCCCCTCCCCCCCGGCCCCGGGGTTTGTGTCAGCAACAACGCCGTCGCTCGATCTTGTCGCTGACACAAACCCCCGGTCCCCAATCGGCAGGCCCGATCCCGGATTCTGTGTCAGCAACAACGCCGTCGCTCGATCTTGTCGCTGACACAAACACCGGGGCGGGC
>Ga0114952_1000040_pt1 | contig 157518 bp, 116 predicted proteins | sample SidtaG_2_FD_87303 | JGI IMG/M metagenome (GOLD analysis project Ga0114952, IMG submission 87303) | Marine algal microbial communities from Sidmouth, United Kingdom - Sidmouth_Asex2 metaG | ecosystem: Host-associated > Algae > Red algae > Unclassified | place: Sidmouth, United Kingdom...
AAAAAGGGAGAAAAATGTCTTTTATAACACCGATTACACTCAAAAATAGCTCAAAATATTAAAAACCGAAAGAAATAATAGAAGATGATTTTTAGTGAGCGAGTTTTGCAATGGTCTCAAATTTTATCTCCAATTACATCTGCTTGACTTTCTAAATCAAAATCAAATTTTTCCATCAATGGCTTCCTTTTTACTTTTTTATTTTGAACCTAGTAATTAGAAATATTCATACCATTATTATCGTTTTCTAACTTTCCTAAGTAATCATCTTTATCTGCACCATTATTTTTTCTTCTAAAATTATACGCTTTATAATTTGTATACACGTTTCTAATTTTTCCTTTTAGACCGCCTTCAGCATTCATAACTAAGTGCATTAAATGTGTTTCTTTAGACATTTTTTCTGAAAACATAGACACTGCTGTTGATGCGCCGTTTTTTCTAATTACTCTTCCAAACCAATTTAAAGTTTTAGTGGGCAACAAATAAAATTACTAATTTTCCTATTTAATAAAGTTGTGAAATTAAATTTTAGACGATTATTCTTTATTTTTCGTGTCAATTACAATCGTTACGGGACCATCATTAAGTAATTCTACTTTCATATCTGCTCCAAAAACACCTGTACCAACTTTTTTATCTAATTCTTGCTCTACACACTTAATAAAGTTTTCATATAAAGGAATAGCAATAGCTGGTTTTGAAGCTTTTAAATAAGATGGTCTATTTCCTTTTTTAGTAGAAGCATGTAAAGTAAACTGACTTACAACAATAGCATCACCATTTACAGCCAATAATGACTGATTCATTACTCCATCAGTATCATTAAAAATTCTAAGATTTACGATTTTCTTTGACAACCAAGTTATATCCTCTAAGTTATCATCATCTTCTATACCAACTAAAATTAGGAGCCCGTTTTTTATTGAAGATATTAACTCTCCCTCTACTTTTACACTTGCATTGGAAACTCTTTGTATTACAGCTTTCATTATTTTCTATTATGAATATCTGTTCTGTAATGTTCCTCTTCACCATTCACCATTTGCACATAACTTTTATACCTACTCCACGCTACTTTGTCTTCTTCCAAAGCATCTTTTACAGCACATTTAGGCTCATCTATATGTAGACAATTATTAAACTTACATTCGTTTTTTAATTTAAAGAATTCTGGGAAGTAGTCTCCTATTTCCTCTTTTTCCATAGCTACAATTCCAAAACCTTTTATACCTGGTGTATCTATAATACTTGCTCCAAAATCCAAATCGTACATTTCTGCAAAAGTAGTTGTGTGTTGTCCTTGAAGATGTTGCTGAGATATAATAGCTGTTTTTAAGTCCAATTGTGGCTCTATACAATTTACTAAAGTCGATTTACCTACTCCAGAATGCCCAGAAAACATGCTTGTTTTCCCTAACATTAGTTCTTTAACCTTATCTATATTCTTTCCTGTTTTTGCAGATATACCAATACATTCATACCCAATATCCCTATACAAAGCTGCTAAATATTTAATTTCTAACAACTCCTCTTCATTATAACTATCTATTTTATTAAAAAGTAAAACAGTTGGAATTTCATAAGCATTAGACGTAACCAAAAAACGGTCTATAAAACTTGTAGATGTAGGCGGATTATTTAAAGTTACCATTAAAAAAACAACATCTAAATTAGCTGCAATAACATGTGTTTGTTTAGAAAGGTTTACGGATTTGCGAACAATATAGTTTTTCCTATCTAAAATTGTAGTTATTACAGCATTTTCTTGTTCTGCAATAGTTTCTACATCAAAATCCACGATATCACCTACCGCAATAGGGTTGGTACTTTTTATTCCTTTTAAACGAAATTTTCCTTTAATTCTACATTCATAAAAAGTACCATCAGTTGCCTTAACTGTATACCAACTTCCTGTAGATTTATAAACGATTCCTTGCATAAAATTTAACTATCGTACAAAGAAACAACATTCATTTAATACTATTGTTCAAAAAAGGCGTTTCTTGCAGATATATTACAACAAAACGAACCGAGGAAGAAAACACTCGCAACAACTCTAAACGTGATGAAATTAGAGTCAAAATTTTGATGAAACAAAACTTTTGAACTCTTACAACACTGCAGGTATTTCGTTTCCAAAATATCGTTACCAATGATGCTATTATTTCATCAAAAATAAATACTATGGTTAACAAAGAGTGAAAACTCACTTTTGTTACTAGTGCTGTAGAAGGTGATGACGGTAAAGGTGATGGACAAGGTGTTTTTATTACTAGATGTATTTTCAAAAAATAATCTAACAAAAAATCCCGATGTTGCCATCGGGATTTTTTGTTAGTAATTAAAATTGCTTTTAAGCTTTCAGTACTTTTTCTTGGTGATTAATTGATTCTTGGTGAATTGCTTTAAACATTTTTAAAACAAACTCCTCACTTAATCCTTTAGATTCTCCTTCTAAAATCATTTTTCCTAAGATTGTATTCCATCGGTCACTTTGAAGAACAGATACATTTTGTTCTTTTTTAAGTGCTCCAATAGCATCAGAAACTTTCATCCTTTTACCAAGAATATCTATTACTTGGTTATCTATAACATCTATCTGAGCACGTAATGTGTTTAATTTTGTATTAAACGCTGCTTCTTGGTCAGATTCTTTACGGATTTTTAAATCCTTCATTATCTGAACTAATTTTGCAGGCGTTACTTGCTGCGCAGCATCACTCCATGCATTATCAGGGTCAAAATGAGTTTCAATCATTAAACCATCAAAGTTTAAATCTAATGCTGTTTGACACACATCAAAAATCATTTCTCTGTTTCCTGTAATATGAGATGGATCATTGATTAATGGTAAATCTGGAAACTTCGTTTGAAAATCAATAGCTAATTGCCATTCTGGGGTATTTCTATATTTAGTTTTTTCATACGTAGAGAAGCCTCTGTGTATAGCACCTAACTTTTTAATACCGGCAGTATGTAAACGCTCAATACCACCTAACCATAAAGCTAAATCTGGATTTACAGGGTTCTTTACCAGTACTATTTTATCTGTTCCTTCCAATGCATCTGCAATTTCTTGCATGATAAACGGACTTACAGTAGAACGTGCTCCAATCCATAACAAATCTACATCATGCTCCAAAGCTAGTTTTACGTGTGCTGCATTCGCAACTTCAGTACAGGTTTTCATTCCTGTTTCTGCTTTTACTTTTTGCAACCATTTTAAACCTAAAGCTCCCACTCCTTCAAACATTCCTGGGCGCGTTCTTGGCTTCCAAATACCTGCTCTAAAATAACTAACATCAGTATCTTTTAGCTCATGTGCTATTTTAAGCACTTGCTCCTCAGTCTCTGCACTACACGGCCCTGCTATTACTAGTGGATGATCCAGGTTCATATCATCCAACCATGTTCTCATTTGTTTCGAATTTTCCATTACTTTACCTTTTTTTATTTAGTGGTATTCCTGTTAATATTTCTTTTATCCTATTGGTATTATTCATTTCATTATAAATTCCTTCATAATTATTCTCGACCAGCATTTTCTTAAACGCTTCCAAATTATGAATATATTCTTCTAAGCTTTCTACCACATTATACTTGTTGTGCTTAAAAATTGGTGTCCACATTGCCGGAGAACTTTTTGCTAAACGCACGGTACTTTCAAATCCACTGCCCGCCATATCAAAAATATCGCGTTCATTTTTTTCTTTATTAATAACCGTCTTCCCCAACATAAAAGAACTAATATGCGATAAATGCGACACATAAGCTATATGTTTATCGTGCGCTTCTGGGTTCATATACCTGATATGCATTCCCATTTTCTGGAATAATGCTAATGCTTTTTCTTGTAGCTCAATCGCTGTTTTTTCTGCCTCACAAATAATATTTGTTTTACCCCCATACAAACCTTTAATAGCTGCAGAAGGTCCAGAAAATTCTGTTCCTGCAATTGGATGACATGCTAAAAAATTTCTTCGTTTTGGATGGTGCTCTACTATCTCACATATCTTTTCCTTTGTAGAACCTGCATCAAAAACAATTGCATCATCATGAATACTATCTAATATTTTTGGTAACTCTTCTACCATAACATCTACTGGAATGGTAACAATTACGACATCTGCAATGGCTAAATCATTAAAAGTTGCTTTAACATCTATAATTCCTAGTGATAAAGCTTCTTTTAAATGTGCATCATTAATATCTACTCCATATATGGTTGCATCTGGGGAAAAACCCTTGATGTCCTTTACCATGGAGCCCCCTATTAATCCGATACCAATTACAAATACATTCATATTAATTTAGGTCTCGATTGCGCTCGACCATATATTTATTTTTACTCAAATCTATTAATTGCTTCTTTAATCTTATCTTCTGTTACACATAAAGAAAACCTTATATACCCTTCTCCGTTACTACCAAAAATAGTTCCAGGGGCTATAAAAATATCCTTATCATACAACACACTATCTACGAATTCTTCTGCGGATGCTATACCTGCAGGTAATTTTGCCCATACAAACATACCAACAGCACTACTATCATACGTACAGTTTAACTTATTTACTAATTCATACATTAATTCTCTACGAGATGCATAAACTAGATTCAATTTATCAAACCATTCTTTCCCACTTTCTAGCGCTACTATAGCTCCTTTTTGAATGCCATAAAACATTCCAGAATCCATATTACTTTTTACTTTTAAAATAGCATTAATATGTTCCTGACTCCCTAAAACCATTCCTACACGCCAACCAGCCATATTAAAAGTTTTACTTAAAGAGTTTAACTCTAAAGCTACTTCTTTTGCTCCTTCTATTTCCAAAATACTAATTGGCTCCTCATTTAGCACAAAACTATATGGGTTATCATTTACCAATAAAATACCATTCTGGCGTGCAAAATTAATCAATTCTTTTAACTGTCCTATTTTTGCTATTGCTCCAGTTGGCATGTGCGGATAACCAATCCACATTATTTTAACTTTAGATAAATCTTGCGACTGTAATTCTTCTATATTAGGAAACCAATTGCCATCACTCGTAAGGTTATAATATTTTGGCACTGCCCCTACTAAATTAGTTACAGATGTATAGGTTGGATAGCCTGGATTGGGTATTAAAACCTCATCTCCAGGGTTTAAAAATGCCATACTAATATGCATAATACCTTCCTTAGAACCCATTAATGGTAATACTTCATTTACTGAATTAAGCGCTACGTTAAATTCCTTCTTATAAAAATTTACTATAGCCTCTCTTAATTCTGGCAACCCTTGGTAACTTTGGTACTGGTGTGCTCCTTTATCTTCTATAGAAACCCGTACTGCATCTAAAACTTTACCTGAAGGTGCTAGATCTGGACTACCAATTCCCATATTAATAATAGGCTTTCCTGCCGCCATTAATTCTCTTACTTGTCTAAGTTTCCTTGAGAAATAATATTCTTCTATTGTTTTTAACCTTTCAGCTGTACTAATCATAGCCGTCCATTTTTATACTCTCCTAATACTTTAAACTCTTCTGCCATTATTTCTAACAAGGCTTTTGCTTTTACATAATTAGCATATGCATCAAAAGTAACATCTACAAAAAATGCATATTTCCAAGGTTGCTCTATAACTGGCAAAGATTGTATTTTAGTTAAACTTAAATTACAATCGCTCATTACATTTAACACCGTTGCCAAACTTCCTCTTTTATGACTTAAAACAAAACGTAAAGACGCTTTATTTATCTCCTCTTCTGGTAGTTCTTTATGCTGCGTTTTTACAATTATAAAGCGGGTAGAATTATTTTTTATCGTTTGAATTTCATCTGAAATAATTTCCAAATCATATAATTCTGCCGCTACTTTTGGTGCTATAGCCGCAATCCCTAGCAAATTATTCTCTTTTATTCTCTTTGCAGTTTCCGCTGTATCTACATCTTCTACTAATTTAATATGTGGGTACTGCTTAAAAAACTCCTTACATTGTAACAATGCCATAGGATGCGAATGTACTTCTTTAATATCTTCTATTTTTTGCCCCTTTAACACCATTAAATTATGATGAATATTTAAATAATATTCACCTATAATATGTAAGTTATTGTTAAAGACTAAAGCATAATTTGGAATAATAGACCCTGCAATAGAATTTTCGATTGCCATTATGCCCTTATCTGCAGTTTTATTAAGTAAGTGACTTACAAGACTATCAAAAGACATACATTCTTCTAGGACAACCGCATCTCCAAAATAATCTAATGCCACTTGATAGTGGTTAGAACCTTTAATACCTTGTATTGCTATTTTAAAACTCATTTTCCTCCCTAAATTCCTCCAAAGGAGGGAATAATTTTACATTCAAAATTGTACAAAAAAAAAGTTCCGATGTATGTCGGAACTTTTTATCTATTTATATTTTTAATATACACTAGAATAGTTCCCTACTTCCTTTAAAAAAAAAGTAAAAAGAAAAACCATTCCAGAAATATTTTTGTATTGCTTTCATAAATCTGGGCTAAGATAATTATTATATTTAATATACAAATATATTGGAGCTGTTTTTTAAAATTATTTTATTCTCTAGTTAAAATTGACTTATTTTTGATGAAAATCTATACCTATGTCCATCAAAGTAAGGAATATCACTAAAAATTTTGGTCCGCAAAAAGCACTGGACAATATCTCTTTTTCTATAAACAAAGGAGAAATTGTTGGTTTTTTAGGCCCTAATGGTGCTGGAAAATCTACTATGATGAAAATACTAACTACTTATTACAATGCAGATGAAGGAGGTGCAACTGTTAATTTTTTTGATGTTTTTACTAATAAGCAAAATGTGCAAAGAAGCATTGGCTACCTAGCCGAACACAATCCGCTATATTTAGATATGTATGTAAAAGAATACTTGGCTTTTAATGCCGATGTATACAAAACGCCTAAAAACAGAATTGCGGAGGTTATTGAACAAACTGGGTTACAATCTGAAGCTCATAAAAAAATAGAACAGCTATCTAAAGGATACCGCCAACGTGTGGGTTTAGCAGCGGCACTTTTACATGACCCAGAAGTACTTATTTTAGATGAACCCACTACAGGATTAGACCCAAACCAGCTATTAGAAATACGAAAACTAATTAAAGAGATTGGAAAAGAAAAAACTATTTTACTTTCTACACATATTATGAAGGAGGTAGAAGCTGTTTGCGACCGCGTACTAATTATCAACAAAGGTGTTTTAGTGGCTGATAAAAAACTAACAGAACTTAGGTCCGAAGAAGAGCAAATTATAGAAGTTGAATTTGATTTTAGAGTGGAAGAAGCTTTTCTAAAAAAATTACCTAATGCTATTAATGTTACAAATACAGGAGGTTTCAACTATGAAATTATTTTTAATACAACAACAGATATGCGACCAGCTGTTTTTGATTTTGCACACGATAACGAATTAAAAACTTTACAATTAAGTCGTAAGAACAAAAACCTAGAGAGTTTATTTATAGAATTGACAAAACAACATGCTTCACCTGAGAAAATAAAAAAAAATAGTCTTTAACCTATATTTTATTTAGATTTACATCTAAATAATTTTTGACATTAAAATGAATGTAATTTCAAAAAAGCACTGGTACTCATATACAGGTAATATTTTACTTCTTAGATTCAATATATAAACGCACCTATTACTTTCTACTAAATTATAAAATTTTAATTTTTTAAACCATTCGCTGTGCCCACTCCGTCCAAGAACCGTCATAAACTACCATTTCTGAACTGTTTACCATAGAATTTGCCAATAATAGTATACAAGCAGTTATTCCAGAACCACAGCTAAATACTATAGGTCTTTCTTCTTTTTCTAGAGGTTCAAAAATTATTTTTAATTCACTTGCTGATTTAAATTTTCCATTTTCCAGAACATCTGCGTAAGGGATATTTATAGAATTAGGTATATTTCCACGTCGCAAATCTGCCCGTGGTTCTGGAACTAAACTATTAAACCTATCCGATGAACGCGCATCTACTACCAATACATTTTTGGTTTCTAAATTTGACTTTACAAAACCAAAATATTTTACCTTTTCTGGCTTAAAATTAACTTTAAAATTCCCTTGTAATTCTTCCTGTTCTTTTATTGATTCCGTGTCAAAACCTTGTTGTATCCAATCTGGTAATCCGCCATTCAGTACAAAAACCTTTTCATGACCCATGGTTTTAAACATCCACCAAACTCTAGGGCTGGTATAAATACCTATGTTGTCATATACCACAATAGTACTAGATTTATTTATCCCTAGTTTTCTACACTCATTTTCAAATTGTTCGGCAGTAGGAAACATTGTTGGAAACTCATTCTTTTTATCACTAAACTTTTCTTTTAGATCAAAAAAAAGAGCGCCTTTTATCTGTATCTCCTGTAATTTAGACTTTTCCCCGCTAACATTCTTTTTAAGACTAGCATCTAAAATTACCACATTAGAATTTCTTAAATTATTAGAAAGCCATTGAGAAGAAACAATTGGTGAAGTCATAATTACAGTATTTTTTTAATCGTATATAAATTTACAATTTCTTATTCCATTTTTCATTGATCCATTCTTGCTGTTGCTCTTTGCTTAAAAATGTCCAAACAACCACTCTACTTATCTTATTTCCTTGTCCCATTCGTAGCGTATAATCTTCAACAGCTCCTACTTTATCTAATACTCCATAAAGAGCTTTCAGATTAGATTCTTTAGAAACTAATGTGGAAAACCAAAAACAAGAACTTCCAAATTTTCTACTTTCATAAATCATATCTTGTACAAACTTTACTTCGCCACCTTTACACCAAAGTTCATTACCCTTACCTCCAAAATTTAATACCGGTTTACTCTCTTTTTTATTGGTAAGGTTTTTTATTTTCCGAACTGTACTAGCTTGTGCTTCTGCTAAAGACCCATGAAAAGGAGGATTGCAGATGGTGATATCTATTTTCTCATTTGGATTAATAACTCCTTGAAAAATATTTCTTGGTGTCCCTTGAAGCCTTAATTCTATGCTGCCTTTTAAAATACTATTTTCTTCTACAATTTTAGTAGCAGCTTCAATAGCAACCGCATCTATATCTGACCCAACAAAAGACCAACCATATTCTTTTTTCCCTATAATTGGATACACACAATTTGCGCCCACGCCAACATCTAAACATTTTATGTTTTTTCCTGTTGGGATTTGCTTACTATTTACATCTCCTAATAATTCTGCTATATGATGTATATAATCTGCCCTCCCTGGTATTGGCGGACATAAAAAACCTTCTGGAATATCCCAATAATCAATATCGTAGTACTGTTTTAACAATGCTTTGTTGAGCATTTTCACAGCCTTTGGGTCAAAAAAATTAATGGATTCGTCTCCGTATTTATTGGGAGCAACAAAAGCAGCTAATTCTGGGCAAGTTTTTATTAACTCACTAAAATTATAGCGTCCTCTGTGTTTATTGCGTTCATGCAATTCCGTTTTTTCTTTGGGGTGTTCTTTCTTTTTAGATTGCATTTAATACTTCTGGATTAACAATATGAGGAACTCTTTTATTTTTATAATATTCGATAATGTTTACTGCTGCCATTCGGGACATTTCATCCCTAGCATCTATAGTTCCCGAACCTACATGTGGCAGTACACATACATTTTTCATTTGTAGCAGTGGATTGTTGGTTTGCATTGGCTCCGGATTTGTAACATCCAATCCTGCTCCCCAAATAGTTCCTTTTTGTAAAGCATCAATCAAATCTATCTCGTTATGTATGAGTCCGCGAGCTGTATTTATAAAAATTGCTGTTGACTTCATCTGATTAAAAACTTCTTTATTAAACAACTCTTTGGTTTTTGGTGTTAAACCACAATGTACAGAAACTACATCGCTTTGCGATACTAACGTTTTAAAATCTACATAGGTAGCACCCAATTCTTCTTCTGCTTGCTTATTTGGCGTACGATTATGGTAGATAATATCCATATTATAAGCGCCTTTGCACAACCTGGCAGTTTCTATACCTATTCGCCCAAGCCCAAAAATTCCCAGGGTTTTGTTTTTTAAGGTTAATCCTAAGTCTGAATTAGGTTTAAAATAACCCCATTCACCTTTTTCTATTGTTTTATGTAAATAGAACATTTTACGTGCTGTGACAATCATTAATCCAAAGGCAATATCTGCTGTGGGTTCACTTACAGCATCGGGTGTAAAACCTACTGGAATTCCTAATCGGGTTGCTTCTGCAACAGCAATATTATCATAGCCTACAGCAAACTGAGACACCATTTCTATAGTTGAACACGCACCAAAGAATTGCGCATCTATTTTATCTGTTAGTGTACAAAAAAGTGCATCATGACCTTGCGCATTGGCAATTAATTCTTCTTGGGTCATGGGTCTTTCTTTATCCCATTTCGTAACCACAAATTCTGCTTGTTCTAACAAATTGGTTGCTACTTCCGGAAAAACTCTTGTTAGTAATATCTTTTTCTTCGTCATGAATATTTTCAATATATTTTCTTAATTACGAAATAGCCTTGTCTTTCCCTGAAACAAAAATAGCGATTACCTCATCCAAAACCTCTTGTATATTTGGATTGGTACAATTTACTAAAATTGAAATTACTAGTTTCTCTTTTGGATACACATAAAAGTTAGAATAGCCACCAACGCCGTTTCCTATATGACCATAGTAAGGTTTTCCGTTTTTATCTTCACTCACTTGCCAACCCAAACCGTAATAAGTAGGTTTCCCTTCTATATTTTCTGATGTTATAAACTGATTTAAAACTTCATCATTCAAAATCCTATTCTCTAAATAAGCCTGCCCCAACTTAACAATATCTTCGGTGGTTGATAGATAGCCGCCACCTGCTAATTTGTAAAAATTATTTACTGGAATAGCTTCTCTAAATCCCAATTTGTTTCTGGAATAAAACTTACTTACTTCAGCTACGCTAAGCAACCGTTCTTCTTGATGACTTTGACTTTTATTAACTACACTAAGTGACCGCTCTTCTTCTTGGTGACTGAGCGAAGCCGAAGTCATGGTTTCTGAAAAAGTATTTATCATTCCCAACGGTTTTAAAACCTTTTCCATTACGTAATCTTCAAAAGGGATTCCGCATACTTCTTGCATTGCTAAAGAAATTAAAACCCAATCAAAACTATTATAATGGTAACTAGTTCCTGGTTTAAAAAGCAAATCGTCATCCTTAAAAATAGCGATACTTTCTTTTATGCTGTACGGTTTATTTAAACCATATTCCATTCCTTTATAACCACGAATACCCGCAGTATGACTTGCTAATTGCCGAATGGTGAAATCCCATTCTTTTTTTGGATAATACGGAACATAGCTATAAAATGAAGCATCTAAAGCTATCTTTTTTTCTGCTACCATATGTGCTAAAGCGGTTGCTGCAATAGGCTTAGAAACACTTGCTATTCTGAAAACTGTGGTTTTGGGATTAACTGGGGTTTGGTTTTCAAGATTTGTATGTCCATATCCTTTTTGAAAACGAACTGTGTTCTCTTTTGCTACCGTAATGGCTAATCCTGGTATTTTTTTAACATCAATTAAATCCTGTAATAATGTAGCTGCTTTTTCTACTCCAAATAATTGCCTATTTCCCACTTCTTCTTTAGTTGAAGAAAAGATATTTCTTAAGTATGTTAGGATAGTGTTCAAGATTGGCAGTTATTTTGAGAGAACTGGACTCATGATTTTTACAAAGTACGTTATTTATAATAAGTTAGCCATCTCCCGTTTTTTAGTTGGTGGATTCAAGTTATAAAAGCAACAATAGCATTTAATGCTATAAATTCAATAAATTTTTCAACAACTTAATTTATATCTAATTCTTCCATTGCTTCAAAGTTAGTTTTTTTAGGAAAATATTATCTGACTAATCCATTTAAATTTTCATTAGCCCACTATGCCAACTATAATATGGTTTGACTAAAAAAAATCGATAGCCCGTTTATTGAAAATAGCATTGCGATTAGCATTTTTTTTTCATTATCCGATGTGATTGTATGCCTAAAGGTCGTCCATGGTTCCAGTAATTCAATAGTATTTAAATCAACCTGTTAGCTGATTTACTTTTAAGATGAGGCATTTTAAGCATTCCTGTTGCTCTATCATTAATGGTGAATAAGGCTCCTTTATGGTCTTTACCCATGATTAAATCAATCTCTAAATCACCAAATCGCTCTTAGTTATCTACTATTGCTGGGCATTTTTCTATGGGCACTCTACCAATCATTTGCCTGCGTTTGGTCGTAATGTTTCCTCTTTTTTATAAGGTTTTCCTAAAGTTCTTAAATGAGTATTAAGCGACCCTCCTTGTTTTTTATCAGACCAAATAAATTGATATATTTTCTTTATACTAACGCAAGCTATATTTAGCCTTTAAGATTTTTCAACAATCTGTTCTGGACTATAATCTTACTTTAGCCAAAAATAACAAAACCTTTAATTTCTTTAGTAAATCCTATATATTTGAGTTTATTAAACTGTCTTCCTTCTGATTTTTTTTGAGCCAATACAACCTTATAAATTCCATTCCTATTATCAGAATTACGTCTGAGCTCTCTGGGTATAGTTAATTTATGTACACTTATACTTTTAGCCATATCAGTACAACTGACTCCTTGTTTTTGAGAATAGTAAATTTCATACCTTTGGGATAATACTAAATGCGCCATCTGTTCTTTAAGTTTATACGAGCTAAAATAGAACCTTTTTAGACCCCCACGATTCTTTAAATTTTACCTAGGCAAAATTTAAAGAATCGTAGGATTTTATTACTAAATCTTAAAACCTGTTGCGTTTATTAATTGAATCTAAAGTTTAATTCAATACCTACAACAAAAAACAACATTAAATAATTAAGTTATATGAAAAAATTTATTAGAATAATTACAGGTATCATGTTACTAACTTTTCTGGCATTTTATATGCAGATTTTTAGTTTTCTGGATGAATCCAATTTTTGGGTAAGTTCTACCATTATTTCTATAAAGCATATTTTAATATTAGCCTGTGCTTCTTGGGTGTTAATTGAAATTGTTATCATTTTAAAGGATCGCCTTCTTAAAAAATTTGACATTGACTATGAAGACAATCTTAAATCGAGAAAACTACACACTCAGGTAAATCTATTAGAAAAAGTAATTGTTTTTGTCATCGTTATCATAACAATAGGGTTAATGTTGATTTCTATTGATAGTATTAAGGAAATTGGAATTGGAATTTTTGCATCAGCAGGAGTAATAAGTATTATTGTAGGTTTGTCTGCCCAAAAAATTGTTGGAGCAGTACTAGCGGGAATTCAAATAGCTATTACCCAACCATTTAATATAGATGACGCTGTTCTTGTTGAAAATGAGTGGGGCTGGATAGAAGAGGTAAATCTTACTTATATTGTTGTTAGAATATGGGATAAAAGACGCTTAGTGTTACCTACCTCATATTTTATAGAAAAACCGTTTCAGAATTGGACAAGAACAACTGCCGATATTCTTGGAACCGTTTTTATTTATACAGATTATACCATATCTGTTGAAGTACTTCGAGGAGAATTATCTCGTTTATTAAAAGACTGCGAATTGTGGGACAAAAAAGTAAATATAATTCAAGTTACCGATTCCAAAGAGAGTTATATGGAATTAAGAATTTTAGTTAGTGCAAAAAACTCACCAACAGCCTGGGACCTAAGAGTCTACATTAGGGAAAAAATGATAGAATTTATTCAAAAAAATTATCCTGAAAGTTTACCAAAAACAAGGATAAACATTCAAAATAAATAACACTAAAAAAACACAAAATTTATACAATTGACAGTAACTAAAAACGAAGACTATAAAACTGTTTAAACCTTGTATATTTTTGATAAATAATTACTCGTTTGATAAAACTAAGGGAATAAAAAATGTAAAATGATGTTTAAAATGGGCTGTAAATTTAAAAATACTGGAATAAATTGATTCAAAGTTAGAATTGAATTATATAAATATATTATTTACTCAACAAAAATAGCAAGCACTCAAAGATGAAGATAGCAGATATTGTAATAACATCAATTTTCAAAAAGTAAATACTTACTTAACAGCAATCAAACATAATTAAAGCAGGTTTTATAAGAAAAAATACCCCTACTCTTTAATAGAATTTCGACAAAGAAAATATGAGATTCATTTAATTAAGCTTATCTATTGTTAAAACAACTTTTATTTAAAGTGAAACAGCTCTAAAATTTCACCTATTTTTGCTCAAAATAACAGTTTGAAAGACCTTCTTCTTATAACACCTCCTTTTACACAGTTAAATACACCGTATCCGGCAACAGCCTATATAAAAGGGTTTTTAAACACGAAGCAGATTAGTGCTTTCCAGATGGATTTAGGGATTGAGGTTATTCTGGAACTTTTCTCTCAAAAAGGTTTAGCTACTATTTTTGAACTTGCTTTAGAAAACCAACGTATTATTTCGGAAAATAGTCAGCGTATCTATACTTTAAAAGCGGACTACCTTAAAACCATCACTCCTGTTATTTCCTTTTTACAAGGTAAGAATGCTACTTTTGCACGTCAAATATGCACTCCTAATTTTCTGCCAGAAGCAGCTCGTTTTCAACAATTGGATGACATGGATTGGGCTTTTGGGTCTATGGGTTTACAGGACAAAGCAAAACATTTAGCGACACTTTATCTAGAAGATTTGTCGGATTTTATAGTAGAATGTATTGATGAGAATTTTGGTTTTAGCAGGTATGCAGAACGCTTAGGAAGAAGCGCCAATTCTTTTGATGAGATTTATGACTATTTACAGCAAGAACCTACTTATATAGATAGTATAACGCTAAAAATAGTAGCAGAACAGCTAAAAAATGTACAGCCAAAACTAGTTTGTTTTTCGGTTCCTTTTCCGGGAAATTTATACAGTGCCTTTAGGTGTGCACAATATATAAAAAAACACTACCCTAGTCTACAAATAGCTATGGGCGGTGGTTTTCCAAATACCGAATTACGCTCGGTTTCCGATACCCGCGTTTTTGAATTCTTTGATTACATTACTTTAGATGATGGTGAATTGCCGCTAGATTTATTAAGCAATCACATATTAAACGCTGACCAAAACAATAGCATTCCCATTCTAAAACGCACCTTTCATTTAAAAGATGGAGAAGTTTTTTATAACAATGCATCACCACGAGGTGATTACAAACAAAGTGACGTTGGTACTCCCGATTATTCAGATTTATTGCTGAACAACTATATTTCGGTTATCGAAATTGCTAATCCTATGCACAGCCTTTGGAGCGATGGCAGATGGAATAAATTAACCATGGCACATGGTTGCTATTGGGGAAAATGTACTTTTTGCGATATCTCTTTAGATTATATAAAAATCTACGAGCCTATTGCTGCAAAGCTTCTGGTAGACCGTATAGAAACCCTTATTGAGCAAACCACTGAAAGAGGGTTTCACTTTGTAGATGAGGCAGCACCTCCCGCTTTAATGCGTGCTTTAGCCTTGGAAATTATTAAACGCAAACTCACCGTAACTTGGTGGACAAACATTCGCTTTGAGAAAAGTTTTAGTGCCGACCTTTGTATACTTTTAAAAGCATCGGGCTGCATTGCGGTATCTGGAGGTTTAGAAGTAGCATCTGACCGTTTATTAGCATTAATAGACAAAGGTGTTACCGTAGAGCAAGTAGCACAGGTAACTAGAAATTTTACGGAGTCTGGTATTATGGTACATTCCTATTTAATGTACGGCTACCCTACCCAAACAGTGCAAGAGACGGTAGATAGTTTAGAAATGGTACGCCAGTTATTTGAGTTAGGAGTTTTACAATCTGGCTTTTGGCATCAATTTGCTTTAACTGCCCATAGCCCCGTAGGTTTAAACCCGTCCGAATACAACATTATTCCAACCTATGAAAAAATTACCTTTGCTAATAATGATATTCAGTTTACAGATAAAACAGGCATAGATCATGAGCAATTTAGTTTTGGACTAAAAAAATCGCTCTTTAATTACATGCATGGTATTTGTTTTGAGTATCCTTTGCAAGAGTGGTTCAGTTTTAAGATTCCAAAAACTACCATTTCATCTAATTTTATAGAAAAAGCACTAACACTAGAAAGCAACTTTATCACCAAACCCAATGCAAAAATTGTATGGTTAGGAAATACTCCGTTTGTAGAAACTATAACAAAATCTAAAAAAGGGCAAACATGGGAGAATTTAAAGATGATTTTTCACAATACAACCACCTCCTTTACAATTACAGTAGAGAAAGAAAAAGGGACTTGGCTTTTAGATACACTAGAAAAAACTGCTGTAACATCTGATAACACCTTTTCTTTTTCTCAATTAAAAACCAATTTTGAATCTCAATTCGATGATTTTGAGCTTTTCTGGTTTTCTAAACCATTAAATACATTAAAAGAAAACGGCTTATTGGTACTGTAATTTACATTCTCTTTCGTTATAATTTCTATAGAAGTAAATAGTTTTTCTGTGGCACACTATTATTTATTAAATAATCCGATAAAATCTTAACACCATTATAACCTTGTTCGTAGGGTTTTTGACCAATTAAGAAATTAATTACATCTTTTTTAGAGTATTCAATATTTAGCGGCGTGGTGTCATAACCAATTAATTTTATATTTTGAAGATCTAATTTTTCAATGTATTTAGCAATAAACCTACTTTACTAGAAGGAACAAAAACACCAAAATCTTTGATGGTGTTTAGAAAATAGAATTTTAAAATCTAATTATTAAAAAAGAACTTGTTGGAGCAGAAATTAAGTACAATAACTTCCCCGCTAAATACCCACTTTCAAATGATTTTTGTCCGAAGAAAGAAATATTTTTGAGTCCATCTATTTCTATATTAATGCCAATAAAGGGTTGATTGCATACTAAAAAAATAAGTTTAAATAATTGAATTACAAATAATTAAACTCATTTTAACTGTTAATTTTCAGTATCTCAATAGTCAATTTCAACAAGATTATTTTGGATACAAATAGCAACAACAAGGATTACAAATTAGTAAAAACATATGACTATGTCTGCGAAAAATATTAAGTTGATTTCCAAATCTAGGGTCTTATCAATCTTTTAATCGATGAATACTTTTGTGGGTTTACTTTTAAGCGAGTTTGCTCCGAAGGAATGTTCAACTGAGTTGAGTGTGTTAAATTCAATGCCTATTATTACTTGTCTAGGAAAACGTTCTGGTAAAGTTGCGCCAAAAATTACAGCTGAAGGATACTGCTCTACAAAGAGTTTGTATTATTATTGAATAAAACTTCATGCCTTAGGGTTTTGTAATCCAAACAAGCTACCGCATCCAGAGCAAATTATATTTACACCAGCTTCTGTAAATAATCTCACCCTATTTAAAGAGGCTTGGTCTAAAAAAGAAAATCGAATATTTTTTGAGATAAAATATATAAATCTTCAGACTTTTTTTTTAACTATGAAAGATGAATTCAATTCAGAAATGCTAACTCCTGTAAAGGCTATAAAAGGAATGCCCGATGCTTTAGGAAAATTTTATAGAGCTGCAAATGATTTATATTCAAGAGCTGTGTCTAAAATAAGACAACTAATAGAAGCATTATTTAGTTGGATTATTGAAAAAGAAGCTATACAAAAAGCCCGTAAAGTAAGGTCTGTAAAAGGGCTGAACTTACATGTTTACGGATGATTAGCTGCTGCATTTTTAACACTGATATTTAATTCTTGATTCGCATTCTTCACTAAGGGTTAATAACAATAGATCGGACAATAAGTGTTTTAAATTCCCTTTGTTTGTTCGGCGTAGGTCTTTCAGATATTTAAAATAAACTTCGGAAGTGGTTTACATTTTTTTATCCCCTAGGGATGTGGAGATAAAAAATTCATCGCACTAATTTAAAAATATTTTTTTTTAATGTAAAAGTTAAATGCTTTTGCCCCTGAGATAGCAGAAGTTTGTTATCTTTTCCAAGACATGAGTATTTTAGAAGAATCTTTTGTAATATTATTGGTAATGACATTGAAAACGTTGAACTACCAAATGATATTGATTTTTTTGGAAAATTTATTTAAAATATTTGTTACACCAATGCAAAAGAATATTTTAACTTTTAAAAACTAAAAACTACTTCTTGGTGTTGTAGCTTGCTTTAACCTACCTTTGTAGCTCTATTTATACAGCAATATATGTCCTTTAAAGCATTAACAATAATTAAACCTATCCTAAGAGCAATCGCAGACAAAAACTACGATGCTCCAACCCCTGTACAGGAAAAAGTAATTCCGTTAATGCTAGAAAAAAAAGACGTTGTAGTTTCTGCACAAACAGGAACTGGGAAAACAGCAGCATTTGCATTGCCAATTATACAGCAGTTGTTTGATAGGCAAAATGCGGCAAAAAAAGGAAAAACAATAAAGGCTTTAGTTATAAGTCCTACCAGAGAATTAGCCATACAAATTCAAGAAAATTTTAAAGATTACTGCAAGTATACCAACTTAAAAACTGCGGTTGTATTTGGCGGAATTACCCAAGAACCACAAGTAGAAATATTAAAAAAAGGAATAGATATTTTGGTAGCCACTCCAGGAAGGTTATTGGACCTACACAAACAAGATGCCTTAATCCTAGATTATGTAGAAACTTTAGTATTAGATGAAGCTGATTTAATGTTAGATATGGGTTTTATAGACGATGTTAAAAAAATAGAACGTTTGTGCCCTAAAAGCAAGCAACTATTATTGTTCTCTGCAACCATGCCTTTTAAAGTAGAGCAACTAGCAAGTACTATTTTAAAAGAGCCTGAAAGAGTTGATATATCACCAACATCATCGGCAGCCAAAAATGTGCATCAGGTGTTGTATTATGTCCCTAAAAAAGACAAAATAGAGTTGTGCTTGCACCTTTTACGAAATACAATAAAAGGAAGTATCCTTATATTTAGACGTACCAAATTCGGTATAGAAAAACTAGAAAAAACACTTCTTAATAATCAATTTAAAGTAGGTAGTCTTCATGGTGACAAAACACAAAGTGAACGAGAAGATGCTTTAATTAGTTTTAAAAACGGCGACACCAATATTCTAATTGCTACAGATGTTGCTGCTCGTGGTATTGATATTGATGACTTAGATGCTGTTTTAAATTTTGATTTACCCAATATCCCAGAAACCTATGTACACCGTATTGGTAGGACAGGAAGAGCTGGAAAAAATGGAAACTCATACTCACTATGTTCTGCGGATGAAAAAGCGTATGTAGTAAGTATTCAAAAATTAATGCTTTTACAGATTGATGTCATTGAAGATCATCCCTACCCGCTAGATCCTGGAGCAAAACCAGAAGTACATAAAAAAAAGCAAGGTGGTAGCAAACACCGTAAAGGAAGAAAGTCTGAAGCCTCTAAGAAAAAGAAAAAGCGCTGGTATTAATAGATGGTGTTTTCTAAAAATCACTACATTTTAGTACCTTTACCTGACATTATTAAATTAAATAGTACTTTTTACATATGGATAAAAACCGTGTAGCCCCTTCCCTATTAGCAGCAGATTTTGCTAATTTACAACGAGATATAGAAATGGTAAACCAAAGCAATGCAGATTGGTTTCATATAGATGTTATGGATGGTATTTTTGTTCCAAACATTTCTTTTGGAATGCCTGTTGTAAAAGCCATTGCTGCACACGCAGAAAAAACATTGGATGTACATTTAATGATTGTAGAACCAGACCGTTATATTAAAACATTTGCAGATTTAGGCGCAAATAACTTAACCGTACACTTAGAAGCTTGTCCGCATTTACATAGAACTTTACAAGCAATAAAAGCTGAAGGTATGGCTGCTGGTGTTGCATTAAATCCACACACAAATATCAATTTACTAGAAGATGTTATTAATGACATAGATTTGGTGTGTATTATGAGTGTAAATCCTGGTTTTGGAGGACAATCTTTCATAGAAAACACCTATGATAAAGTACGCGCATTAAAAGAACTTATTACTAGAAAAAATGCACATACACTTATAGAGATTGATGGTGGTGTAACTTCTAAAAACGCAAAACAATTAACAGATGCTGGTGCCGATATTTTGGTGGCTGGAAGTTTTATCTTTAAAAGTGACGACCCTATAAAAACGATAGCTGAATTAAAAAATATTATTGATTAATGAAGCATTTGGACGTTGTTATTATTGGAGGAGGCCCCATTGGTATTGCATGCGGACTAGAAGCTAAAAAGAAAGGCTTAAATTATACCATCTTAGAAAAAGGATGTATTGTAAACTCTCTGTATAATTACCCACTTAATATGCAGTTTTTCTCTTCTTCAGAAAAATTAGAGATAGATGAAATTCCGTTTATTAGTAAAGAGGTAAAACCCAGAAGAAACGAGGCGATGGAGTACTACCGTAGGATTGTTACTTCGAACCAATTAAAAATTCAACTTTTTGAGAAGGTTACCGCTATTGCAAAACAAGAAAACACGTTTACAATTGCATCAGAAAAAGAAAACTACACCGCTAATAACATTGTTATAGCTACTGGTTTTTACGACCTTCCAAATACGTTAAACATACCAGGTGAAGATTTACCTAAAGTAGCTCATTATTACAAAGACCCACATTTTTACGGAAACCAAAAACTGGCTATTATTGGCGCTAGTAATTCGGCCATAGATGCCGCTTTAGAATGTTATAGAAAAGGTGCAGAGGTCTCGTTAATTATTAGAGGAGATGAAGTAGGGCAACGTGTAAAATATTGGGTAAGACCAGATATCATCAATAGAATTGAGGAAAGAAGCATCAAAGCTTATTACAATGCTAGGGTAACAAATATTACCCAAGAGGAAATTAGTATTACAACTCCCCAAGAAAACATCAATCTAAAAAATGATTATGTTTTAGCATTAACAGGATATAAGCCAAATTTTGAATTTCTAGAAAAAATTGGTGTTACACTTTCTAATGACTCTAAAAAAATTCCGAAATACAATCCAGGTACAATGGAAACGAATATAGACGGACTCTTTTTAGCCGGCGTTATCTGTGGTGGTATGGAAACCCATAAATGGTTTATAGAAAACTCTAGAGTACATGCTTCTATGATTATAAATCGCATTATGCAAAAGCATACTATATCTGGAAATTAAATTAAAAATTCATCCGGTAGAGCTCACAATGTTATTAAGTTAAAGGAGTTTATATCTGTTTCAGCGCATTCTAGAACTCATTATATTACAAATAAAAAAGGTTTTGACTGCGCTAGAGGAGACATCTATTATATTTCGCAGTTTAACAAGTCGTTACTATAAAATTTAAAAATAGGAACATTAATAAATGTAACCTTGCAAGTTCTTAGCTAATTTTAAATAATTCCCTATCTTTTCAAGGTATTAAATACATCCTATGCTTCGCAATTTTACTTCTACGCTTATTATTTGTTTTGTAACTGTATTTTCTTGGGGACAGATTAAAGAAACTACCCCTGCTGCCAGAAATAGTATTAATGAGCATATTAAATATTTAAATTATTGCGCTGATTATATCGGAGCTATAAAATTTTCTTTGGAAGACTATAATTCCAAAATAAATACATACTACAAAAGTTCCAATTTAGATAATCTACAAAAACAACACATTCCATTTGCACTAAAATGGGACACTAAAAAACTAGATGCCTTATACAATACATTGGCTTTTTCTAGAAAACAGATGACTTCAAAGGGAACACAAACATTAGAAAACGCTATAGTAAATTATCAAAAGCATTTTAAACAATTAATTAGAACACTAGAGGGTTTTACCCTATTAACAAATAACACAACTGCTTTTTATAAAGACAATTCTTTTATAAAATCTTATAAATTGATGGTTTCTATTGAAAAAAGCATCGAAAAGCTTGCTTTAGAGAATGACTTACTTTTTGATGTAGTACTACTGGTTTTTGGAGATGAAACCTTACCAGAAGTATTAGAACGCAGCAAACATATTGCCTTTTTGTACAAAAAAATGATTCAAGAGTTTCGTAGCGAAAAAAAAGACAATCTACCTACTTTATCAGCTCATTTTAAAAGAATCTCCGCAGCCAAAAACACACCTACAGGTTACAAAATATTAGAAGACTTTGGGAATTATGGCATTACAGATACCAAACAAATACAAGAAAGAAAAAATATAGGAGTACAAGCAGCTGCTGTTTTAACTATAATTGAAAGTTACATTAACAATGAACTCGCCCCATGTGATACTAAAAAATTAAAAAACTATGGTGCTTATTATTGCTGGTTAAATAGTGTAAATAATTTTCATGATGCTTCTAAAAACACCATTGGAAGTTATAATACCTATGCAAGTAGAGCAAAAACACCTGTTCTACTTTTAATACAGGAATTAAGACCTTTTAAAGTTTTTTTACCAGAAGAAATTATTTCTTTAAGACAAGAAGTAAAACTACCAACATTACAGAATACCATAGCAACAAACACCCGTACTACTATTAAAACTAGTAGTTTTAACCAAGAAGACATTACATCTTTAGAAGGTGCATTAAATACTAATTTGGTTTTACTGTTAGATATTTCTGCATCTATGCGTTTGAATAACAATGAAGAGAAGTTAAAAAAATCAATCATTCACTTGATCAACCTACTGCGTCCAGAAGACAAACTCTCTATTATTAGTTATTCTGGTGTTCCTAAAAAAGTATTTGAAACCTATAAGAATTATGATAAAGAAGCTGTGAAAACAATTGTTAGTAATTTAAAATCTAACGGAAGTACAGATGTAAATGCAGGTCTAAAGATGGCATATGAAATATGCTTAAAAAATTATAATAAAGAAAAAAATAACAGAATAATCATTGCTTCAGATGGTGATTTTTGGGTTAATAATGTTGCTAAAAACAAAATTTATGATAGTACAAAATCGAATATTTCACTATCTACATTTCATTATATTTCAGAAAAACCCAAAGGAACAAAAACACTTAAAGAACTGGCTATGTTAGGTAAAGGAAACTATGAGCTTATAAAAGAAGAATCAGATGCTATTAGCACATTAATAAAAGAGTCTAAACAGCAATAAATTGTCTTATAAGTATATATTATTTTGTAAATACATTTAAACTATTGTAACAATGCGCTATTTAAAGAAGTTGTGGGCAAAACTAGTTCCTCTTTTTAAACAAGGGTTAACTCCCAGACAACTAGCGCTAAGCATTACCATTTCTATCCTTGTTTCTATTTTTCCAATATATGGAGTTGCTACTATTGTACTTGCCTTTTTGGCTTTTCGTTTAAAATTAAATCTACCTATAATGGTAGTCGTTAGCTATATAGCAGAACCTCTAAAATTACTTTTAATAATTCCGTTTATAAATATAGGGAGATTTATATTTGGAGTAGAAAAGTCCCCATTAACTTTAGATATTATAAAGGTTAGTTACAAAACCAACTTTTTAAATACCATAAAGCTGCTTTCTTTTGAAATTCTTTGCGGTTTTGCTGGATGGTTTGTTGCTGCTATCCCAATATGTTTTCTTCTATTTTTTTTATTAAAAGCGCTTATAAAGTTTATTGTGAAGCTTAAAAAAGAAACCCCCCAGAAATAATACATTTATACTTTATCTAGGTTTAATAAATTATTTTTTCCTTACAAATTAATTACTAATGTATTTCCTATAACTTTTTCTGCAATCATAACTAGTTTTAAACACTCTTTACATTTATTTCAATGTCTCTTTAAATCTAAATGAAAAAGATATTAAAGAAACTTAATAGTATAGAAATAAGCATTTGTTTCTTTTCAAACATTAAAATTAACAAGATTCACAACATATAATTCGGTATCTGACAACATTAATAAAATTGTAAGAATATTCATACGTAAATTTATTGCCCCTAGTAAGATTTAATTGTTTAAAAAAATATCCAAATCATATATAATGGCAAAATCTCTTATCTCACCTACAAAAATGCTATCTAGTAATAATGTAAAAATAAATAATTTAAAAAACAGTGGGGGAAAGAAAAGAAAAGTACCCAATTTGATATTTTACGACTCTACTTTAAAATGTTTAGATGAAACTATTCATAAATATATTTCTAATTATCTAACGCATTTACAGGTAGATAAGGTGCATATCTTAAATACAAGGAGCAGCCAAGATATCAGTAGAAAATCTACTAAAAACTGTAGTGCTATAATAAATATTAGAAAAATAAATGATTATAGAAGTATTAATAATTTTTTTGAAGAAACAAATAAAAAACTAGAACTAGGAGGCTTGTTTATAAATAATTTTGAAACACATGAGACAAGAAAAGCCCGTATTTTAAAAAACGTTCCAAAACCTTTAAAGTTTATATATTATGCAACAGATTTTACATTTCATAGAATACTTCCTAAAGTTAAATTAACTAAAAGGTTTTATTATAGAAAAACAAAAGGTTATGGAAGAGTATTAACCAAATCTGAAATACTTGGCAGACTCTACTCATCTGGATTTGAACTTATAAACGACAAAAAAATAGGCGGAAAATTATTTATTGTCGCTAAAAAAGTAAAAGCCCCTTCTTACGATACCAACCCTACATATGGTCCTTTAATCTACCTTAAAAGGGTTGGTAAAGGAGGTGAAATTATTAAAGTTGCTAAAATTAGAACTATGCACCCGTATGCAGAATACTTGCAACAATATGTTTTTAATAAAAATAATTTAAAAGAAGGCGGCAAAATACATAATGACTTTAGAATTTCTAAACTTGGAAAAATATTTAGAAAATATTGGATAGATGAAATACCAATGCTTTTTAATCTTGTAAAAGGAGAAATGAAGCTTATTGGTGTAAGACCCTTAAGCAAACATTATTTTGATTTGTATCCAAATACATTACAAAGCAAAAGAACACTATTTAAACCTGGGTTACTACCTCCTTTTTATGCAGATATGCCCAAGACATTAAACGAAATAGCAGATTCCGAAATGCGGTATCTGATGGCTTATGAAAAAGAACCTTTATTAACAGATGTAAAATACTTTATAAAAATTATTGAAAATATTATTTGGAAAGGGAAACGAAGTGCATAAATATAAATACGCTTACTTTAATACAGTTGTGTAATAATTTCATACAACTTCCATATACAAGAGACAAAGACTCGTAAGAGAGCTAAGAAAAAACCTATATGAATTACGAAGACCAAGAAAATCAGGAAAATTCGGTTGTCAAAGATTTATTAGAAAAGTATGTTTACCATTGGAAACTCTTTTTTATTGTCTTTATTACTAGCTTTATTATTGCCTTTTTATACTTAAGATACACTCAAAAGACATATCAAGTTTCTGCTAGCATTCTAGTGAAAGTAGAAAATGACGGTCTGCTTTCAGAGCTGTCCGCTTTTAATGACCTCTCTATATTTAGGAACGGAAATAAAGAAGTAGAAAATGAAATTGAAATTATTAAATCTAGACCATTAATGCAAAATGTTGTAAAAGCATTACATCTTAACGTAGCATACCATACAAAAACAAAGTATTCTAAACGTATGGTAGAAATGGTAGAAAAAACTCCCATAAATGTAACCTTTAATGATGATTCTAAGTACAATAAAAATGGCAGCTTTATTGTTTCCATCACTTCCAATACAACCTATAATTTAATGGATAAAGATGGTGATTTTGTAAAAAAAGGAACTATTGGAGAACCCTTATCTACAACGTTGGGCGGTATAACACTAAATACTAATAAACATTTTGTTCCAGCGTATTATGGAATTCAAATTTATGTAAGCATAACTTCATTAGATGATTGTGTAGAAAACTACAAATCTGCCATAAAAATAGATATAAACGACCCAGAAACTACTGTGGTTTATTTATCTATGGAAACAAAATCTAAAGAACGTGCTAAATTAATCTTGGCAAGCATTATTGAAGAATACAATAAAAATGTAGCGCAAGACAAAAATGAAATTATTGAAAATACTGCTGAATTTATACAAGAAAGGTTGGATATTATAAATACAGAATTGGCTAATCTGGAAAGTAACTTGCAGTCTTTTAAAACAAAAAACAAATTGACAGATTTACCCACCGAGGCAACCATTTTTTTAAAAAACGAAGCAGAAAATGAAACTATAATGCTAAACAATTCTATACAACAAGAATTAGTTCGCCTTATAATTAATCACTTAAAAAATAAAAAGGGAGAATTACTCCCATCTAGTTTAGATTTTGAGAACAAATCTATCTCCGATTTAATTTTTGCATATAATGAAGCAGTTGTTGAAAAAGACAAATTACAAAAGAGTTCTGGAGATAAGAATCCTTTATTAATATCATTAAGTAAATCAATAAAAGATCAAGAAGATAACTTAATGCAAAGTCTTTCCAATTTGCAAACCTCTCTAAGTTCCCAATATTCAGGTTACAATAGAAGAGATTCTAAAATTAACTCCGAGATTAGTAGCCTACCTGAAAAGGAAAGAAAGTTAAGAGACATACAACGTCAGCAACAAATTAAAGAAACCTTATTCTTATATTTATTAGAGAAAAGCGAAGAAGCAGCTATTTCATTAGCAGCTAGTGCCACCAATGCTAAAATTATTGAAAAACCTTTTACTTCTAAGAAACCTGTAAATCCAAAAAAAAATAAAACGTATATATCTGCTTTTTTAATAGGATTAATAATCCCTATAATTATTATACTAATTAAAGATACTTTAGACACCAAGGTTCACGACCTTAAAAATTTACGAAAAACACTCCCACTACATTTTTTAGGAGATATTCCAAGTGCAAAGCAACCTAATAAAATTCAAGACTTAGAACAAGATCAGTCAGACGTAGCAGAATCATTTAGATTATTAGACATCAATATAAATTTTCTCTTAGCTAATAATACAAAAAGCAAAACTATATTAATAACATCTACACGTAAAGGTGAAGGTAAATCTTTCATAGCCTGCAACCTAGCAATAACATTAGCCCGATCAGAAAAAAAAGTAGCCTTATTAGAAATGGATTTACGTTCACCCATGATAAAAACCCATCTTGGTTTAAAATCTGGATTAGGATTAACGGATTATATTAAAAGTAATGATTTAAAAATTAGTGAGATTATAACAGATATGGAAGGACTAGACAATTTAGATGTAATACCCTCTGGTGCTATACCTCCAAATCCTGCAGAGTTACTAAAAAGTAATAGAGTAGAAGAACTTTTTAATCAATTAAAAATTGATTACGACTATATAATCATAGACACACCTCCTGTTAGTTTAGTTGCAGACACTTTATTATTAAGCTCTTACGCAGATATCTGTGCTTTTGTGGTTCGGTTTAATTACTCGGATAAAAGAATGTTAGATATTCCGAAAAACTTACATCTGGAAAAACGTTTTAATAGTATGGGCTTATTAGTTAATGATGTAGACTATAAAAAAACGTATGGCTATGGATACGGGTATGGCTATGGGTACGGGCATAGCGTAAAAAAGAAAAAATCAATATTTAGTATTAATTAGATATTATAAAAAATCATTAAAAAGGAAAAATTATGATTAGACAATTAACGGCAAAACATATAGGATTTCCAATTCAGGATTATAGTAGAAAAACAAAAATAATACCTACACTTAAACTTCTTAAAGAAAGTGAACATTGGGATAAAGAGCAAATGTATAATTATAGGTTATCCAAACTAAAAAACTTGGTAGCATATGCCTATAAATATGTTCCGTATTACACCGAATTATTTAATGAAATAAATATAACCCCAGATGATATAAAAACTTTGGAAGACATAAAAAAGATTCCAATTTTAACAAAAGAAATAGCTAGGGTTAATCAGGAAAAATTGGTTTCTATAAACATAGCTAATTACAAAAACATAAAAAAAGGAAAAACAGGAGGAACAACTGGTGTTCCTTTAGTAGTTTACAGCGACCCAAACAATAGATCATTTACCTGGGCTTCTTATTATAGGTGGTATAGTTGGATTGGATTAAAAAAAGAAGATAGAGTACTCTCCTTATGGGGCGCAAAAACAGTGACAAAAATGACTTTAAAAATGAAGCTTTTTGTTAAAACAATAGATTGGGTACAAAATAACAAAACAATAAATTCTTTTAATATAAACGAAGAAACTCTGCCCCAAGTCTATGATCAAATTATAAAATATAACCCAGCATTAATAAAGGGGTATTTGTCGGCTATTATACTTGTTGCTAAATACATACAGAAGAATAACTTGCCCATTAATGGAAATTTAAAAGCAATATCTAGTACATCGGAGACCTTATTGCCTATGTATAGAGATTTAGTAGAAGAAGTTTTTAAGGTTCCTATCTACGATCAATATGGATGTGGAGAAGTCTCCGCTATATCATATGAGTGTTCTAAACACAAAGGTTTGCATGTAAATGAAGAACATGTTTATGTAGAATCTTTAGATAAAAATGATACTGATATCTACAATGAAAAAGGCCGTTTAATAGCTACTTCTCTTGATAATTATGTAATGCCCTTTATTAGATATGAAAACGGAGATATGACAACTTTGCTTACAGAAAAATGCACTTGTGGATTAAGCTCTTCTTTGATGGGTAATATTGATGGTCGAATTGCAGATACTATAACTCTTAAAAACGGCGCAAAAGTACATGGTGTATTCTTTACAAGCTTGTTGTCTGAGGTAGGTATTACCACAGATATAATAAGTAGATTTCAAATATACCAATATAAGTCTGGGACTATAGATTTTAAATTTGAAGTGGAAAGAAATATACCTTGTTATTTAAATGAAAAATTTAAAACTGAAATCCGCAAATTTTTCAATAAAGTAAATGTCTCTTTCGTACATTTTATTCCCAACGAACATACCGGAAAGTTTAAATATATTAAGAGCGAAATAAGTTGAATTTTTAGTCCTTCTTTTTTATAGTAGGGCTTTTTTTTACTAAAAAAAACAAACAAACAAAATTCATTGTGGTAATGATGTACATCAAATGATTTTCCTCAGCATACAAATGAAAAAAAGGACAAAAAACCAACGCTAATATAGTGTCCTATAACAAGTCTTAGCCTTGTTCTCTATTGTTGATTAAACGATATTCTAAACCTTATACAATTACAGATATATCAATTTACTTATTAGTTTAGCTTTTTTTTACGTAAAAATGTTTTTTAATTACATTTTTGGTATTCTGTAGCACCAATTCTTTACTCCATAATAACATATTATTATTCCAGCGTTGCGGATGAAAGGTAAACATAGCTATCGCTGGAAAATCTCCCTTTTTAACTGCATCAATAATATCAAAAGTTGAATGGTATGTTTGCTTAAAACTTGTGCTTACTTTATCTCGTACACTAGTAGCATGTCCGTCCCACTTTCTCCCTGTATCTGTAATATAAAACACATTGTTATAATCCACATCAAAATAAGGCTCAGCAATAATTTTATAATCTAGATAGTTATATACTGCCCACAAATCTTTAGAATCGTACCTAGACATTGGACTGCCGTGCATACATATAGTCGCTACAGGAGCTAATTTGCGTAGTGCTTTTAGATTTTTCTCAAAATCTTTGATTCCTTCTTTTAGATTACCATTGCATGTTGTTAAACATTCATAATGGTACCCTATTTCATGACCTAATTTTGTTATTTTATTAATTACATTTACATCCCAACTTTCTGGTACTGCTCTAAAATAATAGGTCCCTTTTACTCCAAATTCTGCTTGTATTTTTGCAAATTCCAGCGAATTATTTGGCAATAAATCTACATCGTGTCTAAGAATTATACTTTTAGGTTTTGGTATCTGTATATACTCCTCAAAAGTCTGAAATTGATACTTTTTTTCCACTAAGACTTTTAATAATTCTCTATATGCTTTTACGGTAAAATCCATTATCTAAAATTATATTGATATTCTTTATTTACTTCCATTTGCGTCTTACTATCTGGGTAATTTTCTACAAACCAAACCATGAAAGCGGTTACATCTATTTTGTCTTTTAACAAAGCTGCCTGCTTTACTTTAAAAATTTCCTTTAGATTTAAATGAAGCTGTAATTCTTTTATTTTATCTAGAACACCTATACCATTTTTATAATTAAATAATAGTCCATATGCTACTTGCTCATTTATAGTCCCTGCCATAATAGTATTGATATATATAGCTGGTGTTCCTAATACGGCACATTCTGATGCCATTGTGGCGCCTTCACCTATAAACATATCTGCAAAGGCTAATACATTATGCATTTGCTCTGGTTTAATTCTTATTTTATATGGTTCAAATTCTGACGGTAATTGTCCTTCTGCAGAAATAAAAACTTTATGTGTTTTCTCCAAATGTTTAATTATTGTTCTCTTTTCTTCTAAAGTTAACCCCGATTGGTTTACATCGTGACTGGCATTCCAGGACACAAATCTTAAAAGCACATACTTTTCATCTCTATTAATTTTTAACACCTTATAAATATCTGCATCTGGTTTAAAGTGATTAGAATGTAAATATGCTAATTCGTGATACCCTGCATACCGTATCTGCTTTTGTCCAAGTTCTTTATGAAAAGCATTAGAAGTTAATACACATGCTGTAAATGGCAAATACAGCCGTACTTGTTCCATATTTCCGGTATCTTCAAATGATATATGGGGTTTTCTTAATACTGCTGCTGCATGCGACGCATACGGAGAACCATGACTCATAAAAACATCTGGTTTAAATTTTAAACCTTGTACAAATTCTAAAAAATCGAACTTTAACAAGCCAAATAACTTACCAGCTGTAGTATTGTATTTTTTACCAAAAGACACATAACGAAATTTTTCTGCCTTTAATAGCTCAATTTCGAACTCTTTTTGCCTGCAAGTAAACAAAAATTCATGCCCTCTTTTTATCATTTCCTTAGCAAAATTTTTAAACAAATGCACATGCCCTGGATGGCCTATATCTATTAATACTCTCATCCGTGCTTTTTTAGAATTTTCACTGCTGTTTTTCCAACGCTATACAATAATGGTTTGGAAACAAAACAAAATCTACCATGTTCTACCAATTCCCCTCCAAACTTTGATTTAAATTCTCTAACACCGTAATCTTGACTTGGTTTACCCGCCCCCATAAAATCAAACCTAGGTATGTTATTTTTTACGGCGTACTCCATAGCTGCCCAAGTAGCTAATATACTAGGATATAGGTTTTTATAAATACCATCCTTACCACAAACAAACCACTCATAAATTACATTATTGGAAAGAATAGGAGAAACAATACCTCCTATAATTTCTTCTTTATATTCTATAAGTAAAAATTTAGCTGTCTTTTGTTTCCATAAAGCAATAAAGAAATTAATATCTGGCAGTGGTGTTTTTACTTTTGTTCTATATAACTCATGTAAAATCTCATAAAAACTTGCTACTTGTTGTTCATTTTGAGCTTCAATAATAGTAGCGCCTTCTTTCAAACTTTTTTTAACCTGTCGCAGCTTACTACTACTCATTCTCTTTCGCATAGCTTCTTCACTTGAACAATCTAAATGAAAATTTAAATGTGGGTAATATTCAAAACCTACTTCCTTAAACGCTTTTGTATAAGTTCCATAGTCATTTAAGTTTCTAATTTCTATATATATAACCTTATTTTTAAGTTTTCTAATGAGCAAATCAAGTAATTCTCTAACCTCATCTTCTTCTATATTTTTTAAAAAAATAGGTCCACCATAAATAATTGCTCTACTTGTAAATGCTGATTTTATTCCTTTTTCTTTTTGAATAATTCCTGTAAGTACACCAACAATCTTTTCATCGTTTTCTACAATGAATGTAAACGTTTCTATCCCTACTAATTCAAAAAAATTAATAGCTTCTGGAGTTTGAAAAAAATTACAAGTTTCAGACGCTAACAAACCTCTCCATTGTTCTGATGATATCTTTTTAATATCACTATGTATTGTGTAATCTTTAATCATTTTACTATCGTTTTATATATACTGGTTAATTCTTTTGCTATAATACTAGCGTCTAAATACGAAACTTTTTCTCTGCCATTTGTTTTACTCTTTAATTTTAAAGCTTGCTTTAATTTTCCTGAAAATGTATTAACATTAAAATCGGAAACAAAACAGCCTTCTGTATCGGAAATCACTTTTTTTATATCACCAACATCTACTGCAACAATTTTACAATTACAGGCCATTGCTTCTTTTATTACATTTGGAGAACCTTCCCATAAACTGGTAAGTATAATTGCATCTGAAGCATTGAAATAAAAAGGCATTAATTCATTAGGAATGTCTATAAGTGCATGTAATTCTACAGTGTCATCATCCATAGCCTCAAAAGCATTTTTTGCTAATTCATAATTCTTTTCCTTTCTATTAGGATTTGCTGCAAAAAGCACGTGTTTTTTATCTGCTTTCCATTGGGTAACTTCTAATGCTTTTTCTCTTTTTATTGGTCTAAATTTCATAAAATCTACTCCATTTGGCACAATAATGGCATCTGTAATTTTTGAAGCCTTTTTCATATCTAAAGATTTCACTATCACTTTTTTCCAAAAAATATTCTTAAATGTTTTAATAATAAAACTTAATACAGGAGATGCTTTTACATCACTTCCCATTAGTGATACAATTAAAGGTTTTGCTCCTGCTAACGATGTTGTCATTGCACTTAAAGAATAATGTGCATGGATAACATCATAAGAACTATTTTTAAGAAATTTTTTTAAAACAAATACATGCCGTAAATAGCCTTTAACACCCTTTCCTTTTATGGTGAAAAAAGAAACATTATGGCCTAGATTCATTAATGATTTTCCTTGATTATGAATAATAGGTGAGATTCCATTTTTATTATTACCGCTACTTACAAATAATATTTCCATGACTTTTAATTATTAATACAACACTTGTTTTTGTTTTTTTCCGATTCTCTTTTTATTTCTTTCTGGCTATTGTGTAGTATAGAAAGTGCCATTAGTAAAGTATCTCGTTCTTTTTCAGGCGTATGTTCAGAAAGACATTCTAGTCGTTCATACAATTGCTCTTTATTAAAAAACAAACTGTCTTTTATAAGTTTTTTTAACAAGATGTTGCTTTTTTTAACCCCAGATATAATTCCAAGGTTGTCTAAATAGGGTTTCACCGTTTTCTTATTAATTTTTTTCTTAATAAATGGTAATAATATAGCAACTCTACTAAAAACATTTCTCACCGATTTTGGTGCATAACCTTTTCCAGTTATTTGATGGTAAATGGTTTTATTTGTTTTTTTTATAATATCTGCATACAGGTATTGACCTTTTACTCTTTTTATAGGGTTACCAGTAAAAAAATCATTATTAGCACCTGCATATTTTGTTTGCAACAACGCTTTTACAAAATTAAAATCTAAAAAAGGTGTTCTTACATGTACATGTGCTTGCTGTGTAACTATCCACTGTCCAAAAAACTTCCTAAATATTTCTTCAAAAACAAAGATGTAAAATTGTTGATTTAGAGATATATTTTTTGGTAGCTCATTTTTGTAATCTATGACTTCAGAAATAAGTTCATTTAACTCATTACTAAACTCATTTATATTTAAAACATCCAAAGTTTTAGATGTTCTTAATTTTTCTCTAAGCTCCTGTTCGTCTTTAGTTATAAAAATATCGGCTAATGCTTTTGAGGTTACTGCTCCAGTAAGGTGCAATGCTCTAAACAACTCACTACCGCAAGCCCCAGAAATTAAATAATTAGACTCTTCTGCTATTTTTTTTGAACTGTATGGAAAATGCGCGTATAAAAAACCATTTCCTAGATATCCAGATGATGTATAATCACATGCGTTTTTAAAATAAAATTTTTCTGTATAATCTGCTACACCTAAATCATAATAATCGTATGGAATATCTAATTCAGCGGCATTTTTAGCTGGAATCACCACATCTGGGTTTTCTGGTCTTCCAAATGAAAAAGTTTTAAATTTCTTTTGATGATGAGTTGCACAACTTACTAAAGTTCTGCCATCAAAACCACTTGTGAAAGCTATATGAAAATTAGCATCTGGAAAATATTCTTTTGTATTTTCTATAAATAACCTACTTAAATCATCTGTTACTGTTTTTCCACTTTTAGGTTTTTCAACAAACAAATTTGCAACTGCATAGTGTTTTAAAATAGCGGCATTATTCTTATTTAATGCTATAAAATGATTGCACGGTAGTAATTTTATTTCCTTATATTTTGTTCTATTAAAAAAACCATAATTAAACAGTAAGTTTTCTAGAATAAATTTTTTATCTACAGAAAAAACTTGTTTGCTATTTTCTTTTATTAGTGCTATAGAAGATGCCATCATACTCTTGTCTTCTGTTAAGTATATGGGTAGTAAACTAAAAAAGCTATTATATAATTTTATACTTTCTTTTTTTATTACAATTGCATAAAAATTACCTTTTAGTTTAGGTATATCATGACTTTTTGAATTTAGAATTTCCTCTTTAGAACCTATATAATCTCCTATTACAATAACTCTATGCCCTTCTACATTATAATCTTGATAATCACCTTGGGTAATCAAACTCCATTTTGTGTTTAATGCCACCTCTTTACCTATAGGGTTTGTTTGATGATTTTGTCTATTTAAAATAATAAAGTCTTTCATTTTAATTTATATAAGTCCTCTGTTAGAGAGTTTAAAAACATTCCAAAATAATATTGCAAAAAAGATGAACGATAAATAGATTAACCAGTGCTTTTTTCTTTTAGCATACTTAGCTATAATACCATCCGACATGAAAATAATTAAAAAGGGTAATGCTAATAATTGAAATCTATCTTGAAAAGAAATACCAGAAGCTGCCAATATCATAATATATAAAACGGCAAAACTTCCTATAAAAATAGCTTTAGGATTCCGGTATTTAATAAATCTAAACAATCCAATAAAAACAAAAAAGTACATTATATTTCTAACTATTTCGTTTTGATAATGTACATAAATTCCCAATTGCCTTTCTTCAAAGTCTAATAACGAAGGAAATGGTGTAATTATAGCTCCTGATATTAATAATGGTGATATTAAAGCTGCTGTATAATTAATTCCTCTGTCTTTAGATGCCTTGTTTAGTTCTGTATCAAACTGTTCTGTACTAGATTCTATGGCATCTTCTATATGCTTATCCATAGAAAGTTCATACGTAATAAATAAACTACCTAACACTAATACAATAGTTACTAACCCTGCAAATATGCGGTAGTTTTTATTTTTAGTTTTATAAAAAACAATTTGTAATAAAACACAACCCAATAACAGCGGTACCAATACTGTTCTAAAATAAAATATAGAGCCTAGTAGTAATAAAATAAGACTTGTATTTAGTATTCTAAACTTTTTTGTAGTTATAATTTTTAAAGTGTAAAAACCAATACTAGCTATAAAAAATATTAATAATGTTTCTTTAAGAAAAATGCTATTAAACCAAATTATAGAAGGCATTAACATCATTAATATGCCTGCAATACGAGCTTGTTTTTCTTCATATATATGTTGGGTAATTTGATATATTCTTAGAACAGTTAAACTACCTACAAGTGCATTAAATATCTTTATAACTATTACTTTTTTCCCAAATATGGAGTACAGAAAACCAATGCAAGTTGAAAAACCATAATCGGCCTCACTCTTCCAAAAATAAGACAACTCATTAAAAATACTCTTTCTTTCATCTATAGCATCTGCAACTATAATCCCTGAGTCATGATAGTTTACAGAATCTAATCCTGCTATTTCAAAAGGCAAACTTACAGGGTCATATAACATGGTTAGTAAATACATGGCTCCTAGACCTAATAACCTATAAAACAGACTATGAAAAAACAACCTAATTTTAAAATCATGACAGTTTTTCCAAACATTAGAATAACTATGCAACCCAACAAAAAAGAAAAAAATAATTGCAAAGCCGACTAACAAAATTGGTAATGGCATTATATATTCTGGAAAAAAGAGTATATGACAAAACAGCACGCTTATGGCGAAAAATAATGCTATCTCTGTATATTTTTTATTCCAGTACAAAAATTAATTTTCCTTTATTTTTAATTTATCTAATACAAGATTTTTAACCTCTAAATATTCCTCAAATTTTAAAAAGTGAGAAATTGTAACGTATAAAATCATATTTACCAATACTCCAAAAACTAATTGCAACAAATTCCCCGAAAAAAAATTAGAACTAATAAAACTTACATAACCAACAAAAATACTTGTAACAGCATAGGGTAATAAATTTTTTAATTGTTCTATTGCAGAATATTGGATGTATTTATGAGTGTAGTATGTATTTATGAAAAAACTTAAAAAAGAAACTAAAACGTAGCCAATAGTCATTGCTAATAAACCAAATTTGAAGGTTACTAGAATAACAAGTACTGTAAGCACGTGTTTAATAAGCTCTAACTTTAGAAAAAGATCTGATCTTCCTTTTGCACTTAAAAAGTTTAGATTAATATGCTTTAATGGAAAAAATATAATTTCCAAAGACAAAATTTGCAGTAATAATACCGTTGGCAGCCATTTTTCTGTTAATAAAACTAGTATTAGAGGTTTTGCAAAAAACAATATTGAAATTATTATTGGAAATAATAAAAAACCTGTTAGCCGCACACTTCTTTTTAATAATTTTTTCACCTTACTATCATCCGCTATAACTTTTACTAATATGGGAAAAGTAACACTTTGTAAAATTGTAGTCAATAATGTTCCTGGTACTTGTTTAAACAACGTTGCTCTTGTAAAAAAACCTAGTTCTTCTGCTTTATAAATTTTTCCAATAATGATTAAATATATATTATCAAAAGTTACCCTAAGCAAATCTGATAACATTAATTTAGAGCCAAAATTAAAAAGCCCTTTAAACGATTGTCCATCAAAAACCAATAGTGGCTTCCAGTTATTTAGCAACCAAAACATAAGTGTCATTAAGATATTTCTGGTTAAGTATTGGTATACTAATGACCACACTCCATAACCATTTAATGCTAAATATATTCCTAGAACTCCGGCTATTAAAGCTGAAGAAACATTTGCTATAGCTTGTGTTTTTAAATCTATTCTTGTGGTTAAAATAGCTCTATGAATTAGAGAGGTGGCTATTACAATAATATTTAAGCCTATAACCCTTAATAAATCTATCAGTAATGGTTCATTATAAAATTTTGCTATTGTGCTTGCAGAAAAAAAAAGTATTAAATACAACGAAATTCCTACTAAAATATTGAAGAAAAATACGGTTGAATAATCTCTATCTGTAACATTCTTTTTTTGTACCAAAGCAGCAACAAAACCACTATCTATTAATGACTGTGATATTGCCATAAAAACAGTTATCATTCCAATAAGTCCGTAATCTTCTGGTAAAAGTATTCGCGCTAAAACAATACCCAATATAAATTGTATGACTAATGTAGAAAATTTATCTACACTGCTCCATATAAGCCCTGTTTTTGCTTTTGTTTCTAATGTTCCCAATTATATTATAATTACAATTTATATTATATGCTACGAAACGTTTTGCATTAATTTTTCTGGTTTAACAAGTGGGTGATAATCTCCTTTTAAGCTTGTTATTGCTGCATTACGTATATCATGCACAATTTCTATGGATTGTTTAGATTCTAATAACCCAAATCCATTACCTTTTAAAATTTCTTTATAACTCTTATTGTGCAGTTCTGTAAATCCACTGCTAAATTCTATTTCTTCTCCATTTACTTTTATAGATCGATAGGTTCTTTTTCCTTGTACTTTAATATCATCTGGAACATTATTATAATCAATAGATAAAAACCAACGAACTCTTGCTTTTTTAAACTCTAAATAACCAGAAGCACTATCTCTATTAAGAAGGTGTACCCTATTCTCCGTTACCGTTCCAAAAATCCACGATAACATATCGTAAAAATGCACGCCTATATTTGTAGCTATACCTCCAGATTTAGAAATATCTCCTTTCCAAGAAGTATGATACCAATTACCTCTAGACGTTAAATATGTAAGATCTACATCATATATTTTGTCTTTAGGACCGTTATCTATTTTCTTTTTTAATGCTATAATACTTTCATGCAAACGCAATTGCAAAATGGTATTTACTTTTGTATTAGATTCTTTTTCTATTTCCACTAAAGGATCTATATTCCATGGGTTTATAACCAAAGGTTTTTCACAAATGGCATGTGTTCCTCTTCTTAAGGCCATTCGTATATGCGCATCGTGCAAATAATTTGGCGTACAAATACTTACATAATCTAATTGCGTATTATTTCTTCTTTTAATTTTTTCTATGTGACGATCAAAACGCTCAAATTCTGTAAAAAAATGAGCCTTTGGAAAATAACTATCCATAATTCCTACACTATCAGATTTATCTAGAGCAGCTATTAATGTATTATTTGTAGCCTTAATTGCTTGTATATGCCTTGGTGCTATGTAGCCTCCTACTCCAACAATTGCAAAATTTTTATTTTCCATAATTTTTATCCTTTATAATTTTATTACCTTATTATTTCTTATTAGATACTTTTCTGAACTCTCCTCACACACTGCAATATCACTTTCTTCAAAATTTAATCGACAGCCGTATTCACTCATCCAACCAATTTGTTTTGCAGGATTACCAACAACTAATGCGTATGCCTTTATTGTTTTTGTAATTACAGCACCTGCACCTATAAAAGCATAAGCCCCTATATCGTGTCCACATACAATAGTTGCATTAGCACCAATTGTTACTCCTTTTCCTAAATGCGTCCTAGAATATTGTCCTCTTCTATTTATAGCACTTCTCGGATTTATAACATTGGTAAACACACACGAAGGCCCCAGAAACACGTCATCTTCACAAGTAACTCCTGTGTATATTGATACATTATTTTGAACCTTAACATTATTACCCAACACAACTGATGGTGATATAACTACATTCTGACCTATGTTACATTTATCCCCCATTTTAGAGCCAGACATTATATGTGAGAAATGCCATATTTTACTACCTTCCCCTACTACACAATTACTATCTACAATTGCAGTTTCATGGGCAAAATAATTCAGCTTCAATATTTCTAATTTTATTTTTTGTTGATCCATTTTATTATTGATATTGAGTGTTGTAAATGATTAGAGTTTCCTCGGCTGTTGTTGTCTATAGAAAACTTTCCTAATGTTTGTAGATTTATTCTTAAATCATATTTCAATCTAATATTGAAGCCCAAACCAACATTAATAGTTTTATTTAATACCCCATCAAAAAAATTATTTCCAAGCCCCCCTACTATATATCCTGTATATGTAGATCGCTGTGGATTTATAAAATAATTAGATATATAATTCTTAAACATAATGTCTATAGATACATAGTTAACCTCTGTTATATTAATTTCACTATTTATAGTTTTATTTGTATCGAATTTATTTAGTGTTAACGAAACTTCCGCTCCATAATCATACGCAAATCTTTTCTCTGCTGTAAGTTTTAGCAACCTTGAGAAATTCCAATTATCTGTTACATTTAGTAATTGCTTAAAACGTGTCCCTGAATTATCTACTATGTTGAAACCAACACCAACTACCCATGGATTCTCATCCTGAGAAAATGTTTGTTCTACATTTCCTAGTAGTAGTATTACAACGATGTATTTTATTAATTCCACATTAGTAATAAATATATTGTAGTAATAGTACTACAATATGTGTTGTAATTTGTGTTTTTTGTTGTGAAAGCATATGTAACTGTTGGGAACTCTTCAATTATGAAGAATTGACACCAATCTATATAGTTTTTTACCTATTAAAATTTAGCTAAACAAAAACAGTATTTTAGGGTGTCAATTAAAGTACTGAATTACAATTTATTAAATCAGCTTTAATTAATGAACCATTATAATTAGTTCTTCTTGTTGATAAAAACTCTTTTTTGTGGCACAATTAGAATGGCAGTTCTACTTTTTAGAGCGTTTTATTTTACACTTACCCTAAATTAATTCTAAGATTAAACAAATACTTAATAAATTATATGCTTGGGCTTATTACTCATAGAGGGCTATAAGTCCTTAAAAAATAGGTTAGTAGGTATTATAACGTTTCATATACAAATTTATCTAATCCTGAACTTTATGAAATTTTATTAATGCAACAAAGTTGCATTAATAAAATTAATACTATATTTGTTATGATATAAAACCTAATTTTTGTTGATACGACTAGATTTACATAAGAACTCAAACAAGCTAGATAATTTAGCAGGCAGCTTATTTTTAATACACTGCCATATTACTCCTCTTGTAAAAGAAACAGATTTACAGACAGGTACTTTTGACATATCTAATAGCGACAAGATTAAAAAACATGCAGCATCATTTTCAGAAACTATAAAGAAGTTGAAACCCAATCTAACAAATAATGGTCTCTGTAGCGCTCCTTACAGGTTTGCTAAAATGTTTATAAAGCAACTCTTTTATAGTTTAAATCTGGAAAATTCTCGAGAACCTCTAATTACAAAAATAAACACCAGAAAATGTTGGTCAAGCAAAATGTATATCCTTTTTAATATATTATTATGTGATGAAAAATAGTTGTCTAAGATATAATATTACTTATCTGCTTTTTATCCTTTTCATTTCAATGAAAATGGTAGGACTTCATTTTTTGTCTCATATAAATGAGGAGGGTCATGGAGTTCCCTGCACAATTTGTGATGATGCCATTATTAATAATTTAACACCAACACTTACAACAGATTCACAATATTTTACCATTAAAAATTATGATTTAGTCGTTCAAAGAGGGGTAACTGAAAATTACAATTCTAGTATCTCAAGCATTATTACTAAAGACAAACCCTTTACCCGACCACCACCTTCCTTGTAGTTTTTTTTATCTGTGTTTTACTTTTTATTTAAGGATTTAATCACAGAGACAGACTCATTTGCAATATCAACACTAAATAAAAGAGTGTTTTGTAAATAAGAGATTTTTATCATCCTGTCCTGTTTTATACTTTCAATTAAAGATGATGCAGAAATGTGAATACCAAAACTATTCAAATGTTTTGTTTTGACAGCCTATTTTTTTGTCTAAAAACGTGAAAATAGGATAGTATTTAACTATTGACATTCGTCAAATTTCAGTAAAAACACTTACCCTTCCAAACCAACCAAAAATTTAAAAAAATTTAGATGGTACCTTTTACTGGGTTTACCATACTTATTTAGGTATAAAAAATTAAAAATGTTGCAACGAAAGGGGACACCGAAAACCTTGTAAACAGAGTAGGTATAACTCTTTAAATATTATAGTTATGAAAACTAAGGAATCAATGATTTCAGAAATTCTTGCTGATAAGGCTCAGCAAACTATTGAAAGCTCGCATTGTATTGCACATTGCGCTAGCACTCTATAGTTCTAGAATTATAGCGGTAGGATAAACTCCTGCCGCTATTTAAATTTAATTTCAAAACCTTAAAACTTCTTTTGTATGATGAAAATCAATGAAAATCGATTGACAAAACTTCTAAGTTTTACTGATAAGAATGTAATATCTAGGTTTAGGGATACTTATGATATTTCCGAAACCGAAGCTCAAGATATATTATCAGAAACATTAAAATTTATACATATTAGCCAAATTCCAGGGGTTTTTATTTCAGATGATTTATTGATATTGGACGAGATGTGGCATAATCTTATCTTATTTACTCCTCTTTATCATGAGTTTAGTTTGGAATACATGAACATACCTTACCTCCATCACATCCCTGCAACAAAAGTTGAAAAGGATCAACACAATGAAAACATAAGGACTAACTACAATGAGGTTAAAAAAAAACAATTAAAAAAACTAGAAGTTCTTTTGTCAGCTACGTACAATCATTTAGGAGAAGAAACTGTTGAAAAATGGTTCAGAATATATCCCAAAAAATATAGTAAAGAAAATATTGAAAAATTGAGAAAATTATAATGAGCATTTTTCCAAAAAGAACAATACAGGGCAAAACAGTCACAATACACTGGAGTTTTAACACCTCTAATTTGATAGACAAACACTTAGTTCCATTAGTTAAAATTGGAGTTAAAGACCCTAATGGTAATGTAACTATGCTTTTTGAAGAGCACGTTGTTGCTTTCCCTGATCAAAAAGAAAAGAAAACTGAATCTGTAAAAAAACTTAAATATCTAAGTAAGAGCGTTCCTCTATTGGTTTTGGCAGATTATTTAGAAGGACATTGCAAACGGGAAAAACTTGTAGAAATCCTCACCAACATAAAATCCGCTCGTCATCTTTATTTTACTTATAACATTCCTGATAATGCTCCCATAGGTAAATACGCCCTAATTTCAGAGATTCATAATAATGGAAATGTAAATTATTCTAAGACCCAACTTGACGATCATTTCTGGGTAGAGAAAATTTCACTTATTGAAGTAGCGGAAAAAGGGAGAGAAAGAATCGCTAAAATCCAAAACCACTCAGAAGAACCAACTCCCGCAAAAATAGTGAGATGTTTAATTGACGAAAATAGATCTATGGAGACTGAGATAGATACTTTTCTTATGGAACCAAATGAAAACAAAACTATTTCAGTTTCTAAAGGGACCGTATTTTTATTATACAATGAAGAACGAGAATTGATACCGTTAACAGAAAGAGGACCTATTTATTTAATTAGAAATCAAGAAATACTTTCCTTAAGCAAGGAAAATGGCTTGGATTATCTTATTCAAAAAGATAGTGATGAAGCCTTTTTACTTCCCCCTGAATCCAAAAAACTATGGGATAAATCAGATGGTTTGCTCAACAAGGATAGCTTATCCGTAAAGGAAAAAGATATACTATTAGAAATGGAGAGCCAAGGTCTCATCAGACAAATAAAGCTGTAATGACCAAAAAGAATAATAAAATAATAGTGTTTGCAGTAGATAAACCGAATGTTAATCGACTTATAAAAATCCTAGGTGCTATATTTTTTAGCCTATTTACAACCAGTATACTTTATTCGCAAAAAGGAAAAATCTCAGGAATAGTTGTAGACAATCAAAGAACACCTTTGAGTGGAGTCCATATTCAAATACTTGAACTCCCTAAGCAAACTGTTACTGATGAAAAGGGTTTTTTTAGTGTTGATGTGCTTTCCGAAGGAGTGTATAGCCTTGAGGTTTCTCATATAGGGTTCAAAAACCACCATCAAACGGTAATTATTTCATCAAAAAAAACTATAATTAAAATTAATGTAAGCCTGGTCCCTCAACAAAACCAACTTGAAGAAATAACGCTTACAGGGAAATCAAAAACCCAGAAACTAAGAGAAAGTACAGCAAATGTTTCAGTACTAAAGCTAGAAAAATTTCTTGAAAGAAATACGAATACCAGTGATATCGTAAAACAGATTTCCGGGGTTAATGTTAGACAAACAGGTGGTTTTGGTAGTAATGCCGAAATTTTTGTAAACGGAATGACAGGGAAATCAATACCATTTTTTTTAGATGGCATTCCGCTATCCTACTTCGGTTTAGGATTAGGATTAAATGTTCTACCTGCAAACTTAATAGGTCAGATCGAGGTTTATAAAGGAGTTGTACCCGTAGATCTGGGCGCAGATGCTCTTGGAGGAGCCATAAACATTGTTCCCCGAAAATTCAATAAAAACTACTTAGATGTTTCTTATTCCGCAGGATCATTCAACAGTCACAAAGCAAGCATAAATAGTCAATTGATAAATTCTGACACTAACTGGATGTTTGGAGTTCGTTCATTTTTCAACCATTCTGATAACAACTATAAAGTAGATGTGAAAGTTCCTGATGAATTCGGAAATCCAAAACCTGCAACTGTTAGACGTTTTCATGATCGATTTTCAAACTACCTTATAAATTTTTATACTGGAGTTTTTAATAAAGACTATGCTGATTATTTAGTTATAAACGCTCGCTACTCAGGTCTTAAAGATGATATTCAGCATAATGCCATTATGGCCCAGCCCTACGGTGAGGTGAGCTATGATGAAGCAACTTTAGGGGCTTCTTTGGAATATGAAAAAAAGAAGCTATTTAAAAAAACAGCTGTAAAATGGTACAGCGCTTACAACCGTATCCAGAGGCATTTTATAGATACAACACTTAACGTATATACTTGGGACGGCAAGATATATGACCGAAGAACAGCTGGAGGAGAAATCTCTACATCGAGAAATTTATTGAAGCTTAACTCGCAAAATGCGTTGAATAGAATTAATACAACCTACAATCCTTGGGAAAAAGGAGTATTTACATTAAATTGTTTTACTGCCTGGTTCAGAAGAATAGGAGAAGATCCAATTGCAGCAGAATTTTATGGGGAAGATTTTTTTGCCAATCCCACTGAGCTTTTTAAAAATGCTATTGGTCTAGCCTACAAACATACCTTTTCAAAAAACTTGACAAGTTATACGGCTGTTAAACATTTTTGGTTGAAAGCTGACGGATATGAAATACAAAATCTTGAATTCCTTCCTAACCAACAAGAGGTGTCAAATTTTGGATTTTCACAATCCCTTCGTTATCACATTACAAATTCTTTTTTAATCAAATCTTCTTATGAATATGCAACCAGGCTTCCTGATGAAATAGAGCTTTTTGGAGACTTTACTTTGGTAAGACCTAATCCATTCCTCGAACCGGAACAAAGTCATAATGCCAATTTTGGTTTTCAACTGAATACCCAAAAAATAAATTGGGATGCCAATTTGTTTTATCGTAATACTGGCAATGTGATCCAGTTAAGCACGTCTCAGTTCTTTGCGCAGTATCAAAACCTGTTAAAATCACGTACGCTAGGCGTAGATATGGAAATACGCTATCGTCCTTTTCCTTTTCTTGATATAAAGGCAAATGCTACTTATCAGGATTTAAGAAATCGATCCCCCAAAAGTGTTACTGGAGCTGTGAATGAACATTATTTTAATGCAAGGCTTCCCAACATTCCTTATTTTTTTAGTAATGGGGAAATACGATATTACAAAAAGCAATTCCTAGGCACAAAAAATAATATTTCAGCTTGGTGGTCTGCCAATTATGTCAACGAATTTTTTCTTTTTTGGGACGTGGATGGGAATAAGGATTTTAAGAATACAATCCCTTCACAATTTGTTCAGAACCTTGGAGCATCCTTTTCTCACCCCAAAAGCCAATGGACTTTTACTGCCGAGGTAACTAATATTGGTAATGAAAAAGTATTTGACAATTTTAGCGTACAACGCCCTGGACGTGCATTTTATATAACTCTTAGAACCTTTATTAATTAACAACTTTAAATATAAAAAAATGAAACTACAAATATTAAAAAAAATGAAATCACTATTCTTTTATACCCTCCTATTTTTTAGCTTAGTGGGATGTAACAATGATGACAACTCTGCTACGAAACCAGATGGCGGAACCGACCCAATTGCAATAAATTTTGGTATTACCACGGTTAGTGGAGCGTTCCCTGATCAGACAGCTTATGTACAAGGAGTAAGAAATCTAAATTTTGCAAGTTTAGGTAACGAAAACGCAGTTGAATTGACAGGAAGTGGAGGTACGAGATCCTATAAAGACGCTTTATATGTTACTCCCTTTGGCGCACCTGCCGCTCTTATAAAATATGTATTTGATGAGAACGGGGATACTGTGGAAGAGGAACGAATCTTCATACCTGGTGCTAATGTATTTTCTAAAATTTATTTTGAAAGTGAAAATGTAGCCTATGGCACTGTTGCTGGTGGTATTTCAAAATTGATTGTCTTTAATCCTAGTACTATGAGAATTACAGGTGAAATTCCATTAACTTCTATTACCAGTCGATTTCCTGAAGCTACACGTACCTATTACCAAGATATGGTTGAGAGAGATGACAAACTATTTATGAGTGTACACTATGAGAAAAACTTCATTCCTCTTAATGATTCAGCTTATGTTGCGGTTATTGATTTAAAAAATCGAACTGTAGAAAAGGTAATCGCTGATCATAGAACCGGAATGGTATTCGGCGGACAAACTGGTCCTTGTATGGTAAAAGAAAATAACGGTGATATTTATGTACAGGCTCTAGGTACAACAAATGCTGATGGCAGCAGTCCAAGTGGAGTACTCCGTATTAAAAATGGTCAAACCGATTTTGATCAAGATTACTTCTTTGATCTCGAGTCAGTCTTGGGCAATATCTGCTATGGTATTTACCCTACAGCAAATGGACTAACTTTTACTAAAAGGGTTGAAGATGAAACCGATTTTTGGGAATTTCCAACACATCTACCACAATTCAAATATTTTAAAGTAGATCTAGCCTCAAAGACATCAGAGGGTGTGGTTGAAGGGTTGCCTACCTCATATAAGAGAAGTATGTTGGTGAAAAATTATGATGATAGTACCCTTCTATTTACCACCTCCACTAACGAGGAGAATGCTGTTTACTCCTATGATATTGCTACTGGGAATGTATCTAAAAAATTTATATCAACTGGAGGATATATTACGGGATTAGAGAGTTTAAATCCATAAAATCTGCGATATATGTTAGAAGCCAAAGATCTCACAAAAAAATATGGTGCTTTTACTGCACTGGATACGTTGAACCTCCACATCCGAGCTGGCGATATTTTTTGCCTGCTCGGTGCCAATGGGGCAGGAAAATCGACAACAATTAACTTATTTTTAAACTTTATAAACCCTTCCTCAGGAAAAGCTTTTGTTAATGGATTAGACGTAGAGAAGAACCCTCAAAAAACTAAGCAGTGGTTATCCTATATCCCTGAAAACTTGCAATTGTATCAAAATATGACGGGTCTTGAAAACCTTCGTTTTTTTTGCGGTCTACAAGGAGGGAATCAAAATCAAGAAGAACTGGAAGAATTGTTGATACAATCGGGCTTGCAAAAAGACTTTATCAAAAAAAGGGTAAGTAGTTATTCCAAAGGAATGCGGCAAAAAGTAGGTGTTGCCTTAGCAAGGGCAAAAGGAGCTAAAATCTTGCTTTTGGATGAGCCTACATCTGGATTAGACCCGAAAGCAAGTAACGAATTTTCAGAGCTTTTATTGGAACTAAAAGAAAAAAAGGTAGCTATATTAATGGCTACTCACGATCTTTTTAGAGCAAAAGACACAGGAACCCATATAGGAATTATGAAAGAGGGAATTTTGGTTGATAAGATGGAAACGAATCAGGTTTCATTTCAAGATTTGGAGCAAAAGTACCTAAGACATATGCACGTTTAATATGAAAAATCAAATTTTTTTAATTGCACAAAAAGAATTGAATGATGTGGCGAGACAAAATTCACTCAAAATTCTATTCGTCATAATTACTGCGCTCCTTGGTTTTTCCCTTTATGCGGGTTTTATTGTTTATAAGCAACAACTTACTATATTAAAAACTGCTCAGGATGAAAAAAGAGCTGAATGGTTGGATCAAGGAGACAAGCACCCGCATATTGCTGCACACTACGGTACATTTGTTTTTAAACCAAAGACATTGCTTAGTCTTTTCGATTTTGGGTTAGATAGCTATACTGGAACATCTGTTTACTTAGAAGCTCACTATCCTCATGAATTCATGTTTAGACCTGTACAAGGGTATGGTAATATGATTCGTTTTGGGGAATTAAGTGCTGCTTTAGTACTTCAATTATTATTACCACTTCTTATATTATTCATCACTTTTCAAACATTTACTAAAGAAAAGGAAACTGGAACTCTTAAATTATTGCTCAGTCAAGGGGTTACCCTAAGATCTGTTTATTTAGGCAAATTATTGGCTTATTCCTTAATTTTTTTAATGATAACGGTTCCATTTTTTATAGGCCTTTATATCCTGGGTGTTTTAGGAAATACAAGAGCTGTATTAAGTGATCTAGGATTACGCATAATACTTCTTTTTTTTATTTACACACTATATTTGGTAGCTTTCACAAATTTTTCAATTTGGATATCTTTTAAGTCCTCAAGTGCAAGAAACGCTCTTCTAACGCTACTAATATTTTGGATAGGCACTGGGATTATTCTTCCTAAAACCTCAGCGAATTTAGGCGAAACACTATATCCTTTATCATCCATTAAAAAGTTTAAAGAAGAAATACAAAACGATATTAAAAATGGGATGACTGCCGATGAAAGTAAAGAAAAAAGATTAGCACAATTAAAAGCACGTTATTTACAAAAATACCAAGTTGATTCAATAAGTCAATTACCCTTAAATTTTCAAGGAATCAGGATGCAAGAAGGTGAAGAATATGCCAACAAAGTAAATGATTTTCACAATGCTATTCTTGATGAAAGATTTGAACACCAAAATAAAGTAGGAAGCTTAACGAGTTTTATAGCGCCCTATATTGCAGTAAGAAATCTTTCGATGGCTCTAGCTGCAACAGATGGATACAGTTTTAACGATTTTAAGGAAAAAACCGAAACCTACCGACGACATTTAATAAGAACAATGAATAAGGATATGGCAGAGAATTCACACTTTGGGGAATTCTATGAATATAAAGTAGGAAGAAATTTATGGAAGACCATATCAGATTTCAGGTATAGTACACCTGCTGTAACCCAACTATTTCAATATTATTGGATGGAATTTGCTTCACTATCACTTTGGGTTTTGGCAATATTTATTCTGATTCCTTCTTCTAACAAAAATAAAATTCTATGAAATTAATCTCATTGTTATGGTGGCGCGAGGGTTTTTCTATAATTAGAAATACTTTTCAAATGCTATTGTTGTTCACCACCTTTTTATTAGGAATTTACGCTATATATTATGGATATTCTAAAATAGAGGCACAGCGTAAAACAATTAGCTATGTTGAACATATTGAGAGGGAGGAATTTGAAAAATATAGAAAAAGTTTTGATAAAAGCCCGGTGTCAATACAAGAGAAACATTTTTTTGACATCGCTTCAAAACCTTCTTATGCCTGGTATAGACATGAATATAATGCCATTTTACCCCCTCATAATTTAGCACACCTGTCATTAGGTCAGAGAGATGTGGAGCCTTATTACCGAAAGTTAACAGGAATGAGTTTATACTATCAATTGTTTGAAAATGAACTGGCAAATCCCCTCAAACTATTTGTAGGGAATTTTGATCTTTCCTTCGTTATTGTTTATTTGTTTCCATTGCTAATTATAGCCTTTACTTACGGACTATTTGCCGAAGAAAAAGAAAAGGGTATGTTACCATTACTTAAGTTACAAACTATAGGATTAAGAAAAATACTCATTATTAGAATGCTTTTTTATTATGTTTTAATCATAGGTCTGGGAGTTCTTTTATCTTTAATTGGGTTTTTTCTTTCCAAAGAAATAGACACCCTCTCCATCTGTTTATGGCTTCTGACCATTATATGTTATCTTAGCTTTTGGTTTGCCCTGATGTTTTTTTTAATAAGTCTTAAAAAAAATTCGTCCTCAACCGCAATGAGTGCTGCAAGTTTGTGGCTTCTTTTTTTAATTGTCTTTCCAGCTGTTCTAAATATATATGCTGCTGTAGTTTACCCAATAGATAATACAACAATTGCAGATATTACCCGAAGAAAAGGTCTAGAAAACGAAGATGACCTTAAGGAAGCAAAAGCCGTCATTTATGAATATTTAGAACATCGGGAGGATTTAAAAGGAGCTGATTCCCTGCTGGACACTAACGTTATGGCAAAAACTTATGCCGCTTTCACCTCACTTAATGATCATCATAATAGACAAGAAGTGTTAGATTATTTAAATCAAATTCGATTAAGAAAAAAGTGGATATCGTTATTTCGATGGGCAAATCCAGCTGTAAATACTCAAGGTATTTTTAATGAAATTACTAGAACAGATTCCGGAACTTTTCAATCTTTTTATCAATCAATTGACAGCTTTCATAAAAATATTACCAGCTTTTATCATGATAAACTATTTATGAACAAACAATTAAAGCAAAAAGATTATAAAGTTATTCCACAATTTAATCTGATTGTAGAGAATACATCCATAAACCAAACAATCATGCGTGGTTTAATAGAAGTAATGGGTACTACTTTTTTGATTTTTAGTTTTTCATTGGTGCTTTTTAAAAAAATCACTCTGTAATAAATTCTTATGTATTAACGCATAAAAATATATTTTCATGAAGTTTATAAAACGAAGACATCCAAAAAAGCTTGATTTCATTAACGACAATCTTTGGGAACTACTATTGAAACTTTCCGTCCCAAGTATTTTGGGTATGATGGTTATATCTATAAATGGACTCGTTGACATTTTCTACACCAGCTATTTTATAGGAACCGAGGCTTTTACAGGAGTATCTATGTTGTTCCCTTTAGTATTGATTATCACAAGTGTTACTGTTTTTGTTGCAGTTGGCTCTGCGTCTGCGCTTAGCATAGCTATAGGTTCAAACCAGGTTGAAGTTCAGAAAAAGATAATTCCCAATATGTTAATCCTTTCTCTTATCGGAGCAGCAATTGTGACCATACCAGGAATTCTTTTTTCTAATGAAATAGTTTCTATATTAGGTTTATCAGAACAATTATTTACTTACGCTTTAGACTATTTTAGAATATATACACTTGGTGCTTTTTTCAACATTTATGGCCTTTCTGCTAATAGTTTAATTCGGGCAGAAGGAAAAATAAAACAAACGATGCGCTTTACTATAATCGCAGTAGTTCTAAATATTTTATTAACACCTTTGTTTATTGGTGTTTTTCATATGGGTGTTTCTGGTGCTGCTTGGAGCAGTATTATTACAATGTGCTGTTATAGTATATTAACATCATTCTATTTCATAAGAGGGAAAGCAACATTTGACACATCCAAATTTAAGATTAAACTGGACGCAAAAATTCTTAAAAGCACTCTAAGTATAGGATTTTCTGCTTTTTCAATGCAACTTTCTAATGTATTTAGGCAATTTCTACTGTTTAGATTAGTAGCGTTTTATGGAAACCTTGAAGCAATGGCTTTTTTTAATGCTGCTTTTAGAATGTTCTCATTTTTAGCAATTCCCCTTTTGGGACTTTATCAATCCATGCAACCCGTAATCGGCATTAATTATGGAGCCAATAAATATTATAGATGTATTAAAGCCGTAGCCATTTATAGATTGGCAGGAATTTTTCTAAGTGTAGCATTAACAATTCCAATACTTATTTTCCCAGAAACAATTATTAATATCATACTATCTAGTAAAGAACTTAATGAAACTGAAATATTTGATTTACGCATCATAATTTCCATTCTATTTATTGTCCCCCTGTCTTCAAGTAGTATAGTGCTTTTTCAAGCTATAGGCAAAGCTAGATTGGCTACTTTATTACCTATAGGACGTCAATTACTATTATTTATACCAATTATATTGATTATGACTAAATATCATGCCATCCAAGGAGTGTATTATGCTCTTGTTTTAGAGAATGTACTTTATGCAATTATTTTATGGATGACATCACGTAAAATCCTTAAAGAAATATAGCATGATATAAAATGACACACTTAGCAAAATTTGTTTTATCTCATGTTTTTAGTCGCTATATAAAAAATTAAAGGGCACAGAAAACAGTATTAAAAAAATCCAAAAAATTAGAATATTCTTTATTTATAGAATTGAAATAAAAATAAAAATGCAGAAAACTATAGTCCTTCTTGTAATAGTAGTATTAGGTCATTTTACGCATGCCCAACAAGACTCAGAAAATTTCCCTCCACCCTCTGTTCCTTTGGAAATCAATGCAATGAGAGCTACGACAAATATAAAAATTAATGGAATTTTGGATGAGGTAGACTGGCAGTCTGCTTCCCCTATTAAGGATTTTTTTCGTGTAGAACCAGTGCAGGGTGGTTCCATTAAGAATAAAACCTTCGTTCGGGTGCTTTATGACAACAAAAACTTATACTTTGGAGTATTCGCAGCAGATTCTCTTGGTAAAAAAGGAATTCGTATTCAGGATTTGAGACGCGACTTTGATACAACGGAAAATGATATTTTTGGCATTCAAATTGATGCTCAGAACACCAAACAATATGCAGTTTCTTTTCAAACTACTCCACATGGCAATCAGTTAGATTTGCAAAGTTTTAACGATAGCAATATAGATACGGATTGGAACTCCCTGTGGACAGTTCGTACACAACGCACTGACACTGGCTACTATGCTGAGTTTGCTATACCTTTCAAGTCTATCCGATACGACAAACCAGAAGAAAATCTTCCTGTAGAATGGGGAATTACCTTCTATCGTTTAGCGCGTAAAGAGTTTGAAAAAACAGTTTTTCCTGCCATTCCTCAATCTTTTTCACAAAACCGGATGGTTTATGCCGCAAAGCTGACAGGACTAGAAGTTCCTCGTCCTTCTGCTAACATTCGAGTAGAACCCTACACCCTATTTAAATATGATGAAAACAGAATTGAGAATCAATTAACTGACAAAATAAACAAACCCAAGGTGGGCGGGGATTTGAAGTGGGCTATTAATCCAAATACTGTATTAGATCTTACAATTAATACAGATTTTGCACAAGCAGATGTGGATCTCGCAGTAAATAACTTGGAACGCTTCAACATATTTTTCCCAGAAAGACGGCAGTTCTTTTTAGAAAATTCAGGAATTTGGGCTGGGGGTGGCAACTTTCAGGTGAGACCTTTTTTTAGTCGTACTATTGGACTTAATAATACATTCAATGCTACGCCAGCCCCAATAGATGTTGGCGCACGTTTTACAAATAGGAACGTTAAGCGTACTGTTGCAGCATTAGCGGTTAGACAACGAGAAACAGAAAATAGTCCAAGTAGTAATTTTGGTGTGGCACGTTATCTGCAAAATTATGGTAAGGAAAATAATTTTGGAGCAATGGTCACCTATCAACTGGACAACAGTTCTAGTAATTTAGGGGTTTTTAATCAAAATAACACCACCATTTCTATAGACGGATTTATTCGCCCGAAGAATGAAATTACATTATCATATTTGTTATCTACCTCATTAGACAGCGAAACAAGTACCTCCGGATTTTCAGGTCGCCTTTTTGCTGGAAAGAATACTAATACGTATTATTTTGGTTACATGAATTCCTTTGTAAGTAAAAATTACGCACCAGATATGGGGTTTGTATTTCAAAAAGACGTAATGTACCACCGTCTGGGGGGCTATACCATATTGCGACCTAAGTCTTTACCTTTTATAAGAAGATGGGATCCAGGAGCTTTTTTAAACTATTATCATGATTTTGAGGATTTTGGTAATTTCCAACAGGCAAGCCTCTCCATTTTTCCAATTTACACTTGGTTTAAAGATAATAGTTTTCTAGAGGCATCGTTTATACCCACCTGGCAGAATATCAATTTTGATTTCGCTCCTCTAGGGCTTCAGATAGCCCAAGGTGAATATAAATATACTCGCTATTTATTGCGGTATAATACTGATCAATCTAAAAAAATTTCTGGATCGGTAAGCTACAATTTTGGTGATTTTTATAATGGTACTAGAAACACCTTAAAAAGTGGATTACGCTTTGCACCATCTCCTCAAGTAGCCATCACAGCGGATTATGAGCGAAATAATATTAATAATATAGGACTCTTACAAAAAGATTTAGATACAGATCTGTACACTGTAGGCCTAAGGCTAGCTTTAAATCCTAGAGTACAACTATCATCTTTTTATCAACACAACAGTTTTGATGAACAAGGGAGATGGAACGTTCGTTTTAGCTGGGAATATATGCCGCTTTCGTTTATTTATTTAGTATTTAATGATACTCAGACAAATACCCTCAATCCTTTACAGCAAAGCACCCAATTCATTAGCAAAATTACTTTTTTAAAACAGTTTTGATATCTAATTAAGTTTTATTCTGAAAATCAACAATTTACTTTTCTACATAAACTCTCTAAAATAAGAAGCCCTTGTAAAAATTAATACTTACAAGGGTTTTGTGATTATTAGTGAACCTAACCGGAAGGAATATCGAACTTTCTTCTCGAAGACTTCTATATTGTAATGAATTTTAGGTTTTAGGCAATTATGGATGTATATTGAGTTGCTGCTATGATAGTAACAGGAAGGGCAAATGCTGCAAAATAGTAAAGAAGGGCGTAGATTAAATCTCGGGTGAATATTAAAAAAGTTTCTACTTTATTTTCTTAAGTTTTTTTACATTATTTCTTATTATGTTTACCGTTGTAGAATCTGAATTGTACACTCCATACCATCCTTGTAATTCATGAGGAGGGTCGCCTAATATTATATCCCCTTTTTTCCAAAATTCACCAGGATTAGTTGGCCTACCTTCACCAGAATAAGTCCAAAAATTTAATCCTTTAACTCTATCCCCTGTATTTATCGAATTTATAACTTTGCCAAATAAGTAATCATAAAATAAATCTCTTCTAGTTGTTTCACTTTTTGGATTATAAGACATGCCATCTCTTGCTATACCAAATTCTTCTAAAACTATAGGCTTATTTAATATCCTTGCAGCAGCTACATGCTTGTCCCAATAGTCCTCAACTTTTTTCAAGGCATCATTATAAACATCTTCACTTTGCGTTGGGTTATACCAGCCCCAATTTTGAGCCCATATATGCATGGTAATATAATCTATGTTTGGATTGTTATTATCTCTGTAGACATTAGTACCTGCTCTCTCTTTGTCTGTATTACCTTCTGTCCCCAAACTAACTAAATGAAAACTATCTAGACTTTTAATAAATGTAGCTACTTTTTTTGTCCAATCAACAAATTCATCTGGCATATCATAACCTCTTGGTTCGTTTGCTAATTGCCAAGACATAATAGTTGCATCTTTTTTATATGGTTTACCTGTAATAGTGTTTTTTCTAGTAATTACTTTTTCTATGTGATTGTACATCATTTTTTGCGCAAGATTATTCGAATAAAATAATTTTGAATAATTTGTAAAATCATCCCACGTGTTTCCTTCGTCTTGAGGAAAAGGAATTTCTCCTGCTCCAGCCCATTTTAAATACTGAGGAAACCCTCCACTCCAAGTCCAAAAATTACCTAAAACCATTACTGCTTTCATATCTCTTTTACCCATCTCGGCAAGTAAAAAATCTAAGCCTTTAAAAAGATCTTCATTGTAAACGCCTGGAGCTGTCTGTAGTGCTGGATGCACACTATACTTCATATTCGCATCTCCTTCACTGGCAGCCAAAATTCTTAAATTTGTAACACCTAGCGCTTTTAGCTCGTCTAATTCTCTTATTAAACGTTGTTGGTCTCCAGCTATTGGTGCTCCTAAATTCATACCCTGCCAATAGTTAGAACCAATAAAAACATAATCTTTCTTTTTTATTAAAAAATCTCCATTTGCTACTTGTACAAATTTCTTTCTATAGCCTGCGCATGAAATAGTGCAAATAGTTATTAAAATCAGTATTAATGTTTTTTTCATCTGTTTTTTTATTTTAATTGTATTCTTTAGTAAATAGAAACGAGTCTGTAAATTATAATACTAACCTTATTTAGCATATTACCTACCAAAAAGGTGCAATAAATTGTTATTTTACAGTGACTATATACGGCCTCTATTTATTTTATTTTGAATTTATATCCTTCTAGAAGATTAGTTTACACAATCACTAGTTAGTGGATAATAATTTGAAAGGCTATGCCTAATAAATATTAAAAATGAGCCTCATAATTTGTTTGTATCCTACTAATATTTCACGGTAAAATATAAGCACAGTGTAATTCAAATTATTTTGAGACTCATTTTGAAATTCATTTGTAGAACTATGTCTCGTTATTAAACTTGTCCTTTAATAAAATTATTCTAATGTGATTTAACTAGGTTTGGTAAAACTTCTAATTGTTACTCTTAACTAATTCATCTATTTCTTACATCTCTAAAACTTTATTTTCTGTATTAATAGCATGGTTCTATTTTTTAATATTGGAACTGCTTAAAATTAATTACAACTAAATAATATAGTTTATATATTTGTCGTCTTTTAAACTTTTTAACTCAAAATTTATTGTTTTTTGAATGCTGTGCTTATGACCATATTATTCAACAAACCTTGATTACGACACATAAATAAAATTACTAGCAACATGCAAGAAGCTCAAATCATTTTATTATCTATAATTAATTTGCACTCTTCCTATCTGCGTTTTTTCTTTAAAAACTATTTTTAAAAATGAGTAATCACTTTTAAGTTCTTTGAGTTCGTACTTCTTGGCATTCCAGTATCCATAATCTCCGGCTCCTTTATTTTCGCCTGTTCTGTTTAATTCGATTGGATTATATTCTTCTCCATTTTTAGATGCTGAAAATTGAAGCCCAATATTTTCGTTATTTTCAAACGCATAAATTTTAATATCCTTAATGGTGCCCTTAACAAAATAACAAATTTCACTTTCTTTTTCACCTATAATTCGCTCTGCATCTTCTTTAAATTTTCGATCAGAACCTCTATTTACATTTACATTTTTAGAACTATAAAGGTCCATTAAATTCCCCATTTCATCAACAAGGGCTTTTTCCTTAACCTTAACAGGACCTACAATATTTGATTTTTCCGAAACACCTGTAGCATTAATAGCTTTAATTCTATAGTAATAAGATTTATTTATTATTGCGGTTTCGTCATTAAAGAGTGGTACGTATTGTACTGCTGCATCTGATACGTTAAAAGCGATTTGCTCCCATGGGCCATTTTTCTTTTTTGATCTTTCTATATTATAACCAGAAGCTCCAACTGATCCTTGCCACAAGATAGAGTGTACCTTATCAAAGTCTAATAATTTTGGTGCTTTTAATTTAGGTAATTGTGGCGGCTTAGAATTGTTTATTTCATACGCTTTATTACGCATTAGTTCTAGCAGTCCTTTTTCATCATAATTATATCCTGAAGCAAAACCAGGCCAGTGGTATGCCTTGTAAAGACCATGCCCAATTGGTTCTGAATGCCAATAGAAACCACCTTCTTCTCTATGAGAACGAATACTCCAGTTTAGAGTACCTGCAATTTGTTTGTTAGAAATAATATAATCATATACACGTTCATGAGCACTGGTACTTTCAAATCCTAATTCTCCTAATATATAAGGTTTTTTTCCTTGAATTAAAGCTAAGTTTGATTCAATATTTTTAATTTGAGCAACAGGATCTTGTTCGTAATGGTGAGAAGACAGTATATCTATATTTGGGTCTTCTATAGATTCTTTGTGTACATATCTGTAATTGTCAATTGCATAGAAACCGTCCATTAACAAATGATTTTTATCAATATCTTTAATATGCGAAGCAATTTCTTTTACCCAAGAATAAGGAGATTCTAATTCATTTCCTGTTTCCCAACACAAAATAGACTTATCATCTTTGTACTTAATACCTGTTAATGTATTTTCTCTGTTAAGAGTAAAATCAATTGTTTTTTTAAAGTCGTTAATTAGTTCTTGGTCTACCCAAAAGTCAGCAAATTTTTTCTCCCTAAATTCTGCATATTGAGGTGCTCCACCCATCCATTTCCAATTATTTAGTAATGAAAAAATAATACGTACTCCTGTTTCATTTGCTACTTTAAGCATTAAATCATTAACAACAAAAGCTTCTTCTACAAACTCATTGGGCCCTGTTATAAATGTAGGGTTGTCTGGCTCATCCTTTCTTTTTACAGGCAGTGTGTATATCCTGATAACTTTTCCTCCCATTTGTTTTACTGTCTCAAAAGCATCTCTAATTTCAAATTCAGTAGGATATCGGTAGGGGTTCTTAGAATCAAAACTTAATTCATCTTCTATATAATTCAGATTTGGAATGTTCATAGAAATAAAACGAAACTCTTTAGAACCATCCATTAAAGAATAACCCTCTGTAGAAATAAAATTAGTAAACTGACTATCTTTTAAATCATTGGTTTTTGCTATAATTTTTTTAGAAGACTTACAAGAAATAAAGGTTGTTACTAGTAATAATATAATTAATTTTTTCATTTTTTTTTAGTTTCTACGTGAGGTTAAATCTTTAGTAACGTCATCCATAAAATTATCATTCAACTTATATACTAATAATATTAATGCAGAAATTAATGCTCCAAAAGCGGGAAATAAACTTATCATCATTTTTATACCTTTTAAGGACTCTGCAGTTTGTTCTGTATTTGCTTCAAAACCATAAGCAGATAATAGCCATCCTGTAATAGCTCCACCAACAGTCCAGCCTAATTTTTGAGACATCGAAGAGGATGAGAATACCAATCCTGTTGCTCTTCTACCGGTTTTCCATTCAGAATAATCGGCAATATCAGCATACATAGACCAAATTAGAGGGAGTACGATACCCGCAGATAGGCCTATAATAACATTTAATATAAATATGACACCTATGGCATTTGGATCTACCCAATAAAAAACAAAACTAAATAATGCAGCTATAAGCATTGCTCCTATAAAAGCATTTTTTTTACCAAATTTAGCTGAGGCTGGTTTGGCTAATAGTACTCCTAATAAATTAGACACTAACCAAACGGTCATATAAGCTCCCGCTAGCTTATCCCAGGCTACATTCCCAAATACTAGTAAAACTTGATCTTGAACAAAATACTTGAAGTAATACATAATACTTCCGTCACGCAAAGAGTTAAATATAAGTACGGCTACTCCAGAGCCTAACATTATAAACCATTGTCCATTTTTTGCTAAATCTTTCAAATCTTTTTTTATAGACGATTCTTCTGCTAAGGGTTTAACTCGCTCCTTAGTCCATTTGTAAGTCATTACAAAAAAAACAGCTGCTATAACAGCATAAAAAGATACGGTATATTGGTAGCTTTGTGCATCATTTGACCCTGAGTTCCTAAAGAAATCTAAAAGATATGGAACTGTTGCTGTCATGAATATACCACCTGAATAAGCCCCAATAAATCTAAAAGATGCTAAAGAAGTTCTCTCCTTTGTATCTGATGTCATAACTCCCATTAATGAGGAATAGGGTACGTTTATAGCCGTATAAACCATCATCATTAGCGTATAGGTTACATAGGCATATATTAATTTTCCTGAAGGACCAAAGTCGGGTGTTGAAAATGTTAATATTCCTATAATCCCGAAGGGGATTGCAACCCATAATAAATAAGGTCTAAATTTACCCATAGAAGTTTTAGTTCTATCTGAAATTATACCCATTATTGGGTCGTTTAAACCATCCCATAATCGTGTTAACAGAAACATAGTTCCTACCGAAGCGGGAGATATCTCAACAACATCAGTATAATAAATCATTAAAAACATGGAAAATAATTTCCAAAACATAGATGAGGCAAAATCCCCGAAACTATATCCAATTTTCTCTTTTAGCTTTATTTGCTCAATCATGTGTTGTGTTATCGTTTAAAAATTCGTCTATTCTATTGGCGACCTCCATTAATGCTCTAGTGTTGTGGTATGGACATTTCCAAAAACCAATTTTATCATCTGTCGTGTTAGGGTTGCCTTTACCGTCTACACGCCAAAACCATTCGCCATTTTCAGAATCTATTATATTATTTTTTATAAATTTCCATAGTTTAAAAACACCTTTTAAGTATTCTTCATTTAAACTTATTTGGTATGCGTCAATTAAACCAACCATGGCTTCTGCCTGTGGCCACCAATGTTTATCAGTATCCAAATGATTATTTTCAAATTCATTAAATAAGGAACCATCTTTATCAATACCATTTTGAATAGTAAGGTCTACTAAATTTAATGCTGTATTTTTGATTTGATTGAGAATTGCTTCTTCTTCAATTAATAATGCTGCTTCATGAAGTAGCCATGCTCCTTCTATGTCATGACCAAAGGATATCGCTGTAGAATTAGGTTTCCAGTTCATTTCAAAAAACAAATTGAAATGTCCTGTATCTTTATCAATAATTTTGGTTGTAAAAATATGCAAAAGCTTTTCTATACTTTTTTTGAGTTGCTTGTCTGGCCACACTCTAAATAAATTAGCATAAGGTTCAATAATATGCAAATGGGTATTCATTGATTTTGGTGCGTTTTGATCTTTATCACTCAAACGCATATCCTCTATTTGATTCCAATCTTGAGTAAGTGCTTCAATATACCCTCCATGTTTATGATCCCAAAACTTAGTCTCTAAAATTTTATAGATATTTTTTGCTAGAGTCAAACTCTCTTCGTTCTTCGTTGCTCTGTAGTATTCTGAAAATGCATAAATCCCAAAACCCTGAGCATACGCTTGTTTTCTTTTATTTATAGGTTTCCCAAGGTAATTAACTTCCCAGAATAATCCGCCATTATCAATATCATAAAAATTATTTTTTATGTATTGAAAAGCTTTATCTGCTAAATTTTTATATTTAATGTTGTTGGTTGTAAGATAAGCTGCTGAAAAAGTCCAAAGTATTCTTGTATTTAATACAGATCCCTTAGAAGCATTTCCAAACTTATTTCCTAAACAATCTATTCTTCCTAAAAATCCTGAATTTTTATTATCTACAACTTCTGAACTCCAAAAGTTTAAAACATTTTGGAGTTCATTAATCATTTCTGATTTTAGCTGTAATAAATCATTTATGCTAAGGTTCGTTAACTGTGAATTATCTTCAATTTGAACGCTCATTTTCTACTAATTTGAAATTAGATTAGAAACTCCTTCATTAGCATCAATTAACTTGTTAATTGTTTGTACTGATAAATGTGAATGTAATTTATCTTCTGGTGAATTAATACAATAGTCTACTAATTGATTAATTGTAGAAGTTGCAACATGCATTCTTGTATCCGATGACGCATAGTAAATGTAAATTTTACCATCATCATCAGTTAACCAACCATTTGAGAATAATACATTTGAAACATCTCCCACCCTCTCTTCTGCTAAAGGAGCTAATAAATGCCCATTAGGCTTGTGAGTAACTTCCCAAGGCCTATCAATATGCGTCATAAAAGCATATAGAGTGTACCTAAGTCCTGCTGCTGTATTTCTAACTCCATGAGCTAAGTTTAACCAGCCATGACCTGTCTTTATAGGTGCAGGACCTAATCCATTTTTTACTTCATAAATGGTGTGGTATGTTTTGGCATCAACAATTGTTTCTTCCTTAACTTCTGGATTTTCGATAGTATCAGAAAGTCCAAAACCAATTCCTCCTCCTTTTCCTGTATTTATAAAGCCATCTTGTGGTCTGGTATAGAAAGCATATTTACCTTGTATTAAATGAGGAAATAAAACTACATTTCGTTGTTGCCCAGTTGTAGATATTAAATCTGGTAAGCGGTCCCATTTTTTTAAATCTTTAGTTCTTACAATACCTGCAGCAGCAACTGCTGTAGAGGTATCACCATCAGGGGCTGTTTTATCTTTGCGTTCTGTACAGAACACTCCATATATCCAACCATCATCATGTTGGGTCAATCTCATATCATAAACGTTTGTATCAAAAACTTCTGTTTGTGGAATTGAGATTGGTTTATCCCAAAATTTAAAGTTATCTATCCCATTTGAACTTTCCGCTACTGCAAAAATAGATTTACGGTCATTTCCTTCTACTCTAGCTATTAACAGGTATTTTCCGTTAAACTTTATCGCTCCAGCATTTAAAACCGCATTGAAGCCAATGCGTTCCATAAAATATGGGTTTGTTTCCTTATTGTAATCAAAACGCCAATTTAGTGGAATATGGTCTCTTGTTAGAATTGGATTTTCAAATCTATTATATATTCCATTAGTACTAAACAGTTTTTTGTTTGGCTTGGTAACATGGGCGGTAAAATCTTGTTCTATTTTTGTTATTCTTTCTGTGTAATTCATTCTCATTAAATATTTTTATAGTATTAATATGGTTCGGCTATTAATATTTTTAATTATACATGTTTAGTGTAGCCATGTCTTGTTGAAATAGAGTGCTTGTACTACTATAAAAGTTTATGAAATCGTTTTTTATAGCATTTGAACTCTCACTGTTTGGTATAAATAAATTGTTTTGAGATGAATGCCATGGTGCATTAAACCATGCCAATGCCCAAGCTATTCGTATTTCACTACCTCCATCTTCTATTGATTTTAATATATTGGATGTCCAAAACGTAGGGCTTTCATTAACGTAATTCTGTTTTCCTGTTTCTGCTAATACTGCAACTTTACCATGATCATAAGCAAAATTACTTAGCTCTATTAAATTTGTTTTTAAAGAGGAAGAGATAGGGCTATATACATCTATACCAACTACATCTACATAGGTGTCTCCTGGATAATAACTATTGTTTAATTTTTGATTTGGTGTCCATCCAAAAAGTACTAAATCACTTCTTTCCTTAATGTAATCCGTAGCTAACCTAAAGAGGTTGATGTATAATTCAGGATTATGGTTTGTAGCTCTTGTTCCCCACCAGAACCAATCACCATCCATTTCATGAAATAGTCTAAATACCACTGGAAAGCCTAAATCATTATTTATAATGTCAATAACATCGTCTAACTCACTATAAAACCAATCTCTAGAACCATTTAAGTTGTTCACAACATCATACATTAAACTTTTATCGCTTGCTGTTGTTATATCGTCAAAATATATTTCATGGTCTGATCTACTTTGTTGGTGAAAATCAAAAGTTACAACAGAACCATTGTCATAAGCATGCTTTGCTTCATCAATATGTAGTTGACGTTCTGCTGGAGTTTTATAAAGCATATAATGTGGGTCTATACCATAAACTGCAGGGTGATCTCCTGTGACATCCTTAGCATCAGATGTATTTAAATCATAACTAACACTATTTAGCTGATAAGAAAGTGGAAACTCTTGCCCAAAAGCAAATTGACTACTGTTAGCCAAACTTGCTAAGTTGGTAAATAATGTTTGAGTTTCAGAAGTTGCATTAGAGTCTACAGGCAAATAAACTCCCTGTAATCTAACCTCAACACTTACGGTATCTGTTGCTGTTGCCCCAGTAGAATCTGTTACTGTAAGATCTATATTATGTGTCCCTAAAGGCAAATCTACTTGTAAGGTTTCAGTAGTTCCTAAAATAGTGCTACCTAACTTCCATTCAAAAGAGGCTATAGCTCCCTCTGTATCACTAGATGCTGATCCATTTAGATTTACACTAATGTTAGCTACTCCGCTTTTAATAATTGCAATTTTATCTGACCCTGCATTTGCTACAGGTAATATATTATCTGCTTCTGTAATTGTTACAGTATATTGTTTTTCTGTGTTCAAATTATCTTTGATAGTATACGTAATTGGTTGCTCAAAATTATTTTTTGTTTCTCCAGAAACTTGTGGTATAGCTCCTATAAAAAGGGTTGAATTGTTTGTAATATTAAATTCTGCTGTAAGGTTTTTTAAATTTGTTCCTGCTGGTACAGTAGCTGTAATTGCAGAGTCATTAATTGTAAAAGGTATATTATTTAACTCTACAATTTCAAATGTATTTATTTTTGATTTTAAATTTACGGTAACGAGGTAGGTAGACTTGGTTCCGTCTTCTGCTTGTATGGTGTAAGTTACGGAGGCTGTAAAATTATTTTTTGTATACCCTGATGTTTGAATATTGTTTCCTATAAATACTTTTGCTTTTGGAGATGTTGTAAAAACAGCAGTAAGCCTTTTTAAATCTATTTCGTCATTTAGTGTAGTTTCTACTTTATTTGATGAAATATTAAAACTTTCTGTTATTTCTTTTAATGAAAAAGATAGTAGTTTAGATTCGTTGCTTAACACGGGTTCACTGTCTTTAGAACATGAAATAAAAAGAAAGATTAATAGGGTTATTTTTAATACTGATTTCATAATATATTTGGGTATAATAAGCTTTTATATTTTCTATAAAAACGGGACATTTATATCTCAAATGTCCCATTTGAACTGAACTAATTTTAAGGGCGCATCTAATACCTTGCTCCTTCTGTTATTACAATTTCATCTAGACTAATACCTATTGTATTGGAATCATTCCTGTTTATGATTATTTCAATACGATCAATTGGCTGATCTTTATTCAACCTTTTAAGTGATGCGTAGTGAGCTCCAAGTGGTGTGCTGTCATCACTCCAATTCTCCATATCTGTATTAAATAGACTAAATTGAGCGGTTTCCCATGTACCGTTGGTATCTGGGAATAATTTTTGAATAAATACTAGTTGTTCATCGTACTGGAAAATTCTTATAATAATATACTGAGCAGCATCTGAAATTCCGTTATAAGCTAATGATAAGTAAGGGTCTTCAAATACTGATAACTGAGAACTTGTCATGTTTTTTGATATTGTTTGCCCCCAGTATCCTCTCCAGTTTTCTAAAGTGCCATCATCTGTATAGGTGAAAAATTCATCTCCATAGAACGGTGTTATATCATCTTTTCTTAAGTTTAATGATGCTATAGTTTCACTGCCATTCATTAAGTTTGGCCATTGACTAGCGTCTTCAAAGTCCATAACTACAATTTTGGCTGGTTTTGTAGATCCAACAAGTGCGTCACCAATTTCCTGACTGCCATCATATTTTCCTTCTGTTATTTTTACATAGGCAATATCTAAATCCTGATTTACATCGGCATTTCCAGCCTTAAATCCTAGTTGTGGCACAAAAGTGGCTAAATCCAAACCGTCTCCTTCCCAGTTTTCATCTAGAGGTTGAGAAATTATAATCCATTCTCCTCCAGTGTCAAACCCATATCCAAAATGCCTCCATGTTCCTGGCGATTGCATTTGAAAATAACCTGCACTTCCAGCTGGTGTTCTTACAGCAAAAGTTAAATGAGGATTAACTAGTTTGCTTAAATCTGGTGTTGTAGTAGCGGTAATGGCACCTGTTTCTTTATCCCAACCATATCCGGGAGCTCTTAAAGAAAAATATTTTTCCTCTGTCCCTAAAACATCTGCTGTTTCTATAGTTGATGAACCTTCTCCTACATATGGGTTTACTGCATCTTCAAAATCCCATATTACTACTTCGTCATAAGAAATAAAAGGATAAATTACATTTACTTTTCCTGCCGTAGGGATTTCATTTTTTGCTAAACTTTTAAAAGACACATTAGCCAGCATTCCTGCATTTAGACTTAATCCTGATACTGAGAATATTACAGCATTGATTGTTTTAGATACTACAGGAACAACTATTCCGTTAACTGTTACTTGAGTTAACAAATCTACATTTTGCCCCATTACAGTAAATGTTAAATCAACTTGAATATCACTTACCTCTGTTACTGTTGTTTCTTGTATTATAGGAACAAAATTTGTTGCTGTTTGGGCACTTTGAGAATATTCATTTGTTACTGTTATTGGCACACCAGTTACCGCTGTAGCTCTGGGAACCACCACTGTTAAGGAACTACCGTCGTTAGCCACATTAATGTCTTCTCCTGGTATTTTACCAAAAAACACATTTTTAACTTTTGTAAAGTTTCCTGTTAGTGTTAATGTACTAGAAAGGTAATCATTATATGTGCTAACGCTTGTAATTGTTGGAATTGGCCAACTTACATCATACTCTTCATTATCATCTGTACAACCTATAAAAGCCGTAAAAGCAAGTATAATTATTGTTATATATTTTAAATTATTTTTCATTTTTATTAATTTTTTAAGGTCATTAATATCCTTTGTTTTGTGCTAAACCAAAGGTGTTTACATCGCCTATAGGTAAAGGCAAAAGGCCATCGTGGGTTTTGTAATTATCTTCATTAGGCAGTAAACTTGTTCTACCTGTTCTAATTAAGTCAAAATACCTAATTCCTTCTAAGGCTAATTCTAAACGACGTTCTTTCCAGATATCTTTTAGCAAATCATCTCCTGTACTTAATATCGGCGGCACAGAAGCTCCCGAGAACGTATCATAGCTATAGTTAGATGTTTGACCCAAAGCGGAACCTAATGGCATTGTGGAGCCTTGAGCTCTACTTCTAATCATATTCACATAGTCCCTAGCTTCTCCTTCAAAACCTTTAAAATAAGCAGCTTCTGCATGTGCTAATAAAACTTCTGCATAACGCATTACACGCTTATTTACATCTTGGTTGTTGTGGTTACTTGCTCTATCTTCTTTTGCTAATGCATATTTTCTATTTAACCTACATTTTGTTACTTCGTCTTTTGTACTGTTATCTGTTAAAATCCAATTTTGTTTATCCCAAGTTTGTGTAACACCATATAAAACATCATACTCTTGTCCATAAATAGTATTTAATAACCTTGGATCCGAGTTTAAGAACGTGTTATACAAAGCATCTGTAGGTAAGTTAAAACACCATCCCCAATCGTCTCTATTTCCCATTTGTACAATGGTTTTATTTCCAACACTTTCTCCCCATTCGTTATTTGTTTGTTTGTGTTGAATTTCAAAGATTGATTCTGTATTATTTTCTCCTTCTCCTTCAAATATAGTGGCAAAATTGTCTACTAATACATATTCTCCAGAAGTTATAATATCATTTGTGATATTATAAATTTCGTCCCAGTTGGCTGCAACATCTACTGCATACACTACAGATGCTGCTAATGTTGCATTATTAACATATCCTGTTTCTTGCATAAGAACTCTTACTTTTAACATTCTTGCTGCATCTTTTGTAACACGTCCTAAATCTGCTGCCGAATAGTCACTTTTTTTAGGCAAATCTGCTATTGCATCATCCAAATCTTGTTTTATAAAAGCATATACCTCTTTAACACTACTTCTTGGTATTGTTAAATTATCTACTGTTAAATCTGCAATTACTAATGGTACAGCACCAAATAATGGTACTAATTTTGAGTATGCATATGCTCTTAAAAATTTGGCTTCAGCAATAATTCTTTGTTTTAAATTTTCATCAAAAGTTGCACTTGGTAATGAGTTAATAATCTCGTTAGCACGAACTATGGTATTGTATTGAAGAGACCATGTACCTCCTGAGTCACCATTTCCTGAATTTGCTGTAAAAGTTCTTAGGTATTCACGATCTACCCAATCAAAAAAGCCACTACCCCCCTTAAGTGCATCATCTGATAAAATGTCTCCGTATACAAAATACTGATCATCTTGAGTTGTTGCATAAACCGCATTTAATCCTGCTAATGCATTCTCCGGGTCGTTAAAATAAACCGCTGAGGTTTGTGTTCCTATGTTTTCTAAATCTGTTAAATTACTTTCACATGAAGAAAGCAATATAACAACTATAAAAAGGGATGTTAGTTTAAATAATTTCATAACTTATTTTTTTAAAATGTAATATTTATTCCAAAGTAATAGAGTCTTGGTTGTGGGTAGTTACCCAAATCAACACCAATACCTAGACTTTTTACATCGTTAGCAGCATCTTGTGTTAAATCTCCAATTTCTGGATCAAAGCCTTTGTATTTCGTAAATGTTAATAGGTTTTGACCCGACACGTAAAATCTCAATCTATCTACATTAAATCTTTTTGTATAAACTGAAGGTATTGTATATCCTACTTGAAGGTTTTTCAACCTTAAAAAAGAACCGTCTTCTACGTATCTATCTGAAAATCGTAAATTGTTATTTGCATCAGATAGCGTTACTCTTGGTTGTGTTCCTGATGGGTTATTTATTGGATGAAAACGATTTAATCTATCTGAATATGCGTTATAGTAATCATTTACATCTAACAACCTAAGACTTAACCCATTAACTATTTCTGCCCCCTGTACACCATAAAAATTTGCGGATAAATCCCATCCTTTATAATCAAAGTTAAAATTTATACCATAAGAAAAATCTCCTTGTGCAGAACCTAAATATGTTCTATCCTCTTCATCAATAGTACCATTTCCACTATTATCTACAAATCTTACATCTCCAATTTGTGCATTTGGTTGTATTGTAGCATAAGCATCTACTTCTGATTGAGAGGTAAAAATACCCTCTGTTTGATATCCATGAAAGTATGCTATTTCTCTTCCAGCTTCTGTTCTTGTTGTAAAGCCTAGCTTATCAATAAAACCACCATCAATAAATGCATCTGCATCAGAATTTAGTTTTTCAATATTATTATCTATGAATGTAATATTTGCTCCTATGCTAAAATTAACTTCTCCTATTTGTTTTTTGTAGTTTGCTAAAAACTCAAAACCAGTATTGTTCATTGTACCAATATTTGCATTAGGACGATCTTTTGGATAGTACCCAGGCAATGCAACACGGGTAATCATGTCTTTTGTGTCTTTAATAAAATAATCGGCAGTAATGCTTAAATCGCCATTAAAGAACCCCATATCTACTCCGTAGTTTTGTGTTTCAATAACTTCCCATCTTAAATCTGGCGTTGGGATATTTGTTGTAGTACCACCTTGATACTGCACATTATTAAATATATATTGCATAGAGTAGTTGCTTATATTAGCAACATCTGATCCAGCTTGTGCGCTAGATTCATTACCTACACGACCCCAACCAGCTCTAAACTTTAAGGTAGAGAATGTATTTAAATCTTTGATAAAAGATTCTTCGTCTGCTTTCCAAGAAGCTCCTGCTGATGGAAATAACCCCCATTTATTATCTCCTGTAAATTTACTAGAACCGTCATACCTTAAGGTTCCAGTGAGCATATACTTGTTTCTGAAAGAATAAAAACCACGTGTAAAATAAGATTGTGTTCCTCCTTGACCTTGGTAAGAGTTTATTCTCTCATAAAAGGTTTTGGCTAAGTTTAAGTATTGCAAATTTTCATCCTCCGGCACATTAATACCTGTACCACTAAAACCAGAACTTTTATTATAGGAAGATTCTTGTCCTAAAGTTGCAATAAGTTTATGCTTTTCATTAAAGGTTTTTGAATAGTTTAATAAATTTACCCATGTCCAGTTATAAAATTCACCTCTTTGTTCGTATAATTCACTTAAACCTCTATTGAAATTTTCATTCAAGTAATAAGCAGGACTGTACTTCTTATTATGAATCATACCACGAGATATTTTGTAATTGGTTTTATAAGTTAACCCTTCTGCTATTTCATATTCTAACCAAGATCTAAATCCATAAGAATTTGTTTTGTTATTTCCATAACGCAGATGATCCACTAGAAGCGCTGGGTTATTACCAAAAGCAGTTAACATGGGTAAAAACTCTCCATTTTGATTTATAGGACCATCTATAGGACTACTCGTCACAGATAAAGGAATGGGGCCTTCATATATACCCTGAGGAAAATTCCCTAATTTACTTCTAAACAAATCTAATAACACACCTACTTTAAAGCGGTCGTTAAATTTATACTCTGTTTTTGAGTTAAATATGTATTTTTTAAAATTTGTATTTTCAATTGTTCCGTCTTCATCAAACAAAGTACCACTTAAAGAGTAAGTCAATTGTTTATCTGAATCACCACTACCAGAAATTCCTCCTCTTACACTTAAATTGTAATTTTTTTGGCTGGCTTCACTAAAAACTTGACTTTGCCAATCTGTACCTCTAGCATCATTAGCTCGTATAAAGTTAATGCGTGATTCTAAACCTGTAGGAAGGGTTTGCCCATCATTAGCAGCAGCTTCAAGTATTAAACCCGCTTGTTCATTAGCATTTAATACATTAATCTTATTAGCTACTTCTGAGACTGCATAATAGGTATTGAATGAAAACACTGGTTTACTATTTGCTTTACCTGATTTTGTAGTAACAATAATAACTCCGTTAGCTCCTTTATTACCATAAATAGCAGTTGCTGAGGCATCTTTTAAAATTTCAATACTTTGAATATCTTCTGGTGCCAAAAACTCTATATCATTTCCAGAGGGAATACCATCTACAACATAAAGTGGGTCTGAATTGTTAGTACTACCAACTCCACGAATCCTTACTTTCATGCCCGCACCCGGTCTACCAGATGTTTTTGTTATACTTAAACCAGCAACACGGCCTTGTATTGCTTCTACAGCTCGGTTTGATGCTACTTTTAAAAGGTCATCTCCTGTAACAGAAGATACCGCACCTGTTAAATCACTCTTTTTCATAGAGCCATATCCTACAACAACAACCTCACTTAGACCAACAGAATCTGTTATCATAGTTATGCTCATTGTTGTCTTATTTTCAACATTCACTTCCTGTGCTTCAAATCCTATATAGGAAAATGTAAGAACATTTTGTCCACTTTTTAAGTTAATAGAGAAATTTCCATCAAAATCTGTAGTTACTCCATTAGAGGTACCATCTACAAAAACGGCTACTCCTGGTAATGGTAAATTTTCGTCACTTATTACTGTTCCAGAAATAGTTCTTTCCTGTGCAAAAGTTGTCCAGCACGAAACTAGAAATAGAATCATTAAGATAAATCGAAGATTTTTTTTCATAATAAATAGTTGGTTTAAGCGTTGTTAGTTAATTAAATTTTTTAATAATAATTTAACACAACGTATAAAATTGTGATAAATCATTAAAACGATTCTTCAAAACTAGATACATATGCTTCTTATGTCAAATGCTTTTTCATCAATAAGTAATACTTTTATATCATTTTTAATTTTATTGTTTAATTAAAATATTAATCATTAGCATTAACATTTTAGTTATAATGTATTGATTTTTAATTAATTACATTTTTAAAATTCAATAATAAAATTATTAAACACATAACACTAGATAATATAGTATATTAATTAGTTAAAATAAGATATATACTATTATATCATTTTTATCGTTTAAAACATCTATAGACTCTTATATTATGTTGATAAATAGAGAAATTACACCTTTAAAAGAAGATGATTGTTTTTTGGTATTTGATAGGAAACGTCAAGATTTCACCTTTCCCATTCATTTTCATCCGGAATACGAAATAAATTTTATACAAAATGCAAAAGGAGGGAAACGAATAGTTGGAGACCACATTGGGGTGATTGACGATTATGAACTTGTGATGGTTGGCCCTAACGTGTACCATGGTTGGGAGAATTTTAAAAATGATACTTCTGAAATTTTACATGAGATTACAATACAATTCCCTAGAGATTTGATTGATATCTCTTTGTTAAACAAAAATATATTTAAACCCATAAAAGAATTATTTAAAGCAGCTAATCATGGTATTTTATTTTCCAGAGAAACCATACTAAATGTTCAAGATAGACTTGAAAATTTAAGTAAAAAAGGTGGATTTGATAATTTTATTGAGTTTGAGTCCTTATTATATGATTTAGCAATATCAAGAGATAAAAAAACTTTAACAAATATGTCTTTTGAGGATCAAAATGATTTTCATAATAGTGAACGTATAGAGAAAGTTTACAATTATGTTAAAGAAAATTATAATATAAAAATTAAAGTAGAAGACGCTGCTAAGCTTATAAACATGACCGTTGTGTCTTTTAGCAGGTTTATAAAAAAGAGAACAGGCAAAACATTTACAGAGTTTGTAAACGAACTTAGATTGGGGTATGCAACACGAAAACTAATAGAAACCAATCATAGTGTATCCGAAATTTGCTTTGGCTGCGGTTTTAATAATATCTCTAACTTTAATAGAAGGTTTAAAAAAAAACAAGGATGTACACCTACAAAGTTTAGAGAAAACTTTAAAGGCACAAGAAATATATTTTAAAAAAATGGAGATTATTTAAATAGTATTTTTCAGCTTAAGCTTTTGCCAACTTATTAATCATACCATTAAAAATAAAGCCATGAAAAGGTAGTACGCTATACCAATAAAGCCTACCAGCTAAACCACGTGGTCTAAAGGTTGCCCGTTGATACACTTTTCCTTTTACCACTCTAAATTCTAACCATGCTTCTCCTGGCAATTTCATTTCCGCAAACAAAATAAGTCGTTGCTGTTCTTTGTCTGCTAATAGAACGCGCCAAAAGTCTAATGCATCTCCCGTTTTAATATCTGTTTTATTGGTTCTTCCTCGTCTTAAACCAATACCGCCAACAAACTTATCCAAATACCCTCTAATTTTCCATAGTACCGTACCGTAATACCAGCCATTTTCTCCTCCAATTCCCCAAATTTTTTCTAGTGTACGTTGTTCATCTAAAACCTCGCGCTCTTTTACATCTTTAAAACAACCATATTTTGGCACCTTTAAATATTTGGTAGAAGCTCTTTTTGTATAACGACTGTTAATTAAAGCATCTTTCCAACTAGAAATAATTTCATTTCCTTCAATCTTAACAAACGCCAGAGCAACTGCTTCTTTATAGGACATAGGGTTAACATCTAGCAATTGATTTATGCTACTTTTTTTTCCTATAATTTCTATCCCCATACTATTAACCAGCGAAGATGCTAACTTATAAGAAGTAGAAGTAACAAAATATAGCCAATAGCTCGATAATTTTGGAGTCATTACTGGAACTGTAAGAATATACCGCTTTAATTTACGCACTTCAGCAAATTGCAAAAGCATTTGCTTATATGTCATGATTTGAGTCCCAAAAATATCATGTGATGTATTGTACAATTCTTTTTTATTTAGTCCTTTCATTAGAAAATCTAACACATCCCTAACACCAATTGGTTGCGTTTTGGTATCTAGCCATTTTGGCGCTATCATAACTGGTAATTTCTCTACTAAATCGCGTATAATTTCAAAACTTGCGCTTCCAGAACCTACAATTATCCCTGCTTTAAAAACAGTTAAAGCATAACTATTGGATTTTAGCGTTTCTTCTACATTTTTTCTAGATAATAAATGTTTAGACAATTTGGTGTCATTTGTTATTCCGCTTAAGTAAATAACTTGTTGTACGTTGGTAGTTGCTATATGATTTTTAAAATTAACGGCGCATTCTTCTTCCATTTGGTGGAATTTATCTACCGAATTTGACATGGAATGAATTAAATAATAGGCTGCGTCTATATTTTTTGGAATATTTTTTAAGGTGTCTGGTTTTAGAAAATCTGCCTCTACAACGTGTAAATTTTCTTCGGATGAGTACTTACGCTCAGTACGTAACTTTCCTCTTACGGCACAAATAACGGTATGCCCCTGGTTTAGTAGCAACGGAATAATTCTCTTACCTATATAACCTGTAGCGCCTGTTACTAATATTCTCATTTTAGGTGTTTTTTAGCTTTAATTACTATCTTCTACTACATGTAAATAAATATTGTTTAAATTAAAAATGAATTATAACAATACATCAGTAACAGAAATGTATTGCAACTATTCTAATAAGATAAGTAATCTATAAAGCTAGATAGTTATTAATCTTAATATCTTTTGCTTTTAAATCGAACATTAAATTATAAAGCCCGAAAAAAGTTCTATTAACGTATATAAAATGCTTAGAACCACGATTGCCATTCATTTTACGCAATTCGGTGCTTTTGCTATAACGTTGTCCCATTTCTGAAAGGGCATTAAAAAATTCTGGATCCGAAAAATCAAAGGTCTCTTGATGAAAAGGCCTTGTGAATAAACTCAATAGCTCATGAAACATGTCTGAGAAAAAAGCTATTTCTTCTTTGCTATCATCTTTCCGTAATATTTCTAACTCGTACATTTTTTCCTTAAACAGCTTTGTATTATCTATAACTTCTTTTTTAGCTAATTCAAAATAAGGTATGTAAAAATCATTTGGAAAAGCTTTCATACAACCAAAATCTAGTGCTATTAAATCGCATTCTATAGATACCAAAAAGTTTCCTGGATGTGGATCTGCATGTACCTTTTTAAGCACGTGAATTTGGTACATATAGAAATCCCAAAGTGCTTGCCCAATTTTATTTCCTTTTTCTTGATTTTTATTATGACCTGTAAATTCCGACAGATGCTCACCCTCCATCCAATCCATCGTAATAATACGCTCAGATGATAATTCTTCGTAATAGCTGGGGAATTTTAAATTTGGAATGTGTTTACAAGCATCAACTATTGCCTTACTCTGCGATACCTCTAAAAGATAATTAGTTTCTTCAATTAACTTATTTTCAACTTCTTTAAAATATTTATCTGAATCTTTTCCGCTAATATTAAACATCTGTATTGCTATAGGTTTTACCATAGCCAAATCTGAGGCAATGCTTTCTGCTACGCCAGGGTATTGAATTTTTACTGCTAATTTCTTCCCATCTTTCTCTGCTAAATGCACTTGACCAATACTTGCCGCATTTACCGAATTTAGGTTAAATGTATCATAGATTTGACTTGGAAGTTTGCCAAAATATTTTTTAAATGTTTTAGATACCAAAGGTGCTGACAATGGCGGAACAGAGAACTGCGACAAAGAAAACTTTTCTACATACGCCTGTGGCAATATGCTTTTCTCCATGCTTAACATTTGCGCTACCTTAAGTGCGCTACCTTTTAATTGCTTTAAACCATCATAGATATCCTCTGCATTGTTTTCATTGAGCCTAGCTTTGGATTCTTCCTCCGTTTTTGTGATTTTATCACCGTAGTACTTCAAATAATTTATCCCTATTTTTGCTCCAGTTGAAACCATTTTAGATGCACGTGCAATTTTTGAAGTAGGTATTTTGTCTATTGTTTTCAATAGTGATTATTTTTAGTTGTTCCATTGCTCCTATAGAAACAAAGAACCTTTGACTTAATATTTTTTAAAAGCTCCTATACTGTAACGTACACTAATTACTTTCCGTAACTAGCAATTAGTTGGTATGAATCTTTTCTTTGAAGATAAATTTCCCGAAATCAATTAAACTTTTTAATGGTATAACGTTTAGCACGTCAAAACTTGTATTTACAGATTTTTCTATAAAAATGTCTGTTTTTTCAAAAGAAGAAGATGTGTCATCCATCCAAAATTTCATGGTTAACAATAATTGCAACCATGCCGTTTCTTGTAACCCTCTACTTTGGAAGCGTTCTAATTGTTCTTGCTTAAGATCTACTAAATCTATTCCTAACTCTTTAATATAATTAGAAAAAGCAACCTTTAATTCTGACAACACAGAAAATACTTCTAACTTGCTTTTATGTTTATGCAATGCATAAACAACATAACTTCTGTTGGCAGTAAGATTTTCAAAAAATGTAAAATAAAAACTTAGTAATTTATTTCTTGGTTCAAAAGAGCCGTATTCTTCACTAGCCTCTAAAGCTTTAAGCGTGTTATCAAAAAAAGCCTTAAAAACACCTTTTTCTACCGCTCCAAAACTAGTATAATACTCATAGAACTTAGACTCTTCAAAATTATTATGTTTTGAAAAAGCATAAACAGATTTTGGTTGCTCATTGTACTCTAAAACATAATCCATGTAAAATGAAATAATTTGGTCTTTGCTAATGTTTTTCTTTTTTGCCATCTTCGAAAATTTGATAGCATAAAGATAAGAATGTTTAACGTAATTATTAATTCATTAAACAATATTTAACTTCTATTTGTGAAGTATTTTTTATTTGTGACTTCTATAGCCAATATTTTTCATATTCTTGTTGAAAAGTAAGGGTTTCCATGGAATCCATTCTATCAATTAACAAAATACCGTTAAGGTGATCTACCTCATGCTGTGCAACAATAGCAGGAAAACCTTTTAGTTCCATATTAAATCTAACTCCTTTTTCATTAAACCCTATTAATTTAATGTGATTGTATCGTTTAAGCCTTCCTCTAATATTAGGAATAGAAAGACACCCTTCCCAACTATCTACTAGTTCATTTCCCAAAAATTGTATCTCAGGATTTATTACTACTTGCAATGGAAAAGGTGATCTATTTGGGTATCTAGAATTGTTTTTCATCTCCATTGTAAAAACACGTTTTAAAACACCTACTTGTGGTGCCGAAATACCTACGCCATTAAAAGCATGCATTGTATCAATTAAATTAACCAAAAAGACCTGGAAATCTACCGAGAGCATATTTTCTTTTACTTCCAATGAGCTCCTCCTTAGCAAAGGGTTTCCCATTTTTATAACTTCTAATTGTGCCATTTACATTTTTAATAACGACTCTTTTACTTTTTCATAGCTTTCCTCATACTCCCAGTAAATCCATCTTCCATCTAAGTAATCTGTAAGGATATATTTTTCGCTTAGTGATTTTATTCTATCTACAGAAATAACTTTTTTAGAATAACTTTTAACTACTACTTTCTCTTCTACCTCCTTATTATTTTCATCATAACCGTGACTAATAATGCAACTGCCTAAAGTAAGTTCTATATATTTTTTCATTTTAACTGACTATTAATTAAGTTTATTAGCTATAAGTGATTCGCATCATAATTTGAAATTCTGCGGAGCATGTATGCTTAGGTGTTTTTTTCTTTTACAGTCTATATAAGCCAAAAATTAAGTTGAACTTGCAACAATCGCAAATTGTTTTCTGGGTATATTTTAACTCCAATGCAACTTCTAAAATCTCATCTTTTATTTTTACTAAAACACCTTTTCTCTAATCTGTTTCGGTATTTAAAACAATATCAAAAGCTTAATTTTATAGTGTTTTTTTTAATTATAAAATAATGCTAATCTATCATAGATCGTATAATGGTTGCAATAGAGTTTGATGTTTTGTTTGGCTCTTAATTCTATTTTTTCTAATGATATTAATTCTAAAGAATTCAATATTAAGGTTCCATACCATGGCTCTTCTTTAAACAGTTCTTTAAAGCCTAAATAAAGTCTTTACTGTATAGCACATTAATCATCAGCAATATTAGGATTTAACCATTTTGTAGCGTACTCCATAGCTAAGCCTTTTCTTTTTGCAAAATCTGCCACCTGATCTTCTTTAATTTTTCCAAGACCAAAATATTTTGCTTCTTCATTTCCAAAGTAGTAGCCCGATACAGAGGCTGCTGGCCACATAGCCATGCTTTCTGTTAATTCCACGCCTATTGTTTGTTGCACTTGCAACAAATCCCAAATCGCAATTTTTTCCAAGTGATCAGGGCATGCCGGGTATCCAGGGGCAGGTCTAATTCCTTTGTATGTTTCTTTTATTAATTCTTCGTTAGACAAACCTTCATTAGCGGCATAACCCCAATGTTTAGTTCGCACTTGCTTGTGTAAAAACTCTGCATAAGCTTCTGCTAAACGATCCGCTAAAGCTTTAATCATGATAGAATTATAATCATCTAGATTTTTCTCGAACTCTTTTGCTTTTTCTGCTGTTCCAAAACCCGTAGTTACACAAAAGCAACCCATATAATCCTGTTTACCCGTATCTTTTGGTGCTATAAAATCTGATAATGCAAAATTTGGTTTCCCTGCGTGCTTTTTTAATTGCTGGCGAAGTGTTCTAAAAATTACCTTTTCTTCTCCATTAACAGAAATTTCTATATCATCTTTATTAGGCAATGTATTAGCTTCAAACAAACCAAAAATTCCTTTGGCTGTTAGCCATTTTTCTTCCAATAATTGTTTTAACATTTCTTTAGCATCAGCAAACAACTCTCTTGCTTGCTCACCCACTACCTTATCAGTTAAAATATCAGGATATTTTCCATGTAAATCCCAAGAACGGAAAAACGGTGTCCAATCTATATAATCCACCAAATCATTTAAATCCTGATTTTCGATTACCTGGATTCCTAATTTATTTGGTCTTATAATGTTAGAATCGGCCCAATTAATCTTATAATTATTACGCCTAGCTTCATTTATTGGTAAAAATTCTTTGACTTTAGTTCTTTTTAAGAATCCTTCTCTAAATTTTTCATAATCTACTTTTATATCCGCTACATACTTCTCTTTTGTATCCGGTTTTAGCAAATCTCCAACAACCGTCACTGCTCTAGAGGCATCATTTACATGAATTACAGCATTGTTATACTGCTGATCTATTTTAACAGCTGTATGCGCTTTACTTGTAGTTGCTCCTCCTATTAATAACGGAATTTTAAAATCTTTACGCTGCATTTCTTTTGCAATGTAAACCATCTCATCCAATGAAGGTGTAATTAGTCCGCTTAAACCAATGGCATCTACATTTTCTGCAATAGCAGTTTCTATAATTTTTTCTGGCGGCACCATTACTCCAAGGTCTACAATTTCGTAATTGTTACACGCCAATACTACAGAAACTATATTCTTTCCAATATCATGAACATCTCCTTTTACGGTTGCCATTAATATCTTCCCATTAAATTCTTGTCCACCTCCTTCTCCTGAGGGGTTATTTTTTAATTTTTCTTCTTCAATATAAGGCAATAAATAAGCTACTGCTTTTTTCATTACACGTGCAGATTTCACTACTTGTGGCAAGAACATTTTTCCTGCGCCAAATAAATCACCCACCACATTCATACCGGTCATTAAAGAACCTTCAATTACCTCAATAGGCTTATTTGCCGCTTGCCTTGCTTCTTCTACATCTTCTACTATAAACTGGTCTATTCCTTTAACTAAAGCTCGTGTAATACGATTTTGTAATGGTTCTTCTCTCCAAGACAAATCTTGTCCTACTTCTTTTTTACCATCTCCTTTTACACTTTCAGCAAAGTCCAGCAAACGTTCTGTAGCATCATCTCTCCTATTTAAAATTACATCTTCTACATGCTCCAATAAATCTTTAGGAATGTCATCATAAATCTCTAACAAAGCAGGGTTTACAATCCCCATATTCATACCTGCTTGTATAGCATAGTACAAAAACACCGAATGCATAGCCTCTCGCACACGATCGTTTCCTCTAAATGAAAAAGATACGTTACTAACACCACCACTTACACTTGCATGCGGTAAATTTTCACGAACCCAACGTGTAGCTTCTATAAAATCTATGGCATTTAATTTATGCTCATCCATTCCTGTTGCTACAGGAAATATATTTAAATCGAAGATAATATCTTCGGGTGCAAAACCTACTTTATCAACTAAAACATCATATGAACGTTTAGCTATTTCAATTCTACGGTCATAATTATCTGCTTGTCCAACCTCATCAAAAGCCATTACAATTACCGCGGCACCGTAACGCTTAATTAATTTAGCATCATGAATAAACTTTTCTTCTCCTTCTTTTAAACTGATGGAGTTTACCACACATTTCCCTTGTACTACTTGAAGTCCTGCCTCTATAATTTCCCATTTAGAGCTATCTATCATAATAGGCACACGAGCAATATCTGGCTCTGCCATAATCAAGTTTAGGTAACGCACCATTGCCTCTTTTCCATCAATAAGGCCATCGTCCATATTTATATCTATGACTTGTGCTCCTCCTTCTACCTGATGACGTGCAACATCCAAAGCTTCATCAAATTTTTCGTCTTTAATTAAACGTAAAAATTTACGTGAACCAGCTACATTAGTTCGTTCTCCTACATTAATGAAATTCATGTTTTCATTAACTATCATTGGCTCTAAACCTGAAAGTTTAAGGTATTTTCTTTTTATTTTACTCATTTATTTGTAATGTAAAACAGTTGGAAATGGTTTATAAAAATGATGCAATAATTTCTTCCATTCCTCATATGCTTCTGATTTTAGGAAACCAACTTCATAATCCACTATAATATCCCTATTAACCAATAACACGTATTAATCCTCTATTTCTAAACATCTTTTTAATTAATATAATATGTGGCCTTTCATTGAAAAAATGATTAAAGAAGCTGTTTTAAAATTATGCCTAAATTTTATAATTTTCCTTTCTTTATATTAAGAACAGCTATTTCTAAAATTATTTTAATTTATATTAGGCAGAAAAAGAACGAGGGTCATACCTCTTTGATAATTCTGCTATTTGCCTAATATGTTCTGGTGTTGTACCACAGCAACCACCAATGATATTAATTAAGTTTTTATCTAAAAACTCTTTTATTTGTGCTGCCATTTGTTTTGGTGTCTCGTCATATTCTCCAAAAGCATTTGGTAACCCTGCATTTGGATGTGCTGACACATTAAAAGCAGCATTCTTTGCCAATACTTCTAAATGCGGTGTTAATTGATTTGCTCCCAAAGCACAATTAAAACCGATACTTAGCATTGGAATATGTGATACCGACACCAAAAATGCTTCTGCTGTCTGTCCAGAAAGTGTTCGCCCACTAGCATCTGTAATAGTTCCACTTACCATTATCGGCACCTCTATTCCTCTTTCGTCTTTTACCTCTTCTATAGCAAACAAAGCTGCTTTTGCGTTTAGTGTGTCAAAAATAGTTTCTACCAATAATAAATCTACACCACCATCTAGCAAAGCTTCTGTTTGTAATTTATAAGCTACTCGTAAATCATCAAATGTAACTGCTCTGTAACCTGGATCATTTACATCTGGTGACATGCTTGCAGTACGGTTCGTTGGCCCTATTGCACCTGCTACAAATCGTGGTTTATCTAAATTTTCTGCGGTATATTTATCAGCTACTTCTCTTGCTATTTTTGCCGACTCATAATTTAATTCATACACTAAGTCTTCCATGCCATAATCTTCCATAGCAATGGTAGTTCCTGAAAATGTATTGGTTTCAGCAATATCGGCACCTGCTTCGTAATACAAAGCGTGAATTTCCTTAATAGCCTCTGGTTGCGTTAAACTTAAAAGATCATTATTACCTTGTAAAGGCTGTCCCCAATCCTTAAAACGTTCTCCACGATAATCTTCCTCTGTAAACTTATGACGCTGAATCATTGTCCCCATTGCTCCATCGAGAATAAGAATACGCTCTTTAAGTATATCTTGTATCTTTTTCATAAAAATATAGTCGCTAATAATATACTTATATTACCTTAAATTATTAGAATTTGTAAAGTTACGCTTTAGGCTAGATTTGAACAAGTATATAGGTAGTATTCAAACACCTATATAAATCCAGAAGAATATCTATTTTGTTGTATTACAACAATCCTTTTGCTTTAATTTCTAAATATCTATTAACGGTATCGATGGTAAGGTTTTTTGGCTCGGTCAAAATGGTTTGTATTCCAAATTTATTTAATTCAGCTACAATCAATTTTTTATCATAACTAAACTTTTCTGCTATTGTCTTATCAAAAATATCTTGCGTTGTATTTGCTTTTTGCATCTTAAGTTCTTCCAACTCTGTATTCTTAAAAAAAACCACTACTAACAAATGAATTTTATTAATTGCTCTCAAATAATTCATTTGTCGATGCACTGAATTCAAACTTGCGAAATTAGTATATAAAAGCAACAAACTACGGGTTGTAATTTTACGTTTTACAAGGCCATACAAAGTACCAAAATCTGACTCATTATAGTCTGTATTTATATTATAAAGTGATTCTTGAATTAAATTCATCTGTGCATTTCTACGCTCAGCAACCACAAAATTTTCTGGTTTTCTAGAAAATGAAAATACACCTGCTTTATCATGCTTACGAACTATTACACTACTAATAATCAATGATGCGTTTATAGCATAATCTAACAGACTCAGCCCCTCAAAAGGCATTTTCATTACGCGCCCTTTATCTATTATAGAATATATTTGTTGTGATTTTTCATCTTGATATTGGTTCACCATTAATTGGTTTCGCTTTGCTGTAGCTTTCCAGTTTACATCTTTTATATTATCTCCTTGCACATAATCTTTAATTTGTTCAAACTCAAAAGAGCTCCCTATTCTTCTTAATTTTTTTATTCCAAATTCCAGATTAGACTGGTTTAACGAAATTAAATCGTATTTTTTTAACTGTAAAAAACTAGGATAGGTTTTTACCATATCTGGAGTTTCGAAAGAAAACCTACGCATAGCTAAACCTATTTTACTTGAAACAAATACATGTAACTTCCCAAACTTATATTCTCCTCGTTCTTTAGGTTTTACATTGTAATTAATTAACTCATTTTCATTAGAATTTATTTCTTTTTGAATATTAAAATCTCGCTGCTGAAACTGAATAGGTAATTCATCGATCAAAGAACAGTAAACTTTCAAGGTATAATTATTCCTTATTTCTACACTTATCTCATTAACATCTCCGTTAGAAAATTTTTCTGGTAAAATTCTAGACGCTTTTATTCCATTTTTTAATCTAAAAAGAATAAAAACATCAATAATAACGATTATTATAAATGTGAAAAAAATAAATTTTGAGAGCAGTAATAAACTGGGAAAAACAAAACTCAAAATAAAAAGTACTACAATTCCAAACAACGCATAGAAAAAACGATTATTTAAAAACAAGGCACTAAAAAAAGCTACTATAGGCGCTTTTTTAATATTTGGATTCTGATTTTTTGACATTAAACTACCCTATTTAGGAATTTCTACTGTTTGTAAAATATCATTTATTATTTGTGAAGATGTAATGCCTTCCATTTCCCTTTCTGGCGTAATCATTATACGATGCTGAAGTACTGGAACAGCAATTTGCTTAATATCTTCTGGCGTTACAAAATCTCTTCCACTTATAGCAGCAAAAGCTTTACTTGCTTTTAACACTGCAATTGAAGCTCTTGGTGAAGCTCCCAAATACAAAAATGGATTGGTACGTGTATTTAATATAATTTCTGCGATGTACCTAATTAAGTGTGGCTCTACTATTACTTGTGAGATTAACTTTTGATATTTAATTATTTTTTCTTTGCTTATACTATTTGTTATTTGAGCTAATTTTGTTGTCTTTAAATTATGTTCACGTGTTATAATTTCTATTTCCTCTTCTAAATTTGGATAATCTACTATTATTTTAAACAAAAAACGGTCTAATTGCGCTTCGGGCAACCTATATGTCCCTTCTTGTTCTACAGGGTTTTGTGTTGCTAAAATCATATAGGGAGCTTCTAACAAATACTTTTGTCCATCCATTGTTACCTGTCTTTCCTCCATAACCTCAAATAAAGCTGCTTGGGTTTTTGCTGGCGCTCTGTTTATTTCATCTACCAATATAATATTAGAGAAAATTGGCCCTTTTTTGAATTCAAAATTTGATGTTTTTAAATTAAATATTGATGTTCCTAATACATCCGAGGGCATTAAATCTGGCGTAAACTGTACCCTACTAAAATCCACAGCTAATGATTTAGCTAATAATTTAGCTGTAATAGTTTTAGCTACCCCTGGAACCCCTTCTAATAACACATGACCTTCTGCTAATAAAGCTGTTATTAATAAATCAGCTAACTGTTTTTGACCAACAATTACTTTTGCCAACTCTTCTTTTATCTGAGCCACACTTACTTTTAACTCCTCAAGATTTAACCGATTATTAAATTTAATATCATTTTCCATACTACATTGGTTTATTATTTTTATAGAATTTTTCTATTTCTTTATTTAAATTTACTAACGGTTCTTTTGTTCTAAATGTATGTGATTTCATTTTTATAACTAACGAAATTAAGCGCTGAATATCCTCGACGGGTTTTCCCGATTTTTGAGCTAATTTCTTCACAAAATCTTTATTTAAATATTCCGTGGACAGATAATATTTACTTCGAATAGATTTTAAAAAATAAATGATTTTTTTTTGTATAATCCCATTATAATCTTGCGCTTCATAATGTAGACCACTAACGGTTTGCACAAATTCTGTAGTTGTATTTTTCAATGGTTCAACTATCGGAATAATTCGTTGCCTACGCTTGGCATTAAACAACATAAACAAGCCTATTGCTAGTAATAATAAATACCAACCCCATCTTAAAGATTCTTTGGATAATATATACCTTAACGGACTTTGATTAAATTCTGGATCTACTTTTACTGACTTATCAATTAACAATGGTAATTGTTGAGGCAAATATGAAATAACCGTACTTATATAACCTGTATTTGAAGCCTCTAGCATTTGATAATTTGTAAATACTTCTGGCGTGGTGTGAATATAAAAAATACCATCTTGGTAAGGGACTCCAATAAAATTAATTTTTTCATCACCTTCGTTAGATAACCAATATCCTAATTTTTTACCTGTAGTTTCTCCTGCAATGTAACTGGCTCCATAAGAAATTTTAGGTTCGTATTCCAGCGTATCTTTTGCATGTTCTAAGAGCAACGTTTTATTTGACTGTATTAATTCAACTGCATTGTATTTTACATCAAAACCTAATGTATCTTTCACAAAATGAGGAAAATGATATGCTGAAATAAATGCTACATTACCATATCCCACATGCTCTAAGAGTGAATTGAACGATGTGTAATCTATCTCATATTTCCCAGAAACACTTATATAATTATGAATAGATTTATCTGCAGGTTGCATATGTAAATCTTGATTGTATTCATAAAATGTTGTATGTACTTTTTTAGTTGATTGCCCTTTAAACCAAAAAGGTAGTTGATCATAGAACACTTTTGTATCTAACGGTTTTGTATCTACCTCATTAAAAGTTGGTGTCCAGTCTACTTGATTATTTTTCCCTGTTATGGCAAGAATAATAACAAGTATTATGCAACCTAGAGCTATTAACACTTTCTTATTCATACCCTAACTGCTTTAAAAGTTGAAGATATACTATAGATGTTTTATCATATTCTTCCTCATCAATAATAAACGCTCCATACCATATGTAGGTGTAATAATATGTTGCTTTATTAAAGCCTATTGCATGCTTTGTTCCGTCTAATTCTACTTGATAATCATAGGCCGTTTTTTGAGAATCATACTCAATTATACTATTCTCATCTAACTTCTTTAACAAAAGTAAATAGTAATATCTTATAGCTGACCTGTAATCCTTATTTACTACAGCTTCTCTTATAAGGTTATCAAAATTAACTTCTCTTATATTTTCTCCAATTTCATAACCAAACTCGTTAATTTCTTCTTTTTTTCTTTTAAATATCCAACTACCTTCTTTGTTTAATATAATTTTAATTATAATATAAACTACGGCTAAAATAATTAAGGCGTAAAACACATATTGAATATTTCCAAAAAAATAAGCTGCTCTTTCTTCGTTCACACTAAACCAACTACCTATTTTGTCTATTAACCAGACTTTTATTTTCCCAAAAAAAGAAGTAGATTCCACGTAATTATATGCTTCACCTTTATAGTTTTCTTTAAAAGAACCTGGTAAAACCCTAATTTCTTCTGGCGTATTTGGCACACCTGCATCTTCTGCCATAGCAGTATTAATACCTGCTAAAAAATAAGCAAAGGCACCTATGCATAGAATAATATTTTTAATTTTCAAGATTTAGTTGTGTTGATTTTTTATATACCCTAAGTGGGTATATTAAATAATAATATGAAATTAAACTTAAGGTTCCTAGAATAATAGCTAATGCTAAAAAGTCAGGCATTACATCAGAATATCGCGTAACATAACCTTCTAAAAATCCAGCAGCAATAGTAAATGGAAATGTGCTAATAACAATCTTTACACTATCTCTCATTCCTTTTTTAAATGATATAAGTCTAGAAAAAGTTTTAGGAAATAATATACTAGCACCCAGCATAAAACCAGCTGCTCCTTCTATGACAATTGCAAAAATTTCCATAGCACCATGAATCCAAATTCCTTTGGCACTTTTCCACAGAACACCTTGCTGTTCAAAAAAATACTGAAACGCCCCTAACATAATTCCATTTTGAAGCAATATATACCCAGTTCCAATACCTCCTGTGACACCAAAAGCAAAACCTGTTAATCCTACCTTTAGATTATTAAAAGTAATCCCAATGAAACTTCCCCAATTGCTACCACTTTTATATACAGCTACTGGATCTCCGTTTTCTATATTCTGGAGCGTTTTATTTACATAATCATTCCCTAAAATTAAACGCACAAAAGAATCTTCATTGGCAGCAGAAACAACTCCAATAAGCACTGCAATAAGAAAAAAAGAAAATGAATAAAGCATATACTTACGATATTGATACAATAATAAAGGTACCTCTATCTTAAAAAAATGAACAAACATATTTGCTTCTTCCCTTTTTGTTTGATATATTTTTTGGTATACTCTTACCGCAAGATCATTGAGATATATTACAAGTTTACTTTTTTTGTAGTAAGTTTGGGCGTACGCTAAATCATTAATTAAATGCAAGTATAAATCTGCAAGTTTGTCTGGGTTGTCAATTTTCTTCTGCGTTATCGCTTTTTCAAATTGCAACCACTTTTCTTTATTTTGTCTAATAAAGGCGACTTCTCTCATACTTAACAAATAAAATCATATAATGGCAGAAATACAAATTACAACTACTCAAAATGTAACTATAAATTTTAAGGCTGCTGGAGTAGGAGAACGTATGCTTGCGTATTTTATTGACCTAGTAATAAAAATGGCTTATGTAGGGCTACTTATTGGTGTTATTTCTGGAGTTTCAGCCTCGGGCGGGATTGGTTTTGAAGAAAATTTTAATACTGACCCTTGGAGCGTGATGGCAATGGTAGTTATTTTAGGTGCACCAGTATCTTTTTACACATTTGTTTGCGAAACCTTATTAATAGGACAAACTATTGGCAAAAAGCTACTAAAAATACAAGTCATAAAAATTGATGGGTATCGTGCTAATTTTTTAGATTTTTTTATACGTTGGGTTATGCGTTTTATAGATATCAACATCTTCGCAGGAGTTATTGCTTTGGTTTCGATTGGAAGCTCAAAAAAGCATCAACGTTTGGGAGGTATCGCTTCTGGAACAGCAGTTATTACCCTAAAAAACAAAGTTAATATTAGCCATACTATTCTACAAGAAGTAGAAGAAAATTACAAACCCACTTATTTTTCCGTCATAAAATTATCGGATAATGACGCACGTATCATAAAAGAAAATTACTTGAGAGCTAGAAAAATAAACGACCATAAAACGCTATTAATTTTAAAAGAAAAAATTATAGCAGTAATAGGTGAAAAACCTCATGATAATGTTACAACAGAGCGTTTTATTCGACATGTCTTAAAAGACTATAATCACTTTACTAAAAACATGTAGAGACATCAAACTACTCCTTTGCAACTATTTGTAAGTTAAAACTTTACATTTATATACATCCCTATTATCACTATCTGTACACATAAGTATTAAATCTCATATTTCTCCAATTAATGGTGTATGAACGAGTAAAAAAACAGCACCACTTTTTCCTATATCATGTAATCTACAAGTACAGGAATACCATTGATAAAAAAACAAACTTCTAAAAGAATTATAGCGTATTTTTCTAAACCAGAAATTTACTCTATAGACACGGATTTTAATACAAATACTACATTAAACAATTTAACCACCCAATACTCTTCACACCTAAATCTTCCTTTAAAATTTGTATTTTTTTTTAAATGCAAGCAACTACCACTTCATTCTTATTATATTTAAATACAAAAGGTTGAAAATGAAAATTCTCAACCCTTTAAACTAATTTTAAAACCCCTAATTAAGACTCCGCTACACCAATCTCATTTAATTCATTAGCTGGATTTTTAGGATCTGAACCATACTGATTTACTCCTTTTTCTCCATCTGTACAAACCAATATAAGGCTATAAATAGGAATTAATAAATACCATCCACTTTTCCCTACGTCATGCATTCTACGCACACCAACAGCAATTGATGGAATCAATGTACCCAATGCATAAATTAAATATACAATTGATAAAAATCTTATTTGTAATCCAAATATTAAAGCCAGGAGACTAAATATTATTGTTATATTAAACAATAAAAACATCCAGTATTCTTTGCGCCTTGCTCTTCCATTAAAATCTGCATACTGTTTCAAAACTTTTAAATACCAATTCATAATTTTTTAGTTTTTTTAGATTGATTGTTGTCTAATATAAACGAAGGAAAAAATATTTAATTATGCTCTTTATAGAGTTTGAACAAAAAAATGGTGTACGCCATACATATTATTAACTATTTTAGAGGTTAGTAGTTAGTTACTTATTAATTTAGCTTGATAGATTTTATCATTATTCACCATTTTAACAATAAGATTATTGAATATTGTGGCTTTGCTTTGAGATCTGTTTACTCTAAAACAAAATTCATTAAAGTATCTATTCAAATTATTGTCACTAACCCAAGAATAAGTCGTTCTTATCCAGGATTTAACCTGATGTATCATTTTTAAAAACGCTTTCTTTTTTTACCGTAAAAGATGCTTCTAACCCCGCACAAATCATAAGCATAGCAAGTATTAATCCTATTTTAAAATGATAGTAGTTGTTTTTTCATAAATTTACGTCGTTTTTACCACCTTTTTTGAGAGTTTCGTGGTTTGCTTTATTGTTTCATCCATTGCATTGGGTGTCAATATTTTGTTTGATGTTAGTCTTCATACTATTAGATTTATATCCCTTTATTGGGATTGTTACAATTATATTAAAACAACAAGAATACCAAAAAAAATCCCAAGCGTAGGCTTGGGATTTTGACATTTTAAGACTATTAAATTTGAAATTTAACAGATAGAATTTATGTGTTTTACTACTGTAATTTAAATGTAATTGGAAGACTAAAAGGAACAACTACCGCTCTACCTCTTTGCTTTCCTGGTATCATTTTTGGAAGCTTATCTATTATTCTAGCAGCTTCTTTTTCTAAATTTTTATCTGGCCCACGCATTCTTATACCACCTATACTACCGTCTTTTTGAATTTTAAACATTACGTTTACTCTTCCTTGCACACCCATTTCTTGTGCAATTTCTGGGTATCTAAAATGCTTACGCACGTGTTTTTGCATTTTCTCACTAAAACAAGCTCTTCTTTTATCTTTTGCAACTTTTTCGCATCCTGGGAAAATTGGAACATCTTCAATAACCGCAAAAGGAACATCTACATCTACAATCTCTTCTGCTTCTTGTAAATCTTCTACCTCTACAACTTCTTCTTCTTGGCTAGTTTCTGTAGCTTTTATTACGGTTTCCTCTACCTCTTTTTCATCTTCTACAACCTCAATAACCTCAGGTGCAACTGGTGGTGGTGGTGGTGGTGGTGTTTTTAATTGCTGCGTCATTGGAACTTCCTCATCTAACTGATCTTCCACATTCATACTAGTGTCATATTCATTTACTTCTTCGTATGTTTTATACTCTAAAGCAAAATAAGTTAATGACATAACCAGCGCTAAGCCTACTACAAAGTATAGACCACTATTTTTTGTTAAATCCGCTTTCGAGTTCTTTTTTGGTTCCATAAATTCAATTTTAATGTATGCTAATTTAATTATTTATTTGCCATAAAAGCAATTAATTCTTCCATTTTAACTGGGTTTTTTTTGAAAAGACATATTTCACTACAAAAACACCAAAAAATGCTCCTAAACTATTTGCTAAAACATCCAAAATATCTCCATTTCTGTTTAGAGTAAATTTCATTTGTAATAGTTCAATAATTATACCATAAGCAACCATTAAAAAAAAAATAAGCATACACGTTTTGATTAAAGTCTTATTTCCTTTTGTAATTTCCCGTACAAACAGGCTGCCCAATATTGAGGCCACAAAATAAAAAATAAAATGTACAACCTTATCTAAATTAGGTATTTTAACACTTGGCAATGAATTTCTTGAAAAAGAAAACAAGCTAAGAAACGTAATAAATAGCATCCAGCTTACGAAGAATATTGTGTAGATATTTTTCCTAAGCATTTATTAGCACCTTGTAATCAGCATTACTAAGTAATGTATCTACTTCAGACATATCGCTTACCTTAATTTTTATCATCCATCCGTCTCCGTATGGGTCTGTATTTACTTTTTCTGGCTCATCTTCTAACCCCTCATTAAACTCAACAATCTCTCCTGATAATGGAAGAAATAAATCTGAAACTGTTTTTACTGCTTCAACGGTTCCAAAAATAGCATCCTTTTCCAACGTTTCGTCCAAAGTTTCTACTTCTACGTAAACAATGTCACCTAATTCTCCTTGCGCAAAATCAGTAATACCTATAGTAGCAATATCACCATCTATAGATACCCATTCATGATCTTTTGTATATTTTAATTCTGATGGTAAATTTAGTTCCATGCGTTTATTTTAAATAATTAATAAAACAAATGTATAAGATTAAACAATGCTATTCAAGAAAAAATACTTAATTCCCAAAATTGTATTTAATAGTAAATCCTGCATTTATTGTAGTTTGTGGGAAAGCCGTAGAAACTGCAAATTTTGAAAATGAATGATCATAGAAGAACAATGTATTTAAGTTTTTACTAAGCGCATAATCTGCCGTAAATTTTATAGAAAATAAATTCTGACCTGAAGTTATTTGATTGTTATCTAACTCTAAATTTCTAATAATTGTTATATTATCTCGCATTGTTACATCACCTTTTAGATTTAAATCACCTTTTAGACGTGTTTTTTCTCCGCCAATGTTAGTAACAAACTTTACATCTTTAAATCTATATCCTAATCCTACCGTATACTCCTTACCATTAATTTCGGTCATAAGGTTATTATCAAAACTTAAAGACAGGGTCCTATCTGTTCTTATTTCCGCCAGTATGCTCATTGAGTTTCTCATCTCAAAATCTACACGCATCAATGGATTAAACTGATCCGTAAGCACCACGTTGTTTAATATTAAATCTGATAACACATCCCCTATTTCATTCTTTGGCACAAAATTAGGGTTTGCATTTTCGTTTATTAATTGTGTCTTTTCTAGATTTGTTTGAAATGAGTTGATGCTATAAGATGCTCTATAGCCATGGCTTAAAGAAAAACGTTTGAACTTCTTTTTAAACCATTTATTTTTCATTAACCCTGTGTACTTCAAATTCCAATTAGGTATTGGAACGTTTCTAAAAGCTCCTAGCTTAACTTTTTCTGCTTTCTGCCCTGTGTAGGCTGCTATAAAAGCTGGTAATAAAACTTCTTGACTCGTTTTACCATAACCGGCAGGAAAAGTGGTAGCTCCTGTTGTACCAGCTATTCTATTAGCTATTGTAATTCTATTTTGTTTAAAGGTTTCAAAAGCTTCTGAATCAAATTCATCGCTCTTTCCAAAAGCAGTACCAATCATTATAGTAGAGATACTAAAATTACCTAGCTCATTGGTTAAAGCATTTTGCTCTAACTTCCATGCTCTAACGTCAAAATTTTCTTGAGAGCTATTAGAAAGTTGCCTATCAGCAGAAATATCTATGGTTAAATCTTTAATGGGTTGTGCTGTTGCCGTAATGTTAAGCTGCTCATTGGTATTTCTAATATACTGTTCGTTAAATTGATCAAAATTGGTTAACAGCCCTCTACGTGCAGCTTCAAAACGAACATCTGACTGGCTACCAAACACAAAACCTAAAGTTGGCCTTGCTGTTCCTATAAAACCTATAGATTTGCTATATCCTGGCAATACCGTTCCACTGTTTTTACTATAGTTTACGTTTATACGCTTTATAGCTGTCACAATATCTACTACCGTATTGAACAACTTACCTGTTTTTTTACTTTTTTTCTTCTCTTCTACGGGTTTTCCTGCTTTATCCTTTTTAACTGGAGTTCTTGATCTAGAATTTCCTTTTCCTCCTTTTTTCTTTAACCCAATATAATCGTAGAATTTTTGCATATTCAACGCGGCCGTTATACTGTGCGTACTTGCATTTTGTACCGTGTTAACATCTTGCCCACCCGCAGCTTCTCTTATAGCATCTCCTCCACGTTGCCAGTCAAAATTACTTGTGTATGCATACTGTGCGTTTACAAAACTCAGCGCTGGTATTTTGCTAAGTGGTAACTCATAACTTAGCTGCATATTTTGGCTGTGTCTATTGGGTTCTCCTATATCAAAAAAGCCGTCCCATAATTCCAAATCTTGATTTATGCCAGAAGCTGAATTTCCCGTTTCATTAAAATAATTACGGACTATATTATCATTAGCACCCGTAATGTTTACACGTAACGATTTACTTATATTATAGTTAAGTGTATACTTCCAATTAAACAAATAATTGCGTTGTCTTAGCAATGGCAAATCTAGGGCGTCTATATTTTCTTCAAAAACATCTCTAAATTTTTGTTCATTAAACGATCTATTAATATTTGATGTTATAGCAACACTTGTGGGTAATAAATTGAAGTTTAATTCTTTTAACCATTTCCAATATGCCCCATTAAATAATGAGTCTTTTTTAGCGAAAGGTGCTACGGTAACTGGTTTAAAACTATGATTGTAAAGTACTCCTGTATTTACATTTTGATCTGTTAATTTAGCTATCTCAAAATCTCTATGATTGGTTTCGTTATATGAATAATTAAAGGTAAAGTTTTCTATATCATAGAAATTCGCTTCTGCCTCTTCTCCTCTATCTTTGCGAACCCCTATAAAATTAATACTTGTTCTTTTCGTATAATCTTCTGCTTGCTCTTCTATTTTTCTAGCATCTTCAGTATCACTAGCTGCAGCTATACGATCTTTTAATTTTAAATCGTCATACACAGGATCAAACTCTGGCGTAATAATTTCTTCAGAAATTCCATAATTAAATGGTAATTGTATACCCCATTTTTTAGGTAATAATTGTCCAACATTAACATTACTTACCAAATCATATGAAATTGCATCCTCTCTAGCACGCTCATTTGGCATTTGATCTACAGATCCAAAACCAGAGGTACTTTTACGTCCTGCTGCAGATACATTTGCAAAATCTGCCATATTCGCATCTATTGCTGCTATTGCTGCCCAACCTCCATTATTATCTAAACCAGCCAAACGCAGTTCATTAAACCAAACTTCTCCACGAGCAGGAAGGTTATCTGTATTTTTAACACCCACCATTATACTACGAATACTTCCTAAAGATGGATTCCCTCGTATTCCTATTCGCATTTGACCAAGTGTTCTTGGTGCAAACTCAGGAACCTCTACTACTTCCCCTGCTACAAATTCAAAAAAACGAAGCTCATTTAAAGGTGTAATTGATTTATTTGCAATACGATACGATTTTACTCTATTTAAATCATCCAGAGAAACATCAATACTATTTCCCTCTGGCCATATTAAATTTTCATCGGAAGCTCCGTAAGACGTAAACTCTAAAGGCTTTTCTATTTGATAAAAATTCTCAGAAAAATCAGTTCCTATTCTTAAAAAACCAACTAATGGAGTTGCCCCATTTACGTAATCATTATCCATTATTTCTTCCGCATGCATAAACATTTTTAGTTTTTTATACTGACGGATATCTATGTTGATATTTTTAAATACACCCCTAGAATCTTCTGGCTCTAAGTTTTCAACTACAAAAGATAATGATTGCTCATTCTGGTCTATAATGGTATTATTATTATTTAATTGTTCTCTTACAACTCCAGGAGGTAACACATAACGAATTGGAGCTCTATTTCCATTTTCTTGAATATTAACAGTATTTACATCTACCTGTGTAGCGTCATCTGAAGGATTATCTTCATTTGATTGCAATGTTTTTGTATAGGAACGCCAATCTCCACGAACCAAATCTAAGGTTGCAAAACGTAATACCGCATCACTTGTGAAGCCCGTAAGATACATACGCATAAAGCTAATAGATCTAAAATCTGTTATCCCGTTTGTAGCATTTGTAAAATCACTCAAAGGAATCTTATATTGTATCCAACGGCGATTTACATTCCTACCATCTTTAACCGACCCTGAAGGAGCAGGTGCTGTGTCTAAAATATCACTAACGTACTTATCGTTAATCCCTGTATTGGGTTTTATCTGAATTCGATATTCAAAATAACTATCCACCGTATTCATTGTTAAATCCCTGTCTACATCTTCTACATCTGGCAAGGTTGTAGAGCCTCTATTCTCATTTGTTACTTGTACAGGTGAATTCCCTTGTGGATTGTTAAAATCTAAATAACGTTCCAAGATACCACCCTCTCTGTTCAAAAAATACTGGTAATTATCCAGTGCTGGATCATCACCCGTATTATTACCAAATACACTTCCTTCATCTATATCATTAAGACCATCATATCCTATATCTTGTAGGGTTCTACTAGTCTCATCTACATCAAAAGCATACACTAACGCTTGTGTTGAAGGCACTTTACCTCCCCAAGAAGTTGGCTCTGTAAAATCATCTCCTGCAGCATTAGGCAAACCATTTTCGTATTGTTTTTTACCGTCTTTTAAAATATCCTCAGAAATATTTCCAAAATTAAAAACCAATTCTCCTGGACTTGTAGTTATACCATCCACATATGGATCCAACACCCAAAATTGAATAAACTCCACATTAGATTGTTCAAAATTAGTACTACTTAACGCTCGCATGATTCCCGCCCAATTTTGCTCTGGAGCTGTATTAAAATTGGCATCTGTATTATTGTTGTAGGGTCCTTTTGTTGTTGGGTAATACGCTAAATTTAATGTGTTTTGTACGTTTGTTTGTCCTTGTGCTACTTCTTGATTAAATACTTCATCTATAAATATTCTTCGTGTTTCATTACTAGAAATATCACTATCAGAAATTCCAGACGGACGTTGATTTGAATAAAATATGGGGTCTATAGTAAACCATGACATTTTAGCCCTTCTAATTCCATTATCCAAACCTTGATCATTTGCAGAGGGTATTTCTAAAGGGGTACTTGCTAAAGACCAACCTAATGAAGAACGCACATCTATTAAGGCTTGTGCTCCTTCAAAATCATCTACATAACTTGTTGTTTCTCCTTCAAAATCTGCATTTTTAGGAGACCCTGGTTTTAAAAATGCTACTTCTCCTCTTACTGATAAATTAGAAGGCGCATCTGTATCTATATTTGGCAATTTATTTGCTAAGCGGGTTAAAAAAGGAACTTCTGTAGAAAAGTTTCCATTAAAACCATACACCGTATTATTTACAGGTTCTGTCCCAAAGTTAGATTTTTGAGTTAAAGGACGCTCATTTAACTTTAAATAAGTACCACCAAGAACAAAATTTTTATTTATTTGATGCTCTACATTTATTCCTGTAAAACGTCTTGTTTGTTGTCCAAATACAGCATTATTCTCTACCGATATATTTATGGGTGTATTAGATGCTTCTAAACTAGGATCTATTATCTGCACAGTACCTGCTTGGTAATTTACCGTATAATCTATTCCTTCTTGTAATTGTCTTCCACCTGCTGTAACTCGTACCGAACCTCTTGGCACATTAAATGCCCCTATAGGAATACCATTGCTTCCTTCAGATTTATACCTACCTTTAATTATGAATTTATTTTTTTCAGCATCTTCAAGCGCCTTTGCTTTGGTAGAAGCATACATACTTCTGTATACGTACTTTTTTTGATTATCATTATAACTAGTTTCATCATTATAATTTCCACCACCTAATACTTTATCATGTAAATAAGCTCCAAAAGGCTCTACTTTAGTGAAAATTATTTTCCCTCCTTGTGTATCTACTGTAATTCCTGGAATAAAATCGAAGAAACCATCTCCTCCTGGTTGTATGTCATTATAAGCATTTAAACGATCTAGATTAAACACGTCTAATAAGATGCGTTCTTGCAAAGGCTTGTTGCCCCCCGTTGGTGTAGGAAAATCTAAACCCGGAACAGCAGTAATATAATTTCGTGGTGTGGTTTCTGAGTACAGGACATTTAATTTAAAATCTTCCTGACTTAAACGAAAAGCTCCTGTAGCATATATATTTTTCATCATTAAATCCCAAATAGGATCACTTACCTGGGTTATACTGCTTTTTAAAAGCTTTAAAACTAAAGTATTGTTATTAACTATAGGGTTTGCAAGTGTTCCTGTATTTACAGTTGCATCTACTCCTCCGTTTGCAAATTCTCCCACTTGATATACTTCTCCTCTATAAGTATATTGAAAAGCCACGGCTAAAACCTCATCATTACTTAATCTTTGATTTAAAGAAACATAACCTAATTGCGAATGAAATTGATAATCTCTGTTCTGTTCTAATTTTCTTGCATTTTCTAATATGGAATAATCAAAGCCTTGGTTTACCGGATAACCTGGAATATTATTAAACCCTTGTTGCACTGTAGATATATCTCTAATATTCTGATTTAAAATATTTCCTGGCTCCCCTAATTGAGTTGGATTATAGTCATTCGCATTATTTCTAGGCAATTCGTTTAATTGAAAAGGTTTTGTGCTTGCATTTGCATTATAAAAACCAGCAGGATCCCCATTAGCTCTACCAATTCTAGTATCAGCCTCCACATACTCTCCTAAATCCTGAATAGCAACAACATTTCTAACATTTAATGTTTGCTGACTTCTATTGGTTACCCAAACTTCTATACGGGTAATTTGTACCTGACTCTGTATATATGGATACCCTTCTAAAGCACTGTCATAATTATCTCTAAAATACTGTGATAAGAAAAAGTGTTTATCCTCATCATAATCTAAAGCTGTTAAAGAATATTCGTTTACAGTACCACCGCCTTGTGCTACTACGGTATTGTTTTGTGATTTTTGTTCTGCAAAAACTGCAGTTACCGTGGTTTTTCCAAATTGTAATTGTGTTTTTACACCAAATAAACTTTGCGCTCCTTGTATTAAAGAACTATTTAAAGGCATACTAACGTTACCAACTTCTATCTTTTGTAAAATATCATCTTCAGTTGGTGAATAATCTAATTTTACCAAGTTCTGAAAATCAAACGTAGCTTCTGTATCGTAATTTGCCGTTACCTGCAAACGTTCTCCTACTTTACCCAACAGACTTAAACTTATACGTTGATCAAAATCAAAAGATAAATTACTTCTGTTTCTAGGTGACAAAGATGGGTTGTCATTTTTTTGCCAAATAACACCTAAATCCATTGCTACGGACCCTTGCGGTATCACTTCTATGGTATTGCCTCCAAAAATTGATTCGAAAAAATTATTATTTACATAAAAATTAGGTAATAAATTTTTTCTTGCTTCTTCGCTACCTTCTTTTTTTCCTGAAAAGGCGTCATTTTTCTCCTTAAAATAAGATTTAATTCCTTCTTCCCTAACCAATTTATAATATTGCTCTGGGGTTAAAATAATAGGATAACTTACATCAAACTCTCCTACAGTTTCTGAATAAATATAATAATCTAGGGCAGAATCATAGATATATTTAGACACTATACTGTCTGGGTTTCCTAATTTTAATTTACCTAAAGATACACCTGTTTTAACAGAATCTACTTCTTGTTCGTTAGTAACTTGGGCGTGCGAAGTCTCTATTGCCCCAAAAAAAATAACTAATACAACGGTTAGCTTAAATAATAATTTAAGATATGGTTTTGCCCTTTTTTTCAAACTTTACAAATTTTTAAGCGAACGTTTTATGATATCCTCTACGCTTATTGTAGCGTCTTGATTTAATACTTTGTCTACAATTTTTTCTGACTGCTTACGATTAAACCCTAGAACCTCTAAAGCAGATAACGCTTCTTCTTTGTTTGTATTGTTTAAAGTAGCGGAAACTTCATCAATATCATAGATTTTCAAAATTTTATCTTTTAAGTCCAAAATTACTCGTTGTGCTGTTTTTACTCCAATTCCTTTTATAGATTGGATTGTTGCTACATTTCCTGCTGCAATAGCATCTCTTATTTGTATTGGCTCTAAAGATGACAACATGGTTCTTGCGATACTAGCTCCAATACCCGAAACAGAAAGTAACAATCTAAATATTTCTCTTTCAGATTTTTCAAAAAAACCAAACAAAGTGTGTGAATCTTCCTTAACCTGTAAATGCGTAAATAACTGTGTGTTTTCTGCATCACTAATCTTAGAAAATGTATTTAAAGAAATATTTACAAAATACCCAACTCCAGCACATTCTATCACAACAAACGTTGGGTTTTTCTCTACAAGTTTTCCTTTTAAATGGGTTAGCATGGTTTAATTAATTAGGGGATTGATATTTAATATTTGAAACTATTTTTTAAATAATGAAAACTAACAAAAATCGAATACACATATAAACAAAACTTCTGCTACGCTCAGTTTTCCTGAGACCAGCAACATAACTTTTTCTAATCGTACTTTACTCATCGTTTTTTACTGGCAAAAAAAATAAACTCTTACATATTTTCTCTTTCCTGAGCATCTATAACAGCAACAGCTGTCATATTCACCATTTCATCTACACTGGCGCCTAATTGGAGTATATGCACTGGTTTGCGTAAGCCCATCATTATAGGTCCAATAGAATCTGCTTTGTGTAATTCTTTCAATAATTTATAAGTAATATTGGCTGCTTCCAAATTAGGAAAAACCAATGTATTTACATTTTTCCCTGCTAGTTTAGAGAATGGAAATTTGCTCTGCCTTAAGTCTTTATTTAAGGCGAAATCCATTTGTATTTCTCCATCAGCGATTAAACTAGGATTTGCTTTGTGTATTATTTTTGCTGCATCTCTTACTTTTATTGCATTAGGGTGTATAGATGAACCAAAGTTTGCATAAGACAATAAAGCTACAACAGGATCAAAACCAAATGTCTTGGCTAAATTTGCTGTCATTTGTGCAATTTCAGCAATCTCTAACGCATTAGGGTCTATATTTATAGAAGTATCTGCTAAAAAAAGAGGCCCCCTGTCTGTAATCATAATATTTACTGTAGCAACTTTTTTAACACCAGTAGCTTTCCCTATCACTTCAAAAATAGGTTTTACCACTGTTGGATACGCTCTAGAGTACCCAGAAATCATCCCGTCTGCATCTCCTTCTAAAACCATCATGGCGGCAAAATAATTACGTTCTCGCATTTTAGTTTCTGCCTGGTATAAGGTTACACCGCTACGCTGTCTATTTTCCCAATATTTAATTGCATACTGTTTTCTTTTCTTTTGCGACTCTTCAACTTTTGGATTTACAATTTGAACCTCAGCATCAAACTCCAACTGCTTTTTTAATTCTAAAATAGTTGCTTCATCTCCTAATAAAATAGGTTCTGCTATTCCTTCTTCGAGTACTATTTGTGCTGCTTTTAAAACATCTATATGGTCGGCTTCTGCAAAAACAATTTTTTTAGGATTTACTTTTGCTCGATCATGCAATAAACGCACTACCTTATTATCCTTACCTAAGCGCTCTAACAACTCATTTTCATAGGCTTGCCAATCTTTTATTGGCTCTTGTGCTACCCCACTTTCCATAGCCGCTTTTGCTACTGCAATTGGCACAGTAGCTATTAATCTAGGATCAAAAGGTTTTGGGATAATGTAATCCTTACCAAAAGTCAATTTTGTTTTTCCGTAAGCAATATTTACTTGCTCTGGCACTGGTTCTTTAGCTAATTCTGCTAATGCTTTTACGGCTGCCATTTTCATAGCTTCGTTTATTGCCGTTGCTCTCACATCCAAAGCTCCTCTAAATATAAATGGAAATCCTAAAACATTATTAACCTGGTTAGGATAATCTGATCTGCCCGTTGCCATGATTATATCTTCTCTAGTATCTACCGCTAATTGGTACTGAATTTCTGGATTTGGATTTGCCATTGCAAAAACAATAGGATCCTTAGCCATAGACAATAACATTTCTGATGTTACCACATCGGCAATAGACAAACCTACAAAGACATCTGCATTTTGCATGGTCTCTTCCAATGTATTTATTTTCCTATCTGTTGCAAATTCTGATTTTTCTTTGGTTAAATTATCTCGGTCTTTTCTAATAACACCTTTACTATCTGCCATGACAATATTCTCGTCTTTAGCTCCAAAGGCTTTGTATAATCGCGTACAAGAAACGGCAGCTGCACCAGCTCCGTTAACAACTATTCTTACTTCCTCAATTTTTTTGTTCGTTAATTCTAATGCATTTAATAATGCTGCCGCCGAAATTATAGCGGTTCCATGCTGATCATCATGCATTACAGGAATATCTAATTCTTCCTTTAGGCGTCTTTCTATTTCAAAAGCTTCAGGAGCTTTTATATCTTCTAAATTAATACCACCAAAAGTAGGCGCTATATTTTTTACGGTTTGTATAAACTCATCTATGTTTTCTGTATCAACTTCAATATCAAAAACATCAATATCAGCAAAAATCTTAAACAATAAACCTTTACCTTCCATTACAGGCTTAGATGCTTCTGGTCCAATATTCCCCAAGCCCAAAACAGCCGTTCCGTTAGATATAACTGCTACTAAATTTCCTTTTGCGGTGTATTTATAAGCGTTATTTTTATCTTTTTCTATCTCCAAACAAGGTTCTGCAACACCTGGAGAATATGCGAGTGCCAAATCTCTTTGAGTAGCATACGGTTTTGTTGGTACAACTTTTATTTTTCCTGGCTGCGGTTTAGCATGGTACACTAAAGCCTCTCTTCTTATTCTTTCTTTACCCATGGTGTATTGTTTAGTGAAGCTAATTTAAAGGTATTCTTTTTATTAGGTTAGTATACGTAGAGAATTTTTAGTAAAATTCTCTACGTATCTTATTTAAGAAATTTAATATTCCGTTCTAAACCAGAAAATTTAGTCCTTTTTACGGGTGATTTTTGAAACACTTTTCTAAATACATCTTCGGTGATTTCTTCCCAATCTTTTTTATTCATAGATAATAATTCTGGGTGCGGATTAAAAAGTGGTTCTTGGTGTGGTTTGGAAAATTTATTCCACGGACATACATCTTGACATACATCACAACCAAACATCCAATCATCAAATTTTCCATGAAACTCATTGGGGATTTCATTTTTTAATTCAATCGTGAAATAAGAAATACACTTACTACCATCTACCACATAGGGTGCTTTTATTGCTTCGGTTGGACACGCATCTATACAAGCAGTACAGGTACCACAATGATCTGTTACTCGTGTATCATACTCCAAATCTATATCAACAATAAGTTCGGCTATAAAATAAAAAGAACCCACTTGCTGCGTTAGTAAATTACTGTGCTTGCCAATCCAACCCAATCCGCTTTTTGCTGCCCATGCTTTATCTAAAACGGGTGCTGAATCTACAAACGCTCTACCGCCTACTTCTCCTATTTCTTCGGATATAAATTCTTGAAGTTGCCTTAGTTTTGATTTTATTACATGATGGTAATCATTGCCATACGCATACTTAGACACCTTATAGGTGTTTTTTAATTGCTCTTCTTGTGGGTAGTAATTTAATAGTAATGAAATAACAGATTTAGATCCATCTACTAATAAACGAGGATCTAAACGCTTGTCAAAATGATTCTCCATATACTGCATTTCGCCATGCATATTATTGTTGAGCCATTTTTCTAACCGCGGCGCTTCTTCTTCTAAAAAATCTGCTTTAGATACTCCGCAAGACAAGAACCCAAGGCGTTTTGCTTCTGCTTTTATAAGTGCTGTATGGTTTTCTTTTGGCAACAAAGTTAGTCTCGTAATTTAAATGTTAACGGTACTTCTTTTGGTTTTAATGATATTAATGGGTTTACTTCTACCGCTTTTAATGGTGATGTAATGGTGTGCTTTTTCATTATTTCTGCAACAGTTAATACCATTTCACACATAGCAAAATGATTTCCTACGCACATTCTTGGCCCAGCTCCGAACGGATAATAATAACCAGAATAATCTTTTTTATTTTCTGGATTAAAACGGTCTGGATTGTACACTTCTGGATTCTCCCAAAAATCTGCATGCCTGTGCAACTCATACATAGACATTAGTACTAATGTATTTTTAGGAAGTGTGCTTTCTTCAAAAACATCTTCTGCTATAGTTTCCCTATCTATAATATACGCTGGCGGATACAAGCGCATGGCTTCTTCCAAACACTGCTTTGTGTATTGCAAGCTCGCGATATGCTGCATCATATCCCCTTCATTAAAATCTACCTCTGCTACTTCAGTATATATTTTTTCTTGTATTTTAGGATTCTTGGCCAGCAAAAACAAAGTAAAACTAAGCGCATTGGCTGTAGTTTCATGTCCGGCTGCAAATAATATCATTACCTCATCTATTAATTGCTGTTGCAACATTGGCGTTCCATCCTCATACTGCGCTTGCAATAACATATCTAACAAATCATCTTTTTCTTCTCCCGAATCTCTTCTTTCGTTAATAATAGCTCCCAACAAAGCTTGTGCTTCTTTTGCCAAACCTAAATGCTTTTTTATTTTTCCATTTAAACGAAGCCACCATCGTAAATACGGCTGCCGCATTTCTTTAATTAGCATTCGCTGATTTGTTTCTGTAATATACTTCAGGGTATCCATCCGCTTGCGAATGTCACTACTACTAAATAATGATTTTGCTACTACTTGGAATGCTAAATCCCCCATTAAATCAAAAACATCTTCTGTTTTGTTGGGCTCAATTCTTTTCAATTCAAACTGAATAGCTTCTAGTACCGAAACCATTAAATTTTGTAATTTCTTTTTATGAAATGCAGGTTGCACCATGCGCCTATGTGTACGCCAATGGTCTCCGTTAGAAGTTAAAATTCCATGACCAATATACTTGGCTAAATCTACCGTTTGTATAGATGATTTCTGGTATTTTTTATGAGCCGTTTGTAAAACGTGCTTTATGAAATTTGGATTCTTTGTAAAAACAAGCTTCTCTTTACTACTTACTACAATTTTAAAAGTATCTCCTAATTCTTGAAACTTCTCTTTATGAAAAGGCAATGGATTCTCTAAAATACGTCTACCATTTTTAAACACCGAAAAACGAGAAATTGTTGGTATATTATTCATGTGCTTTCAAAAATTTAAAAAAGCTAATAGCTTTAAAACAAACCTCCTTGCGTTGGTCCTTTCTTAATTCCTAAATGTTTATATGCCAATTCCGTTACTTCTCTTCCTCTAGGCGTTCGCATAATAAACCCTTGTTGTATTAAAAAAGGCTCATATACTTCTTCTATAGTTTCAGAACTTTCAGATACGGCAGTTGCAATGGTAGAAATACCTACGGGACCACCCTTAAATTTTTCTATAATAGTAGTTAGGATTTTATTATCCATTTCGTCTAGACCATGCGCATCTACATTTAATGCTTTTAGTCCAAATTTAGAAATATCCATATCTATTTTTCCGTTTCCTTTTATCTGCGCAAAATCTCGTACTCTACGTAATAAGGAGTTGCATATTCTTGGCGTACCTCTACTTCTACCTGCAATTTCTATCGCCGCTTCTTGCGTTATGGGCGTATTCATAATTTCGGAACTACGCTCTACAATAGTAGATAGTAATTCGGTAGAATAATATTGCAGCCTACTTTGTATTCCAAAACGGGCACGCATTGGCGCTGTTAATAACCCAGAACGTGTTGTAGCTCCAATTAAGGTAAACGGATTCAAATTTATTTGTACCGACCTTGCATTTGGGCCAGTCTCTATCATAATATCTATCTTATAATCTTCCATTGCAGAGTACAAATATTCTTCTACAATAGGACTTAGTCTGTGAATTTCATCAATAAACAGAACATCTCTTTCTTCCAAATTGGTAAGTAAACCCGCTAAATCACCAGGTTTATCCAACACAGGGCCCGATGTTATTTTTATGCCAACTCCTAATTCATTGGCTAAAATATTGGCAAGTGTAGTTTTTCCCAATCCTGGAGGCCCGTGAAACAACGTGTGATCCAATGCTTCTCCTCTTAGATTTGCAGCTTCTACAAATACTTTTAAATTTTCTAAAACTTGCTCTTGCCCCGTAAAGTCATCAAATGAAATGGGGCGCAAAGCTCTTTCTATATCTAGCTCTTCTTCAGAAAAATTATTGGATGTGGAGTCTAAATTTTCATTCATATACCAACAAAGATAGGGGAAAATAAAAACACTTCTAGTAAGTTCATTACATATTTAAAATCTTTAAAAAAAATTGTAAATTCACAACATGAAGCATCAAAATTTTACCCCTGGAGTTTTACAATATATCCCTTTTTTTTATGTAATATGGTCAGATGATTTATTATCTACCTCAGAAATAGCAATTGTCACAAAAGCAATTAAAGAAGACGCCGTTTTAACAGCGACCGATAAAGGCATTTTAAAAAGCTGGTTAGACAAAAATAATCCCCCACAAAATAGCGAGTTAAAAAACTGGAAACATACCATTTCCAATGCTAAAATTAAATTGACAGAAGGCGATACGTATCCTTTGGCTTCTTTTAGTCAGAAATTAACCGCTCATTACACTACAGAAACTGTTTTTAATAATTTTTTAAAACATATTGAAGTCAACCTAGGCATACAACCCAATCATTACAATCACTTATTTGATATTGAAATAGCACACGAAAAAACATCAAACTACTATAATCCTAATGAGATTGATACTATTTTAAAAGGAAGTAATGCTACACAGATTGATGCTTTCCGAAACCTACTGGCAAACCCTATTTTTAATTGGACAATAGAAAGAGACAAAGATAAATTTAGAGATAAAGTTTTAGAACAAGTAACTTTTTTAGCCGAAAAAGGATACGGAGCAATGGCATACCCAGAAGCTTATGGCGGCATAGATGATATGCCCCTTTATGCTTCTGTTTTTGAAAATTTATTATATGTTGATGGTAGCCTTACCGTAAAATTCGGCGTTCAGTTTGGGTTGTTTGGTGGAAGCATTCAAAAATTAGGCACTAAAATTCACCATGACAAATACTTGACCGATACTGGAGCAGCAAAACTCTTAGGTTGCTTTGCAATGACCGAAACTGGTCATGGCTCCAATGTACGCGGTGTAAAAACTACTGCTACTTACGATAAAAAAACAGATAGCATAGTTATACACACCCCTGGAGGAAACGACAATAAAGAATATATTGGAAACGCATTGCACTCTACTATGGCGTCTGTTTTTGCACAGCTTATTGTAGATGGCAAAAATGAAGGTGTACATGCTATTTTGGTTCCTGTTCGTGATGAAAACCACCAATTAATGCCAGGTGTAAAAATTGTAGATAACGGCTATAAATTAGGTCTAAACGGTGTTGATAATGGTAAAATATGGTTTAACCAAGTTAGCGTTCCTAGAGAAAATTTATTAAATAAATACGGAGAAATTAAAGATGATGGCACCTATAATTCCGCTATAAAAAGCCAAAGCAAGCGTTTTTTTACTATGCTAGGCACCCTTGTGGGTGGTCGTATTTGCGTAGCAAAAGGAGCTTTAAGTGGCGCAAAAATGTCCTTAGCTATCGCCGTAAAACACGCACTTAAAAGAAGACAATTTAATGATAGCGTAAAAATACAAGAGGATTTAATTATGGATTACCCTACGCACCAAATGCGTTTAACCCCTCCTATTGCCAAAGCCTATGTCTACCATATTACATTAGACCATATGATGAAGCTTTATAGCGACACTTCTAATCCAGACAAACGCAAGATAGAAACCCAGGTTGCTGGACTAAAAGCTGTTATTACCTCTTTTTCTAATACAACTATACAAGAATGCAGAGAAGCTTGTGGCGGTAAAGGTTATTTAATTGAAAACCGAATTGCAGATATTAAAGCCGACGTAGATATTTTTACCACTTTTGAGGGTGATAATAACGTGCTTTTACAATTAGCAGCCAAAGGGATTCTTTCCGATTTTAAGGCTGAATTTAACGGAGGCACTTTTTCTTCTGTATTAAAAATTATTGGTTCTCAATTAAGTGATACGCTAACCACTATTAATCCTATTTACACTAAAAAAGTAGACAGGGAACACTTATACAGCACTAAATTTCACAAACATGCTTTTAATTACAGAACTAAAAGACTCACCTATACACTTGCTATGCGTATTCGTGGTTACATAAAAAAAGGCGTACCTGCATACCAAGCGTTTTTAAAAGTACAAACACATTTATTGGCTTTAGGGAAAGCGTATAGCTGTGAACTTGCTTATGCTACTTTTTGCGACTTTACCACAACTATTTCTGATGAAAAAAATAAATTACTATTTGAAAAGCTAGGTACATTATATGCTTTGCACGAAATACGACAAGATGCTTCTTGGTTTTTAGAACAAGGGTATATAGGAGGCACAAAATCGAAAGCCATACGACAACGCACCGAACGCCTTTGCACCGAATTGCGTCCGCATATTGATGTGCTTATAGATGGATTCGGAATTCCAAAACATACGATAACAGCTCCAATTGCTAAATAATTATTCTTTTATCACTTTAAATGTATTTCCTTCTGTAGTGTTTTTTACTTCTACAAAGTAAACTCCAGAAGGATAAGTCTTCATAGTTACTACAGGTGATTCTTCTATTGATGTTGTTTCATAAACAATACGCCCAGATAAATCTGCTACAGTAATTACTTTTTCTCCTTCTATTCCTGATATTGTTATTTTATCTTGGAAAGGATTGGGATATACTGCAATATTTTCATCTGTATTAATAAATGTGATTTTTGTTTTTAGATTAACTGCTCCTTCACTAAACTGAATGTTTCTAAAATAACTTTCTTGATTTAACAAACTAGAATCTGCATCTGCAATAAACGTTAAATATTCATGACTTCCCGTAAAAAACTGACCTACTGGAATAGTATAACTTTGCCAATCACTACCTAAATAGTTACCATTAAAATTTTGTGTTCCCATAATTTGTGGGCCTGCTAACTGAAAATGTTTAGGCTTACCTATCACTGTTAAATCAGTACCATCATGAAAACCAATGGCATGAATATCTCCTAAACCACCTGCTGGAATTTTAAAATCAAATTTTATAACAGTATTTGGTGTTACTGTATAATTAAATTTAGCTTTCTTCCAAGCATTTCCTATTAATTTCAAAGTGTCATTATCTTGAGTCTCAAAAGTTCCGTTATCTTGATTTGCTCCTTCAAAAGAACTAAGAAATCCATATCTTCCTTCGCCTTGAGCATTCTCGATTAAAAGATTCCCTATTTCAGAAGATGTTTCACTAAATCTTATATTTCTAAAATAACTTTCTTGATTTAGCGAACTAGAATCTGCATCTGCAATAAACGTTAAATATTCATGACTTCCCGTAAAAAAATGTCCTACTGGAATTGCATAACTTTGCCAATCACTGCCTGAGTAGTTACCATTAAAAATTTGGAGCCCCATATTTTCTGTTCCTGCTAGTTGAAAATGCTTAGGCTTATCTATCGCAGTTAAATCAGTACCATCATGAAAACCAATTGCATGAATTTCTCCTAAACCACCTGCTGGAATTTTAAAATCAAATTTTATAACAGTATTTGGTGTCACTGTATAATTAAATTTAGCTTTCTTCCAGGCACTCCCTATTAGTTTTAATGTATCACGAGTCTGAATTTTAAAATTCCCTTTATCTTGATTATTAACCTCTAAAGAACTAAGTTCACCGTATTGCTTTTCCCCTTCTACATTCATTACTATTTCAAAAGAAGTTTCACTGAACCTTACATTTCTAAAATAACTTTCTTGAACAGTCGAATTTGAATCGGCATCTGCAATAAACGTTAAATACTCATGGACACCATGAGGTATTTTCTCACCAACAGGAATACTATAAGATATCCAATCAGATCCTATATATTGAGGCTCAAATTGATGGCTACCCCATGATACCCCTTCATTTCCTGCAAGATGAAAATGATGGTTAGCAGGCAAATCATTAGGATTAGTATCATCAAAACCTATCGCATGAATTTCTCCTAAACCATTACCAGCTATTTTAAAATCGAAGCTCATAATAGTATTCGCTGTAATTGTATATTGAAAATCAACTTTTTTCCAAGTGTTTCCTATTAATTTTAATGTGTTCCCATTTTGAATTTCATAATCTCCCTTATCTTGGTTACTTTTTGTTATAGCACTAACTGTTGTTGGAATTAATTCATTTTCCTTTTCAACATAAAAAATAGTTTCTTTCAATTTTTCAAAATCACCTGCTAACTCTGCAAAATAAAGATCTCTGTCCCCATAGCCTGCAACATTATTGATAATATAATCTGACACATAACCATCATCAATATAATTATTATCATTATCTACAATTGGATTTTGAAAAGGACTCAAAACCGGATACCCTCCTGCTTCTACCGTACTATTCTTTAAGCCATAATATCTAAAATTTTTATTGTCTAAAATGATTGTTTTTTCAATAATAGGACCTCTTGTTATAATGTCATTAAACAAACGTGTATCTACTAAATCTATAAACAAAGAAGCCCCTACACTCCCCAAAAGTTTAGTCTCCAAGGAATCTGCTGAGATAATTTTTTCATTTAGCATTGGCGTATTTAATGGGTTAAAAAGCCTATTTGCAGTGGTTAAATTGTTAGACGTCTTAATATTCCCAACTGCATCCCATTGATTATCGGAAGCAGAAGCTACTTGATAATTTCTATTCCCTTCTACATACAACGAAGTATTAATATCTGAATAAATTGAGAACCTATGATTCCTACTATCTTTACCTGCTATGCTAAGGTTATTTATTACATTAAATTTTGTATTAGCTGTAGAAGAATCAGAAGACCCCAATTCTCTATTAAAATAAGCTATATTATAATTTAAATTATTTATGACTTCATGTTCTTCATTAGCAAAATTTAATTTTGGGTTCCTTCCATCATTATGTGCAAAAATATTTCTTACCCAACTATATCCGCCAATAAGTGGGTATTCATTTTTAAACAATGAACCTTTAGAATGTCCTTTTTGATAAACGCTATGATTTGGATTACTAGAATATGCATGTGTAGACAAATATAAACCTTCGGCGATAATACAATTTTGCACCGTTCCTAAGCCAGAACTTCCATCACTTTTCCCTTGTCCTGAAATATTTTCATCGGTACTCCATGATATGGAACAATGATCTACAATCCAATTATTCCCTGTAAAATTCAGATTGTCTCCAGAAACTTCGCCTACAACTCCTTCTCCTCTTCTAAATCTTAGATGCCTAACAACAATATGATTTCCTGTAAAATAAAAAAGTATTGACCCAAAACTACCATCCCCTTTAATGGTTATTCCATGTCCATTATTCCTAAATGCCGTTTGTCCTAATATTCTAATATTACTATGTGGAATGGAAATTCCGCTTTCTAAAGTAATAGTTCCAGACAAATTAAAAATAATATCTCTATTTCCTTGAGAAAGTGCATCTCTTAAACTTCCTGCTCCTGAGTCATTTAAATTATCTACTATATATACCATTCTTTGCGCTTGACCAACTCCTGCAAAACGCCCCCAACCCATGGCAGTAGGAAAAGCCTTAGCTTCATTTAATGTAATATGTTTTTGTGCATTTACACTAAATAATACGCATAAAAATAGAAATAAAAATAGCCTATTCATTATAATATCTTTGATAAAAGATAATTGATTCTTTATCAAAGATAAAGGTAAATGGCTAATTGACAAAGTTAAATGTTAAAATTAAACACCTATAAATAATTAGTTCTTATGCTCTCGTTTATACAATTCTGAAACATTTAAAAACTTTTCTAAAGTAATTTTAGGGTCTCCAAACAAATATATTTTTGCTTTATCTCTAGAAAAAGGCTAAAACTCTCCATTGCATTTAACCTAGCGGTTGTAGCTTCTTGCATAAATGCTGTAATTGTGATGGACAGAAATTTTTCTGCTTTTAAATTAGCATTTCCTATCAAATCTACTTGCAGAGAATTGGCTGTCCTTCTAGTTTCACAACTGCTGCTTTATGCATATGCGACTTTACCGCAACTATTTCTGATGAGAAAAATAAATTACTGTTTGAAAAACTAGGTACATTATACGCTTTGCACGAAATACGACAAGATGCTTCTTGGTTTTTAGAACAAGGATATATTGGTGGCACAAAATCGAAAGCCATACGCCAACGCACTGAACGTCTTTGCACCGAATTACGTCCGCATATTGATGTGCTTATAGATGGATTCGGAATTCCAAAACATACGATAATGGCGCAGATTGCTAAATAATTTCTTTACTCACTACAAACCCGCAACGCAACCTTTTGGAGTATTTTAATCTTATATAAAAGGATAAATATATTTATGAAAACACTATCTATAATTTTTACACTACTTTTATTATGTACATCATGTGATGACACCAGTACAGGAGAACCCAACATTTGCTCTAATAATCCTTTAGAAGAAATTGGTTGGCTTAAAGTATTAGTAGATACCGAAAATAATACAGATTTACCGAATTCATCTGGCTTAGAAATAATTCAGTATAGATACAACGGAAACTTGTTGTTTTCGGTTGATACTTGCGTTAATTATTGTGTAGATTCTTTAATTAAAATATATGATTGCGAGAAAAATACTGTTTGCGAAATGGGAGGCATTGCCGGTGTAAATACCTGCGAAGATTTACTTAAAGAAGCAAAGAATGAAAAAATATTATATACTACCCGCAATACTTCTTCATCTTTTAATTGTGAAAAATATACCATAATTAGCGAACCACTATATAATGACGCCAAAGCCACTACCATTATAAAAGCACAAATAATAGAAAATTGTTTAGAACTTACATTTAGTATTCTCTCTACCCAGGACCATATAAAGGATGTAAATTTAATTGATTCTGGCGCTATTTTAGAAAGCTCCCCTACACAACGTAATTTAAAATTGGTAGTTACAGAAAATCTTACAAAACCAACTTCTATAGATGTAACAACATCTTTTGATATTTCAAATTTGGTAGCATGGGATTATGACGATGAAATCATATTAAATATTGAAGGCTTAAGCAAATCCCTACGATACAAAAGAGCACCACAATGTGGTGACCCAAATATAAACTGTACACCTAAAAATTAGGAAGCTCATCTACTAAAAGGATTGAAACAGAAAAAAACTTGACTTTTTCTAAACTAAAAACATTTGTTGTACACTATTAAACATATCTACATGTGAAAAAAAAATCATACTAGTAAATTTGTTTCTTATAATTCAATGAATACATGAGAAACAATCACAACTTCTTTAAAAAGGTCTCGCCTAACTTTATAAAATCAACATCTCTTTTTGTGTTGTTAATTTTATTTAGCAATCAAAAAATAATAGCACAAAAAAAATATTCTCCGTATAATAAAGGATGGGATTCTTTAGCAAAATTAAATCAAGACCCAAAATGGCTTAAAGACGCAAAATTTGGGATATACACACATTGGGGACCTGCATCATCTGCTTTTGAAGGGACGGACCCTAAAAAGCACTATGCTGGTTGGCATGGTATGAAAATGTACGAAGATGGAAAAAAGGTAAAAACCAAAAACGGAAAACCTACCAATAACTTTATTCATCATTCTAAAAAATACGGGAATCCAAAAAAATACGGCTACAAACATATTATAGAACAATTTGACCCATCTGCTTTTAACGCTAAAGAATGGGCTAATTTATTTGCTAAATCTGGCGCTCAATTTGCAGGGCCTGTTGCTATGCACCATGACAATTTTGCTATGTGGGACAGTAAGGCTACCCGATGGAACTCTAAGAATTATGGGAACTTTGACCCTTCAGCAGAATTAAAGAAAGAAATTGAAGCTAAGGGCTTGAAATTCATGGCTTCTTTTCACCATGCTTTTACTTGGAAATATTATGCGCCATCTCATAAACACAAAGGTATTAACTCTAAAGATTATGATTTATATACCAATCCACACTCTTTAGAATCTGACACGCCAGACGAAGAGTTTTATGCAGATTGGTGGGCAAAACTAAAAGAATATATTGATGTGTATCAGCCAGATTTAATTTGGTTTGATTGGTGGCTGGAAAATATGACCGAAGAATCTCGTCAAAAATTCATCTCATACTACTATGCACAAGGTGAAAAATGGGGTAAAGATGTTGTAGTCACTTATAAAGAAAGTACCTTTCCGGAGTCTGTAGCTATTAAAGATTATGAGCGCGGAAGACCCAACCAACCTAAAGAACAAGTATGGATAACAGATACATCTCCAGGAGCTTGGTTTTACAGACCTGGCGCTAAATTTAAATCCTCTAATGAACTAATAGACATATTGGTTGATATTGTTGCCAAAAATGGACTTATGTTATTGAATGTGCCACCAAATCCAGATGGTTCTATTCCGCAAGTAATTAAAGATTTATTAATAGATATGGGTGCTTGGTTAGAAATAAATGGTGACGCTATTTATGGTACACGTCCTTGGACTATTTTTGGTGAGGGACCCACTAGACTACCAGAAGGCGGCCATAAAGTAGAAGAGAAAATTAAAATTGAATACGTACATACTGATATAAGATTCACAAAAAAATCTGATAAAGAATTTTATGCTATCGTATTAGATACACCTAGCGATGAAATTGTTGTAAAATCACTTTCTACAGCTATAGGGGTATTGAATTCAAAAATTGAAAAAATTACTTTACTTGGTAGTGATGAAAAAATAGAATGGGTAAGAGACGAAAGAGGCTTAGTTATTAAAGCTCCAAAAAAATATCCATCTGACTATGCATATTCTTTTAAAATTGTTACCGAAGGGTATACAGAGAATGACATTGGAGGAAATGCCGCAGCACATGAAGATTAAATAAAAAAGTCTTCTTTGTTTGGTGTTTATCTTGATATAGAACAATACTAAATAAATTTTGAAATTAGTCCTTTAATAATTAAACTATAAGGCATGTTTTAGTGCTTAAGGGTCTTTTTACCTTTAAGCACTTTTACATTTTCTGTATAGAAACAACCTAATAGTGGGTTAGTGATGGTAATTTAACTAATTCAGCTTTAGAACAAACCAATCACATACCAAGGCAACAATATTTAACAACTTGATACCAAAAATGTTAGTAGGAAGTGAAATTTATCAAACAAAATTAATGAGTAACCAACTACTGACCTCTAAACATATAAATTTAGAAAGCACTATACTATAAAAAACAACTACACGTTATTACAATACTTTAAACACTTTCTAATTAAATTTATTTTAAAATGTATAAAAAAATACTAAGAAATTCCCTTTTAACTACATTAATAATTTTATCAGGATGTACCAAAGACTTCCCTCTTAATGAAATTCCTATAGAAGAAATTTTTGCTACTATTACTGCGGATAAATCTGAAATAGCTGTAGAGCCAAAAACAAATTCTAAATTTAAAATAAGCCTATCTAAGGCAATTGACAAAGATATTACTATAAAATATACTATTGATGGAAATGCCTCTAATGGTATTGATTATTCAGAAATTTCTGAAACAGCTACAATTCCCGCAAATACATTACAAATTACTATACCTATCCTTGTTATAGACGATTCTAATCCTGAAGAAATTGAAACAGTAAAAATAACACTTCTAACCACGAGTGATGATACCGTTGTATTAGGAAGTGAAAAAACTGCTTTGGTATATATTCATAATGAACCCGAAGAATTTTTATTATCCCCTCAAGAAGCTAAATTTCATATTGTAAATCCTAATGCCTCATCAGCAACAGTTTCTCTTTTTTATAATTTAAAGAAAATAGCAAGAACTAGTTTTATCGTTGGGCAACAAGATGCATTTAGCTCTTTTTACAATGATAACATTGGGCTTTCTGACGTAAAAAAGACCACAGGGAGTGACCCTGGTTTATTGGGGTCTGATTTTATGTTCATTACAGATGATAAAAATAATGGCGCTACTGATAATTGGTTTTTTAAACAAGAAAGCAGCATAGTAGAAGATGTTATTGAAGCCTATAATAAAGGGATTGTGAATACATTTTCTTGGCATTTAAGAGAGCCTTATGAAGGCTTAGAATTTTATACTGATAAGTTGACAGATTTTCAAAAAAATAATGCTTTTAAAAGTATTTTACCTGGTGGCGAAAATCATGAATATTACAAAACTAAATTAGATAAGATTGCTAAAGTAACTAAAAGCTTAGTTGGTAGTGATGGAGAATTAATACCTATAATATTTAGACCTTTTCATGAATTTGATGGCGATTGGTTTTGGTGGGGAGGTGCCTATTGCACACCTGAACAATACATATCTCTTTGGCGATTTACAGTGAACTATTTAAAAGATGATAAAGGTGTAAATAATATGCTTTTTGCTTTTTGTCCAGACAAAGATTTTGATAGTGTCGCAGAATATTTAAGCAGGTATCCAGGAGATGACTTTGTAGACATTCTTGGAATGGATAATTACGGAGATTTTAAAGACCAAGGAGCGATGGGACTAGAAGAAGCCAATTCCAAATTACAAATAATAAGCTCGTTAGCCAAGGATAGGATTAAAATAGCGGCATTAACGGAGTCTTGCTATTTTGTTAAACAAGGAGAAACAACTAAAATTCCTGAATTTTACTCAAAAAATCTATACAACGCTTTATCTGAAAACAATGTACAAATAGGCTATATGATGTTTTGGTTTAACAATAAAGATGAATACTGTACACCTCCTCCAGGGGAATCTACTACGGATGACTTTTTATTATTTACTAATTCACCAAGATCCTTACTTCTAAATGAACTGCCAGATTTGTACGCGCCAATTAATGAATTATGATAAAGCTCAGTTCGTAAGAGTCGTGTTTTTTTTTTAATTTGACTAATACAGACTTGAAACATCTTTACAACACACACTAAAAATAATACCAAGTAAATTTTAAAATGAGTATTAAATAGTTTGGATTATAAAGTGCTTGTGTTAATAACAAAATAAAATCGTAGTCTAGGCTATGATTTTATTTTTTATAATGAATATCGATTCGATAAAAATGAATAACAAGACGTATTTTTATGTTTATTGGTATAAATAGGTCAATTTTATTTCTTTAAATCTCTCTTAATCAACTCTGATGCATCTAGGAACTCGGTAATTGTAATTACTGGGTTACCGTATAAATATGTTTTGGCTTTATCTCTTGAAGACAAATTAAATGTTTCTAATGCCTGCAAACGCATACCTGAAGATTTCTGTAACAAAGCTTCAACTGTAACAGCTTGCAATTTTTCTGCTTTTAAATCTATGTCCCCTGTTAAGTCTGCTTTTAGTCTAGTCGTAGAGCCTTCCAATTTACTAGATGCTCCATTGCTCATTTCTACCGATATTTCTTCAGAAACGGCTTGTATTTCTGCATTTACCTTATCCTTTAGGGTTATAACTAAAGAATTTGCGTCCACACTATAACTCCCTTCACTATTCCCTTCCATATGAATACCAACCAACGTTGCGTTCGTATTTAGTTGTATTTTAGAGTCACCATAGGTATGAACAGCTAAATTAGCTCCGCCAACCATATCATCCATCACGATGGAACCTGTATTTAAGATAACCTTATTCAATACGGTATAATTAACTAATATCTCTAATTGTTTTTTACTTACAATTTTATAAAAGCTTCCTATTGTTAATACACTATCTATAACTTCGAATTTTAATGCATCTATTAAATTATCATCTGCTATAATATTGTAACCAGCCACAGACTCATGTTGCAATTTTATTTTTAAGTCGTCCATTAACTTAATTGCGTTGTATGGTTGCAATTCTTTTTGAACTTCCGTTATAATTCTACTGCCTTTTATTTTTGGCTTACGTTGTGCGCTTAAAACACACGTAAACAACACAAGTAATAGTAAAGAAACTTTTTTCATTATAATAGGTATTAATTTTTTAATGCGTATTGCAAAACACGTTCCAAGTATATTAAAAGTATTATTTTTTTAAACTTTCTAAAAAAATAAAAAATCCTTAAACCTTAATTAATTAAGGTTTAAGGATTTTTTATTTTTTATTTAATGAATCCTAATGATTCATTTCTTCTTCTCCGTCTTGTAGAGGTACGTCTTGAGGAACAAAATCTTGCCCTGGTATTACGTACTCTCCATTTTCGTTGGTTCTACTATAATCATATGCCCAACGGTGTACATGAGGAATAGCTCCTGGCCAGTTACCATGCACATGCTCCATTGGTGTTGTCCATTCCAGTGTATTAGACTTCCAAGGATTTAACCCTCCTTTTTTACCGTAGAAAATACTACTGATAAAATTATATAAGAATATTAATTGTGCAAATCCTGCTATAATTGCGAATACTGATATTAGCACATTAACGTCTGTTAATTCATCAAACATTGGAAATGCTGTATTTTCATAGTATCTTCTTGGTACACCAGCCATACCTACAAAGTGCATTGGAAAGAATACTCCATAAGCACATACTGCTGTTATCCAGAAGTGAATGTACCCTAAGTTTTTATTCATCATCTTCCCTTCAAACATTTTTGGGAACCAGTGATATACTCCTGCAAACAAACCATACAGTGCAGATATACCCATTACTAAGTGGAAATGTGCTACTACAAAATATGTATCATGTACGTTGATATCTAGCGTGCTGTCCCCAAGTACGATACCTGTAAGACCTCCACTAATAAACGTTGACACCAATCCTATCGAGAATAACATTCCAGGGTTTAACTGTAAGTTACCTTTCCATAATGTGGTTATATAGTTAAAAGCTTTTACCGCAGATGGTATTGCAATTAATAACGTTGTAAATGTAAATACAGATCCTAAAAATGGGTTCATTCCTGAAATGAACATATGGTGACCCCAAACAATTGTAGATAAAAACGCAATAGCTAAGATTGATGCAATCATGGCACGGTAACCAAAAATAGGCTTACGAGCATTTGTTGCCATAACTTCAGATGTAATTCCTAATGCAGGCAATAATACAATATATACTTCTGGGTGACCTAGGAACCAAAACAAGTGCTCATATAATACAGGTGAACCTCCTTGGTAGTGTAATACTTCTCCTTGTATGAATATATCTGACAAGAAGAATGATGTTCCAAAACTTCTATCCATTATCAACAATAAGGCTGCTGAAAATAATACCGGAAAAGAAATAACACCAATAACTGCAGTGACAAAAAATGCCCAAATAGTTAAAGGTAGTCTTGTCATAGACATTCCTTTTGTTCTTAAGTTTAATACAGTTACAATATAATTTAAAGATCCTAATAATGAAGATGCAATAAAGATTGCCATAGATGATAACCATAAAGTCATACCCATACCCGAACCACCTTGTGCTAATGGCACTGCACTTAATGGCGGATAAATAGTCCAACCTGCTGCTGCTGGCCCTGCCTCTACAAATAAAGATGATATCATGATTACACTTGATAAAAAGAATAACCAGTAAGAAACCATGTTTAAGAAACCAGAAGCCATGTCTCTAGCTCCAATCTGCAATGGAATAAGTAAATTACTGAACGTACCACTTAAACCTGCGGTTAATACAAAGAATACCATGATTGTTCCATGTATAGTTACCAATGCTAAGTAAACATCTGCATCCATTACACCTCCTGGTGCCCATTTTCCTAATACCGCTTCAAATATTGGAAAAGATTCTCCTGGCCATGCCAGTTGCATTCTGAACAAAAGTGACATTGCTATACCAATGAAACCCATAATCAAGCCAGTAATTAAATACTGCTTTGCAATCATCTTATGATCTTGACTAAATATATATTTAGTTACAAAAGTCTCCTTATGATGATGCCCATGATCTTCTGAATGATCTTCTCCGTGTTCGTGTCCTATTGCTGACATAACCAATATCTGTATTTATATTAACTTTTATTAATAACTTTTATTACTGTGCAGCAACTATTGTTTTACCAAACGTTTTTTGTGCTGCTATCCACTTGTTATAATCTTCTTCAGATTCAACAATTATTTTCATTTGCATGTTGTAATGTGACTTACCACATATTTTGTTACAAAGTAAAATATAGTCAAATTCCCATGGGTCTTTATCTGGAATACCCTGAGCTGCTTTCGCTGCTCTAATTTTATTTGTTCTTTTTACTTTATCTACAACATCTGAGTTTTTTCTCATTTCTGCTGTAGTAATTGTTGGTGTAAAAGAGAACTGAGTAATCATCCCAGGAACACAGTTCATTTGCGCTCTAAAGTGTGGCATATAAGCTGAGTGTAATACGTCTTGGGATCGCATTTTAAAGTTTACTTTTCTACCCACTGGTAAATGTAATTCTTTTACAATAATATCATCCGAAGCATTTGGATCAGCGTTATCCAAACCAAGAACATTCGCATTATCAATATCAATCATTCTAACATTTGCATCACCTAAAACGTTATCTGCACCAGCATATCTTGCTGTCCAGTTAAACTGTTGTGCGTATAACTCTACCGTTAATGGATCATCTTCATCATTAATATCCATAATATTCGTCCAAGCATATAATCCCCAAAGAATTAGACCTGCTAAAACAATTACAGGGATAATTGTCCAGATGAACTCTAATTTATCATTATCTGCATAGAACAATGCTTTTTTACCTTCTTCACCTCTGTATTTAAAGGAGAAGTAATGTAATAATCCTTGAGTTAGGGTCTGTACAATGAATATAATAATGAATGACACCAACATTAAGTTATCATATTCTCCACCGTGAGCAGAAGCTGCTTCTGGCAATAAGAACTTACTATATTTCCAAAAACTAAAAATAGTAATTGCATAAATAAATATTAAAAAAGCAAACATTAGATAACCATTATTCTTGTTATCCGTATCGTTGGCCACTTGTGAATTCTCAGCATGAAGTTGAGAGAATTCAAATATTTTTGTCATTTGCCAAATTGCAATTGCAACTAAAACTAAAATGGCTATGGTTAAAAATGCTGTCATTGTATGATATAATGTTATACTTTAAAAAACTAATTCTTAATAGTGAAAGTGTTTACTCTCACCTATAAATGGATTACGTGTAGGCTGTAATGGTTGTTTAGATAATGCTCTAAATACCCAAAAAATAAACAAACCTGCAAAAAACAATATAGAACTTATCTCAGATATACCAATAAACCATTGATTACCTACGGTTGCAGGCATAATCATATTAAAGATATCTAGATAGTGTCCAGAAAGTATTACAACACCTGCCATAATAACAAACCAATTCATTCTCTTAAAATCACTATTCATTAATATTAATAATGGAAATAAGAAGTTCATTACTATCATTCCGAAGAATGGTAATCTATAATCAGCTATCCTAGTTACATAATATGTAACTTCTTCTGGTATGTCTGCATACCAAATTAACATGAATTGAGAAAACCATAGGTAAGTCCAAAAAACACTAATTCCAAACATAAACTTAGCTAAATCATGAATATGACTATTGTTTACATCCTCTAGGTGTCCTTTAGATTTTAAGTATATAGTAATCATAGCTATAACTGTAATTCCTGAGACAAACATACTAGCAAACACATACCATCCAAATAATGTGCTAAACCAGTGTGGGTCTACACTCATAATCCAGTCCCAAGACATCATAGATTCTGTTATTAAATAGAATACTAAGAACGCTGCTGAAGCTCTAAAGTTCTTTTTAAAATTACTATTATCATTAGAATTGTCTTGCGCTACAGACAACTTTCTAGAATACTCACGATAAAAAATCCAACCACCTAAGAATATAGCTGCTCTTATTAAGAAAAATGTAGGGTTTAAAAAACCAGATTTCCCTTGCAGTAACTTGTCATTTGCAACCACTTCTGGATCCATCCAAACAAAAAGATGATTGATATGTAAAGCAGATAGTACTAATATTAAAAATATAATTATGCCTCCAGGTACTATGTAAGCTGTAATACCTTCCATAACTCTAAAAAGTAATGGCGACCAACCTGCTTGTGCTGCTCTTTGTATTGCATAGAAAGCTAAAACGCCTAATGCTATCATAAAGAAAAAGAAAGCTGATACATACAAGGCAGACCATGGTTTATTTTGTAATTGATGTAATACATGCTCATCATGTGCTGCATTATGATGGCCTTCTCCGTGCGCATCAGCAACTTTATGAGAATCGGCATGCGTATCATGCGTTACCGCTTCAGAATGTGAAACTTCTGCTCCATGAGCATCTCCATGACCACCAGCTTGACTTGCAACTATTGCTTTTGCTTCTTCTACATTACTTGGCGCAGATATAAATCCAATACCTATTCCTAACAACCCTACGGCCATTAAAACGAATGAAGCTATTTTTAATCTGTTTGAAAAAGTGTACATATTTCTAATCTCTATGTATTATTTTGTTAAGTCTTGTTTCAATTGTACTACGTATTCAGAAACTTTCCATCTTTCTTCATGACTCAATTGATTGGCATAAGAACCCATTGAATTTAATCCGTAATAAATGGTATAGTATGTACTTCCTACTGTAATATCTCTGTCTGCATAATTTGGAATACCAAGAATTTTCTCTCTTTTCACCAAATTACCTTGTCCATTTCCTTTTTTCCCGTGGCAAATAGCACAATAGATATTATACAATTCCTTCCCCTCCAAAAGGTTTCCTGGTTTTTGAAGAGAATCCAAAGGACTTGCTTCTAATCTTGCTAATTCTTTATCTACCATAGAATCAGAAAACTTATATGGCATATGGCCTCTAGAAATAGTATTTTCTACTGGTATACCTGCTTCCATTTGGCTAGGTAAAAAATCTACCTTTTGGTATGTTTCATAACCTACCCCTTCATACATATTAGGCATATACTGGTAATTACGGCTCTTCTTATCACTAAAGCAAGAAGAAAGCAAAAATACCAACCCTAATACAAAACCTATTTTTATAAAACTGTTCATAATAGTATAACTACTTTTCTGAAATATTAATTTCTACTGCACCTGTTTCTGCAAGTAAACCTTTTAACTCTTGTTCGTTTCCATGAATTTCAATTTCCATTAGGAAAAGATCATCAGTAGTTCTAACGTCTGGATTTTCTGCTTCTTTAAATGGCCATAATCTACTTCTCATATAAAAAGTAATCACCATTAAATGTGCCGCGAAAAAAATCGTTAATTCGAACATGATAGGAACAAACGCTGGCATATTTTCTATGTAACTAAAGCTTGGTTTACCACCAATATCTTGTGGCCAATCTTCAATCATTATAAAATTCATCATTGTAACTGCTACGGTAAGACCAACACAACCGTACATAAAGGCTGTTATTGCTAATCTTGTTGGAGCTAATCCCATAGCCTTGTCTAGTCCGTGAACTGGAAAAGGACAATATACTTCTTCTATGTGGTGTTTCGCTGCTTTTACTTTTTTGACCGCATGCATTAACACATCGTCATCGTCATAAAATGCTTGTATAACTTTAGATGCCATATCTATTTACTGCTATTTAAAGTGTTCGCTTGCCCTGCCCAATCATCTCTCTGCGCCCTTCCTGGAAAAGAACCCGTAATTGAATCTAACAAATTATATTCTTTCTCTGTCATTTTACTTACCTGCACAAAAGTAAAAATTCCAATTTGATTTAAGGTTGCTTCCATTTGAGGACCTATACCTTTCACTTTCTTCAAATCATCAGCCGTTTCTGTAGCTGCATTAAAAGTTCCTAAAGAATCTAATAATGAAGAAACCTGTTCTGTAGACTCTATATCTTCAGCTAATTTTCCTTCAACAACATCAGTAGAGATTGCCAGCTTATTTATTTGATATAGTGGCTGCCCTGCGTCTCTTAATTTCTTATACTTCTCTCCTGAAGATTTTAAAATAGACTTTACCTCTGCTTGCGCTATTACTGGGAATGTTCTTGCGTATAATAAAAATAACACAAAGAAGAATCCAATAGTACCAATGAATATTCCTATATCTACAAATGTAGGTGAGAACATTGTCCAAGAAGATGGTAAGTAGTCACGGTGTAATGATGTAACAATAATTACAAAACGCTCAAACCACATTCCTATGTTTACTACAATAGAGATTGCAAATGAGAACATAATACTTGTTCTTAGTTTTTTAGACCACATAAATTGTGGAGAGAAAACATTACAAGTCATCATTGCCCAGTATGCCCACCAATAAGGTCCTGTTGCTCTATTTAGGAATGCATACTGCTCGTATTCTACTCCTGAATACCAAGCCATAAACAACTCTGTAATATACGCACAACCCACTATAGAACCAGTTAACATAATTACTATGTTCATTAATTCTATGTGCTGTATTGTGATATATGCCTCTAAGTTACACACCTTTCTCATAATAATAAGCAAGGTATTTACCATGGCAAATCCAGAGAAAATTGCTCCTGCAACAAAATAAGGAGGAAAAATCGTAGTATGCCATCCTGGAATTACCGATGTTGCAAAATCAAAAGATACAATCGTATGTACAGAAAGTACTAATGGTGTTGCTAAACCTGCTAATACCAAAGATACTTCCTCAAAACGTTGCCAATCCTTGGCTCTACCGCTCCATCCAAAACTTAATAAACTATAAATTTTCTTTTGAAAAGGCCTTACTGCTCTATCACGAATCATGGCGAAATCTGGCAATAAACCTGTCCACCAGAATACTAAGGAAACTGATAAATAAGTAGATATTGCAAATACATCCCAAAGTAGTGGCGAGTTAAAGTTTACCCACAGGGAACCAAATTGATTTGGTATAGGCAATACCCAATACGCTAACCATGGTCTACCCATGTGTATAATTGGAAAAAGACCTGCCTGCACAACAGAGAATATTGTCATTGCTTCTGCAGAACGATTAATTGCCATTCTCCATTTCTGACGGAATAACAATAATACTGCAGAAATTAAGGTTCCTGCATGCCCAATACCTACCCACCAAACGAAGTTGGTAATATCCCAGGCCCATCCTACTGTTTTATTTAATCCCCAAGTACCGATACCTGTTGATACCGTATATATAATACATCCAATCCCCCAAAGGAATGCTACTAAAGCAATAGAAAAAACTATCCACCACTGTTTGTTTGCTTTACCTTCTACAGGAGCTGCGATATCCACTGTTACATCGTGGTATCCCTTGTCTCCAACAACTAAGGGTTTTCGTATAGGTGCTTCGTAATGCGACGCCATAAGTTATAATATAATTACGTTCCTGTTATTTACTGATTATGCTTCGTTTGTATTTCTCACTTTTACATGATAGAATACATTTGGTTTTGTTCCCACATGCTCTAATAAGTGATACATACGGTCACTATCTTTTAACTCAGCAACTTTACTTTCTTTATCATTAATATCCCCAAAAATCATTGCTCCACTACTACAAGCTGAAGAACATGCTGTTTGGAATTCACCGTCTTTAATAACACGACCATCCCTCTTGGCGTCTAAAATTGTTTTCTGTGTTTGTTGAATACACATAGAACATTTTTCCATGACACCTCTAGAACGAACGTTTACATCTGGATTAATTACCATTTTTCCTAAATCATTATTCATATGGTAATCAAACTCATCATTGTTATTATACAAGAACCAGTTAAAACGACGTACTTTATAAGGACAATTGTTTGCACAGTATCTAGTACCTACACATCTATTATATGCCATTTGATTTTGACCCTGCTTACCATGTGATGTTGCAGCAACTGGACAAACAGTCTCACAAGGAGCATGATTACAGTGCTGACACATTACTGGCTGAAAAGCTACTTGCGGATTAGTAGATGGATCTTCTAACTCTAAGAAACCTCCCAAAGAACCTTTATCTCCCGTTAAACCATCAAACTCTTCTTTCTTTGTATTATCTCCTTCAAAAGTCTCCTCTGAAGAGTAATACCTATCTATTCGTAGCCAGTGCATATCTCTAGACCTACGTATTTCATCTTTTCCTACTACAGGCACGTTGTTTTCTGCGTGGCATGCAATAACGCAAGCACCACAACCTGTACAAGCATTTAAATCTATAGACAGGTTAAAGTGATGTCCTATTGAACGATCAAAACTATCCCACAAATCAACTTCGGTAGCAGCGACCTCTTGGTGATCCAAAGAAACTACTGGCTGAACATTCCATGCAGCAGCATCTTTTGTATTGAAAATTTCCAAGGTTGTTTCCTTAATAATATCCCCCCTGCCCATTAGCGTTTTATGCAATTGCACACATGCAAACTCATGAGTACCTTCAGATTTAGCTATAGAAACCGATTGTATATTTGAGAAACCATGATATAACGCATATGCATTAACACCTGTTTTCATTTCATCTTTTACACCTGCTGTTTTCCCGTAACCAAATGATAAACCTACAGAACCAACTGCTTGACCTGGTTGTATTATCACCGGAACACCATCTACATCAACCCCATTCACAGTTACTTTAGCATAACTACCATCTAAACCTCCATTTGCAACGTTTTCATTTACAAACCCTAGTTTCTCTGCATCTGATTTAGAAACAGTAACGTAGTTATCCCAAGATACTCTTGTAATTGGATCAGGAAATTCCTGTAACCATGGGTTATTAGCTTGCTGACCATCTCCCATTCCCGTTTTAGGATACAATGTTAATTCCATTCCCGAAACAGCAACTTTAGACAAGGCATTTACTGCGCCACTTACAGAAACTACTCCTCCCAGAACTGGAGCATCAGACAACATAACGTCACCATCAACAGAAAGCTCTTCCGAAACGACAGGAGCAACAAAAACACCATCGTGCAATGCTGTGTTCCACTCCGCATTTCCCAAAACACCCGTATTCCAAGTTTCTTTTATATAATCGTAGTACGTTTTACCATTCCCCAACCACTTAAGCAAAGATGTTTGAAACTGACGTGTATCAAATAACTCCTTAATAGTTGGTTGCATTAAACTATACGAACCTTTTTTCATTTCAATATCACCCCAAGACTCCAAATAATGTGGAGCTGCAGCAACATACTGTGAAACATTTGCTGTTTCGTTACTATTCTGAGCAAAAGCGAGAGATAAACCTACCTTTTCAAGCCCTTCTATAAAATCCGTAGCATTTGGTAAACTATAAACAGGATTAACTCCATCCATAATCAAAGCACCAACTTTACCTGACTTCATATCAGAAATAAGCTGACTTACCGCTTTTGCATTTCCTTGCCTTACATATTTGGGGGCTTTCACATCAAATGCCTTACTCCTTAATTGCTCATTTATTGCCAACACAACTGCTTGCGCATTTGCATCGTCTAAACCAGTAACAACAACAGCGCTACTGCCAGCCTTACCAATTTGACCAGCAACACTGGTAATTGCTTTTTCTACAGCTTCTGGCAAATCGCCTCCAACCGAAACGTTGTTTAATTTACCATACAACTTAGCCAAAGCTACCTTCTGCTGACTTGGCGTTAAAGGAATACGCTTATCCGCATTGGCACCTGCTAGAGACATATTAGCCTCAAACTGCACATGCCTAGACATTTTCCCATGAGCAGGAATACGCCCTTTTGCATAACCAGCATCATACCCTCCACCTTGCCAATCCCCTAAGAAATCTGCTCCGAAAGAAACTATTAATGATGCTTTTTCAAAATCATAATCAGCCAAAGCTCTCTCCCCATACCTAGCGTCAAAAGCCATTAAAGCAGCCTCTTCAGAAATGGCATCATATGTAACATGATTTACATTTCCATAAACCTCTTTAAACTCTGCAATTAACCTAGTAGTTGAAGGACTCGCATATGTTTGTGTCAACAATGCAATTTGCTTCCCTGTATTTTTTAAAGAATTTAATTTAGATTTTACCGCCTTATCTAACACCGACCACTCTACTTGCTCTCCATTAAACAAAGGACCTTGCAAACGCGTACTATCATACAAAGACAAAACAGAAGCCTGCACTCGAGCATTAGCACTACCGTTCACCTTAGCATCTTTGTTGTTCTCTACTTTTATCGGCCTACCTTCACGTGTTTTTATAAGAACACTTGCGAAATCGTACCCATCAGCAATCGTTGTTGCATAATAATTAGCAACACCAGGAATAATACTTTCTGGCTGAACTACATAAGGAATAGATTTAACTACGGGACCTTCACATGCAGCCATAGTAGCAGCCGCAGTACTAAAACCAACATACTTTAAAAAATCTCTTCTGTTAGTCGAAGTAGAAGCCAAATTCTCTTTGTCTCCTAAAAACTCATCTACAGGAATTTCCTGCACAAATTCGTTCTGTCTTAGCGTCTCAACAATGGAATCGTTAGGATTTAACTCCGCTTCGCTTTTCCAATATTTCTTGTTTGATGACATATGATATATCTGAAATTATCTTCTTATTAAATACTGTTAACTAGTAATGACACTTACCACACTCTAAACCTCCCATTTGAGCTGCTGTAAGATTCTCTACACCATACTTCTTAGAAAGTTCTTCATGAATTTTAGCATAATACTCATTACCCTCTACTTTCACATTTGTTTCCCTATGACAATTGATACACCAACCCATAGTTAATGGCGCATGCTGCGTCATGATCTCCATTTCCTCTACTGGACCGTGACATGTTTGACACTCTACACCAGCAACAGAAACGTGTTGCGAATGATTAAAATATGCGAAATCTGGCAAATTATGAATACGAATCCATTCTACCGGCTTAGACTCACCTGTATATTTTTGCTCATTCTCATCCCAACCAACATATTTATACAATTTCTTTATCTCTTTTGTATAAAATTCATTTGTATACCCATTTGCTAAATCCTCCTGAGAAGGCCCTTCTTCATTTCCTTTATACTCATAAATAGACTTATGACAGTTCATACACACATTTAATGAAGGAATACCAGAATGCTTAGAAACTCTAGCAGAAGAATGACAATACTTACATTCTATTTTATTATCACCTGCATGTATTTTGTGAGAGTAATGTATTGGCTGTATTGGCGTATACCCCTGATCAACCCCCACCTGCATAAAGTACCCATACACAAAGAACGCACTAGACAACAATAATATGATTACCGAAACAATTATCAAAAATTGATTTTTAGCAAACGCTTTCCAAATCGGCAAACGTTTTTCTGCACCTTCTTTCTCCAAGGAAACACCATTTGCTTTTGCTATATTCCGCAAGGTCTTTGTTACCAAAAACAACATTAAAACCAATAAGGCGAAAATAAGAACTAAAACCCCTAACATAACCTCATTTGAAATTCCAGAAGACTGAGAAGAATTAGCCGCACCACCACCAACAGAAGCAACCGCAGGTTTTTTCTCCACCGGCTTTGCTGCCGTGTAAGCCAAAATATTATCTATATCCTCGTTTGAAAATGTTGGAAATGCAGTCATTGCAGCTTTACCATATTCATTATAAATCTTGTTCGCATACGCATCCCCAGACTTAATAACTCCAGAACTATTTTTCACCCAAGCATAAATCCACTCACGATTTAAACCCTCCTCCTCTAAACGAGCCTCAACGTTTCTTAATGCCGGACCTGTCATTTTACGATCTAATGCATGACAAGCTGCACAATTCTGATTAAACAACTGCTTCCCTTTTGCTGCATCTTCCTGTGCGAAAAGTGAAACTGAAAACAATAAAACAGCCACTAAAGTAGAGGCTACAAACTTAGAAAGTTGATTGCGGTATTGAACCTTTTTCATATTAAAAATATTTCTTATCGAAATCTTGGCATAATATTTTACATAATACTTAGTATATAATGCCTTTTAAATTGGGGACAAAAATACGACTTAGTCTTTATTTTGAAAATGTTAATGAGTTGTTATTTTTTAATTTATAATTATTCTAAATAAATAAAAACTAACTGACTTTTATTTTAATAAATTACTTTTGCTATTCACTAAAATACAATGCATTATAGAATGAAAAAAAACATATATACTATTGCTTTCATACTTACAAGCGTCACAAGTTTTGCTCAACAAGGACAAATTTCTATTAAACAGGACAAAAAAATAACCGAATTATTAACTATTTACACTTCTTCAAACGAAAATTCTAACTTTTACCGCATACAAGTTTTTTTTGGCTCATACCAAAAAGCACAGAGTATAAAATCTAAAATAGATGTAGATTTCCCTGGGTGGTATTCTAAAATAGATTTTGAATCTCCTAGCTACCGAGTAAGAGTTGGAAAGTTTAGAGAAAAACTAGAAGCAGAGCGAAAGCTTATTGAAGTTAGAAACAAATACCCAAGTGCAATGCTTTTAAAACCAAAAAAAACGACCTAGTTAGGTCGTTTTTTTTGGTTTATATTTAAGGTTTTTCGTTTTTAATAGAACGAAAAATAACCTATTTCAACTTCTTCTTAACTGCTACTTCCTGGAATCCTTCTATGATATCTAATTCTCTAATATCATTGTAGTTTTTCACTTGCATACCACAGTCATACCCTTTAGAAACTTCTTTGGCATCATCTTTAAATCTCTTTAAAGAAGATAATTCGCCGGTATAAATAACTACCCCATCACGAATAAGCCTTATTCCAGAGCTTCTGATAATTTTACCACTAGTCACCATACAACCTGCAATAGTACCAACTTTAGATATTTTGAATGTTTCTCTTATCTCAGCTGTACCCGTAATCTCTTCTTTCATTACTGGAGAAAGCATTCCTTCCATTGCGTCTTTAAGATCATTAATTGCGTCATAAATAATAGAATACATTCTAATATCTATCTCTTCTTTTTCTGCAATAGATCTAGCATTACCCATTGGCCTTACATTAAATCCAATTATAATTGCATCAGAAGCCGAGGCTAGTAACACATCTGATTCTGTAATTGGGCCAACTGCTTTATGTATGATATTTACCTGAATTTCATCCGTAGATAATTTCTGAAAAGAATCTGTTAATGCCTCTACAGAACCATCAACATCACCTTTAAGTATAATATTCAACTCTTTAAAGTCTCCTAAAGCGATACGTCTTCCTATTTCATCTAAAGTAATATGACGTTGTGTTCTAACAGACTGCTCTCTCATTAATTGAGAACGCTTAGCTGCGATTTGTTTCGCCTCTCTTTCATCTTCGAGAACTTTAAACTTATCTCCTGCTTGCGGGGCACCATCTAATCCCAATATAGATATAGGGGTTGCAGGCCCTGCTTCTTTAATATTATTACCACGCTCATCTTGCATAGCTTTTATTTTACCACTACAAGTTCCTGCTAGTACATAATCACCGATTTTTAACGTACCAGATTGCACCAATATCGTAGAAACATATCCTCTTCCTTTATCCAGGAAAGCCTCTACAACAGTACCAGTGGACAATCTATTTGGATTAGCTTTTAACTCTAAAAGCTCTGCTTCTAACAATACTTTTTCCAATAGCTCTTTTACCCCTGTTCCTACTTTAGCAGAAATATCATGAGACTGTATTTTACCACCCCAATCCTCTACTAGCAAGTTCATTTGTGCTAAACCCTCTTTTATCTTATCTGGATTAGCTGCTTGTCTATCAATTTTATTTATAGCAAAAACTATAGGTACGCCTGCTGCTTGCGCATGACTTATAGCTTCTTTTGTTTGTGGCATTATATCATCATCTGCTGCCACAACAATAATTGCGATATCTGTAACCTGAGCACCACGTGCACGCATCGCAGTAAAAGCCTCGTGGCCAGGTGTATCTAAAAATGCTATTTTTTGCCCACTGTCTAATGTTACACCGTATGCACCAATATGCTGCGTTATTCCACCACTTTCACCTGCGATAACATTTTCTTTTCTAATGTAATCTAGCAAAGATGTTTTACCATGATCTACATGCCCCATTACAGTAACAATAGGAGCCCTTACTTCTAAATCTTCTGGAGCATCTACCTCTTCTTCTATTGCCTCTTCTATGTCTGCAGATACAAACTCTACTTCGTAACCAAACTCTTCTGCTACTATAGAAAGTGTTTCAGCATCTAAACGCTGATTCATGGTTACCATAATACCTAGCGACATACAAGCAGATATAATTTGTGTTGTGGAAACATCCATCATTACCGCAACTTCACTTGCAGTAACAAATTCTGTTACCTTAAGTATTTTACTTTCTAATTCTTGTTTCTCTAAATCTTTTTCTGTCTGCTGACGGTGTTGATCCCTTTTATCTCTCCTATATTTAGCACCCTTGCCTTTTTTAGACTTCCCTTGAAGCTTTTCTAAGGTCTCACGTACTTGTTTTTGAACATCTTCCTCTGTAGGCTCAACCTTAGGTGCCTGATTAAAACGCTGAACTGGACCTCTTCTCCCTGGACCTCCAGGCCTTGCCCCTGATCTTTGTCCGCCCGGACCACCAGTCCTTGGTCTACTACTACCTTGTGTATTATTTTGACCAGGCTTAGTAACAATTCTTTTTCTACGCTTTTTCCTATCTGCATCATTTGCCTTAGAAGCTTCTTTTTTCTTCTTTGGCTTCTCAAACTTAGTAAGATCTATTTTGTCTCCTGTTATTTTAGGTCCACTTAATTTCTTGTATTGAGTAGTAAGTGTTTCTTCCTTTGGCTCAGAACTCTCTTCTGCCACTGGAGCAGAAGCAACTTCCTCCTTTTTGGGTTTAGAAACCTCAACCTCTTTTTCTTTTTTGACAACTTCCTTCTTAGCGGCTTCTTTGTTTTTTGCTCCTAAGTCTATCTTCCCAACAGTCTTAAGCCCAGAAAGCTTCACTTTTTCGGTAGGCAGTATTGTATTCTCCTTTTTCTCTTCGACTTCCTCTTTTTTAACAGGCGTCGCTGGAGCTGGAGCTTCTGCTTTTTTCTCTGTCTCTTTCTTTTTTCCTCCCAAATCTATTTTGCCAATAGTTTTAGGACCAGATATTTCACCTCTCGCTTTTACAACTTGCTGAGCGGCTCTTTTCTCTCTCGCTATTCTTCTATCCTCCTGCTCTTTCTCTAAACGAACCCTTATAGCTTCTTTTTCTTTTCGCTTTTCTTCACCAACTTCTTTAGACGCTACTTTCTTGCTTTTATCTGTTTGAAATTGATCCAAAAGAACCTGATGTACCTCATCAGATATTTTGGTTGTAGGCCTCGCTTCTATTTCATGCCCTTTGGATGAAAGAAAATCTACCGCCCTGTCCAACGAAATGTTTAGTTCCCTTAGGACTTTATTAAGTCTTATTGTTGCATTATCTGCCATAAACAATCAATTCCTATTCTTATAATATGCTGCTAATATATAGCTTAATCTTCTAATTCCTCTTTTAGTACACGTACAACTTCTAAAATTGTTTCCTCTTCTAAATCGGTACGCTTTGCTAAATCTTGTACATCTTGCTCTAATACACTTCTTGCCGTATCTAAACCAACTTTCTTCAATTCCTCTATTACCCAAGCTTCTATTTCATCTGAAAACTCGGTAAGCTCAACATCTTCTTCTACACCTTCCCTGAATACATCTATTTCATATCCTGTAAGTTGGCCCGCCAATCTAATGTTATGACCGCCTCTACCGATAGCTTTAGATACTTCTTCTGGCATTAAATAAACTTGCGCCGTCATCTTCTCTTCGTTCAACTTAACAGAAGAAACTCTTGCTGGACTTAATGCTCTTGTAACTAATAATTGAGCATTTGCTGTCCAATTAATTACATCTATATTTTCATTTCCTAATTCTCTTACAATACCATGAATTCTTGACCCTTTCATACCTACACAGGCACCTACAGGATCTATTCGATCATCATAAGAGTCTACTGCTACTTTTGCCTTTTCCCCTGGTATGCGAACTGCTTTTTTAATTGTAATTAAGCCATCAAACACCTCTGGAATCTCCTGAAAAAATAATTGCTGCAAGAACAGTGGAGATGTTCTTGACATGATTATAGCTGGCTTATTACCTTTTAACTCTACACTTTCTATTATTCCACGAACATTATCTCCCTTTCTAAAAAAGTCTGCAGGAATTTGTTTTTCTTTAGGTAATATTATCTCATTCCCTTCATCATCCAACAAAATAATTGCTTTATGACGAATATGATGAACTTCCGCAGTGTATATTTCCCCCTCTAACTCTTTAAACTGCTTATAGATTGTAGTATTATCGTGCTCATGTATCTTTGAGATTAAATTTTGACGTAATGCCAAAATAGCTCTTCTACCAAGATCTATTAATTTAACTTCTTCCGACACGTCTTCACCTACTTCAAAATCTGGTTCGATTTTACGTGCTTCAGTGAGTGAAATTTCTTCATTAGGCTCTTCTACTTCACCTTCCTCAACAACAATTCTGTTCCTCCAAATCTCTAAATCCCCTTTATCTGGATTTATTATGATATCGAAGTTATCATCCGACCCAAATTTCTTTTTTAATGCGTTCCTGAACACATCTTCCAAAATCGCCATTAGCGTTACTCTATCTATGAATTTATCATCTTTAAATTCTGAGAAAGATTCAATTAGCGCAATGTTTTCCATTTTTGAACTTCAATTAAAATTTTAATACAACTTTAGCTTCTTCTATGTCAGAAATTGCTATTTCTTGCTTTTTCTGAACTGTCACTTTTCCTTTACCTATTGCCTTAGGCTCTCTCGCTTTCCATTCTAACGTAATAGTTTCTTCTGTAGCAACAGTTATCGCCCCTTCAAAATTAGCTTCTTTAGTTCTAACTTCCAGTATTCTACCTAGGTTTTTTTTATATTGCCTTGGTATTTTTAACAAAGCCGACGCTCCTGCCGAAGCCACTTCTAAAGAAAAATCCTCTTCATCCCTATCTAAATTATGCTCTATAGCTCTACTTACTGCCATGCAGTCTTTTAGCGTAACACCATTGTCACCATCCAAAATAACTTCAATTTTATTGGCTGGGGACACTTTAAAATCAATCAAAAATAAGGATTGATTCTCAGCTAACGCTTCTTCTAATAGTTTTTTTGCTTTTTCCTTCAACATAAATTTTAGTAATATAAAGAGGGGACAAATAGTCCCCTCATGAATACCTTTCTATTCTTTCAGCGCTGCAAATATACAACTTTTTATATACTTATCAATTTTTAACAAACATTCTTAATTTGACGCTAAAAACAAAAATCACAATACTTTTAAACATCGGAATCAAACCTAACTTTGCCTTGAACCACTTAAGACTCCCTTCAACTACTTTTTAGAACAAACTTCCTATCCTAATCGCTTATCTTAAAAACTAAAAATCCCGATGCTTTAAACATCGGGATTTAAACTTAATGTTGGTCTACTAGGACTCGAACCTAGAATGACGATACCAAAAACCGGAGTGTTACCAATTACACCATAGACCAATATTCTCGTAAGAGTTTGCAAATTTATAACAATGTTTTATATCTGCAAATATTTTTAGTGAGAAAATTAAAAAATATTGCGTTAAAGGTTTACTAAAAATTTTACCGCATATATATTTTAATTAGTAATTTCGCCTCAACTGGTTAATTATACAATACATGTTTTCTAAAGATTTTAAAAAATGGGATGTTATCCTGGGGTGGTTTGTTTTTTTTATAGCCCTTGTTACTTATGCTATTACAGTAGAACCTACTGGTAGTTTCTGGGATGCTGGAGAATATATAACTACCTCCGCCAAATTACAAGTTGGGCACCCGCCAGGAGCCCCTTTGCTACAAATGCTAGGTGCTTTTTCTGCTTTATTTGCATTAGCTCCCGATCAAATAGCAAAAATGGTTAATTATCTTTCTGCTATATCTAGTGCATTTACCGTATTATTTATGTTTTGGACAATTACAAATCTTGTTAGAAAACTTTTTTCTAAAGAAGAAATACTTACCAACAGTAAAGCAATTGCCATATTAGGGAGTGGTGCTGTTGGGTCTTTAGCTTTTACTTTTTCTGATAGTTTTTGGTTCAACGCAGTTGAAACAGAAGTATATTCTATGGCTAGTTTTATTATGGCTGTATTATTGTGGATGGGACTTAAATGGACAGACAACGTAGATAACCCAAGAGGCAACAGATGGATTATACTAATATCTTTTGTGGTTGGGCTGACTTTTGGTATACAATTCATGGGCTTTTTAGCCATACCATCTATTGGATTATTGTTTTACTTTAAAAAATACAAAACAGTAACCATTAAAAACTTTCTACTTGCCAACATAGCCGTTATTGCTATTTTAATGCTCGTATATAAATTCTCATTAACCTACGTTTTAAAAGTATTTAGTTGGAGCGAAATCTTTTTCATTAACAGCATAGGGTTACCTTTTAATTCTGGGTCCATTATTATGGGTCTCATTTTTATCGGTGTTTTTTACTACGCATTAAATTATACGCGTAAAAACAACTATAAAATAGCCAATACAGTTACACTTTGCTTCATGTTTTTACTATTAGGCTTTTCTTCTTGGATAATGCTACCTATTAGAGCAAATGCAAATGTTGTAATTAATGAAAATGACCCTTCTGACGCAAGGTCTCTTTTAGCATACTATAACAGAGAACAATACCCCGGTGTAGACAGCCCTATTTACGGTGCCTACTATTCAGACTCTTATGCTCCATCTGGAAAAGAACGTGATGACAAACCTAAGTATGAAAAGGATGAAAAATTAGGCAAGTATGTTATTGTAAACAACTACAAAGATGCAATGCCTGGCCCTAACAAAAAACATGTTGGACTACTCCCTAGAATGTGGAGCGAACAAAATGCTGAAAATTACATGAAATATTTTGGTGTTCTAGATTTTAAAATAAAACCCGAACATAGAGCCAATAAAGAATTACGCAATGCAATAGGTCAATTTAGACGAGGATTGCAAGACAAAGAAATATCTGAAGACCAATACATTAAATTCCTCCGAGATTTTAATGAATATATAAATGTGCAGCCCCCAAGTATTTGGGACAACATTAATTATATGTTTGAATTTCAATTTGGATATATGTACTGGCGTTATTTTATGTGGAATTTCACAGGAAAACAAGACGATATACAGGGAAGGTATAATAACCATGGCAATTGGATTAGCGGTATCGGGTTTGTAGACAACTTCCTTAGAGGTTCTCAAGATAATTTACCAAGTGAAATTAAAGACAACAAAGGAAGGAATACCTATTTTTTCCTTCCCTTACTATTAGGTATTATTGGACTGGTGTTTCAGATTAGCAAGAACCCTAAACAATTTTGGGTTTTATTAGTGTTTTTTCTATTTACAGGACTTGCCATTCAATTTTACACCAACCCCGGTATTTTTCAACCTAGAGAGAGAGACTACTCCTTAGTTGGGTCTTTTTACGTATTTGCATTATGGATTGGGATTGGTGTTTATGGTTTATTTGATGAGTTTAGAAAAATTATTAATCCTAAAACGCTTGCTCCAGCAATAACTATAGTTTGCCTCCTTGCCGTGCCAAGTCTTATGGCGTATCAAAACTGGGATGACCATGACCGCTCCAATCGTTTTACTGCTAGATCAACTGCGAAAGCGTATTTATCTTCCACACAAGAAAATGCAGGAGCCATGCTTTTTACCATTGGAGACAATGATACGTTCCCACTATGGTATGTGCAAGAAATTGAAGAATATAGAACAGATGTACGTGTTATTAACACCAGCCTTTTTGCAACTGATTGGTATATAGACCAAATGAAATCTAAGGCATACGAAAGCGATCCTATTCCTTCCCAATTAACGCACGACAAGTACAAATATGGTTCTAGAGATGCTATATACCATATGGAAGCATCTGATAGTCGTTGGGATATTAAAGATTTTATGAATTGGATTAGTAGCGATAAGCCACAAACAAAACTTAAACACTACTTACAACAACGTGGAGCCGATTTAAGTGAGTACCCAGAAAGTAATATGAATCTTGTTTATTACCCAACTAATAAAATTAGAGTTCCTGTAAACAAAAAGAATGTTTTGGAAAGTGGTCTAGTAAAAGAAAAAGATTCTGCATTAATTGTAGATTATATTGATATTGATTTACCAAAGAACGCACTGCCTAAAAACAGAATTCTAATGCTTGATATTTTAGCTAATAATGACTGGAAACGTCCAATTTATTTTTCTGGCGGAAGCTTTGATAAAGGCGAATATATTTGGATGAAAGATTATTTGCAGTTAGATGGCTTAGTATACAAATTAGTACCTATTAAAACTGTAAATGAAAGTCCGTATGAAATGGGGCGTATTGACACCGATTTAATGTACGATATTGTTAAAAAATGGAATTGGGGTAACTCTGGCAGCTCAAATATTTATCACGATACACAAACAAGGACGCAAGGATTATCTTTTAGAGGTAATTTGGCTAGATTAACAGAAACTCTTATCAATGAAAATAAAATTGAAAAAGCAAGAGATATTATTGATATAGCTATGACCAATATGCCTGTTGATTATTTTGGATACTATGCATTTGTAGAGCCTTTTATAGACGGATATTATAAAGTTGGCGAAACAGAAAAAGCCAGAAACTTATACCATCAACTTAAAAGAAAGTATCAAGAACGTATGAATTATCATGCAAATATTCCTAGAGACGAACAATACAGAAATATTGATGAAATTCTTGCTGATATGCAAGCGTACAGAAGAAATATTGATCTTTTAATTGACAACAAAGACAGGGAGCTTGCCGAAAAAGAAACTCTTATTTTTAACGAATATATAGATAAGTTTAGGCATTTCTATAAAAATGAAACTAGGGAAGAACCCGCAGAAACTATTGAATTAAAAGATTCTAATATTTTAGAAATTGACACTGTTTCCAAACAATAAAAAATAAACATTATTTTAAACAAAAAAGACAGGATATATATCCTGTCTTTTTTGTTTAAAATAATTAAAAGGCACTAAAGATATTCGTTTAGAATACCTATTAAAGTATTTGCATCTTGCTCTCCGCTTTGCCGCCATAGCATTTCCCCATTTTTGTAGATAATAAGTGTTGGCAATCCTTTTACTCTAAGAGCTTTGGAAAGTTCTTTGTTCTTATCCACATCAATCTTTATTACTTTTCCTTTATCTCCCAGGGCAGCAGCAACATCTCTTAACACAGCATGCATTTCCGTAGAATCCTCGTTCCATTCTGCATAAAAATCCAGCAGCACAGGTATATTCAAATCAATAAGTTTACCAAATTTAGACATACAAAATCATTAGCTTATAAAGCCAAATGTAAGAAAAAATCATAAAAAACAAACAACAATAGGCTTCTTGAAGCGCTTCACAGTGTTAAATTCAAGTTAAAGGTTTCTTTTTTAGTGTTATGACAGTGATTTCTGGCCATATCCCTACCCTTCCTGGATACCCCAAAAAACCAAATCCACGATTTACATTAATATACTGCCCCATTTCTTTATAAATTCCTGCCCAATATTTATAGCGCCATTTTACCGGGCTCCACTTAATCCAACCAGGGATTTCTATACCAAATTGCATACCATGAGTATGACCACTTAATGTTAGGTGGTAATGGTATGGGTCTCCTATAACCTTTTTCTGCCAATGTGATGGATCATGACTTAGCAATATTTTAAAATCTTCTTTTCTAATATTTATGGCAGCTTTGTGTAAATCTCCCGCTTTTTTAAAACCACCTTTACCCCAGTTCTCCACACCTACCAAAGCTATTTTAGCAGTGCCTTTTTGTAAATACCTACTTTCATTCAACAACAAATCAAAGCCTATTTCTTTTTGCAAACTTTTTAAATCTTCTAAATTTTTAGCTTTTGCAACTTCACTATCCCAATCTACATAATCTCCATAATCATGATTTCCTAATACAGAATACTTACCATCTTTTGCATTCAATTTGGCAAAAACATCTTTCCAAGGCAACATTTCTTCCGCTTTATTATTTACCATGTCACCTGTAAAAAAAAGCACATCACTTTGTTGCTCATTAATTAAATCAATAGCATATTCAATTTTACTTCTATCATCAAAACTACCACTATGAATGTCCGATATTTGCGTAATTTGATACCCATCAAAAGCATCTGGCAAATCATCAAACTCTAATGAATACTTTAAAACTTTAAAATTATATTTTCCTTTATACATTCCATATAACAATGCACCAAAAGGAATAGCAGCAATACCCAACGCTATTTTACTTAGAAAACTTCTACGAGAAGGCAAGTGAAATTTTTCTGTATTCCCTACTGTTTTTCCATATACACCAACCACAAAACGAATAATATCTTCCCCAAAAAGAAACACTACAGTGAATAATTGAAATACAAAAAGTATCATCATAAAAGTAAGTGCATACGTTTTGGGGCGAGTCATTTCTCTAGTTGCTTCTCCTCCTATAAAAAACTGATATATAAAATTTCCTAAAATCAATATTGTCATAACCAAATACATCCAATACACCCATTGCTGCTTGGTTGCACTTTTAAATGCTTGAAAGGCATAAAATGACGAAAGAATATATATTGAAATAAAAATTAGAGTGCGTGTTAACATTTATCCTATTTTTCGTGTAAAGATATTTGTTTGATCTACTAAGTCGTTCAAATTCTCTAATATTTAACTAATATGAGTATAAGTCTGTTTACCTTCCAAAAAATTACGCTTCAAAAGAAATAAGTTTTGTAGTTTTATCTCTCTAATAATTTTTATTAAAATGGCAGACCAAAAAAGACTTTTTTTACTAGATGCATTCGCTTTAATTTTTCGTGGATACTACGCCCTTATAAAAAACCCAAGAATTAACTCTAAAGGAATGGATACCTCTGCAATCATGGGATTCACCAATTCCCTTTTTGATGTTATTAAAAGAGAAAAACCAGACCATATAGCTGTTTGTTTTGATAAAGGAGGGAGTGTAGAACGCACCCAATTATTCCCAGAATATAAGGCTAACCGCCAAGAAACACCAGAGGCTATAAAAATTGCAATACCTTATATAAAGGAAATACTAAATGCCATGCATATTCCTGTAATAGAACTTCCTGGATGGGAAGCCGATGATATTATAGGCACCTTAGCAAAACAAGCTGAGAAAGAAGATTACAAAGTCTTTATGGTAACACCAGATAAAGACTTTGGACAATTAGTTTCTGAGAATATATTTATGTATCGCCCAGCACGTATGGGTAATGGTATAGAAATATGGGGAATTCCAGAAATACAAAAGCGTTTTGGTGTACAACGCCCAGACCAAGTAATAGATTATTTAGGAATGATGGGTGATGCTAGTGATAATATCCCTGGACTTCCTGGTGTTGGTGATAAAACTGCTAAAAAATTTATTGAAGAATACGACTCTATGGAAGGCCTTCTAGCAAATGTTGATAAGCTAAAAGGGAAGATGAAAGAAAAAGTTGCCGAAAATTCGGAACTGGGACTACTTTCCAAAAAACTAGCCACTATAGACCTTAATTGTGATGTTACTTTCAATGCCGATGATTACATTATGTCTGTTCCCGATAATGAAGGTGTTCAAAAAGTTTTTGAGGAGCTAGAGTTTAGAAGACTTAAAGACCAATTTACCAAATTATTTTTTGGCGAAAGTAGCACTACAGCAGAAACAAATACAGAAACTCCCACCGTTAAAAAGCAACCAAAAAAAGAAGCTGGCGTTGGCCAATTTTCTTTGTTTGGAGGTGAAATTTCTACTCCTGAAAACACTGAAACTTTTTCTAGCAGAAAAACCATTAAAGATATTCCGCACGTATACCAAAGTGTTGCCCCTGGTATGGCGATGAAATTGTTTATACAGAATTTAATGAAACAGACTTCGGTTTGTTTTGATACGGAAACCACAGGATTAAACCCCATAACAGCAGAATTGGTGGGTATTGCTTTTTCCTGGGAAGCAAGCAAAGGTTTTTACATCCCATTCCCTTCTGGTAAAAATGAAGCACAAGACATTATTGAACAACTAAGGCCTTTCTTTGAAGCCGAACAAATTGAAAAAATAGGCCAGAATTTAAAATACGATATTAAAGTATTACATAAATACAGCATTAAAGTTAAAGGAAAGTGTTTTGATACTATGTTAGCACATTATCTTATAAATCCAGATATGCGTCATAATATGGATGTTTTAGCTGAGACATACCTAAATTACACACCTGTTTCTATCACAGAACTTATTGGTAAAAAAGGAAAAAACCAGTTGAGCATGCGCGATATTCCTTTGGAAAAACAAACAGAATACGCCGTAGAAGATGCCGATATTACTTTCCAATTAGCACAACATTTTAGACCAGAATTAGTAGAAGCAAAAACAGACGGGCTTTTTAATGATATTGAAATTCCGCTATTACATGTTTTAGCAGACATGGAACTTGAAGGTATTAATCTAGACGAAGCTTTTTTAAATTCTCTTTCCGAAGATTTAAATTCTGATATAAAAAACCTAGAAACTAAAATTTATGAAGCTGCTGATGAGGAATTTAACATTGCATCTCCCAAACAATTGGGCGAAATTCTTTTTGGAAAACTAAAACTAGTAGACAAACCTAAAAAAACAAAAACAGGTCAGTTTTCAACAGCAGAAGATGTACTTTCTTACTTAGCAAAAGACCATGAAATTATTAAAAATGTATTGGATTACCGTGGCTTGGCAAAACTTAAGAGCACTTACGTAGACGCTTTACCAGAACAGGTAGAAGAAAGTACTAAACGTGTGCATACAGATTATATGCAAACCGTAGCTGCAACGGGGCGCTTGAGTAGTAATAACCCCAACTTACAAAACATTCCTATTAGAACGGAGCGTGGAAGACAAGTACGTAAAGCTTTTATTCCTAGAGATGAAAACTATACTCTTTTAGCTGCCGATTATTCTCAAATAGAACTTCGTATAATTGCTGCTCTAAGTAATGAAACTACAATGATTGAAGCTTTTAAAAATGGCGAAGATATTCACACCTCAACAGCTTCTAAAGTTTTTAATGTTCCGCTAGATGAAGTTACCAGAGAACAACGTGGCAATGCCAAAACAGTAAACTTTGGAATTATCTATGGTGTTTCTGCTTTTGGATTAAGCAACCAAACCGATTTGTCTAGAGCAGAAGCTAAAGAATTAATAGACACCTATTTCAAAACCTACCCCAAACTGCGTAATTATATGAGTGAACTAGTAGATTTTGCTCGTGACAATGGTTATGTGCAAACAGTTTTAGGAAGACGTAGGTATTTAAAAGATATAAATGGCAACAATGCCATTGTACGTGGTGCCGCAGAACGTAATGCCGTAAATGCCCCCATACAAGGTAGTGCAGCTGATATTATTAAAATTGCTATGATTAATATTCACAAAAAACTACGTGATGGTAATTACAAAACCAAAATGCTCTTACAAGTACATGATGAATTGGTTTTTGACGTATACAAACCAGAACTAGAAGAAATGAAAACCTTAATTAAAACAGAAATGGAAAACGCCTATAAAATTGCTGTTCCGTTAGATGTAGAATTAGGTGTTGGGGAAAATTGGCTAGTAGCTCATTAAGCTAATTTATAATTATATTTTCTTGTGCAAGTTGTAATGCTGAAAAAACACCAACGCCTCCTTCACCATTAATGTTGGTGGGCAAAATAGCATTGTCATAAAAAAAACCTTCTATATTCACCTCATTTAAGTATATAGAGAACTGATAACGGTACAATAACTCATTAACATTAGCAACTTGAACCGTAATGGTCTCCGATTTATATGATGCGAAAGTACGACGAGATAAAAAACCATTAGAAATTATTGTTCTTTTGTCTCCTATTTTATCAGTAGCAAATCTTTGACCTTTGTATATAAGTAAATTATTTAATGGAAGACTACTTATTTCACCTGCTATAATATAAAAGTTTTCTTCGTCCTTTATGTCCTCAAAAGTTGTTACTACTACATCTTCTAAAGTACCGTCATTAGAATTTATTTGGGTTAATTCATTTTTAATAGCTTTAACTTTACTTTTAGGCACTACACACTCGGCAGTAAATTCCTTCTGCCCCACTTTTACATTTAAAAAATATTTTTTACCTCCAACTATATTAAGATTTTCAGATGCGGCTTCATACTGCAAACTATTTTCTGAAAAAATTAAACTTACCTCATTTTTATCTGCATCAGAAAGTACAACTTGTGCGTCTTTAAGCACTAGTTCTCTTGGGCTTACAAATAATTCTGATTCTGTTAAAGAAGTACTTTTAGACACTTGTACTTTTAAAATTTCGTCTTGTGGAGAAATTACACTATAAATAACTATCAATGAGTCTTCATATTTTATTAAATCAGCTGAATCAACTTCATCTGTACAACCTAGGAATATGCCTAACAGTAAAACAATAAATATTTTAAGTACAATCTTCATCGCTAAAACTTAAATGTATAATTAATAGATGGTATTAAAATTAATGCAGAAGTACGCGTTAAATTACTTCTTACCTTCTGCCCGTAAAAATTATTATCTACACTGTAATATAATGGATTTTTTCTTGCATAAGCATTATACAAAGATACCCTCCATGTACGCTCTTTGGTACCTTTCAACTGCTTATGAAATTGCACCCCCAAATCCAAATGATGTGTAGCCTCTCCCTTTAAATTATTAATACTGTGTGAAATATTGGTTGTTTTTGGTATATCTATATTTTGAGCCCCTATTTCAAAAATTTCATTTTTAGACGGTGCTAGTATTTTTAAATTAGACACCGTATAATTTATCCCTGTTCTATATACCCAATTTGCAGAAAATGTTACTTTTTTTGTTGGCTTATACGTAGCTACTAGAGAAATATTATGCCTACTATCATATTTATCGTTAAACTTTTCTCCTAAATTTAAGTCTTTAAACTGCCTCTCTGACCAAGATAATGTATAACCAATCCAGCCCGTAAGCACCCCTCTTCTTTTTCGCAATAACACTTCTGCTCCGTATGCCCAGCCTTCCCCAAAAGTAACATTATCCTGACCATCTCCCTGTTGCCCTGTTTCTAAATCTTGAGCATTAACTGCTACATTACCTTGCTTATAGGCTATTACAGAATTCATTTTTTTATAATACGTCTCCGCTGTTAATGAATAACCCCTTTGATTAAATTCTTTTGTAACCCCAAATGCAAATTGCTCATTAACTTGGGGCGGTATTCTATCAGAAGAAGAAACCCATACATCGGTAGACAAACCCGTGCCTGAATTAGACAATAGGTGTATATACTGATTCATTTTTATATATGATGCTTTATAAGTGATCTGCTTAGCTCCTAAATATGCTATAGAAATTCTAGGTTCTGGTCTTATATAGCTTAAAGATTTATAATTAAAATGGCTAAAACGCAAGCCAGTATGTAATCTAAGCCGTTTTCCTAATTTAAAATCATCTTCAACATAAATAGCTGATTCATTGGATTTTAAGTTGTTTTTTTCTTCTTTACTACTACTATTTTGAGAAAGTTTTGTTGTATATGGCGTAAAATTATGGTATGTAGATGCTATTCCGAACTTAAGTACATGTTTATTATCTGGATAATAGTGAAAATCTGTTTTTAAACTATAATCATTAATTTTTGAATTCACAGAAAACTCATAATCAGAATTTATAGACTTGTTGCTATATGATGTATTAAAAAAATAATTACTATAAATTAAAGACGTATTCGAAAATAATTTATTTGTAAATTGATGGTTCCATCGTAGGGTAGAAGTTAGATTACCCCAACCGAGTCTTTCATTTGAATTATTATTAGACCCCTTAAAACGACTATAGAATTTATCTTGCCCGTGATAGATGCTCCAAAATAATTTATCAGAAGCATTTATTACATGGTGTAATTTAAAATTTATATCATGAAAAAAATATCCTGTTTGCCTATCTTCTTTCGCCTGAAGAGGTTTAAAAAAAAGTTCTGCGTAACTTCTTCGTGCGCTTAAAAGAAAAGATGTTTTTCCTTTTTTTAAAGGCCCTTCTAGCAATAACGACGATGATATTATCCCTACATTAAACTTTCCTGTAAGCCGTTGTTTATTCCCATCTTTCATAATAATATTGGTTACAGATGATAACCTACCACCAAACCGGGCGGGAATACCTCCTTTCAACATTGTTATAGACTTAATAGCATCGCCATTAAAAATGGAAAAAAAACCGTATAGATGGTTTGTATTGTATACTGTTGCTCCATCCAATATAATTAAATTTTGATCAGCCCCACCCCCTCTTACATGAAGTCCAGCAAAACCATTTGCACCCGCTTGTACTCCGGGCAAAAGCTGCAATGCTTTAAAAACATCTTTTTCGCCTAATATAGTAGGTATATCTTCTACTTGGTTTGGCTGCAAAGATATTTTACTCATTTGCGTAGAACTACTTTCTTTTGGCGCTACTTCATTAGTTACTATTATCTCATCTAAGGATTCTACTGTAGGTTCTAATGCTATATTCAACTTGGTATCAGCCTTTAGGTCTAGCACTTTTACCATTTCATTATAACCCATATAAGAAATAACCAACTCACAATTCCTGTTCGGAATCTTTAAAGAATAAAATCCATAATCGTTGGTTACAACGCCTATATCTGTACCCTTAATATAAACTGACACCAATGGCAAATGCTCTTCGCTCCCGCTCTCTGTAACGTATCCGCTTATAGTAAACAGTTTAGCTTTTTTATATATGAGAAGCTTATTATTAAGCATCTTAAATTGATATTGATTAGATGTAAATAAATCTTGCAAAACAGATAATAGTGGTTGATCAACAAAATTTAGAGATACAACCTTATTTAAATCTAGTAAGTTAGATGAATAAGTTGCTGAAAAATTTAATTTTTTTTCTAAAATTGATAGCGCTTCTTTTAAAGTAGTATTTTCTGCAACTATTGTTATTTTTTGATTTAATGTTGTTTCTTGACTATTACATAACGTAAAGCAAAAAATACAGAAAACAAATAGAATCGTGGTCTTTTCCATTATACAAAGAGCTGCTTTTATTTTAATGCCTTATTAGAATACAGTTTTACCATCCTATTTCTGACAATCTCCGCCACTTATTATCATCTTTTTTCCTTGTAAACTATACTCTATGTTTAGAATAATATGCAAAGTTTCTATTATTTCTTCGAAAGATTCATTATTAAAAACACCTGTAAGAGTACACGCTGCAAATTTTGAATCCTGAATACTTATGTTCTTATTGTAAAGCAATCCTATTTCTTGCATTGCTTGGTTGATAGTAGTATTCTCAAATTTTAGAATTTTGGTTTTCCAAGAGTCAAAATTTAAACTATGGTTTACTTGTTTTTGCAGTTCACCATTTGCTGTTACTTTTACTTTATCATTAGGCTTTAAAATAGCTATCTTTTCCTTATACTGAAACTGAACACTACCTTCTACAAGGACAAGTTGTGTCTCTCCTGTTTTTGAATTACTATTTAGATTAAAAGTGGTCCCCAATACTTTTGTTTTGGTATTATTTGCAAATACAATAAATGGTTTTTGCGAATTATGAACAACCTCAAAATAACCTTCTCCTTCTAAATAGGCATCCCTGTCTTTTTTACCAAAATCTTTATCATAACGAAGAACGCTGTTTTCATTTAGCCAAACAATAGTGTTATCTGGAAGTACAAACCTATTGGCAGTACCCATTTCTCCCACTAATTTAACCTCATTATTTAAAATAGAGTTAAAATAAAATCCTAGACCTATTACAAAAATAATAGATGCTGCAATTTTAAAAAATGATAATTTAATACGTTTAAGCTGTTTTTCTTTTAAGACTTCTAAAGATGTTTTGCTCTTAAACTTAATCCATTGAGCATCTACGTCAATTGCTTCAAAATCTTTTATTGCAGCCGATGCTTCCCATGTTTTTTTTAATTTATCAAAATCTGCCTTATTTGCATCAGATACCGCTATCCAATCAATCATACATTTTTTATCCTCAACACTAAGGCTCCTACCTTGCGCATAAAGGATTAAAAGTTGATTTATCTTATGGCCTTTTTTCTCTTGCTCCATCTTGCAATAAACTGATTTTTTGTAAGATTAGAAAAATTTAAGTTTGTTATTTTTAAATACAAAATTTAATATCGTTAACAAACTTAAATTTCTCATACAAAGTTATATAAATATATCTCCTAATATTTAATTTGTTTAAAAAACATACTATTATTAAAATGACCCTTGTATTTTATATGATTGATAACCTGCAAATACTCCAAACCCATTTTTACCAGAAATATTAGATGGTAGAATAACTGGCTCTACAAATGGATTACTATTATTAAAATCATTTAAATATGTTGCTTTAAGCGCATCAAACAATATTTTTTCTGTATTTGTAACATTTATAAATACACTTTGATCTGGCGGACTATTACTAAAAGTTGAAAAAAATCCTTCTGCAGTTATGATAGTATTTGTTCTATTAACATCTGTTGCAAACGCATCATTATCAAAATCTATAGCCTCTAAAATTGTAGTATTCTCGTCTTCTAAAACATTGAACTCTATTGTAATATCTGCACCAATAACATAATAATTATCAACATTTTTAATATCATCAAAAGTAACCTTTATCCTCCTGTTCTTGTTTCTATCATCCTTATCATTAAACTCCTCAACAACATACCCTATGGCACCTACTTTCTCTTTAGGTATTGTACAGGAAGCCTTGTATGTTTCATCATTTACAACAACTGCTAAAAAATATTTTTTACCTGGTATAATTTTCATATCAGCAGCTGCTGCCTCATATGATGAACTCTCCTCTATATAAGATAGCATTACCTCATTATCATCTTCATCTGAAATAGTTACGAGTGCATTCACTATAACAAGATCGTCTGCAGAATTGGATATATCTTCACCAAAAATAGATTTAGATTTTGAAACATATACTTGTAATTTAGATTCTTGAGGTGATAAGTAACCGTTAATAATGATTAATTCTTCTTGGTCTAATAAATCTGTTTTATCAACTGATGTTTCACACCCTTGTAAGCAAATTAATATTGCAATTAGTGTTAATTTAATATATTGTTTCATTTTTTTAAAATTTATATGTGTAATTAATAGCTGGTACAAATTGTAGGACAGAGACTTTCTTTAGTTTTGACCCATCAGCAAAGTAAAAGAAAGGATTTTTTCGTCCGTAAGTATTATACATAGAAAAACCCCATGTTCTTTTCCTGCTACCCCTTAATTCCTTATGAAATTGTACGCCCAAATCTAAACGATGGTAACTTTCTCCTCTAAAATTATTTCGCTCTTCACTAAAAGCATTTGTGTTACTAATGATAGGAGAAACTGTAACAGGAAACCCTAAAGTATTTGGTATAGATTGTTTATCTGGAAGATTAAAATTATTTCCTGTTGAAAAAACCCAAGTCCCAGATAAAGTTATGCGCTTATGTGGTTTATAAATACCTACTAAAGAGATATCGTGCCTTCTATCATATTTTGAAAAGAACTTTTTACCTTGGTTTATTTCATCAAATTGCCGTTCAGACCAAGAAAGTGTATATCCTAACCAACCTGTTAATTTTCCTGTGTTTTTTCTAAATAGGAATTCACTACCATAAGCCCAACCTTCGCCTGTAGTTATATTATTTTCCCAATCTACTTCTTTACCACTTTCTAAATCTTCTAATATTAAAAACGAGGCACCCTCTTTATATCCAATAACATCATCTAGTTTTTTATAATAAGCTTCTGCCGTAAAAGAATAACCTTCGTCAATAAAATCCTTAGCAAGACCCAAAGCAAATTGCTCGGATTTTTGTGGTTTAATTTGATCCGTTGAAGACACCCAAAGATCTGTAGGCAACCCTAACCCTGAGTTGGTTAAAAGGTGTATTACTTGGTTCATTTTAGCATAGGAAGCTTTAAGCGCCAAATCTGGCTTAATGTTCCAAGCCAAAGAAGCTCGAGGTTCTAAATTAAGATATGAAGCCGCTTTATGGTTAAAATGGCTCACTCTTATACCTGGCAAAAAACTAAGGCTATTAGAAATTTTCCAATTATCTTCTATATAAACAGCACTTTCTAAGGATTTAATTTCTTGTTTTAAATCTACATTACTTTTACCTGTCTCCCTTATTTTTGATTGTTTTGGAATAAAATTATGATATGTTGAAGCAAATCCAAAACGAACAGAATGGCTTGGTGTAGGGTAATAATTAAAGTCTCCTTTAAGACCATAATCATTAATAGAAGAACTTGTTTTAAATTTAAAAATCTCATCTTTAAATTTATCATCCAACTTAATATTGAAGCCGTAATTACTATATATTAATGACAAATTAGAAAAGAACTTATCGTTAAATTGATGGTTCCATCGTAGCGTAGAAGTTATATTACCCCAAAACATTTCTGTTTTTATATCATCACTATCACCTTTGTCTTCTGAGTTAAATTTATCTTGCCCAAAGTAGTTACTCCAGTAAATACTATTTTTATCATTTACAATATGATGTATTTTAAAATTTAAATCAGCAAAATGATACCCTAGTTTCAAATCATCTGGCTGAAAAGGTTTAGATAATAAATCTGCATAGGTTCTTCTTCCACTAAAAACAAAAGAAGTTTTTCCTTTTTTTATAGGCCCTTCCAGAACCAAAGAGGAAGATATAATTCCTATTTTTACTTTTCCGCTCAATTTATTTTTATTACCATTCTTCATATCTATTTTAAGCACAGAAGAAAGCCTTCCTCCAAATCTAGCTGGAAACCCTCCTTTATAGGTTTCTACTGATTTTATTGCATCTCCATTAAATACCGAGAAAATACCAAATAAGTGATTTGAATTGTAAACAGGGGCATCATCTAATATAATAAGGTTTTGATCTGGGGTACCTCCTCTTACGAAAATACCTGCACTACCTTCACTACCACCTTGTATGCCAGGCATCAATTGCAACGCTTTTAAAACGTCTTTTTCTCCCAAAACAGCTGGTATATCCTTTATTTCGGAAGGCTTAATAGATACTATACTCATTTGAGCAACTTTACTCTCATTTACAGCTCTATCTCCTTCTACAACTACTTCTGCTAAATTCTCCGTGTTCATATCAAGGTCTACATTTAACAACAAATTGTCTTTAAGATCTATTGTCTTAGTTATTGTTTCATAGCCTATATAAGATATTACCACCTCATAGGTTCCTTGCGGCAAAGTAAGGGAATAAAAGCCATAATCATTACTAATAGTCCCTGCTGCAAGTTTGGGAACATAAATAGAAACAGATGGTAGATCTTCTGTATTATCGGCTCCTCTTACGTAACCACTAATGGTAAATTTTTGTTGTTTTTCAACAGAATTGTTTTCTTGTGCGTTTGTTTTTAATAGCCCGATGTACATCATCAAAACAATACAAAGCAATGGTTTTACACTCATTTTTATAGATTTTTTTTATTATACAACTAGAAGACGAACAACTTTAATGCAACACGTAAACTATTACGTAAAAAACATTAAAAAACTTAAAAATATAGTTATTAAAAGAAGAATTCTTAGTTTTTTAAGTGCATTACTTATATGGGTTTCTACCGTTCTTTTACTTAAACCTAGTGTATCGGCAATTTCTTGGTTCGTTTTCCCTTCTAACCTACTTAGTCTAAAAATTAATTGATTTTGCTCTGGTAGTTTCCCGATAGCTATTGCTATTTTTTCTTGAAGTTCTATTTCGCTAATTTTGTCCTCATCTTCATCTATCTCAGATGATGTTTGCTTAATAGTCTCTTTATGTAATCTATGAATTTTTTCCAACTTAAGATAGTCAAAACATTTATTCCTTATAGATGTATACAAATAAGATTTTAAGGAAGTATAAACAGATAAAGATTCTCTTTTTTCGTAAATTTTAACAAAAATGTCTTGAGTGATATCTTGGGCAAGATCAATATCTTCAACATAGGTTTTGGCATAAACTACCAACAACTTAAAGTATTTTTTGAAAATATACTCAAACACCTTAGCTTCTCCCTTTTCTAGCCCCTCTAAAATACACTTATCTTCCAAAGAACACCTTATTTTATTTATAATTACGTGTATTAATTTATTGTTTTTGTAACACCAACACACAAATATACGATATTATAACTCTGTTAAAATGATTTTATTTTATTTTGCAGGGCAAAAGCATTTAAAAAAACTGTATATTAATTTTGATCAAAGATTATATAGTACTATTTTAGTGTTAGCATATTTTTCCCGAATAATCGGTACGGGTTAAAAAAAATGTCAATAAATTCAGGATCTAGTAAACCACGCCCTCTTTTTTTAAATCATTTTTCTAACTTGGAAGCCCCCCGTAGAACGACAAAAGGAAATTTTCTGCATTCAATGGATGACCTTCTTTTTTTAGTGTTGTCAGGTGTTCTTTGTGGAGCGGACGATTGGGAGACTATTATCCTGTTTGGAAATAATCAAATAGATTGGTTGAAAAAGTATGGGGGTTACAAAAACGGAATACCCTGTTCGGACACTTTAAAAAAGGTTTTCTCTGCCATTGACCCAGTACAGTTTAATTCCTGTTTTATGGACTGGATTAGCGGTATTTGTACTTTAGCAGATAAAGAAGTCATTGCCATCGATGGCAAGACCATCAAAAGAACTAAAGAAGATAAATTACCTCATATAGTTTCTGCCTTTGCTTGCGAAAATGGGCTAACTCTAGGTCAAGTCAAAATTAATGACAAAAGCAATGAGATTACTGCCATACCAGAACTGCTAAAATTACTGGACATAAACGGAACTACTGTAACCATAGTCGCTATGGGGTGTCAAAGGGATATTGCAAAAGAAATCATTGCAAAAGATGCCGCCTATATATTGGCTATCAAGGGCAATCAGAAAACTCTTGAGCAGGACATTTTAGATACCATACTTCTAGAAAGTACAAATGAAACACATACAGAGGATGATATAGGCCATGGAAGAATCGAACGACGGACTTGTTCTGTCTACACCAAGTTGAGCCATATTGAAGACCAAAAAAAATGGATAGGAATTAAAACCATTGCAACAATACAGACGGAAGTAACTAATAAAACTACTGGAAAAATCAGTGAAGAACAGCGTATTTATATCTCAAGCTTACCCCCTGATGCAAAAAATATAAATAATTCGGTGAGAAAGCACTGGTCAGTGGAAAATAATTTACACTGGACATTGGATGTTCTCTTTGGGGAGGATAAATCTAGAAAAAGAAGAGGGAACGTAGCTGAAAATTACAACATTGTAATGAAAACTGTCCTTGCTTTATTGGTAAAAGAGAAAACCTTGAAAAAAAGTAAGAAAAAAAAAGAATATTAGCGGCTTTGGATTGCCAATACCGTGAAAAAATAATCGAACTATCTTATATGCTTTTACCCTGTTTTATTTTATTTCTGGTTACGTGTATTAATTTATTGTTCGTCATATATTAAAATCTTTAAATTTAATAATTATGAAAAAAAGTATGAATTTCTATTTAACTATTATACTTATATGTATTTTATTTACTTCCTGCCAAAAAGAAGAAAATGAAACTAGTGAAATAATTTCAATTGAAATTTCTGGGGAAAGTGTCGTTAATCAAAAACTAACCCTAACCACGCAAGCCTCAATAGACAAAACCATGTGGCTTAGGGCAGATGATGCAAATGGCACGAATGCAATCCCCATAAGTAACTCCCGTATTTCAACGTATACAGTAACAAAAGAAGATCTTGGAAAATTTATAATTTTTGAGGCAACATTAAATGGTGTAACTAAGCGTTCAAATTATATTGGCCCTATAATATCTGAAGAGGATTTTAAAAAGATATTAGCCTCTACTATAGACAAACAACTTTTTGTCCAAATAAAAGCTGCAGCCGACGTGTTTAAAACAGATGAGATTTGGGATGGCTATAAGCTAGCAGATTACCCAATATACTTAATTCACAAAAAAAAATCAGGAGCAGTAGACAAAGGATTTATAATAAACCCTTTATCCAATGTAACCAACGCTTCAAAAGTTTCTAGCGAAGATGCAAAGGGATTGGATGTGTATAGATATGACGAACAAATACAAGAAGCAATCTCTTTACTTAATTCAAGCGATGGAAATGGGTTGTATAAATTTGATTTTGAAATTGATGGAGAAAAAAAATACTACCTTCAAGTTTACACAGACCAAGAAGTAGTTAATGGAGAAAACAAACTTATTGTACCTAGTGATGTTTTTGATCAAAATGCTTACAATTTTTCTGCAATCGGATTTATTATTCATGAGTGTTTTCATATTTATCAAGATTCATGGGACAACCCTAGCTCTTTAACTAGTGCATGGCCCACAAAAGAGGAGCTGGAACTACGAATCTTAACACATGAGATTTTTAAGGATTTTCCAAATGGCGCAATTGACATTAATCTTCTAAAAACAAAGCTAAAACAATACATTGCTATACGAGAAAAAGAATTAGAAATAGCTAGCGAAGAACATAAAGAGACCTTACTTGCCGAGCTGAGCGAAGGTACAGCAAAGTTTATAGAAAGCATGGCGGTAAGAAAAATCTTCCCTAATAGAGCCAATGAACCTTTTGAATTGGTATCCACTTCCTTAGATTCTAATTATAAATTTAAAAACCAAGAACAGTTTTTATTTATATTAGATCAATTACATTATGACATTGGATCCTCTGTTTGTTATGGTATAAGTAAAATAGATAAAAAATCCTTAAAGGAAATTGAATCTGGAAAAACACCATTTCAAATAATCAAAGGCATCATGAACCTAAAGAAAGAAGAAATTAACAAAAACTTTGAAGCAGCAAAAGCAAGTGCCAACTGGAAAAGCATACAAAATAAAGCTGCCAAATGGTCTCAATTAAAATAGAAGTTTAAAACACATCTCAATTTTAAAAAATAATTTGACTGTGCAGTGTTTGAATAAACAAGAAAATCCAATCATAGTTATTGACTATGATTGGATTTTACAATTAAATATCTAAGAAATAAGTAATAAAAATTTTTAAACTGGTAAATCTACAGCAGCAAATAAAAGTATTAGAATACTAATAAACTTAGGTAACCCGTAAAGTTATTTGGGACTAAATAATCTTATTGCTTATTTTCTTTTAAAAATAGCTTTTACGCCTTTTAAATTATCTTTATCGATAAATTCCGCAGGAATAACCAAAGTATCCTCTGTTAACGCTATAATTATTGTTTTTTCAGATGAGTTATCATCTACAAAACTCAACTTATCATCTTCTAATTCCCAAGTAGTTACTGTTGTCTCTATACCCTTTGGGCATTCGACTAATAAACCTGAACCATCTGGTTTAACATCAAAACCTGTTTCGGTATAATCCCTAATGCTAGTTATTACCGTGCTTTCTTTAAAAGTAAAAACAGCCACATCACACCCTTCTTTTACGAGCCTATCTAAAACACTCTTGGCTAGATTAATATTAGTAGCCGCCCCAGATACATCTATTTCTTTAAATACCCATTCTCCAATAAGGCTAAACGCATTATCGGTATTTCTTTCCAAGTCCTCACCTTTATCAGATGAACATGAACTAACGATTATACTCACTATAAAAAGTAATACTATTTTTTTTATCATTATTTTTTATTGTTTTGGTTAATATTAAAATTTGGTTAAAAGTAAAACGTATAAAAGGCTTATACATTTCACACCAGCAATAAACAAAAATTAAAATTAAATAAGCTAAAATTAATTTCTTATAAACAAATATATAAATAAATACAAGATACAGATTAAGAGTAATTAACCATAATTGTGTTAAAAATCATCATTAATAAACCCTATTTTAAATAAAAAACAAGCACACAAACCTATTAAGAGCACAGCTAAAGTACAGTGTATCAAAAAAAAACAAAATAAGCATTTGTATTTCAAGTTAATTAACGTACATTTGCAGCCCGTTTGACGGAATTAGAGTGTTAATAAATAAATAAATTAGTGTGGATACATTAAGCTATAAGACAATATCGGCCAACAAGGCAACCGTAGACAAAAAATGGTTACTGGTTGATGCTGAAGGAGAAACATTAGGTCGTCTTGCTTCGAAAGTAGCAAGAATGCTAAGAGGAAAGCATAAACCTAACTTTACACCACACGTAGACTGTGGTGATAATGTTATTGTTATTAATTCGGAAAAAATTGCTCTTTCTGGTAATAAGTGGGAAAAGAAAACTTATGTTCGACATACAGGTTACCCTGGTGGACAAAAATTTCAAACCGCTCAAGAGTTACTAGCAAAAAACCCTGCTCGTGTAGTAGAAAAATCGATAAAAGGTATGTTGCCTAAAAATAGATTAGGCGCTGAACTTTTTCGTAATTTAAAAGTATATGTTGGCACTGAGCACAAACAAGAAGCTCAAAAACCAACAACAATTAACTTAAACGAATTTAAGTAATGGAGATAATTCATAAAATTGGTAGACGTAAAACTGCTGTTGCACGTGTATATGTTTCTGAAGGAAAAGGAAATATCACTGTAAATAAGAAAGATTTAAACGACTACTTTACCACAGCTACTTTACAATACAAGGTTAAACAAGCATTTGCACTAACTGAAAACGAAGAAAATTTTGACGTAAAAGTAAATGTTTATGGTGGAGGAATCACAGGACAAGCAGAAGCTATTCGCTTAGCTTTATCTAGAGTTGTATGTGAGATTAACGAAGAAAACAGAAGCATTCTTAAACCAGAAGGTCTTTTAACAAGAGATCCAAGAATGGTTGAACGTAAGAAATTCGGTCAGAAGAAAGCTCGTAAGAAATTCCAGTTCTCTAAGCGTTAACACTTTACTTGTACATAAATTTACTTTTTGTACTTGCTTAGAAACAAAATCCTAGAGAATATTCAGGATTTCACAAAGTTCATTTTACAAAACCCTGAATATTTTTTCAGGGTTCATTTTATTATAACCAAGTTGTCGTTGTCCCAAAGGAACAATAACATTTTTTTGGGATTTAGTTTAGCATCTAAATGCTGAAGACTCATTTTAAACATGACCACTTCTGCATTGCTAATTCAACGGAACGTAAACTAGTCCAACACATGGCAAACAAGATTGAAGTTAAAGATTTATTAGAAGCAGGTGTACACTTTGGTCACCTAACAAGAAAGTGGAATCCAAACATGGCTCCTTACATTTATATGGAGCGCAACGGAATACACGTTATTAACTTGTACAAAACTGTTGCAAAAATTGATGAAGCTAATGAAGCTCTTAAAAAAATTGCATCATCAGGTAGAAAAATACTTTTCGTAGCAACCAAAAAACAAGCAAAAGACATCGTAGCAGAAAAAGTTGCCAATGTAAACATGCCTTACATCACAGAAAGATGGCCAGGTGGTATGCTTACTAACTTTGTTACTATCCGTAAAGCTGTAAAAAAAATGGCCACTATTGATAGAATGAAGAAAGACGGAACTTTCCTTACTTTATCTAAAAAAGAACGTTTACAAGTAGATCGTTTACGTGCTAAATTAGAAAAAAACTTAGGTTCAATTTCTGAAATGACTCGTTTACCAGGGGCTTTATTTATTGTAGATACCATGCGTGAGCACATTGCAGTAAAGGAAGCGTTAAAATTGAACATTCCAATTTTTGCAATGGTAGATACAAATTCTGACCCTAGGCCAATAGATTATATCATCCCTTCAAATGATGATGCATCTAAATCCATAGAAGCTATTTTAACACATGTAACTAACGCAATCGCAGAAGGTTTAACAGAACGTAAATCTGAAAAGCAAAATGCTGACAAGGCTAAAGCCGAAGCAAAAGCCCCAAAAGCAGAAACCGTTGAAGCTCCAAAAGCAGAAGTAGCTTCTGAGACACCAAAAACCGAAGAAGGTACTGCTGATGACTTAACAAAAATAGAAGGTGTAGGTCCAAAAATTTCTGAAATTTTCCAAAATGCAGAAATTAAGACTTTTGCTGACTTAGCAACCAAATCTGTAGATGATTTAAAAGCTATTTTAACAGAAGCAGGTTCTAGATACGCATCTAAAAATCCTGGTTCTTGGCCAAAGCAAGCTAAAATGGCTGCCGAAGGTAAATGGGAAGAACTTAAAGTTTGGCAAGATAGCACTAATGGAGGTATCGAATAATTAAACAAAATATTAATTTAACGTTCTACTAAAACTAAAACACTAATTGTTATTTAGTTTTACAAGGCATTAAAACTTATATAAAATGGCAAAGATTACTGCTGCACAAGTAAACGAATTAAGGAAAGCAACAGGCGCAGGTATGATGGACTGCAAAAAAGCCCTAGTTGAAGCCGAAGGAGATTTTGACAAAGCAATTGAAGTTCTTCGTAAAAAAGGACAGAAAGTTGCCGCTAAACGTTCTGACAGAGATTCTTCTGAAGGTGCTGCTGTTGCAAAAATAAATACAGACAATACTGTTGGAGTTGCAATTTCTCTAAATTGCGAAACTGATTTTGTTGCTAAAAATGATTCTTTTGTTGCTTTAGCAAATGAAATTGCTGACCTAGCAATCAAATTTGAAAACAAAGAAGATTTACTTGCTGCAGATTTTAACGGGATTACTGTTCAAGAAAAATTAATAGAACAGACCGGAGTTATTGGTGAGAAATTAGAAATAGGCGGGTTTAGCAAATTAAACGCTCCATTTGTTGGTTCTTATGTACACGGTAACAAAATTGCTGCCTTAGTTGGTTTATCTGCTAACGTAGATAATGCAGAAGTTTTAGCAAAAGATCTTTCTATGCAAATAGCATCTATGGGAGCTACCACATTATCTTACAAAGATTTTGAACCTAGCTTTGTTGCTGCTGAAACAGAAGCAAGAATTGCAGTTATTGAAAAAGACAATATTGAATTAGGAAGATTAGGAAAGAGACTTAAAAATGTTCCTCAATTTATTTCTAGATCACAGTTAACCGATGAAGTTTTAGCACAAGCTGAAGCAGCAGCACAAGCTGAATTAAAAGCTGAAGGTAAACCAGAAAAAATCTGGGATAAAATTATTCCTGGAAAATTAGAAAGATTTATCTCTGACAATACGACTTTAGACCAAGAGCAATGTCTTTTAGATCAAAACTTTATTAAAGACGAAAAGAAGAGCGTTGCAGATTACGTTAAATCTTACGGTGACGTTGCAGTAACAACATTCTCTAGAGTAACTTTAGGATAAGGCAAATAATTATCTTTTATATAAATTAAAAAAAAGACTACCCAAAAAGAAAGCTACTGAAAAAGTAGTTAAATTTAGAGATTTAAATTTCAATAAAGGAGATTTCACTGTTTATAAGTGGAATCTCTTTTTTGATTTTAGAGTTTCTTTGGAATAAATGTAAGCCCTAAAAAAGCTTATATTCCTTTATATTGGCATTAAAAACCTATTTGATAGTTCTTTCTTCTTGCTTTCAATTAGCTTAGTTTCAAAATTCTTTTAAGGTTTACCGCAAAAATGGTTAAAGCTCCTTACATTTCCATATTATGAATACCATAAGAGACAGCTCTTCCATAGCCATGCACATTTTTTAACTCCCCATTTTAGCTTCTATTTTATAGCGATGTTTTGATTTTTCTTTAAAGTATTCTGATTTTTCAAAATCAATTTGTTCTTGATGTATTTCCGATTTGATAGATACAGAATATGTTTTTGTCTTTGATCCTTCTTTATAACATCCTTGCTTTAAAGGGCAATTTTTACATTTTTCTACATCAAAATAATAAGTGATTACTTGGTTGGCTTAAATATTTTTTTTGCCTTGGATTGCTTTTCTTATTGCCATATGTCCTGCAGGGCAAACAAACATATCAGCATCTTTGTTGTAATCAAACTCATCCACTTTTTTTCGTACACCTTAACTGATAGCAGGGTTTAGTTTTGCTACTATTCTAATATCTTTTTCTTTGCCAAGTTGTAAGTTGTTTTTACCTGAATAAGCAGCGTCCCCCAATGACAGTATCTACGGCTATACCATTGTTTTTACTTTACACTATTAACTCAGGTAAGACTTGGCCCGTCACCTTTTTCTACTGAAGTAATAATTGCTCCTGTGATAATTCCTTCTTCTGTCATTGCCAAATGAGTCTCAAATTTGAAAAAGGAACTGTCGACTGATTTATGTCCTATTTTAGCATCC